>LULN01000009.1_pt1 | contig 59797 bp, 88 predicted proteins | sample 728131 | NCBI WGS metagenome assembly LULN01 (sample SAMN03860288, study PRJNA289734) | marine metagenome | biome: seawater column; feature: ocean; material: water; isolation source: Red Sea water column Station 149 - depth 100m | place: Saudi Arabia: Red Sea | collected 2011-10-15 | depth 100 m
TCTTCTGTAAAAATGGCAAATGATGCAAATGTAAAATTATTAGATTACACAGTAGAGTTATTCAAAAACAACGGTCTGTTTAGTGATTATTATGGTTATCATAACGTTGATCATGAACTTGAAGTAACTTATGTAACATTACTTTCTGGTATTCAATCTCTAAAAGACGACTATCTAAATCTTGAAGATTTGAATTATCTTTATGCTGCTGCACTACTACATGACTTTGATCCTAAAAAAGAAATTGATAAACCTCATGAAAAAAATGTCATTCAGTTTATTTCAAAAAATAAAACTATTCAGAAACTTCTTGCAGCTGCAAAACTTGACCAAAATCTAATTTGTGCACTTATTTGTCGAACCGTATATCCTTGGAAAGGAGATATAGTTACAACCTCTGAAAAGTTAATTGATAGTTATTTTGCAAAATCAAAAATTAAAAAGAACAAAAAACAACAGCAACATTTTCGTGAATTAGGTCATTTCTTGTCCGTCTCTGATAGGATTGGGGGTTATTCATTAGGTGATTTTCAAAAAGCAATGGAAATGGCAAAAATGAATGCTCATTCATCTAGTTGGCATCCTGCATTTATTGTAAGACGTTCTGTTGGATTTTTTGAAGACATGCTAAATTCTGAACCTGATATGTGTCAAAGAGTTCTAAATGGATTGCCAAAACACATGCGAAAAAACTTCCTAGATAACATTGTTGGATTTATGAAATTACGTCAAGAAGAAATCCAAATCTATAATCAATTTGTTTATGATGGATTACCACTTGTACCATCTATTGAAAAACATGCTGTAACTGATGATGTTGCAGATGTACTTCTATCAATCTATCGTGAACTCCCAAAACCATTACAATTCACACGTGATGATTTTATTGAATCCATAAATGATCCTGATACAATTCTTAACACTTTACGTGTAGGTAATTCTAAAGGTCCGATAGTTGGATTTGCAAAAGGAGGTCCATTAGAAAAATATCATTTTGATCTAGAATTTGAGGATAGAAATCGTGGAAAAAACAATACTGTCTTCTTAGAACCTGTTGCAATAAAAAATGGATATTGGGGATTTCATGGAGGTCGAGAAATACGACAATTATTCATGATGCAGGTTCAATCAAAGGGATACAAATTCATGACTAGTTTTGCAATGCGTGATGTTATAGACGAGCGAAAACAAAATGACAAAAATGTTGTATTTGTAAAAAAATTCAATCCTGAGCGATGGGATTATTTCAGAGTAACTCTATAGAAAATTAGTGACTGAAATAAAAATTCTAATTCAAAAGGGAACTGAAAATTTACGTGATGGTAACTTTGAAACTGCACTAAGTTTCATTGATCAAGCTTTACTTTTAGAGCCTGAAAACCCTGATTTGTGGAATCAAAAGGGCATTGCGTTAAGAAGTCTTGGACGGTATGATGAGGCATCTGATTGCTATAACAAATCTCTACAGTTGGATCCTCGTGATCGTGCTTCGTCCTAAATCTGATTTTGCTTTTTCTTTCCGTAAATTATCATTAAAACTCCAATTCCTATCACAGCAATTGATAATTTCTCTGCAGTGATATCTGAAGATGTAAAGTACTTGAGAACAAATTCTGGTCCCCAAATCACTAAATTTTGCAATGGAATTATTGCCCCGCTAATGAAAAATAAAATACTAAATGCACCAAAAACGTTTTTTGGAAAAAAAGAAGAAGATTTTTCAGTCAATTTACACTAGTATCCACCTTTAACAAATTCATATTCTTTTTTGTTAAAGTCGAATTGTGTCACTAGCACTTCGCCCATTGCATCAACTGCAGTTTGTACCACATCGGGTTGTGTTGAGAAGAATCCTTTGAATTTTCCAATTCCATACTCTTCTGCGATTAAACCAATCGGTCCATCTGGTCCTCTTGTTACTACTGCCCATACTGTAGATAGTGGTGTTCCAACGCAACTCAGAACGACACAGCTGTCAGGTGTTTCTTGAGCCAAGTGTGGATTGTTGAAGTTTCCAATAACCCATGTTCTTGGAAGTTTTTTCATGAGTTTTAGGTATCTGTCCTTAACAAACTCATATCGCTTGTCTGTCTCAAATGATGCAAGTAATGGGGCCGTATGTTTTGATGCATAGTTCTCAATCATTATGCTTAGTGCAAAAAGATCTGAACGGTCTGCTTTGAAGTTTAGATATCCTCCGTCTTGAAAGTCCTGAAAATTCCAGTTTACAAAAATCTCGTCACCTTGTTCGGCAACATCTCTTTTTTCAGGAAATCTTGCAAAGACTGTTTCAATCAAACTGTCATTTGTTAAACCCATAATTTGTATTATCATTTTGAATATTTAACCTAGTGGAAACTACCAATAATAGTGGTAATTATTTCTTTTTTATAATTCTAGGAATCTGTTCTAATGCATGTGCATCAGTGATGAGTTTTCCATCAAATTTGAAATTTGTCTTTTCTGAAAATGCTTGACCCCCTATGAATATAGGTAATTTTTTGTATGATTCATGAATCTTTTTGACCATTCTTTGTCCTGACCTAACATTGTCCTCCAATGTTATTGATACAATTAGTGCATCTGGTTTGGCAGTTTTTATGAACTCGATTAATGATTCGGCAGGTGTTGATGGAGATAAATTAAATGTTGTAAATCCTTTTGAGACTAAAAATGAATCAAGCACATTACAACCTAAATTATGATCTTCACCAACTGGAGTGGTTAGCACAATTTTTCCTTTCTCTTTTTTTGCTTTTCTGTTTTCATCTGCTATCACTTTGACTAAACTATGTGCAATATTGCTTGCAACATGCTCTGTGGCAATTGATAACTTTCCTTCAGACCATAAATATCCAATTTCTGCCATAACTGGTGTCATAATTCTTTCATAAAATTGGTCCAAAGAATTGCTTGTAACAAAGGCGGTGTAAACATCCATTGTATCTTTTAGACTGCCTTCAGTTAATGCTGAGAATAATTTTGTTCTTAATTGTTCAATTAGATTTTCCCGTTTTTCTCTATCTTTTGGAGTATTTTGTAGCAGAAATGAGTTTATTTTTGCATTTTCTCTAAATTCCTCAGGAATATCATCTCTAGTTACTGATGATGATTCTCCTAGGTATTTGATGGTCTCTTGTCTGGATGTCTTTTTTTCTTTATCCCAGGTACTTTTCACTAAATACAGGTAATCTACTCCTTTAACCTTCTTTTTTCTTAGATATACCATGTTTTAGCATGTTCATAGTGACTAATAAGCATATCTAGTGCTAACTCTGATATTTTGTGCCTAAAAACACAAAAAATCATGAAAAACTAGTGATTTTAAATATTACCACTATGACGAAACTTAAAAGACGGATTGTCGACGTTTGTACTAGTTGGCAAGAGAAAAAAGAACACGTATTCAATTGTATTTCGATATTATCTCGGCGATAATACAAGAAGAGGATATCTCTCCAACAAGAATTCAGTTCAAATGCAATACCTCGTATGATAAATTAATGAGATATTTGGAAGAAATGGAAAAACGTGAAATCATAGCCAAAAATGGTTCTATCGGTGTCACCGATAAAGGCAAAAAATTTCATAATGATTATTCAAAAATCAATGATCTAATATCTGAAATTAGTAAAACGATTACGGAAGAGTAAATAATTCAGTACCTTTCTCTTTTGTCTGAAATATTATTGCTTTATGAGATTCTAACAACTGATTCAAAAATCTGTCTCTCAGTTCCTCGTTAATTTGTTTAACCTCAAATGAACAAACAAAGTTTCCGTTAATTTTCTCAAAACCATCGTCTACACACTGCTCAATTTCTGCCATTCGGTCAGTTTTCTCTTCAGTATTGAAGTCAAAGTAATGTGTTGATACAACCCTGATTTTGGCCTCTTCAGGCAAACCTTCTACTTTGTCTAGAATCATCTTTGAGTAATCCTCAAATTTCTCTGGGATTTCTACTATGTGTAGAAATTCATTGTTTTCTCCATCCTCGATTCCATGTGCTTTCATCTCTTCTAGGATTTTTTGAGGTTTTTGTGTAGTGTAGAAGCAGTGCTCGCCTTTCTCTAGTCCTTTTCTAATAAACCCATATTCTGTTTTTTTAGTCTCATCATTACCATCATGGAACAGCACCACATGTGTACGCTCTAACGTCTCGAGAAAATCCTCTGACTGAGTACTCATCATATTTAGTAATTTTTGGAGTATATATGAATCCCCTCACCTAAGTGAGTTTCTTGATTCCTACTGGTTATATACAAAATTTGCTTTTCTTAGTTTAGGTAACAAATATGTTAAAAGATCCAAAAGTCAACTGTGTATTCTGCAACAAGTCATTATATGACCACTCTAATTTCGAGAGTAGAGAATGTCTTTCAAAACATCTCCAAGTACAAAAAATCCTTCAAAATGCCATGGGCGAAGATGGGATAACCAACCACTTTTCTTAATTTTTCTATTTTTTATAAAAAAAGAAAATTTTTGAATTTATGAATAATCTGTATTGTAGACCGGTCTTGCACCACTTGGTACTTCTGCACCAGCAGATTCCTTGACTGATTCTCCTCTTGCCTGGTAAACTCTGACTTTATGAAATACATTGTGTGATGAGAATATTGCCAGTCCTGCAATTCCCGCTCCTATGAAATTTCTTAATGTTACATCGATGCTTGGTTCTGTACCTATTATCGACATCTGGAATACAACGTAAAAATTGTCAAATAACCAAAATGCCAAAGTTACCCATGATAGCAATCCTCCAATAAGATAGCCTAGCCTTGCTTTTTGTCTTACAAATAAAATTGCAAAAATAATTGCAACATACCAGATAAATGATCCAAATAACCATGATATCTCCCATACGTCTGTTCTATCGTCCATCCAGTAGTATGTGGAACCAATTATTGCCATAGCGCAAAGTGAAATCAAAAGTAATTTTTGATTAACTTTGTAAGATGTTTTTTCTTCAGGTGTTTTTTCAATTGGTTTGAAAGCTATTTGTTCTTCTCTTGCCTCTTTGATTGCTTCAGTCATATGTTTGAGATTTACCGGAACAAATTCTTCTACTGACTTGTCTTTTACATAAGAGTCGTGAACTAAACTATCCACTAGTGGTCTTGCAAGTGATGCCTTTACTGGAGTAACCAAATCAATCCAGTATGATGATAATCTTGGTGTTAAAAATGGAATCTGTATGATATTCAAATTTCTATTAATTATTGATGAATACAATCTCATCATTTGCTCGTATGTCATTTTATCTGGTCCACCAATCTCAAATATTTTTCCGGCCGTTGATGGATTTTTCATAGCTCCGACTAGATAGTCTACAACATTTTCGACTGCAATTGGTTGTGTTGTAGATTTTACCCATCTTGGACAAACCATTAGTGGTAATCTTTCAACAAGATATCGGAGCATTGCGTATGAACCCCCCTCTGCACCCACAATTACTGATGCTCTTAATTCTGTAACTGGAATGGTTCCTGATGCTAAAATTTTGCCAACTTCGTGCCTACTTCTCATGTGTTTTGATAATTCTAAACTTTCGTTTACTAATCCTCCAAGATAGATTATTCTTTTTACTCCTGCGTTTTCAGCAGCTTTTAGAAAATTTTGTGCTTGAACTTTTTCTCTATCTGCAAATTGTTCCCATTCTTTTTTGGACCCTTCCATAGAATGTAGAAGGTAAAATGCAGTTTCTATTCCCTTGAATGCATTAGATAGTGTGTCCAACTCTAATGCATCAGCTGCCACAAATTTCACATTATCTGAATTTTGATGTAGTGTTCTTGACATCGCGGTAACTTTGTACCCTGTTTTGGATAACCTCTCGGTTAGTTTTTTTCCAATGAATCCTGTAGCCCCTGTTACTAAGATTGAATAATCACTGATTTTGGCACTTTCTTTTAATGCTGCCATTTTCTCTAAATTACTTGAACTTGCTTTCTGACTCATTTTTACTCCTTGTCTAGTTTACGAAGTTCTTTAAGATCTACAATCTCGATATCTTTACTCAAAGTAACTAGTGATGATAATTTTGGTTTTGCATTTTTGCCCATTTTTAGAACTAGCTTATCTTTGTGTAATATCTCAAGCGTTACATTCTCATTTTTTAGGACTTTGCCTATGTGTTTTGCTTCGGTTAGCTGTTTTAGTAGGCTCATTTTTCCAGGAATTTTTGTAGGAAGTCGCATAATGTTTACTCGTCTTATATCTCCTTTTGAGGTAAATTCGATGGCTGTGCCATCTCCATCGCTAATGGTTAAATCTCCGCTTCGGAGGTAAAGTAAAAAATTGGCAGGAAGGTTGTTTTTCATTTTCATATCCATTCCTGTTTAGGTTTTTGTTGTTATAGTCAAGCCACCTGTTAGTACAACTGTTCCTGTTGAAACTTTCTTGCCGTTGCGGTCAACCATTCCACTAAGTTCTAACTTGTCGAACTTGTATGTAATGGCTGCATGCTTTGCAGTTAGTTTATCAAAAACTTCTGCCAGGAGACTTGCCCATTCTTGTTCTTCTGTCATAATGAATCTAATTACATTATAGTATAAAACGCTAGTGACCAAAGGTGAGTCTAGTGCCTAAATATTATCACCATGTTCTGTATAGTGGTAAAATTTACCACTAGAAATACCCTAGTGCATAACCCATAAATATTATGAATGGCAAAAACTGTTTAATGAGCACAACACAAACACTTCCAACAAAGATCGCATTGATAAAAGGTGGAATCGGGGCAGGCCTCATGGGCGGATTTGCACTCTTTTCATCATTCTTTGCAATTGATCAAATGTTGGATATACCGGCAGGAACATTCTACAAAACTATCGGTGTTACAATGGGTGTGGATGAAACTTCAGCAATTGCAGTGGGCTTTATAGCCCACATGGGCGTTGCAGCATTGATTGGAGCCATGTATTTTTTGGCTTCGAACATTTGGAGGTTCTTCAGATTGGTAACTGTTCCAAAAGCACTAATTACTGGTGTTTGGACAGGGCTAATTGTTTTCACATTAGCATTCCTACCAATTCACATGTTTGTAATGACTCCGATGATGGAGGTAGAATTGATTATCACCGATGTATCCCAATTTGACTTGGAACAACAAAAAGCACTAGCTACCTTGTTGTATGAAAGCGACAAAATTTACATCAATGCTTTGGTTCTCCACATAATCTACGGAGCAATCACTGGATTCATTGGAGGTTGCATAATGCATGAAGACTACAAAGGAGTGAAAAGAATTGGCAAAATCTGGTAACAACAACGAAAGAGGTCAAAAACTTGAAGGTATGTACAATACCTTCATGGGAGACGTTTCACAACTATTCCCAAAGACCGACTCAAACCTATTACTCAATGTAATGGCTTTGGAAAGAAAGTTCCCAGACATGATGCCTCATGTTCACTTGGAGATAATCTTCAACAAAGGCACAGATGTCGAATTGCCAAAATATGAGATTACTGAAAAGTATCATGTTCAGGCTGCAGTTCACCGATGGGACAAGAATATTCTTGTTGTCACCGGAATGATGAACGTAGACATTATTGCCGAAATAGCAGATCACAAAACTGTGGAAAAAATATCTGGCACTGCTAACGCAGCCTTTTATTAATCCCTTTTTTCTCTTTATTTTGAAATTTTAACTACTGTTATATTTGATCATTTTTGCCAAAATTTCATGGTAAAAAATACTGAACTTGATAATTTAATTCAAAAAATTGGCAAACTTCACAAAAAAATCCGTTTTGTTGCAATTATCAACAAAAATGGCAAAATCCTAAAAACCGAAATGAGAGATGAAGTACCTTCCCTACTCAAAACAAAAAATGAGGAAAAATTCTGTCAGGATGTAACAGTTCGCAGAAAGATGAGAGAGGAATTTGACAACTCTCTAGGTAAAGTTAGATTTGTAAATGTAGAGCGTGAAAATATTTCTCAAATCGTAATGTATGCAAAAACTAAATCTTTGTTTGTTACAGTAGAACCTGAAATTTCAATTAACGATAAAACCAAAATCATATCCCAACTAAAAAAATTAACCGCTAATCTAAAATGAAAATTCTAGTTGATGAGATGGATGATGGTATGGATGAGCGCCTAATACAACTTGGTCATGATGCCTACAGTGTAAAAAAATTACGAAGTGAAGGCAAAAAACTCCATACTGATTATTCAGTCATTAATTACGCAAAAGAAAATGGTATGGTTCTGATTACTCGTGATACTGAGAGTGGTCAGGCATGCGAGGAAAATGATTTGCCCTGTATACTCCTAGATAATGAGGCAATATTCAAAATTGTTACCGAAAAACTACAGAATTTTTAATCAAAGTTATTTATTCTCCCATTTCTAAAATTTTATATGAAATATTGTGATGGACGGGGAACCTCATATCGAAATGGCAATTCTTATGAAGATTGCAAAAAGATTGCCGAAGACATCAATACTCGTTTGAAACCTATCATAAATGAAAAAGGCATACTTCCTTGGAAACAACTATCTGAAGAAGTTGAACATGATGAGTTAGTTTACAAACTGGTTCTAAAATATTTGAGACGAGACGGGTTTGATATTGGAACTTTTAACAACCCTCAAATCAGCGTGAAATCTAATTAGGATTAGTCTGAGATTTTATTATTCTTCTTGATATGAGAAATGGCGTCAAGATCAAAATCGGTATTGAAATAGCAATGAACAGCGTTTGTAATTCTGTTATTGCAATTGTAAACGCAACTGCACTTGTTGCCCCTATGAACAATGACAAAAATGAACCCACGCACGTGGGGCATGCAATGAACAGTCCTGTTGTAGCACCAATACTTCCAAGACCTCCTGTCTTTTTGGTTACGGCAATTGCATTTACTGCAAGAGCAGTGTTTAATGCAACCAAATATGAGACTACAATTTGCAATAATAGATTAATTGGTATTACGTTGAGACCCACATGCTCTGTCAAATATGCTACAAACTTTGGCATGTATCCTGGTGCTCCACAACATGGTGTTATGTGTGCCGAAGGAACATCTGCCCCATAATGATACGAAAATACAACTTCGGGCTGATATACCAAAATCCCTGATGTCATTGAGAAGAATATTCCATAAACTATGAACGTCACAACAAATGTTTTTTTTGCTCTACTGTCTAACGTGTTACTACAAATCATTGATAGGACTGTAGTATTTCCTGTAGCTGCAATTCTTTTCTGAAATTTACGTAAACCTATTCCAATCATTCCTATTGAAATTGTAAACAATACATAAAATCCCATTCCTAATCTCTCAATAGATTGTACTGCATCTGGAGTGATGTCTTGACTTTCGAATCTAGAATAGATCAAAAATAAAATTGCAATTGATACAAATCCTAAAATGATTAATTTCTTGTCATTTTGACCGCCCTTGGCAGTCTGTGTTTTCATGTGGGATCTCTTACTTGGTTCATTATATTTTTAACATATTATCTGCAACTTATTTTGAATATGGAAATTAATGAAGTTCAAGATCCTGATTATGAGGTTGTCACAATAAGTAATCTGGGGTTTGTTGATCCATATGGCAATGAGGGTCTTGTAATCTTGCACTCTGACGATAAACGGGAATTTCACATGCGTGCATTTTCTGGTGAAGTCTCAAGGCATATTGCAAGTTTTCTAGATGGGGACCACGATACAGTTCCAACCATCTATAAAATGCTTGAAGATATATGTGAAGCAAATGAACTCTTGTTAGTCAAAGTAAAAATTTATGAAAGTGGAGATGCATTACGGGCAAATCTCTATCTTACTGGAAAAAAAGACATTGTTCTACGAAATTATCGTGCTTCTGACGCTGTGGCTCTTGCGGTATACTATAACATTCCAATTTTAGTTCGAAGTAATATGCTAAAAAGCCCAATAGAAGAGACTACGTAACTATCTCTTTGATTCTATCTTCTTCTACTGCACGTTTAATTTCCATTGCAATACGTCTACCAATTCCAAATGTAGTTCCATACTGATATTTGGTATACGGACTGGTTGTTGCAACAATTGGATTTCCTGGAACTCTCAATGATACATCATAGACAATCATTTCCAAATCTTTTGTAATTACACTTTGTAGTGAAAATGGTCCAATTATTCCTGGGGCATATTCTTTTTTCACAGCACGAACAAATTTGTCTCCCATTTTGAAGACCTTCTCTAACAATGACTCTCTAATACTTGCTGGTGTATGACCAACCTCTATATTTTGTAATGGAATGTCCATCTCTAACTGTTGTTTTGCAGGAAGTGCATTGTAATCATGAATATTTGTCTGAAGGCGTCTTTCTATTCCAATAAAGTCCACTTGGTCTGAAATTGGTGTGTGAAAGAAGTTGAAATTTAGATATGTTCCAATTGCCAATTCCTCAATACTTGCTTTTTCCAAATCCTTTCTTGCTATGATTCCTTTTTTGATCTTCTCTTCTGACTTCTCTTTGTAATCTGCATATGATGTAACTGTGAAAAATGCCCGTTCTAGTTTTCTGTCCTTTTCCATGACTTTTACGATTGCCGGCTTGTTGATGGATTTTGGATTCTCAAATATTTTTGGGAATTTAACTCCCGCCTTTTTTAGTAAATAATACTGATTCCTCTTATTTTCTCTCTCTTCAGCTTGAAACAGCTTCCTATTTCCAAATATTGGAACCTTTAGCTTGTTTTCCAATATGTCATATCCAAGATATGCAGTTAACGAGCGATGTGGAACGATGATGGTATTTTCATCTCTCATCATCTTTTGATTTGCAGGGCTTGCCATATCCTTGAATTTTTTGATAATCTTAATTTCATCTGCAATTCTATTGAATCTTTGATATGGTACTTCTCTGCCTTTTTGACAAAATACCATTGTCTCAAAATCTTCATCCTTGGCCCCATCCATTATCTCTAGTGCTGAATGACTTCCAAGTACCCCGATTTTTGGATCTGTATATTCTGATGCAATCTTTTGCATCTCAGATCTCTTAATCATATTGTATCGATTTGTCTTGTAAAATTAAATGCTTCTTTGGAAGAGTTTTCTACTTGTAATTTTCTAGTTAAATCATGCAAGTTGAAATGGTTCTTGTTGGAATGATTCTATTTGGCGGTATGGTTGCAGCAGGTGTTAAGGTTTGGTTAAACAAAAGAAAAGAATCTGAGGAATTGGATGAAACCCACGCGTAAATTATCATATTCAGTTATATTTTGTAAAATTTGATCAAACAAGTACATGAAACTTGTAGTTGGAATCACTGGAAGTACTGGAGTCATTTATGGAATCCGCCTATTGGAGGTTCTAAAAGAAAAAGGAATTGAGACAAATCTTGTCATGTCTGAATGGGCAAAAAAATGTGTTCCAATGGAAACTAAACATGATATAGAATATGTTGAATCTCTTGCCACTGAAGTGACAGATGAAAAAAACATGGCTGCAAATGTTTCAAGTGGAACTCACAAAACTGATGGAATGATTGTAATTCCGTGCACAATGAAAACACTTTCAAGTATTGCAAATGGTTATGATGAAACTTTAGTTGCCCGTGCTGCAGGAGTTACTATGAAAGAGGCTAGAAAGTTAATTCTAGTTGCAAGAGAAACACCTCTTACTGCCATAAATCTGGAAAATATGTTAAAACTCGCTAGACTTGGTATTGTAATTTTGCCTCCTGTCACTGAATTTTATACAAATCCTACATCGATAGACGCAATGGTTGATCACATTGTTGGAAAATGTCTTGATCAATTTGATATTGAACATGATCTATTTACTCGATGGGGAAGTAAATAGCCCAAAAAAATTTACACTAGTTTTATTTTGAAAACTCATGTTGAAGATAACTTTTGAACGTGAAATTAATGCCGATATTGAAAAATCATTCGAAGTGATGACAAATTTTGAAAACTTCCAAAAACTATTCCCTGATTATTATCCCTCTATTTTGATTAAATCTGTACGAGATGAAAGTTCTCTTGTGGCTGAACATCTCAAACTTCACGATAAGGAATTCATAATCATGGCTAAACATTTTTTCTCTAAACCTAACACTCATGAGATGCGTGTTGTTGGGGGAGATATTAAAGGCAGTAGCATCAATGAAAATTTTACATCTGATAATGGTAAAACACATCTAAAAGTTAATGCAGAACTAGATGTCAAATCCTCACGCTTTTCAAAGAAAAATCCATACGGAGAATCCTTAACTGAATTATACGACAAAATGATTAAAGAAATAGAAAAATCCTAATCTTTACTTTCTTTGAACTCTTTTAGTTCTTTATCTGCTTCAATTTCGCCTTTCTTGTATTCGCCTTTTGCTTTACCAAATGTTTTTGCCAATTCTGGAATTTTTTTTGCTCCAAATAGCAAAACACCTGCTGCAACGATTACAATTATCCATTCGCTTCCTCCTGGAATGAAATTGACAACGTTCTCAATCATGATTCATCTAGTGTTAATTTCTCATTTAAGTCTTGATAGTCTGTCTTTCTTGTCTTTCTGCAATAACCATGCCTGCAAAGTATAGTGCAACCATAGGTAATGACACAAACCACATTGTGACCCCACTACCATCAGGTGTAATTACTGCACCAAATACAATTATTGCAATAATTGCATATCTCATATTTCTTCTCCAGAATTTTGCATCTACTAGTCCTGAAAGACTAACTGCATACATTATGAGTGGAAGTTGAAATGATATGCCAAATGCCAACAAGAATTGTAAAACAAATGTTACAAAATCCATTATATTCAAAAACGTGACAAGACCTGCAGATTCCCCATATCTATAAAGAAAATCTAAAATGAATGGAATTACCGCTGAATATGAAAATGCACATCCTGTAATGAATAATCCAATTGCTGGAAGTGTAATTGTGCGTCCAACATGAATCTCTCTTTCTTTTAATGCAGGTTTCAAAAATGATATGAACTCTCTCACTATGATTGGTATACTTAGAACAATTCCAATTAATGCTGCAATGTAGACTTGTGAAAAGAATGCTTGACCTGGTGCTGTTTGAATGAGTTGAACTCCTTCTGGAACAAGCTCACCTCTCATTACATTTGTAAATTGTGCTGCAATGTTGTCTAAAGGCTCTGGATATGGATAGTATAGAGTAACTCCCATCACATCCACAGGTGTTGCATGGAACGTTAAGATGAATACTGTAATAACTAGTATTGATATGACTGAACGAACTACTCTTTTTCGTAATTCTTCTATGTGTACATTTATCTCATTTAGCTCTGACATCTAATCTCCATGATGGCATATCTTCAACAAAAATGTTTCAAACATTCTAGGTAGGGATTGGTAAAAGTTTAGCCTCAGGATATCCCCATTCTTTTAACTGTTCTTGAGTTGTATCATGTAATTCGACTGTAATTACAGTAGTTACGGTAAACTCCTCTTCTAGTTCTTTTGCTAATTTTGCAATCTCTTTTCCTGAATAGATTTCTTTAGAACCTTCAAGAATGATTCTTTCTCCTTTTTCAACTTCATTTCCACCAAATCGTTTTTTCAGGAATTTTGTAATACTTGGCAATTCACTTCTCTCGATATTGTTGTGGAAATAGGTAATTCCTTTCTTTGATTCGTAATCATGTGGAGTTCCTGCTTTGTAAAGAAATACTCCAAAAAATACTGCCTCTTCTTCTGGCTCTCTAGTACATTTGATATCCCAATTGAGAACTTTATCTTCATTATGAGTTAGTTTTTCCATCTCCTCGATTGTCATCTTCCAATAGCGAAATTTTGCCATACCTCAAAATATTTTTGCCATTATAAATTCAATTCCATATGCAAAATGATCCCTTTTGTCAAAAAAACGGCTTATATTATATCACTCATTGTAAAACATCATGCCTGATTTTCAAGTTAGCATCGTAATTGAAAACAAACCTGGAATTAGTGACCCTGAAGGTGATACCATACTAAATGATCTTGTCTTGAAAGGTAAGAACAAAAACATTTCAAAAATTCGCTCTGGAACCATCCTCAAGTTCTCAATTACTGAAAATGATGAAAATGCTGCAAAAGATGAGGTTCTAAAAATTTGTGATGAACTTCGAATTTACAATCCTCTTGTCAGTAAAGTCACTGCAACTGTAGAAAAAATCTAATCGTTGCTAATACTCTTTATTGTACCATCGACCAAAAGTTGATCTCTAAGATAGCTTGCAAGGTCTGTTTGTGTTATGACTCCAACTAATTTTTCATTATCTGTAACCAGTAATCTTCGTATATTCTTGTTTAACATTTTTTGAACTGCGTCCTCGATTGTGGTAGTTGGATCTACTGAACGAAACTTGTATGACATGATGTCTGAAACCTTGACTTCACTTGATTTTTTGTCTGCGGCAGCAATCTTGCGAACAAAATCACTTTCGCTTAATACTCCTTGTGGAATTCCATCATTAATGACTACTAGAAAACTAATGTCTTTTTCAGCAATTATCTCTGCTGCTTCTTGAGCAGTTTTGTCATTTTCTATTGTGATGACGTTTTTTTCCATAATATCTCTAATTTGTCCCATAAGAGAAATTGGAAATTTCTAAAATAAAAACATGTCATCACAAAATCAAATTTATACCACGAAATTGATGTTAAATTGTGAAAGTCGGGGTTATCGTTTTTCCTGGCAGTAATTGTGATCGTGACATGCATCACGTACTTACTGATGTATTTGACTTAAACGCCGAATTCTTTTGGCATGAAAAAAACCTCCCTGAAAATATTGATGCTGTGGTACTTCCTGGTGGGTTCTCTTATGGAGACCGATTAAGAGCAGGTGTAATTGCGGCTCATAGTCCAATTATCTCTGATGTAAAAAAATTAGCTGAAAAGGGTATCCCTGTTTTGGGCGTATGCAATGGATTTCAAATTCTTGTAGAGTCTGGACTTCTTCCGGGCGTTTTATTGAAAAATGAATCATTGAATTTCATGTGTGAGTGGACAAATCTAATTGTAAAAAATAACAAAACCCCTTTTACAAACAAACTTGAACTTAATCAAAAAATCCCAATCCCGATTGCAAACGGTGAAGGTAGATACTTTGTTGATGAACAAACTCTTGAACAACTAGAAAAAAATAATCAAATTGTATTTTCTTATGAAAATAAAGTTAATGGCTCTGTATCTCAAATAGCAGGCGTTTGTAATTCTGATGGCAATGTTGTTGGAATGATGCCTCATCCTGAACGTGCAGCTGAAAAAGAAATCAATCAAATTGATCACAAGCCTTCTTCTCTAATCTTTGAATCTCTTGTTGAAACGGTAGGTATGAAAAAATGAGTTTCCAAGAACATGAAAAATTGCACATTGAAAAAAATGTTAAACGAGAACTAACTACTACTGAATCACAAATCCTTGCAGCAGAATGGTCTGAACACTGTTCATACAAGTCCTCAAAGCAACATCTCAAGATGTTACCGACGACAGGTCCAAATGTTATTGTAGAGAAAGGATATGATTCCGGTGTTTTAGATGTTGGCGATGGTTATGTAGTAACTGTTCACATTGAAAGTCATAACCATCCTTCTGCTGTAGAGCCCTTTGGTGGGGCTGCAACTGGTGTTGGTGGTGTCATTCGTGATATTCTATCTGCAGGTACCAGACCAATTGCACTATTTGACGGATTACGATTTGGAAATATAGAAACTGATTCACATGCTAGATGGTTATTCAAAAATGCAGTTGCAGGAATTGCAGATTATGGAAATTGTCTTGGCATTCCCACTATTGGTGGTGAAGTTGAATTTGATGAATGCTACAAAAATTATGCTCTAGTAGATGTTGCTGCAGTTGGTTTTGGAAAAAAATCAAAATTAATTAAAAACCATGCAAACATTGGTGATTTAGTTATTCTCATAGGAGGTTCTACTGGTCGTGATGGTGTTGGTGGTTCTCAATTTGCATCTGATGCATTAGAAGGTGAAGACCGTTCTGCAGTACAAATTCCGGATCCTTTCATTGAAAAATTAATCATTGAAGCAATTTTGGAATGCCGTGATCAAAACTGCATCAATGCAATGAAAGATTTAGGCGGTGGAGGATTATCTTGTGCTATATCTGAAACCGCTGAAAGTTTAGGAATTGGTATTGAATTAGATGTAAAAAATGTACATTTACGTGAGTCTGATTTGGCACCTGAAGAAATTATGATATCTGAATCTCAAGAAAGAATGCTTGTTATTGCCAGTCCAGACAATCTTTCCAAAATTAACAGTATCTGTGACAAATTTAGAATCCAATGTTCCGTTCTTGGTAAAGTAAAAGAAGACAAAATGATGCATGTTAAAAATGGAAATGAAACTATTGCATTACTTCCTGCTGACTTTGTAGCACGAGGGCCCCTAATCTCTAGAGAGAAATCAAAACCAAAATACCTTTCAAATTTACCTGTGGCTCCTGAGCCACAAAACAATCTGTCTTTCACAGACGTATTGCTGAAATTACTTTCTTCTCCAAATATTGCAAGTAAACATTGGGTATATCGTCAATATGATCATGAAGTTGGAATTAGAACCGTGATTAAACCTGGATATGACAGCTCAGTATTACGTCTGGATAATGGAAAATCATTATCTGTAAAAATAGATGGTAATCCGAAGCATTGTTACCTGAATCCTAGACAGGGAGCAATTGGTTGTTTTGAAGAAGCATGTAGAAATGTTGTATGTACTGGCGCTACTCCGATAGGAATGGTTGATCATTTGCAATTTGGAAATCCTGAGGATCCTGAAATATTTTGGACATTCATGGAGTCTATTGAAGGAATCACGGATTTTGCAAAATCTCTAAACATACCATGTGTTGGTGGTAAAGTAAGCTTCTATAACGAAACTAATGACGGTCCAATAAAACCAACTCCATTAATAGGCGTACTTGGATTAATTGACAGTTCTCCTCTCCATCCTAATCCCCCTTCAGAAAATGATGTAATTTTATTGATTGGTGAAACCAAAGATGAACTTGGTGGTTCTGAATATTATGAATACATTCACAATTTTGTTGGTGGCACCGCTCCTTCTGTAGATGTATCTAATTCAAAGAAAAACATGGAATCTGTTTTGTCGTTAATTTCAGAAAATCTTGTCAAAACTGCACATGATTGTTCAAAAGGCGGTTTGGCAATAGCAATATCTGAATTATGTATCTTTGGAAAAGTTGGTTGCCATGTAAATCTAAACAAAGTATCAACATTGTCCACTGAAAAAATTCTATTTTCTGAAAGTCATTCAAGGTATATTCTTGTTATAGAAAAAAGCAAATTAGATTCTGTAAAAAATATCTTATCTGAAAAAAATTGTTCATTTTCAGAACTTGGAATATTTACTAGCGATCAAATTATCTTTGAATCTGATTCTAACCCTGTTTTGGAACTAATAGTTGATAAAGCAGAAAATAATTATCTAAATTCATTGGGGAAGATAATTCAAAATGGTTAAAGAAAACTGTGGTGTAGTTGGAATCTACAGTGAAGGTGATGTAAATGTCATTCCTATGGTTATTGATGCACTACGTGCATTGCAGCATAGAGGACAAGAAGCTTGGGGATTGGCAATCCCAAACAAGGCTCCGTTAAAACGTCTTGGACTTGTATCTGCTTCTTCTAATGAATTTAAAAAAATCACTGAAGAATATGCATCACATTCTGCAATTGGTCATGTGAGGTATTCTACCGTTGGAAAAAGTGATCTTGAAAGTGCACAACCACTGAAAGTCAAAGACTTGTGTGTTGCACATAATGGAACAATTTCAAATGTCGAAGAACTTTCTAACTTGGTTGGTGGTTGTACATTCACACCTCAAAATGCTAGTGATACATTAGTTGCTGCACAAAGACTTGTCTCTCTTATAACTGAAAATGGTAAACTTGGAAGTGCATTATCAATTTTAAAAAATGAAATGGTAGGTTCTTTTTGTTTCACATTTCTATCTGATGATGACGCGGTATTTGCTGCAAGAGATCCTAAAGGATTCCGTCCTATGGTTATGGGTCATAAAGAAGATGGTAATGTACACATTGTGACTTCTGAATCTTCTGCGATTTCTGCAATTGGTGCAAAACTTGTACGTGATGTTGTACCTGGTGAATTAATCAAAATTAGCAAAGATGGAATGGAAACTGAAATGTTCTCTGATGATAAGAATCGTGCACATTGTTCCTTTGAATTCACATATTTTGCTCAACCTTCAAGTAAAATGGAGGGAACTAACATCTATCTTGCAAGAAAACGCATTGGTCAATTCCTTGCAAAAAAATATCCTATAAATGATGCAGATGTTGTAATCCCTGTTCCTGACTCTGCAAGACCTGCAGCACTAGGATTTGCGCAAGAATTAGGAATTCAATTTGATGAAGGACTTTTAAAAGATCGTTATAGTAAGAAAGGCCCATTACGTAGTTTCATTGAACCTCATCAAAGCGATAGAGTTGAAATCAATAGATGGATTATACCAATACGTGAAGTCATTGAAGGAAAACATATTGTTGTAATTGATGATAGTCTAGTTAGAGGTACTAGTTCTAAAGCAATTATCAAAGCGTTACGTCGTTCTGGTGCAAGAAAAATTAGTATGATGGTTACATATCCTCCAATTAAATTCCCATGTTATGCTGGAATTGATTTTCCATCTCAAGAAGAGCTTGCAACATTTGATGGAGGAAAAGATGTTACTGACAAAGAAATGATTGAAAAAGTTCGTAATGACATTGGTGCAGACTTTTTGGGATACAATGATGCAGAAAATCTTGCAAATGCAGTAGGCATTCCAAAAGATTCAATGTGTTTCACTTGTGCAACTGGGGACTACACTCCTCTAGGAATAACCCCAAATTTTAATAAGATGAAACAGATGAAAAGTGTCTAATGGAAACTGCATATGTTTTAGTCCAATGTAAAATCGCTCATGAAATGGAAGTACTCAAAGCATTGTTAGAGATTGATTTAGTAAAAGAAGCAAAAGGTACATTTGGTTATTATGATATTTTTACAAAAATTCAAGGTGACAATTCATCACAGATTGAAGATGTAATCACCAAAAAAATTCGTAATATTCCTAATGTTACTGCAACTACCACATTATCTATTATTCCTGAACAGGACTTTGAAAAATGAGTAAAGAAACACGTTCTATTGACAAAAAAGGATTTTCAAACAAGTTCTTTGAAGAATTAGACAAAGAACATGATAATGCAAAAGAATTTGCAAAACGTCAGAAGGAATTAAAACAAAAAAAGAATCGCCAAAGCTGATTTTTACTCTTTTATACTGATTTTGCAAGTAGTTTACAACCAGATTGGGGCTGATTTCTCATCCTTCTGCAAGTAGGCTGAATTGGCCCCACTCTTGGGTAGTTAAATACTGATTTTGTGATACTAGACCATGAAATTGAGATGTACTTCATGTGCAAAATTCTGTTGTAACGCAAAAAATTGTAGCTGTTCATGCCACAAAAAATCCTTTAACAGAACCAACTCTTATCTGTCAAACGTCATGGATATGCTCACAACTCAAAAAATGAAATCTATCAAGAATATTGATCTAAGTTGGCAAAGTAACATTCTTGGCTCTATGATGAGACTAGAATAAGAAAATCTATTATCTTAGTTTTCTGATGTTTTTTAATGGTCAGTAAAATTCCTGTAATTGGTGGAATTGGTGCCGCTGTAGCTGGAATCGTATTTGTATTATTTTTTACTCCAACAGGAATTTCTCAAGATGAATATTCACTATCTGTTGATCCTACAAAAGAAAAACAAAGTTTATTCATAATGGCACGTGTTTCTTTAGAAAACACTGGAACTAAGCCGTTGACAAATGTTGAACTTAATTTTGGTGACGGTGATAAAATTTATCTTGGAACATTAAAACCTGGTCAGTCTGAAATTATTTCTCCGCCTCAAGGTAATTCATTACAATATGTAATTGTCACATCAAGTGAGGGTGTTTATGTTAGCAAGGTTTATCGTGAACCTATTGCGATGCCTGGTATGATGGGGTCATAGGTGTTATTATGAAATTTCTTAATTCTGGTAAAGTAAAAGACGTTTACGATATGGGGGATGATACCTTATTATTTAATTTTAGCAATCGTGTGTCTGCATATGATGTGAAATTTCAAGACGAAATTCCAAAAAAAGGTGAAGTGTTATGTAAATTTGCAAAATTTTGGTTTGATGAATTAGATATTGATAATCATTTTGTCAAATCCCATTCTGATACAGAAATTATTGTAAAAAAAATGGAAATGTTGCCTATTGAGTGCGTAGTTCGAGGATATTTCTATGGAAGTCTTGTTAATAGATACAAGTCTGGAGAAATTCACCTACCTGATGGAACAAAAACTGAACTTGCATCAAAACTTCTTGAACCATTATTTGATCCTACGACAAAATCAGAACATGATGTCCCTATAACAAAAGATGATGCAATAAAACAAAATCTTGTTACTTTAGATGAATTTGAATGGCTTTCTCAAAAATCTATTGAAATTTACAATAAAATGTCTTCAATTGCAGATAATGCAGGCTTTATTCTTGCTGATTTGAAGCTAGAATTTGGTAAATTGGATGGAAAAATAACACTTGGTGATTCTATAGGTCCTGATGAGTATCGTTTATGGCCTAAATCATCATACTCTCCAGGAAAAATACAAGAGGCGTTTGATAAACAACTTCTTCGTGACTGGTTAACTGAACATGGTTATCAAAAACAGTTTGAAGATTCACGTAAAAATGGCCAAGAGCCTATTGCTCCTGCAATCCCTCCTGAAATAATTCAAAAAATGACCGAACGTTATGTTGCAGCCTATGAACGTACGACTGGCAGTTCTCTTTAACTCGATTTTAAAATTCCAGATTTTCTCTATTTGCCACTTGTTTTGACATATTTCTGACAATTTCTGGGATTTTTGCCAAATTTTGAGGATTTTCTTACCTCTACGGATTTTTTTGTAACTGTATCAACTTGTTTAATACCTCTACGAAGAATATAGTATATGTTACAATTATTATGATAGCAATACTAAATTGATACAGTCGGCTACTACATTTTTAGTTGCATAAAAAAAATAATATCATTGGACAAAAAAATTTGATACGGATAACTTTTAGCTAAGATCTACAGCAAATACTACATGTCAACAATACTCGAAAAACCAATATCGGTGAATCGTACACTTGCAACAAGTCTGGAGCATGCAAGAGCTATCGAGGACCCCGCTAGAGCAAAAATTCTGCAACTACTGTATCGAAAACATCTAAACGCAGAACAAATCACGGCCCAGTTAAAAAAATCTGGATTCAAAAAAGCCTTGACAACCACGAGACATCATCTGGAGATTCTCAAAGAGGCTGAATTGATTGAGGTTGTGAGAATTGAGGAAAAGCGAGGTGCCATGATAAAATACTACGGTACATCGACAAAGTTACTCGACTATGAAACCCCAAAAGACTTTGAGAAAAAATACTCTACAGTCATAAAGTCAACGTCCAAGCAAATTGAACAACTTCTAGACGTACTTTCAAAAAAGACTGGTAAGGCAAAATCCTCTCAAAGTAAGCAGGAATATAGTCAGTACTTGATGATGGAGATTGTAAATCGTGCTGTAACAACGGTCTTTGAAAAAAGACACTGATTACAATACTTCTATAATCATCGTGCCCTTGGTTTGTGGGTTTTGAAGGAGACTGACCAAGTCTCTAGGTATGTCACTGGATGCCTTGTCGCAATTGATAGCGATAGTACGGGAGCATGTGAATTTGCTCTTACGAAGTACTATGTCGCTTACATGCTTTAGCGTGAGCTTTTCTGAACCTTGACCCTGTATTTCAAAGGAAAACTTACCAACTTTTAACGTAAATTTGATTTTTGATTTAGGATTCTGGATTTTTTTCTTCATTTTATCCGGTAAATCTATACATGAAATGTCTGAATTTACGCCTACAATACAGTCTCCTTGCGGGGTTAGTTCTTTGTCCTTTGTAATCTCTAGTGTTTTTTCATGAAGTGATAAAACATGCTTATGTCCTGTGAATGGAATTTCTAATTTCATAATATTTTCAAAATTTTGAGACATAAATATTCGATTTACCATAATTTAGTGTGGATTCTAAGGCTGAAACTCTCCTAAATGGCAAAAATTTGGTATTTTTGGCCACTACGATGGTTGATGGTTCTCCTCAAGTTACTCCAGTTTGGGGAAATTTTGAAAATTCTCACATATTGATTAACACTGCAGAAGGTAGATTGAAACACAGAAACATCATGCGTGATCCTAGAGTGGCCGTATCTGTCGTTGACTCTAAAAACCCTCTTGATATGACTTCTATTCGAGGCAAAGTTGTTGAAATTATGCCTGATTATGAGTACAAACATGCTAATTTTCTGACAAAACAATACATGGGTAAGGAAAAATATCCTTTCAAACGTCCTGGCGAAAAACGAATCATACTAAAAATACAACCTGAGAAAATTTTCGTTCTTCCAGAATTAACAATGAACGACGAGTAACAAAAAACAATATTTCTTAATTCGAATTTAGAAACATTACTTATCTAACACTGTACGCATTAACATCTCTTAAAGTCAGTTTAACGTAATTTCTGTATGATTTTTTCATATTTTTTGATCAAATAATGGGGGTTTAGCTTTTGTGCCTATCTTGTACAAACACACTATGTTGTAATGGGTAATGGTGGTGTTTTGACCTTTGGTTTTCATATTTACGAACAAATGTTAAACCCCCCCTATTTTTTGGCATTTCTGAAAAAACCATCTATTCGTAAATTACTTTTGATATAGAGGGGGTTTAGCTTTTACGAATAAAATTGAATTTTTGTCCTAAAGTGCTTTGATCAAGAAACGATTTGTTTTTTCGCTCATTTCTGTTATGTCTTGTAACGTTTTGAAGAAAAATGGCTGGTTTAGCTGTTCTTGTTTGTCTAAAACGATGTAAACTCCCACCATTTTTTTCCCATCTTCATCTAAAAATTTGTGAACTGCTTTTATTGAATAACAAAAATCATCAATTTTTTTCTTGTAATTTTCCTGTTCTGTATCGGTTAACTCTCTAAATCTAATCTGTTGTTTTGTTTTTAATGCAATCTTTATGCCTATCACCAGTATGTTTTCCTGGCCTTTTGGCTCAAATACTTCTGTATCATTGCCAAGTCCATCGGAGTTTTTTATCAGAATTTTAAAGGATGCATCCTCTGTTTTGACTTGCTGAAATTCATAACCTTCGTGTACTAGCCATCGTTCTACATTATCTCTTAGCCTTGACATGAAAAACAAAATGTATGATGATATAACTAGTTTAACACGTTCAAATTAGTAATATTTCTAAATTCGAGTTTAGAAACATTTAGACATTTACGCTAAAATCTTGTTCAAAACTTCCTGTAGATAATATTGCAATGTTTAGAATTACGTTGATTAGTGTTAGTCCTATTCCTACCATCAAACATCTTTTTGCTTTTTGAGGATCGTCTCGTCTGATTGCAAAATATGCTATTATTCCTCCAATCAAACCAATGAAAATTGGCAGTAAATACCACCATCTGGAACGAATTCTCTCTGGATACATGTTTTTTCTTGAAATTTTTCCCTATTTACTTTTTGCAAGTTTTTTCTGAACTTGAGTAATTTCTATTTCTACTGTCTCTAAAGGATCTTCTGTTACGTTTCTTTTTATTGAAAACATCTTTGGTTTTTCAAAGTCTTCTGTGCAATCAGGGCATGCATATACCAAAACTCTATGTTCATTTGGTGCTTTTGGGTTTGACAACCTTGGATAATAAACTAATCTTGCACCACAATCGACACAATATCTGTTGGCTCTTCTAGTTCTGGCCAATGTAACACTCCTGCATAATTACTGTATTAGATCTAATATTAGATCGCTCCTGTCTAACGATCTCAACTAACAGCGTGCAAAAAAATGATCTAAATTACTTTTGAAAATTAGAAAGCGCCGCACATCAGATTTGAACTGATGACCAATCGATTAACAGTCGAACGCTCTACCAGGCTGAGCTAGCGCGGCACTAAATTTTTCTTAGCAAAATGCGATTTAATCCTTCCGACGAATTATTTTGGATTGAATTTTGAGAAAAATGCCGCAATATCGTCTGAATGTTTCTCTACTAACCCCACTATCTCCATATGCTCTTCAGCACTGGGCTCTCTTTTATGATACACTTGAAATGCACTAAGTGCAGAACCTACCATCTCTCCTACAAAAAACCCACATAGGAAATCTCCTGTATTCTCACACTTCCAGACATCTCCTATTCTTGGAGATGCGCCTGCAGTTTTGTATAATTCTAAAGTTTCTGTAACTAATTTTTCAGTTTGTTCTTTAAAGTCGTTATCTAAGGCCAATTATTTTCTAATTAATTTTCAATGCCTTTTGTTTTTTCAAATTTGTAAATTCCATCCAAAAATACACGATGATCTTTATTTTTTACTCTTGAATTATTTTCGATTTCTGCTGCAGTTTGAGAAACATCTGTCAATACATGACCTGTAATGATGACATCATCCCCTTTTGGAACAACTTTTGTTTCTCCCCAAATGTTTGTCTTTCTTGGGGCACGTTCTCCTTGGAAGTTTTCAATTAGAACTTGTTTTCCTTCTGCCTTTACTGTAATTGGAAAGTGTGAAAAAACTACTTTCATTTTTATTGTATATCCTTCTACTACACCTTCGCATAGATTTCTAATGATTGATCTTGCAGTATTCATGATTGCGCGGTTTTTGTCTCTTGTTCCTTGTGCTTTAAACAAGACTTTATCATCAGTAACTTCAATATCAACTGGAATTTTCTTGAAACTTTTCCATGTTTTTCCTAATGGACCTTGTACAGTTATCATTGGTTTTTTGTAAGTTACAGTAACGCCTTCTGGAATTTCTAATTCGGCTGCTAATTTATCGACTAACTCAGTAGACATATCCTATCAAAAATCCTCCTAATCCCTTGTTTGCTGCCTCATGATGAGACATTACTCCTTGATTTGTTGTCACAATTAACATTCCTCTGTTAAATGATGGGAGATATTGTTTTTCCCATTCCAAATATTCATCTTTTTTTACTTTGAATCTAGGACTAATTGCCCCACATTTTGTAATTTTTGCCATCAAGTTAATTTTGTATTTTCCGCCTCTGTTGTCTTCTGTTCTCTCGTAATCTTTTATGTAACCATCTTTTTTGAGAGTGCTTAAAACATCTGTTCCAATTTTAGAAGTTGGAAGTACCACACACTCTGATTTTCTTCGAGCTTCAGTATTGTATATTGTGACAAATAGATTTGCTAGAGTATTCATTGCTGGCATAACATATCACCTTAATTTCTTAAATCCTAGAGAAGTTGCAACCTCTCTGAAACATTGTCTGCATAACATTAGGTCATATTTTTGAATTGAAACATAACATCCACATCTTTTACACCATCTTGCACCACGTCCGTATTTCTTTTCGTTTTTTGTACCTGGGACACTTTCGATTCTAGGTGTGAATCCTGTTCCTCTATCTCCATATGATCTATCTTTTGCCATTAGTATACATTCACTCCAAATTCTTTTGTAAGATATGCCTTTGCTTCATCAGGAGTAATCTTGTGATGTTTTCCGACACTTGCTTTATGTTTACTTCTTGTTGCTACTGAAAATCCCGGTCTTGTCAATCTTATAGAAATATCTAATCCTAAAATTCCAATTTTTGGATCATATTTGATTCCTGGTATATCGATGTGTTCTAAAATACCAAATGATATGTTTCCCATATTATCAAAAGAACGTCCGTTAACTCTGTTACCTTTTGCCTCTAACAGTCTTTTTAACAATTCTTTTCCTTCTTCTCCTCTTACTGTTACAGCAGCTCCTATTGGTTCTCCTTTTCTTACTCCCCAGTCTCTGTGTGGTTTTCTTGCTGATCTTTCGTTTACTTTCCTACCTGAAATTTGTCCTAATGCTTTTTTTGCAATTTCTACTGCATCGCCTGATTTTCCAAGCCCCATGTTTAGAACAACTTTCTCTAATCTAATTTCTCTCATTACATTTTGTGTTTCTTGTGCCATAAAATCACCTAATCTTTATCTCCGGTTTGTCTTTTCCAATTGGCATTACCAATCTAGCTGGAATTTCAATTTGTCTTTCATCTAATGTAATGTCTAAACTTTTTGGAATACTGAATGTTCCTTCTTTAATCTCATCAATTTTTCCTATCTTTCCCGCGTTAACTCCTTTTGTAATTAAACAATTCATTCCTTTTTCTAATTTTATTACGCTGAGAATTTTTACATCTGGAATTTGTAATACACATGTGTCGCCAACTGAAACATCTGTTTCATCTAATAATGTTTTACCATCATGAAAACCTAATTGTGTTTTTCCATTCTTAACTGTGGTTTTTGATTTTACAACAACAAACTTTTTTGTTTTCTCTGCATCATCAATCTCTATTGGTTTTAGTAATGTTCCGTCCTGTGGAACTAATCTGTATGTTTTATTTGCTCCTTCTAATTCGACTACGTCCATTAATCCTGCACCGTGATGTAATGATTTTCTTATAACTCCGTCCACTTTGATTTTTCCAGAATAAATCACTGATTTTGCTTCTCTTAGACTAGTGACGATCTTGATTGTATCTCTTAGAAATACGGAGATTGGTATTGATGCATTTTTTGGATGAGTTCCTGGTTTTACAGTTACCACAAATCTCTTATCTTTTCTAGTAATTCCCCAGAAAAGTGGTGCCATTTGTCTTTTGAGTTTTTTACTTCCTGCAATCTTTACCATTATTCTTCACTTTCTCCTTTCTTTGTTTTGGATTTTGTTACTTTTTTTGTATCTTTCTTTTCTTCTTTTGGTTTCTGTTCTTTTGTTTCTGTTTTTTGAGTCTCTTCTGCTCTAGGAGCTGTTGCTTTCTTTCCTTCTAGTTTGTTAATTCTCCATTTATCGTCTGAATTTAATCCTGAAATGACTATGTTTGTTGTATGAACATACACGTCAAATTTTTCTCCTTTCAATTTTTCTTTCTTTACTCCTTCAATATTTACTCCTCTGTCTGCAATAGAAATTTTTGTAACTTTGCCGTCTACGCCTGCAAATTCTCCTCTTACAATACTTGCAGTATCGCCTTCTATGATTCTAGCACTACGTTTTCCGTACTTCTTTCTCAAGTCTTTTGAAAGTGCACACGATAGTTGTTTACTGGCATTTTGCATAGTTGCATAGTATATCTGCTTATTTCTCATTTTTCTTGGATTCATATCATACCACCATTTTGGCTAGGTTTGCTACCCTTGGCCATTTTTCTGTAACTTCTGATGCAACTGGACCTTTGATGTCTGTTCCTTTCATCTCTCCTTCTGGAGTGATTAACACTCCTGCGTTATCTTCGAATTGAACTCTTACACCATTTTGTCTGTGTACTGCATACTTTTGTCTAATTATAACTGCTCCATGAATTTGTTTTCTTAACTCTGCTGGACCTTTCTTTACTACGACATTACAAAAGTCTCCTACAGATGCTGCAGGAAGTCTTGAGGTTCTTGTTTTGTGTTGATGAACATTTACTATTTCGATAATTTTTGCTCCAGAGTTATCTGCACATACGATTTGTGCTCCTACTGGTATTGATCTTGTAATGTATGGCTTGAAGTCTTCTACTCCCTTTCCACCTTTACTACGTGCTCCGCCCATTACTCTTTAACCTCCACTACGACAAAAGATACTGATTTTGCTACCGGTCTACATTCTGCAGCAACGACAACATCTCCTTCATTTACTTCAAGGTTTGATGGTACATGTGCATGGATGCTGTTTTTACTTCTTCCATATCTTTTGAATTTACTGAAATACACTGGTGCTTCTTTTTGTAGTACTACTGTGTTCTTTCCTTTTGCTTTTACAACTTTACCTTCAAACAATTTTCCGCGCACTGGGAGTGTTCCATTAAATGGATTTTTCTTATCTCCTTCTTTTGGCTCTTCTTTTGGTGCCTTTACTTTAATCCCGATATCTCGTGTCATGCTAATATCTCCATTCTCTCATGAGGTCTCTTGCTTAATTTAGTTGAATCTGTCTCCAATATTCCTTGGTTATTACTAAATTGACAGATATCTTTTGGAATGTTCTTTTTTCCGTTATCTGTGTTTACTGTAATCATGTTTTTTGTTTCCATGATTACTTTGCCTTTTAGTCCTACGATTTCTTTATTCTTTGATTGTGTTATGGTAATTTCTTGTCCTATCAAATCGTACTCTGAAATAGTCTCTAGATTCATTGTTTCTTTACCTCGTTTAATCTTGTCATTAATCTTGCAACCTCTTTTTTCACTTTTCTAATTTTTCCAGTTTCTTTTCTGAGTGTTCCTTTGGCATTTTCAGTTTGTAATTTTGATAGTTCAGTTTTCATTTGCTCTATTCTGTCTCTCAAATCTTTTTCATTCAATTCTCTAATTGATTTCATTTTTAGCATAGCCATTATTTCATCATCTCCTCATCTTCTTCCATACTGTCAATTTGTTCGATTTTCTTTTCTTCTAACTCAATTAATTCTGATTCTGTTTTTGCTGCCAAATCATCGGCTTCCTTCTTTATTCTTGCTTCTTCATCTTTTTCTGCTTGAGTTTTTCCTCTCAATTCAAATTCTGGAACAAATCTTTCTTTTCTTGCAATTCTAATTCTTACTCCGATTAATCCCATTGGGGTTTCTACATGTGCAATGTCTTCTGCTACTATTACATCTGCATGGTGTCCTGCTCTTGGTAAAATTCCTTGTGAGTGTTTTTCAAATGCTGATCTATCTCCTCTTAATTTTCCTGATATTGTAATTTCTGTTCCCATTGCACCCCCTTCCATAATTTGTTGAATAGTCCACATTGTTGCTCTTCTAAATGCAGTACCTCTTTCAAGATGTGATGCCATTCTATTACACATTACTTCTGGTGAAAGTTCTGGTTTTGTTATTTCTTCTACTGCAATCTGTGGATTTTTTAATCCGTAATCTGACTCCAATTTCTCTGTAAGTTCTTTAATTCCTGTTCCTTTTCTTCCAATAACAATTCCTGGTCTTGTAACATGTAGTACTACTCTTGTTCCAGTTGGTGTTTTTGAAACCTCAACATTTTCAAATCCTGCATCTTTAATTTTTTCTCTTAGATAGTCCTTTAACAACATCATGTTGTAATTATCTTTGATTACGTTTTTTACTGCAGACATTTTCTAAAACTCCTGTGCCACCAACTCGACATGTGTTAAGACGTCATTTTTGTCAGTTGCACGACCTTGTGCTCTTGGAATGAATCTCTTTATTACAACTCCTTTGTGGGTTGTCGCATTAATTATTTTCAATCTGTCCATATCCATTCCCTTATACTCTGCATTTGATTCTAAATTATCTAATAATTTTAAAAATTCCCCTGCGGTTTTCTCTGGATATCTTCCAGACATAACTCCTGGGTCACTTCTATGTCCAACTTGATTTTTGTATCTTCTAAATGGTATTGCTCTCTCTTTAGCAATTACTGCTAACATGTAATCTCGTGCTTTTTCAATTGTAAGTCCTTTGATTGCCGTAGCAGCTTCTCTTGCATGTTTATGTGAAATTTTCTTTTCACGTATTGATGCACGAACGTGCTTTGTTGAATCAAAATTTTGAAATGCGTAATTGTATCTTCCCATTTTAATCACTTCAGTGGTACGTACAAACTAGAACGTGATGCTCCGACTCCTGGGGCTCCATGGTTCACTCTCTTGTTTGTGATTGCGTATTCTCCTATGTAATGACCGACCATCTCTGCACCGATTCCGATTGGTCTGAACTCTTTTCCGTCAAAGACGTTAATTGTTAATCCTATCATGTAAGGTAAAATAATTAGATCTCTTTGATGTGTTTTAATTGGATTTTTGTTTTTTCCTTCTTTTGCATCTTTAATTTCTTGAATCAATTTCTTTTTGTTATCTGAAAGTCCTCTTTTGAGTGATCTTCTTTGTCTTGAGTTAAGTAATGTGAATAATTCTTCATTAGATATCTTCTGTAATTCTTCAGTAGATTTTCCTTTGAAGCTAAATACTTTGGCCATTTTCTATATTTCTCCTTGCAACGTGCTGATTTTCTGAGTCATTTATACTAATCACATCATTCCTACCTTGTTTGCCAAGTCTCTTGCTTTATCTGGTGAATTGAATTTTACGAATGCCTTTTTTCCATAAATTGTTCTTGCTGTATCGATAGTTACTGCATCTTCATTGTACAATGTTTTAACAGCCTCCTTTATCTCCGGTTTTGTTGCTTCTTTTTCAACCAAGAAGCAGATCTTTTGTTCATTTTCAACTAATGCAAATGTCTTTTCTGTGACATATGGTCTTAGAATGATTTTTGTTGCAGTTTCTACATTCATTGCAAAGTCACCATTAATTCTAGATGTCGTGATTTAATCTCTGCAATTTCTTCAATTGCTTTCTTTGAGAATACTGTTAATCTAATCAAGGTTCCACCTGGAGCCAAATTTAGTACGCTAAGGTCTTTTGCATTGCATACATCAATTCCTGGAATTGTCCCTGCTGCTTTTGATATATTTTCGGATTTGGATACTACAAATAGTGCACTCTTTCCAACTTTGGAAACTCTACCTCTTAGTGCAACTTTACCTGTTCTTCTCTTTCTACTTCTTAGTCTATCTACGTCTTGTGTGATCTTTAGGTCTTCTAGAACTTTGTTTAATTCTGCAGTTTTTGAAATTTTCTCAATGTCATCTGAAATTACTAGAGGAAATGCATCTATGCCCTCTACTTTATGGCCTCTCTTTTCTACTAGATCTTTTGATGCAGTTGCAGCAATTGCTGAGCATAATGCTAATTTGTTTTCCTTTTTGTTTAATTTTTTGTAAATTACTTTGTTAGCTTTTGGTGGATGAGCTTGTCTTCCTCCTCTTGTTGATGCTACTTCTCCTGCTTGACCTGCTCTTCCGCCACCGCCACCTTTGATTTTTGCAATTCTTGCAACACCTCTTCCAGTTGGTGGATCGTTAGAGTCAGCAACTACTTCCATTCCTGCAGTTGGCTTTGTTGAATGTTTTTGGAATCCATGTGATTCTAAGTTAATGTATGCTTTGTGAATTAATGTTCTATTAACTTCTGTATTGAACACATTTGGTAGTTCAACTTCTCCATCTTTTTTACCATTGATTGTTAAGACTGGTGTTTTCATTAGATAACTACCTCCAATACATTTGGTTTTACAACTTTCTTTGGTTCGTTTCTAATTTGTTTTCTAAGTTTGATTAATCTTCTATACGTTCCTGGAACTGAACCTTTGACTACAATGAAATCTCCATTAACGTTTCCAAAATGTTTGAATCCTCCGTCAGGATTTATTCTGAATTCTTCTTTTTCGGTATTACTCATTATCATAATTCTTTTATCATATTCGATTCTTTGATGGAATCCTGTCTGTCCTGCTCTTGGAACTGTATACATGACGTTTTGTGGAGATATTGGACCCAATGATCCGATTTCTCTTACTGTTTTTCTTGATTTATGCTGTTTTCTTTTTGCGCCCCATCTGTAGATTACACCTTGCCAACCTTTTCCTTTTGTAATTGCGGCAGTATCTACATATGTTCCATTTTCAAATACTTCGTCTACTTTGACACTTTTTCCTAACAAATCTTTTGTAAACGCAAATTGTTTTGGTATGTCTCCTCCTTCCACTTTTACTTCGAATATGTAGGGTTTTTTCATTTCTAGATTGACATCTAGTGGAGTAGTTGTAACAATTGCAAAAATTTCTTTAATTTTCTTTAATCTTTTCTCAGCCTCATCGACCGGTGTTCCTTCTGTTTTAATTTTTAAAATATTTTGTACGTTTTTTGGTAAATCTTTTGCAAATGAATCAAATTCTGCATGTCGACCGTTAGGATCTGAAGAATAGCCTCTGATTCCGACAATTGTAATTGGCGGTGTTGCAATGACTGTTCCAAGTGTTACTAGTTGTTTTCCATGACTTGGGGTATGTTCTCTATCATCAATGCTTACTAATTGGACACAACCTGCTTTGTAACCTGCATGTGCTAGCAGTCGTGGTTCGTCACTATCAACTTGTGGCCAGCCTCGAATTCGAGCTTCCATGCTTTTTGCACGTCCTCTAGGAGAATATGCTAAGCTTCCTCTTCTTGGTTGACTACGTTTTCTATGTCCCATGGATAAATGAAAAAAGTCGTTAACCCCATTATATACTGTGAGAATCCCAATTTTCTTCGGTTTTTATTGTAAATCTTCTATGGAGAATACAATTCAGATATCATTGAAAAAATAGTTACTGCTCCAATTCCTACCCCTGCAACTCCTAGCAAAACTGCCAATATCAAAAAATTTTTCTGTTTATTCATATCTTGTTTCTAATTTTTTTATCATTTATTTGTTGAATTTGTATTCATTGATAATTGATAAACATCCCAAAATCGCTTCTTCTAACCTAACCGTCTCTGTACCTTGTTGAGGGAAAAAATTCCATGCTTTGAAATTTTGAATATTATTGATCTTCTTATCTAGCATTTCATGAATTCCTTTGTCTGTAGTGCCGAATACTACTAGGATTTCTTCTTTTGTTGAAAGAATTTTTTTCATATCTTCATTTTTGATTTTTTTTGATTTTCTACTGGTTAGGATTTTTGGGCCTTTCCACTCTGTTAATAATGAAAATAAATTTCCTCCATGTTTAACATTGTAACTCCAAAAATATGGAATTTCATTTTTTGTAATGTCATACACAGTAAAATTTGGATAACCTTCTTTTATTTTTACAATAGTTCTTTTTCCTATATCCTTTTTACCATGATATGGTACTAGTGAATCAATTCCTATATCTACAAATTTTTTTCCATCTTTTGGAAAAATAACTCCTTCTCTAATGTCATCTTTTTTAATTTGTTTTGCATCTGATGTCCCTCTTTGATTTGGCATCTTAATTGGTGATAATGCGCCTACGAATTGTAATAATCCTGATTTTGGAAATAGACGTTTTCTGAAATGTTGTGGTGTTTCTAAATAGCGTAAAATTGTAGATAATAGTTTTGAATCATTTTCAAATTCACGTCCGTCCTTGTAAATTATTATGTTATTTATCTGAAATATTCCTGAAGCTCTTGCTATCTGAAAAATTTTTCTGGTTTTATTCTCGTGTTTTTTCTCATCTTTCAATGATGAATCAGGTATTGCAATAGAGAGTTTCATTTCAGATTATAATTCACTATGAAAAATTAATTATTTTCCATCAGATGGATATTTTGATTTTGCATCTGCAGCATATTTTGTTATCTCATCATTTTTGATAAATTCGAAGACGCCATCTCCAGAAACTTTTGACATCTTGATGTGGTCTATGCCTTCTTTTGTTTCACTTGAAATGTAAATTGATGCAACTGCTAATGTTGCTGCTTCGTCAAGTGATATGTCTGGTTTGTAATTTTTTTCTAAGAAATCATTTACTGCATCTGAATTTGCACCAATAGATATTGCGTCATATGATATGTACGAACCACTTGGGTCTGTCATATACAAATTAGTTCCAGCAGGATCAATTCCTCCTATGATTAATGAAACTCCAATAGGTCTTGCTCCTCCGTATTGAGTATATTGTTGACATTGATCTGCTAAATGTTTTGCAACAGTTTCAACTTCTACTGCTTCATCATACACTAGTTTGTTACTTTGAGAAAATGTTCTTGCGTTGTCTATCTGTGAACGAGCATCTGGGATGTATCCTGCTGCGGCTGCTCCAATATGGTAATCAATCTGGAATATTTTTTGTGGTGTGTTAATTATCTGTAATTTTCGAGCTTTTTCTTCAACTGCTATGATTACACCATCTTTTGTTTTAACTCCCACTGCTATTGCTCCTCTACGAACAGTTTCAATTGCATATTCCACTTGGTATAATCTTCCATCAGGAGAAAATACTGTAATTGCACGGTCATAACCTTGTTGTGATGGCATCATGATGATCTATTATCCTTGCCAAGGTTAATTTAACAATTGCGCCAATATGTGATATGGGATACAAGGAAAAAATTGTCGTTATACCATTAGTTTTATGTGCAATTGCCATTTTTGGATTTGGGATCTTCAATACTGCATGCCGACATTCGTTCTTTAGCTTCCTTGGATGTTAAAAAAATACTATATTGTTTAATGAAATTTAGCACATTTGTGATATTCTAGTATTTGAGATTTATTTTATGGCAAATGAATTCTCAATAACTTCTAAAGATGATCTGTCTGAAGATGAAATTAAGAAAATTAAATCATATTTTGCGAATATGCCGATTTCTGAAATATTGATTGGTTTAAAATTTGCACAAAATCGTTGGACTGCAAAAGATGCAGGTACGCTCAAAGTTGGTAGAAAAAGTATAATCAATAATGAGGTTCACTCAATAACGCCTGAACAAGCCAATTGGCGACTCAATAATTGGAAATTAATGATAAAGAATTATCGAAAAAGAGGATATAGCTATCCTACTATTTCTAGAATCAAAAAATTACTTCAAGAGATAGAGGAAAAAAATTAAATTGCTTCTCTTTCTTTTAGAATGTCTTCAATACTATTGCTGACTGGTGGCTCTGGCATACTTTGTCTTGTTTGACCTTCTACCATTGCTTGTGCTTCATCTAATATTGATTGTGCTTCGTTGTTTGATGTAGTAAATTCGCCCATTGTTCCTTCGTGGTTTATGGTTGATCCTGTGACAATATCTCCTAACATGCTTGATAGGTCTTGCATTGAATCTGCTACTTCTGGCATCATTCCTCCTAATGAGGTGCTCAATCCTTTGATAAGTGACATACATGGACTTAGTGTAACTACTACGTCTCCTAATTCGGATACTGTGTTTAATCTAATCTGAACTTGTTCCATTGATAATTTTGCATTACTGACTGTCTTGTTTGTTTTCCTAATTTCTGCTAATTCATTTGCATACATTTTTGCATATGATTGATTGTTTGCTTTTGTTGCTTCTACAATTTTATCCATAAACATTGAATCTTTTTGTTTTAATTTTTGCTCTGTCTGGCCTAATTTGGTTATCTGCATTTCTAATTTCTTTTGTGCTACGTCTAATCTGTGTTTTAATGGTGCTTCTGGTTTTACTGTGCCCATAAATTTCTGAGATAGGGTCTCTTTATTCTTCAGAACATTCCATTTTTCAGAGAATGATACCATGTAAGAAACTAAAAAATTTGGCATTTTATAGAACGACTAAAAAAAATTGATCTAAATGGATCAATTTTTCTTAAGTAATCATGCTTGCTATTAACAACTTATCCAAAAGTAAACGTGAATATCTCAAAATTTGGCTCTGCCACTTTGATAATAATCTCGTGAGGTCCTTCCTGGTCTAATTCTATTAGGTTGTATAATCGAGGTTCTGAAATTATGACCTCTCCATTAGAATTGATATCGTAACCTCTTGAATCTATTGGAATGATTCCTCCGTCATATTCTATCTTTAAAATCGCATTTCCATCTGCAACAATGTTTACCTGTTTTGCATTAAAATTTAATACAATTTTTCCAGAATCTCCCGCTAGTTTCATTCCGTCTTTGTTATTTTCCCACATTCCGTCCATGTAGAAATAATGCTGTTTGAACTGATCTGGTAGTTGATAATTTACAATATTATTTTTTGAAAAACCTTCTTGACTGCCCAGTTGGTTACGTCCTTCTGCAAATTTATACCCAAAGTATAATTCGGGGGTTCTAAAAGTTGCATGTTCAAACTCATCTAGATTCACTAACTCTTTTTCTTGAATTGTACTGCCCATTGCATTTGCTCTTTCTTTCAAAAGCAATTGAATTACTTCTTCTGTTTCTTTGTATGCTCCTTCTCCAATATGATCAAATCGAATGTATCCTTCATGATCTGCAATGTATTTTCTTGGCCAATACCTATTTTGAAAATCATTCCAGATCTCTTTGTCATTATCTTGTATGACTGGATATTTTATTCCAAATTTTTCAGTTGCAAAAACTACGTTTTCATATTTTTTTTCAAATTCAAATTCTGGTGAATGAATTCCTAAAATGACTAGACCTTCATCAGAATATTTCTCATCCCATGCTGTAAGATGTGGAATTGTTCTAATGCAATTGATACAGCTATATGTCCAAAAATCATACAAGACTACTTTTCCTTCTAATTGTTTATCCATCTCTTGTTGTGATGTATTGATGTATCCTGAGATCCCTTGCAGTTGTGGTGATTTTCTCAGAAATGTTTTATCATTTATGACACTATCATCTATTGTAGTTCTCTTTAGATCCACTTCTTCATAATAATATGATATTGAAATTATTCCTACTGCAATTATTGCAAAAAATATTGATGCGTATTTGTATTCTTTTTTCATTTTAACCCATTAGTATTAGTTCATTTAGAATTGGAAAATTTGCAATATACTTCAAATGATTTACAATTTTAGAAATAATCTTACTTGACTTTGAAATTAATGCTCCCATTATGATAAATGGAATTCCCATTCCAATAGAATATGCAAGTAATAGATTAAACGAAATGGATGGTGCTGTTGCGGCTAGTGTAATTATTGTACCTAAAATCGGACCTACACACGGTGTCCAGCCTGCAGCAAATGCCATTCCAAACAAAAACGATATTGGAAATCTAGCTCCTACACTTTTTGGAAATATCTTCTTTTCTACATTAAGGACTCGGATTTTATGAGTTAAAATCATGTATATTCCAAAACCAATGATGATTATTCCTCCAATTTGGTTAAACTCTGTGATAATTTCATTTGCACTCTCCGAAAATATTGAATTTATTGCCACACCTAATGCAGAAAACACTACTGAAAACCCTAATACAAAAAATATGGAATTAAGCAAAACATTTGATTTGTTTATAGAAATCACACTGCCTTTTGTTTTGACTTCTGATAATGTGGTTCCTGAAATATATGCCAAAAATGCGGGAACCATTGGCAGTATGCATGGTGCAAAAAATGAACCAATTCCTGCTAAAAATGCAATAACTATTGAAACTTCTCCCACATAACTAATTTATCTTAATTTTATAAAATCGTAGCACAGTGAGTTTTTATTCTAGAACCATTAGTTTTTGATATGAATTCACGATTTTATGTCGTTATTGGAGTTCTTGGTGTGATAATTGTTGGTGCATTTATTGCTGGCTCTCCTATGATTGGCGGCTTTGATATGATGCGTTAATTATTTCAGATTAAACTTTTTTTTAGCTTTTTCTAAAATTTGTATTGAATACTCTATTTCATTTTCTGATAACCATCCTGTAACTGAAATTCTAATTCGCGCTTCTTCTCTTTTTACTGTGGGATATCTAATTGCTTGAGCAAATATTCCATTTTTTCTTAAAAATTTTGAAAATTCAACAGCAGTTTTCTCTTTTCCAATAATTATTGGAATTATCTGACTTGTAGATTTTGTTGAAAATTCAATCTCTTCTAATCTTCTATGGAATAAATTAATTTTTTTCCATAATTTTTTCCTGTAAGATTCTCTATCTGATTCTAATCGTTTAAGTGAATATTGATTGATGGATGCAGGTAATGCCGATGTGTATATGAAAGTCTTTGATGTATTAACACATAAATCAATTAGACTTTTTTTACCCGATGCATATCCTCCAAAACTTCCTAGTCCTTTACTAAGACTACTTATGTACAAATCAACTTTTTTTTCAACATTAAAAAAATTTGAAGTGCCCTTTCCATCTTGTCCTAGAACAAAATCTCCATGTGCATCATCTAAAATTGTTATAATGTCATGCTTTTCTGCTACTTCGGATATCTGATCTAGTTGAGACCAATCCCCATCCATACTGAATACTCCTTCTGTGATGATTATTTTTTTGCCGTTTGTACGTTGAACCTTTCTTTCTAAATCTTCAATATCATTATGTTTGAAAATTTTTATTTTTGCATTAGATAATTTGCATGCCTCCACAATACTTGCATGATTTAATTCGTCACTGAATATTGTACTATTCTTATCTGCAATCGATGAAATTGCTCCGATGTTTGCCATGTATCCTGTTGGAAAGATTATTGTTTTTTCTTGAGATTTATGTTTTGAGAGTTTCTTTTCTAGAATTGAAAAACTAATGTCATTTCCCGAAACAAGTCTGGAACTTGATTGAAATTGTGTATGCTTTATCTTCCCAGGTTTTATTCCTAGATAATCATTTGATGAAAAATTTAGAAGTTTTTTTCCATTCTGAAAAATATACTGTTTCTCAACTCTACTATCTTGAAGATTACGTAATAGATTGTTTTTTTTAATTACGTTAATCTTTTTTTCAACTGTGCCAAATTTAGGCTTCAAGATCAATCTCTTTAATCATTTTTACATCTTTTTGCATGGAATTTCCATCTAATGTAAGATATCCTGCACTAATAATTCCATTAGCACCACTCAAGAGCAATTCTTTTCCATCATCATTGAGATTAACTTCTCTTCCTCCTGAAATTTTAATAATGCTTTTTGGAAGTAAGAATCTTAAAACTGCAAATGTTCTAAGAATCTCTTCTAAACTCAATGGTGTTTGAAGCTCTAATGGCGTTCCTGGAAATGGAACTAGTAAATTTACTGTAACTTCTTCAGGATTCAATTTAGATATTGCTTGAACTAATTCTTCTCTTTGTGCTCTAGTTTCTCCCATTCCTATAATTCCTCCTGTACACAACTCCAATCCTGCATTTCTTGCTGTATGAAGTGTATCAATTCTATCTTGGTATGTATGTGTTGTACAGATTTCAGGGAATTTTGATTCTGCTGTTTCTAAATTATGATTATATCTTATGACTCCTAATTCTTTTAATTTTGTTGCCTGTTCTATAGTTAGGAATCCTAAACTACATTCTATCGATATTCCAACTTTTTCATTAACTTCCTCAATTATGTGACAAACTTTTTCAAAATCTTCTTTTGATGGCTCTCTCCATGCTGCTACTAGGCAGTATGAATGTGCTCCTGCTTTTTTTGCATCTGTAGCTTGTCTGACTACTTCTTCGGCAGACATTAACTGGTATTTGTCAATACCTGTATCAAAAAATGCAGATTGACTACAAAATGTACAATCTTCACTACAATAATTTTTTTTAATATTTGCTAACTGCTCTACATCTATTTTTGATCCTTGAAATGTACGAGTAATTTCATTTGCAGCATCCGATAATTGACTGAGAATTTTATCATTCACGTTGAATAGTCTGTTTACCATATCTTCATCAAGATTTTGATTTCTGAGTACTATTTCTTTACAATTTTGGATTAATTTCGTCTCGTTTTCCATATTCCAAAGTAAAAAATTCGGTAAATAAGCGTTAACCTATACTAATTTTATGGTTAACCATTATTTAGTCGTAAAAATGATGACAGATATGAAAACAGACAGCTCCGTATGGCATCCTAATACTCAAATGTCTGAATGGAAAAATTTTCCAGAAATTGTTTCTGCTAAAGGTATGTGGCTTTATGATTCCAAAGGTGGAAAAATGCTTGATGGCGTGGCTAGCATGTGGTGTAATGTATGGGGACACTCAAAGACTGAATTAGTTTCTGAAATAATTAAACAAACCAAGATCCTCCAACACAGTCCTTTGTTTAATCTTACCCACCCCTCAGCTGAAAAATTATCAAAAAAACTCATCAAATTAAATCCAAAAATGCACTCAACTTTTTTTTCAGATAATGGTTCAACTGCAATGGAAATTGCATTGAAAATTGCATTACAATACTGGCGCAATATTGGAGAAAATAAAAAAACAAACATTGCTACTTTGGAAAATGGTTACCATGGAGATACTTTTGGTGCCATGTCTGTAGGATATGTTCCAGAATTCTTCTCGAAATTTCGGTCTAAACTATTTTCTACATTACAATTTCCTGTCCCAAAAAGTTTTAGAATTCCCAAAAAAATGTCGGCCGATGAATACCGACAGCAATGTGTGGCAAAAATTGAAGAAAAACTTGAAAAAGATGATTCTATTGCTGCTTTTGTCATGGAAAGTGGTGCACAAATGGCAGGGGGTGTTATAATATATCCAAAAAATTATCAAAATCAGATATCCAAAATATGTAAGAAAAACAATGTACTTTTTGTTCTTGATGAAATAGCAACCGGATTTGGTAGGTTGGGTTCTATGATTGAATATAAAAAACAGAATTCTATCCCTGATATTGTCTCATTTGGTAAAATGCTAACTGGTGGCTATCAAACTTTTGCAGCAACATTAACTACAAAGAAAATTACAGAATCCTTTCTTGGTGAATTTTCAGACATGAAACATCTATTTCATGGTCACACTTACACTGGAAATCCAACTGCTGCTGCATTATCTCTAAAAAATTTAGAAATGTATGAGAAATTCGATTTAATTAAAAAGATACAAAAAACTTCAAAAATTTTTGAATCTAGAATTGACGAGATATCTAATCTTGAACTGGTGGGGGACATTCGTCATAAGGGCATGGTTATGGGAATTGAACTTGTACGTGATAAAAAATCCAATAAACCTGTCTCTTTTTCACACTCAATCAATAAAGTCGTCTTTGAAGAAGGAAGAAAAAACCAAATTTATTTCCGAACCTTGGGAAATATTATCATGTTAGTTCCTCCTCTTGCAATATCTCAAAAAGATCTAAATTTCTTAATTGATGGTACGATTAAAACAATCAAATCTCTATCCGGGAAATTAGCATGAATTCTCTATTTGTTACTGGCACTGATACCGATGTTGGAAAAACATGTGTTACTGCGGGAATTGTAAATCATCTTTCAAAAAAAAATATTGACGTAGGCGTAATGAAGCCCTTTGCTTCAGGTTACAAACCAACTGAAGATTTTATTTCCGAAGATGTTGAAATTCTTACCAAATATTCTGGAGTGCATGATTCTGTAGATTTGATAAATCCATATTTTTTTGAAATACCCACTTCCCCTTATGAGGCATGTATGAAATTAAATAGAGAAATAGATATTTCTAAAGTCGTTGATGCATACAATGAACTTGAATCCAAACATGATCTTGTAATTGTTGAAGGGATAGGTGGTATTATGACTCCTATCACGCAAAATTATTTTGTGTCTGATTTGATTTCTGAATTAAAATTAAATTCCATAATTGTCACTGGTTCTAAAATCGGTAGTGTCAATCACCTTATGTTAACATTTGAACACTCTCGACAAAAAAATCTCAATTTTAATGGATTTTTAATAAATCAAAATGTTTCTGATGGGTATGAGTTGTCTAGTCTTCGTCAGCAAATTTCTCGATTGACAGGCCAGAAAGTCTTTGGTGCAATTCCTTATTCCACACCTTTTAATCTTGATTCATACGTTGAAAATTTTCAAAACTTTGTTGATCTATCACATCTCGGTCTTGAAAATATTTAATTTATTCATATTCTTTGTTTGAATAAAACTTTGTGTATCTCTCAAAAAATTCCCGAATGAGATTTTATCTGTCGTATAAGACCTCTGTGGAATTTCTAACAAACGCTTTGAAATTACCCATATGTTATCATCTTTTTCTTGAATTGTTTTAATCTCTGAAATTTTATTTTGGATTTTAATCACATTTGATGTTTTCATGAATAATAAAACTATCACATTCTGTGGATTCTTCTTTAATTCTAATGTATTTGGTATAACTAAATCTAATTCAACATTTTCATATGAAATTTTTCGTTGACTGGGTATGAGCATTTCTGTAAAAAGATAATGTGTGATACTTTCTGCTAACGTTCCAAATTTTTCATCTTCATCTATATCTTCATTAATTTTGTTGATGGCTTTATCAAACACATTCTCAAATATTACTGAAAATTCTTTTTTTAGTAATAATTCATTAATTTTATCCTGACTAATTCTATCAATTTCTGCATACAATGCATCTTTGATGGGTGAACTTTCACTCATTTATTCAACAAATGCGTATCTTCTTTCTCCTCTTTTGTCTGAGGAGATATTTTCAACATGTTCTAAAACAAATTCTTTTCTTGCATTAAGTAATGATTGGTTTGGCTCTAATTTGTTTTCATGCAATTCTTCATAATCTTCCAAGCTAAGTTTTTGTCTTTCTCCAATCTCTGTTTCTAAATTCATTTCCTTTACGATTGGTAAATGTTCTGGTTTTATGACTCCACTGAAGACCATTGCACTACTTCCGCTTCCATACGATGCAAATCCAAAACGCTTTCCTTCCAAATTAACTCCTTTCTGGAATTCAAATTCTAAGCAACTTCTAAATCCTAAATATAATGATGCAGTATACAAATTACCAATACTCTTAGATGCTATTAATGAACTTGCAACCTTATTTTCATAAATATCTTGATAGGTACTTGTTTTTGCAAATCTTTTTGTAAACTCACTGTCTTTTGTCATAAATTCTGAATCTGCAATTATTGATTCAATAGTTCCTCGAGGATCCTTAGGAACAGGTTCATCCATTCCTACTTCTGCAATAACCTCTTTCCATTTTGGTGTATTTCTTAATTCATGTCTTACCAGATATGCTAATGCTTTTTTCCCCATGTTACTATATGGTAAGTGCATATTGAAATAATCAATATGGTCTAACATACTTTCACCTTCTCCCATATCTATCAGTCCTGTTTTTAGCGCCTTTCGTTTGTAGTCATTTAATGCATTTTTTACTTGAATCAGGTATAGTAAGTTTGAATATTGTCCATGAACTATCGGGGTCTCTTTTCCAAATGGTCGATAAAAGTCATATTCGTTTTTGATTGAGGTGGATGTAACTTTAGGATCAAATTCTAAAAGTCTTGGCGAATCATTTAACAACATTGCAACTGCTCCTCCACCTTGAGTCATTTCTCCACTAGAGCCTAAATCATATTTTGCAATATCTGATACAACCACCAATGCATATTTGTCTTCTGATTCTCCTGCCCTAATCCAGTTTGTATTGTCGTATAATGCGTAAGATCCACTGACACATGCAAACTTACACTCTATTCCGCCACAGTGTTGAAATGAACCTGAGCCATAAACTTGTTCTAACATTCCTATTACGTAAGAGTTCATTGCTTTTGATTCATCAAAAGATGATTCTGTGGCAACGTATAATCTGCCAATTTGTTCTGGAGATAGTTTGTTTTTCTGCATTATCTTCAAACATGCATTTGCTGCTAAGCATGCAGGGTCTTGGTTGGCATCAACTATTGCCATCTTTGAAACTCCTAATCCTTTAACTAATTTCTGTGGGTCTAATCCTCTTGCCTCTGCAAAATCTGCAGCATCCATGAACAATCTGGGAATGTAAATTGCAATATCGTCTATTCCGGCTGCCATTAGCTTTGCCTCATGATGTTGGTATATAAGACTTCCAGAGTAAATATGATTTACGTAGTGATTAATTTTCTGGCGATCTTGTTAATAAAATCTAAATTTTTCTAGTTTTCAAGCATGGAGTTAAAGATTCTTTCAAAGACTTCGTATGGCTGTGCTCCCTGAATTTGTTGAACCTGACCTGTATTTGCGGAAATAACATAAAATGCAGGAGTGCCAGTTATTCCTAATTTTTGTGCATCATTATTACTTGTAGAAATAATTTGTGCATATTTGCCCTCAACATTACATTCTGTAAACACATCCATATTCAATTCAACTTGCTGTGCAAATTTTACAAGATTTTCATTACTTGCCCAACCACTATTTTCGCCACCCCAATTATCATATAATGTGTTATGATATTGCCAAAATTTCCCTTGTTCTCCAGCACAATGTGCTGCATGTGCAGCATTAACTGAATCTTGTCCAATTATGGTATAGTCTTTGAAAATTACATTTACTTTCCCAGTCATCACAAAATTCTCCAAAATTTCATGTTCTGTGTTATGATAAAAAACATTACAAAAATGACACTGGTAATCCCCAAACTCTATTAGTGTAATTGAGGCATCAGGATTTCCTAGTATAGGGGAACCATTTTGCATAAATGTTTCTTCTGAAATTTGCTGTGGTGGTTGAGGATTTTGAGATATTTGTTTTTCAATCAATGGTTCAGAAGATTCAGAAAAATCCCCCATCCCAAAGAAAACTCCTGCAATACAAACTAATTTTCATGAAGAAAGTGTTTGTCAATGGATATGGGTCAATTGGAAGTCGCATAATACAATTCATTAAAGATGATCCTGAAATCGAGGTAGTTGGAGTTGGAAAATATTCTCCAGATTCTAAAGTTCAAGAAGCTCTTGACCACGGATACAAAGTATACGTTCCAGAAAAAAATCAAAACGCATTCTCTAATTTTAGCATCGCGGGAAATATTGAATCTGCATTAGATGAATCTGATTTAGTAATTGACGCATCTCCTGGCGGTATTGGCTTTAAAAATAAAAAATTATTTTATGAACCTCGTAACATCTCGTCAATTTATCAAGGTGGAGAAACAATAGAAGGCGATAGTGCTGTTTCAGATATGTTATTCAATTCAAGAGTAAATTACGACGATGCTATTGGCAAAAAACACGTTATGCAAGGAAGTTGTAATGTAACTGGAATGGGTAGGATACTAGAACCTTTACGAAAAAATTTTGGCACATCTTTAAAACGATTTGATGTAACTCTTGTTAGACGATGGGCCGACATTGAACAAACCGACAAAGATGTAACTGATACAATCGAACTTACTCAAAGTCCACATCATGGAGAAGATGTTAAATCATATTTTGGAAAAGACGCTCCGCTCTTTGTTCGTGCAATTAAAGTACCTACCAGACAGATGCACTTGCACATAATGGATATTCGATTTAATGACAATGTTCCATCGGTTGATGAATTACACGATGTTTTCAAAAATGAATATGGTGTTGCCACTTTATGGACTGCTAAAGGTACAAAAGACATACGTGATTTTGCTGAAAAATTAGATTTTAGTTTTAAAGATACAAACATGATTCACATTCATGCAAATATGACCCAAAAAATTGATGATACTATTCAGATAATGTATTCTGATGATCAAACTGGAATTGTAATTCCCGAAAATCACATGTTAATGCAAGCAATGTTATTTGAAAAATCGTATGACGATGCAGCAAAACATACTGAAAAATTATTTAACATGTCCAAGAAAAAAGAACTTCTTGAATCTAATTTTGGAAAAAATTAATTATTTTATTTTCTCTATCCTAATCTTTTCTGGCTTGTTCTTTTCTACTTTCTCTACCATTATTCTTATGGATTCAATCTCTACTTTGTCTCCTTCTTTTGGTATGTCTCTCAATTTTTCATGTAACAGTCCATTTAGTCTTGAATAATCATCTCCCTCGGGAATGTTTGTTTTAAAAATCTCATTAATCTTGTCAATTTCAATATCTCCATTAGTCAATATCGCATCATTTCCTTCACTCTGAAATACTTGCTGAACCTTATCTTTTTCATCACGTATTTCTCCCACTATCTCTTCTAACAAATCTTCCAACGTGACACATCCTTCTACTCCTCCAAATTCATCCATGACAATTGCCATGTGTGTTTGTCTTCCTTGCATTTCTTTTAGTAAATCACTAACACGTTTTTCTTGTGAAACAAAAATGGGCTCTCTCATTATACTTTCTAAAGATACTACTTTCTGATCTTGTTCTAAGGATTTTAAAACATCTCTTACATGCACAATTCCTACTATATTATCTTGATTTTCTGCATAAACTGGAATTCTTGAAAATCCACTGTTGTTAATCTCCGGTAATGCTTCGAATAACATTTTTTTTGAATTCAGAGTAAACATTTTGGTACGTGGAGTCATCACGGATCTAATAACAATGTCATCAAAATTTAATGCCCCGTGGACCAATTCACTTTCTTGTTTTTCGATTGCTTTGTCTTTGAGACCTTGGTCTATTACTCCTTTGATCTCATCTTCTGTTAGTCCTGGTGGATTGTCACTACTTCCTGTTAATTTTATAATTCCTTTCGTTATAGCCTCTAAGATTCTGACAATTGGATAAAATGCATAACTAAATCCTAGTAAGACTCTACTATATCTCGCTGCAATTTTTGATGCATTTGCATTACAGTATGTCTTTGGAGTAATTTCTCCAAAAATTAGAATTAAAAATGTCATAATTCCAATTGCAATTGCTAATCCCTCATTACCAAATAATTTTAGTGCAACATCTGTGGCAATAGCAGTAGCTGCTACGTTTACGAGGTTATTTCCTAGATTGACACTAGCCATCATGCGACTAGGATTCTTTTTTAATTTTAGAAGTGATGCAGAACCTTTCACTTTGTCCTTTACCATTTGTTCAATTTTGGACATTCTTGTTCCAACTAAAGCGACTTCTAAACCGCTAAAGAATCCAGAAAGTCCAATTAAAACTACTAGAATGGGTATCTCGACTTCTAACTGCATTGCAAAACCTCTAATAATTTTATTTTATTGGAATAACGCCTGTGCATCATTTATTGTAGTAACCACCACATTTTCAGATTATTATAATTAAGAGGAGGTTTCTTAAAAACCCTTGAGATTAAGTAAAATTGATTTTTAATTATTTGAGCCTAGATTTTAGGCGGTCTTGCAAATCTATTTGCAGGATCGTTATGATAATCAATTGGTAATAGTGGTTCTTTTTGTCTTCCAGTAAGAATTCCTATCACTTTGTCATCTTTCTTGATAATTTCCTTATCTCTTAATTTTTTTATCCCTGCCACTGAAGCCCCCGATGCCATTTCACAATCAAATCCATTTAATCCCACTACGGACATTCCATCTAACATCTCTTTGTCTGATACTTCTTCTACTATGCCATCTGTAAATTCTAGTGCACGTAATCCTTTTGCAATGTTGGATGGTTTTCCAATTTGAATTGCAGTAGCCTTTGTTTTTGGTTTCAGAGTTTCATCTTGATTCATTTTATTGTAAAACCTTTCAATTAATTCGAAATTTGGAGCACCGTCATTCCATCTTAGTTTTTCTTCTTCAAAGATTCCGTTATAGAGTTGATAAAGTGTATTTGCACCACTTGCATTAATTACTGCAATTCTTGGAATTTTTTTAATCCATCCCCATTCATATAATTCCATTAAAGCTTTTCCACAACTAGATGTATTGCCTAATGCTCCTCCAGGATACACTAACCAATCAGGAACTTCCCAATCTAATGTCTCTAATGCTCTAAATGGAATTGTTTTTTGACCTTCTATTCTAAATGGATTTACTGAATTGACAGTATAACTCCCTGGTTCTTCTGCAGCTTGTAGTGATTTTGTAAATGCGTCATCAAAATTTCCATTAACTTTTACCATTTGGGTTCCAAATTGATACGCTTGACTTAGCTTTCCTGGTGCTATCTGTCCATCAGGAATGTATACATCACATTCCATATTCTCATTAGCAGCAAACATACCTGCAGACGCGGAGGTATTTCCTGTTGATGCACAGATAATTTTTTTTGCACCCATCATTTTTCCATGTGTAACTGCGGCTGACATTCCATTATCTTTGAATGAACCGCTTGGATTGTATCCTTCTGGTTGGAACATCACATTTTCATTTTCAATTCCAATAAATTCTGAAACTTTTGTCATGTGATACGGTTTTGATTGTCTGCCTTCTGCCCCATCTAATGAGACTAGATATTTTGCACACTGTTCAATATCTTCAGTCTCAATTTCACAGAAATTTAATAACTCTCTAAATCTCCAAACTCCACTTTCATTATAGATGCTCCCTTGAGGATTTCTTCTCTCATAAAATGTCTCTTTTAGTTTGTGACTTGGAGCATGTTCGTATTTTACATCCAATAAATAATTACAAGATTCACATTTTATTGCGGTTGATCTGATAGGGTATGTTTTTCCACAATTGGGATTAATACATACTAGTTTTGCCTTTTGAATCATATTTTTTAGAAGAATTACCTAGTAATTTAAAGGCTGGATTGCTAATCTTTACCATATATTTTCATTAAATTTACCAAGTAAAGATTTACAACTATTTCCAATTATCTTTCTATATGGTACGTGTTGATGAATACATCTATGACCTTATGAAAAAAATCTTGGATTCTTATAATATCATTGATAATCTAGGAGAATCAAAAGATGATCTTTTCACATTAGATTTGGAATTAATAAAAATTAATGGTTTGCTCAAAGTTTTACTTCGAAAAACTGATGAATTTTCTAATAAAAACTCTGATTTTATAAAACTAAATAAAAAAATTGCAAATTACTTTGAAAACCATTTCTTTGAAAATGAGTTAGAAAAAATTAAAGAGATTTATTCTGAAGATCCTCAACGAGTAAAATCAATTCGAAATTCAATTATAAATTCACTCCAAGATAATAAGTTAATTTTTAGAATTTATGAAATTGCCAAGGATCTAAAATGATTATTTTTTCTTTTTAGAAATCTTTGCATCTTTTTCTTTTAGTTGTTTTTCTTTTTCTGAGTTTTTATCGTCTACTGCTTTAAAGACTTCTTGAATTAAACCATCGAGGTGTCCATCTGATACTTCGGGTGTCACTGATTCAGAGATATTGTTTATTGCAGCCGATATTTCAGAACTGACCTGTTCAAAACTTTCTGGATCTTCAGCAGCAGTTGCATAAAGGCTCTTAAGATTTGCCACTTGGTTTAGAACTTGATCTGTCAGATTTAGCTTATACTCCACTCCGCTAACAACAATATCTTTGGTTATCATGAAATTTCTTCAAAATGTAGGTTCTTAAAGTTTCTGACCTTTAGAATACTATCATATCTAGCGCGGCTGCATCACTAATCAGTGTTGTATGTCTTGAATTTATGACATATCCATTCTTAATTTCTTTAGTTGGGACCCATCTATTTGTAGAGGTATAATGTCTATCCACGATTAGTTTTTTCTCGACTTCTTCAATATCTAGTTCCCCTTCTTCTACTTTCTGTGAATCTAGATGTTTGATTGTAATGAGAATTTTATTGACTTTAACTCTGTCACCAAATTTCCATTGAGAGGGGGCAGTTTCGTCAGATACTTCTACTACCTTTATTTTCATCTCTTTTGTTCCTAGAACATTCTTACTGACAAGCATACGCTCATCTATGAAATCTGAGAAGCTCATGAAATTATTCTTTTTTGGGCATTAATAAACAAAGAGCCTAACTATATGACATAGTGCCAATATTGTCATTTTAGAAATTTTTGGTATTTTGAATTAAATGGCATTTGATAATCTTTTAACAAGAATTTCTTTTTTTGCCCGTCTTTTAATGCATATGTGGTTCCATCATATCTGCATACCATATCTGTAGGTTTTTTTCTTTGATCCCATACTTTGTAAAACTCTCGTAGTTCTCTGCTTTCATATTCTCCCACTCCAATACGTTTTTTTGACAAAAATTTGAATGCGAGTATAACTTGTCGTGTATCATACACTTCAAAATTATTTGTCCAATTTAGACATCGAATAATCTGATCATATGGAACAGTTAACGTTGTTCCAGTACCTGATTTTGCCTCAATTGTAAATAATATCTTATCTTCATTATTCACACATAGTATGTCTGGAAGTGCTACGCTAGGAGATCCTAGCCGAAATGCTTTCCAGTTGTCCATGCTATTGAATCGTTTAACAAGTGTATCTTCCCAATTATACCCTCTTTGACGTCTGGTTTTTGCTATTTTTTTAAAATTTAATGATTTAGTCTTAGTTACAGTTCCTTTACCATTCATGAAAATACTAATTCTATCTGTGATTTAGTAGAGTAGGTTATTTGGTAATGACCAACTGCTAATTCTTTTCAACAATAAATGAATAGACCGGCCTATTTTGAAAGCTTACTTTCATTATTACTGATTGTCCAATATGAGGCAATTCAGAAGAAATAATCTTCCCTAGCAAACGTATATTTTCATCGATTTTCACTATACCAAAAAACTCTGATTCTTTTTTAGAAAATTCAATTATCGTTCCTTTACATGAAGATTCGACCCATGATGTATTTTCGCCACATTTGTTACAAACCTTCTGTATAGGCCAAAATACTATGTTACAATTTTTACACTTGCAGATATAGAATCTGCCTTGCTTTAGTTGCTCTTCGAAAAAACTCAATTTTGTAATACCATGACTGAACTTGACGTTCCTGCAGCAGACATATTCTGGATTAATCCTGTTTTTGCATTAGAAATTTGTCTTTTATCGCATTTTTCTTGGAGTTGATTTGCTATCTCTATTGTTTGTGAAATTCCTGTAGCGCCTAGTGGATGTCCTGCTCCAATTAGCCCTCCTCGTGGATTTATCATTCTATTTTCTGTATTGAATAGATTTCTAACAAACTCTCCGCTATTTTCATTAGTTGTTAATCCTATTTCAGAAAGTGCCATTAACTCACACACTGAAAATGCATCATGAACTTCTGCTACGTCAATTTGTTCAGAAGTAATTTTGCCCATTTTCAAAGCATTTTCCGAAGCAATTCTTGTACTGGTAATTTCATCAAGATTGTTTTTTGTAAAACTTGCAGATGTTGTTTTTTGTCCTATCCCTTTAATCCAGATGGGACATTCCGATATCTTTTTAGCTTTTTCTTCCGATGCCAGAATAATTGACGAGCTGCCAGAACATGAACGTGAACAATCTAAAATTCTTAGATCTTCTGTAATTTGTTTCGAATTCATTATTTCAGAAATGGTCTTTGGTTCATTACTATATGCATGTGGGTTGTCCATTGCATGTTTGTGATTCTTTGCAGAAACAATTGCTAATTCCTCTTCAGTAGTCTGAAATTTTCGTTTATGATTTTTTGTAAGCATTGTTGCCCAAAAAATAGGATGTTCCAAATCTCCTCGTGAAATATCCCATTTCAAGACTTGACCCGGATTTGTTGCAGAATCTACTCCTGATACTAAAATCACATCTGCTAACCCTGATGAAATATAGGAATATGCTGAAATTATTGCGTTGGTTCCAGAACTACATAGATGTTCAATTGAATGAGAAATTTTTGGTTGAATGTCAGTCATTTCCGATAATATCGCACCCATGTAGTTTGAATTACCATTTGTTGAAACTAATACTCCCTCTATGTCACGTAATTCGCAATTTTTTATAGAGTTTATACAATTATTTGCAGACTCTAAAAGTAATTGCTCTACATCTTCATCGTTCTTAGAAAATTTTGTTTCTCCCGTACCTACAATTGCAACTTTATTCATTTGTTTCTCCCGAAAAGGTTTTTGTTAATAATTCGAAGGATTCTCTTGTGTCTCCTATCGGATTAAATTGTATAATTGGCAAATCAATTCCTATTTCTCTAAATGCATTTAGTTTCTTTAATCCCATATCAGGTGTTCCTGCGATACATAAATCATCTAACATTTTTTCCGTGACAAATTCATGTAGATTTTTTAATCCTGTTTTTTTGTATTCGTTAAAAATAATTTCAGTCTCTTTTGAATATCCCGAAGAATGTAAAAATTCTCGATAAATTTCTCCGACTGCTATGTAAAAACTCAGTGTTTGTTTTGCACGTTTAGATGCTTTTTCATAATCATTGTCAATACAGGTAATAATTTGTAATGTTGTATCTATTTTTCTTGTTTCCTGCATTACAGAAATAGTCTTTTTCATTTCTTCTTTAGGTCTTAAATAGAATATTATTCCGTCGCCAATCTCCCATGCTAATTCGACCATTTTCTTATTAATTGCAGCAAGATAAATTGGAATTTCTTTTCGAAGAGGTTTCGTGAGAAGTGTAAAATCTTTCAGTGAGAAAATCTTTCCTGAATAATTAATTTTTTGATTTTGTAATGCAAGACGTATGATCTCGACATATTCTCTCATCCTTTGTACCGGAAATTGAAATTCTTGCCCATGAAAGTCTTCTACAATTGGAACACTACTAGTCCCTAATCCCAGTATTAATCGTCCATTAGAGATTGCATCAACTGTCGAGGCACCCATGGCAATTAGATTTGGACTTCGCGAATAGATGTTAATAATTGATGAACCAATCTTTGAAAAATTGTTTTCTCGTGATGCAGTTGCCATCATTGAAAAATTTTCCATTCCCCATGTTTCAGGTATCCACATCACATCGGGTTTAATCTGTTCCAGTTTTTTAGCACATGCTAAAACTTCATCAATTGACAGTAACGAGCCCAAACTATACGATATTCTTTCCATTTCAATACTTGAAATATTTGGAATACTTTTTGGATTTTATTTCTTTTGAACACTCTTCTATGTCTTTATGAGAATCTATGGAAAACCATAGCGCATTTTTGAATTTAACCGTGTTTAATTTCTTATTTTTTACCATCTTTGGGAATACTATTCCTTCCAAACTTCCTTTCTTTGGAATTATTTTCTGAATCTCTGTAGATAAATGGTATATTCCAGGATTCATCCATACATTTGTCACATCTTTCAAATTAATATTTGTAACAATGTCTCCATTTAATACAAGAAATGAATTCTCTTCTACATGCTTCAGTGCCTTTTTAACAGCTCCACCTGTTCCCAATGGTGTCTTTTCAATTGAAAATATTATTTCACATCCAAAATTCTTCTTTTGTTTAAGAAATTTTTCTATCAAATGTGATTTGTAACCTGTTGAAATAATTATTTCAGTAACGCCGTATTTTTTTAGATACTTTATGGTTCGTTCAATTAATGGTTTATTATTAATTGGAATTAGTGGTTTAGGAATTTTATCTGTTATTGGACGTAATCTTTTACCTCTTCCTCCTGCTAAAATTATTGCTTTCATGATTTTTTGTTATAATCTCTATTTTTTAACTTATGTTATACTATATGATTGCCTCAAATGCAGTAAGACCAAAGAAATATCCTACCAATACCATGGTAACCCCCCATGCACATGATCCCAGAATAGTATATGTTAAAAATTTCTTAATGCTCATTTTTAACAATCCTGCGGGAATTGAAATCATTTCTCTAAATACGGGCACCATTCTTCCAAATGGAACTGAAATCATTTCTCTAAATACGGGAACCATTCTACCAAACAAAACTGCTTTATCCCCATATTTCTCAAACCATTTTTCAACTTTATCTAATTTTTTTTCTGAAACTCTTACTTTGCTTAGATATTTCAATAATGCTGCTCTTCCAAGTTTTAGAGCTATGAGATAGATTACTGTTGAACCAATAGATGCCCCAAATCCTCCTACAATGCCCAACATTATAGCTTCTATCACGCTTAATCCATTTTGTGATGCAATGAATCCTGCTGTTGGGAATACTGCCATTGTGGGAATTGGCGGAATTATTGTTTCAAGTAATGCGGCAAGAAAAACACCGAGATACAAATATTCAGAAAGTAAATCTGCAATCCATTGAATCAGGGCTTGTAATTCACTCATTGCCGTTTATCTCAGTTATGTAATAATGCAATTCTGTGTAACATTCTTTGCAATATTCTTCAAATTTTGTATGTTCGCAATCATAACCTTTGCTAGTATTTTGTCCACATTTTTCACATTTAGGCATGTGAAATCTAATTTGATGACTTCTTTATCTTTATTGCACCTAATGCAATTTGGAATATTCCTGGAGCAAACAACATTGCTACTGATGCCATTGGGTCTCTTTCAGTACCTTCAGGTGCACTTGTTCCAACCATGGCTATTCCTCCAATGAGAATTAAAACACCTGCTATGATTATCATTCCGCCTAGACCTTTTGATGGTTCTTTCAGAGAAATGAAAAATGCTATAATTGGTAAGATAAGTGCAGGTCCGCCTAGGCCCATGCCTCTTTGCATATCATCTAATGGTAAAAATCCATCACTTTTTCCTTCGCCTCCGCCCATACTGGCTGCAACATCTGCACCATACAGACACAATAATACAATTGCAATTCCTGTAATTATCAACGAAGCTTTTAGTGCCATATAATTTTGAGAAATCAAGTATTAATAAACTATTTTGATAGTTTATTGATTTGTACTAGGTTATTTTGGTTCAATGACTAGATTATTTTTTAGATCTTCTACTTGCAAAAGCAACCCTTCAATCCCTACATTCTTTTTATCTACTATGTTGATGTGACCAATTTTCCTTTGAGGCTTGGATTCTAGTTTGCCGTACATCTTTAAGAAAATATTTTCTTCTTCACGGTGTAATACATTGTATTCTCCTTTGAATGTATGTGGTCCTAAAATATTGTACATTATGGTAGGAGATTTGATTGACGTATCTCCCAATTCCATTCCCAGAATTGCTCTAAGGTGTAATTCAAATTGAGATATGGTACTTGATTGTAATGTGTGATGTCCCGAATTATGAACTCTGGGCGCAATTTCATTGATTAGTATTTTTTCATCTTGTGTAACGAACATCTCTATACCAAATACCCCTGCGCCATGTAGTACTTCCATTGTTTTATGTGCAACATCTTCTGCTTCTTTTCTTACTTTTTCTGAAACTCGACCTGGCGCAATTGTCATTCTCAAAATATTATTCTCATGAAGATTTTCTACTACGGGATATGTAGAAATCTCTCCTTTAGTATTACGTGCCGCAATTACTGATACTTCTTTTTGAAAATTAACAAATTTCTCAACCATTAGTGTTTTTCCTGCAAATAGATCTAATGCATCATCGATATCACTTTTAGAATTAATCTTATAATTTCCTCGCCCGTCATATGCATCTCTTCGTGTTTTTAATAATAGCGGAAGACCCAATTTTTCAATCATTTTTTCTAATTCTTCTCTGTTTTCCACTTTTTCAAATTCTGCCACTGCAATTCCATTTTCTTGTAAAAATTGCTTTTGCAAGAACTTATCTTGAATGATTCGCAAGGTTTCTGGAGAAGGATTTATCTCAGTATTTGCTTCTAATTTTTTTAAAACATCACTATTTCCGGATTCAATCTCATATGTTATGATATCTGATAATTCAGATAATTTTTTTATTGATTCTTCATCTTTGAAATCAGCAATAATCTGTTCTGCCCCAACCTTTGCTGCAGGGCAATTTTCTGTGGGATCTAATACTATTACTTTAGAAATTTCTTCTTTCATATTCTGTGCAGCTTCTGTAAGCATCATTCCTAATTGTCCCCCTCCAATAATGCCTAAAATTTTACTCATAACGACATGCAAATTTTGTATTACAAATAGTTTTCAAAAAAAATTATTAAAATACCGCTTTATGCATCAAAAATTATTGGTTACAAAAAAACCGCTTGTTGGAATAATTATGGGTTCGAGCTCCGATAGCCGAATAATGCATGGTGCTGCAGAGATCTTAGACTCATTTTCTGTAGCACATGAAGATCAGATAATTTCTGCACATCGTACCCCTCAACGTTTAGATGAATATGCAAAACATGCAGAAAAAAACCAATTCAAAGTAATTATTGCAGGGGCAGGAGGGGCAGCACATTTGCCAGGTATGATTGCATCTCATACAACAATTCCTGTAATCGGGGTTCCAATCATGGTGTATAATGACAAACAAATGAAAAAAACTGATAAAAACAAATATTCTGCATTTGGAGGATTGGATTCTCTATTGTCGATATCTGAAATGCCTACCGGTTCTCCTGTTGTTGCTGTAGGAGTGAATAAAGCATCAAATGCTGGAATTTATGCCTTAAAAATTCTAGGTAATTCATACCCCGAAATCAAAAAGAAATTAAAAAAACACAAATTTGATCAATACACTTCTGTGTTAAAAGAATCTGAAGAACTCAAAAAAATCGGATTATCAAAATTTGTAAAAAAGAAATTCCGTTAAGAAATTACTTCAAATTCAATATTTTTCTGATTTAGATGATTTATCAATGCATTTGATTGATTCTGGTCTTCTGTTTCAAGACTAATTGTGACTCCTGCAGAACCTGCACTTACATTAGTACTCAAACGGTCGTGAATAATTTCAACTATGTTTACATTAATTGATGAGATTTCATCAACTAACTCTTTTAGTGCACCTGGTCTATCCTTCAACAAAATTGAAATTTTCAACATTCTTCCCATATCTGAAAGTCCTTTTGTGACTATTTGTCCTAGAAGATACATGTCAATGTTTCCGCCACATAAAATTGGAACTATATTTTTTCCAGATTCTGGTTTATGTTTTAAAATATACGCTAATGCCACTGCCCCTGCAGGTTCAACAACTGCCTTTGAACGTTCCATTAATAGAAACATTGCATTGATGATATCGCTATCATCCACAGTAACAATTTTGTCAATTTTCTGTTGAACAATTTCAAAAGTAAATTTTCCGGGTGTTTTTACAGAAATTCCATCTGCAATAGTCATTTTACCCTCCACAGTTGTCAATGAATTGTTTTCTAGTGATTGTTTCATAGCAGGATATGCATTTGATTCGACTCCTATAATTTTCACATTTGGATTTTTTTCTTTTATTGCAGTAATTATTCCTGCAACCAATCCGCCGCCGCCGATTGGAACATAGATTTCATCTAAATTTGGAAGTTCTTCAATAATTTCTAATCCAATCACGCCTTGTCCTGCTATGACATGCGGATCATCAAACGCATGAATAATTGTTGCACCTGTCTCCTTTGCAATTTTTTGAGCATGAGCCCAAGATTCATCATATGTTATTCCTTCCAAAACCACATTTGCACCATATCCTTTAGTTGCAGCAACTTTTGCAGGAGATGCCGTCTTTGGCATTACGATAGTACATTGAATATTTTCAATCTGAGATGCAAATGCAACTCCTTGAGAATGGTTTCCTGCAGAAGCTGCAACCACCCCTTTACTTTTCTCCTCATCTGTTAGGGATTTTATCTTGTAATATGCGCCACGAATTTTAAATGAGCCCGTTTTCTGTTCATATTCATTTTTCAAATACACGTTAGCCCCACAAAGCTTACTGAATGTATCTGAAAATTCTAAACTTGTTTTTCTAATCACATCACTTTGAGTTTCTTTTGCTTTTAGGATGTCTTCGTATGTTATTGTCATGGAATTTTTGCACTCCTAATACATAATTAAATTATATGAAATATCTGAAAATCTGTTTTCTAGTTTTTTATGCCTAGATTTTGCAAAATATCTAAATAGTTGCGATCAAAAGCAAAATCATTAGTCAAGAGGTACAGTTCCCCAAGGCATTAGCCTCTGTACCCTTGATTAAGACTTCATTAATTCTAAAATTTTTGTTAGTTCTATCACGATTTTGTTTTTGTCCTTGTCAGTCATAATTGACGCATCAACTAAACCTTGTTTTGCACCATCTTCGACATATTCTAAATCAATATTACATAAACACCCCTCCTCACCATTAACTAATTTCTGTTCATCAATAATGACGGGCGTTGTATGAAATGTTTCCAATAACAAGTTGTCTAATTTTTTAAAAAGTTTATTTTTTTTGTCTTTAACATCTACAACTTCGGACTGGGATTCATCAATCATTTTTTTAATTTTCTCAGATAACTCTTCATCATTATAAAATAACTCAAATAATTCTTGTTTTGGCATATCCTTAAAACCTAATTCATTTAATTTTTCAATAATTAATCTGTCACTTTCTTCCTCGTATTTTGTCTCAGAATTTCCTGTACTATCTATCAAATTTGCCAACTCTTTTTGTAATTCAAGAACCTCTTGTACTGGTTTGTAATACAATTGAATATGATATTGTAATGATACATGAAGTGATAGAATATAATCTCCTAGCCTTATCTCTGATTTTGTAAAAAGTCTACGTAAATCTTCATCACTGGAACTAGATATTCCTTGGGAACTCCAATTTGGAATGTTTGTAAAATCTGAAAAAAAATTTGTTACATTTGCAATATCAAAGGTATCTATCTTTTTGGTAGTGCTATCGCCCAACATTACATCACAATTTACAGTTCTGGTTGTATCGGCAATTTTTGCAAGAAATAGATCTTGAATCTGTTGATTAATTTCATTTAATTTGAGAAAATATTCATTATTAGTTGGATTTCCAATTCTCATATGGTTGGTTTGATATACTTCCTTAAATTCTATCATTTATGGAAAGTCTTACAGAAATAATATGTAATTTAAAATACGACTTTCGTGATTTATACAAAGGAAATAGTCATACTACCGAAGTACTTCCTAATTCCCCATCTAAATTTCATATTAAAGATGAGCATCTATTATCACTCTATGCATTCCTTGAGAATAATCCTATTTACTCAAATCAAATTGTTCAGAAATTATCGGATATTGATTGTACCATATTTGAAGGAGATTTGAATAATTATTGGATTGATAGTTTAAAACATGATTCAAGCTATGCCCCATTTTATCCAACGTGGCTGTTATCCGCATTTTGTTTATCTGTTGAATCTCAAAAACTCGGTTACGAACAAATAATTGATATCGGCTCAGGGGATGGAAGAATTGCCTATTCCGGGAAGATATTAGGATTGAATTCCATTTCAATCGAAATTGATGAAAATTTGGTAGATTTACAAGAGAAAATTTCTGATAAAACAGGCGTAAAATTCAATCCAATTTGTTCGGATGCTACAACTTATGATTTTAGTAAAATCTCTGATAAACCATCGATTTTCATAATCGGAGGAGTTCCTGAAATAGGAGAGGTTTTGGCAGAATCAGTTATCAAAAATGTATTAAAAATTTAACAATTATCTAAATCTGCATTTGTTCTTACAGGAAGTCATTCTCATAGAAAATTCTCCAGAGATACAACGGATTTTGGATGGGGCCCTACAATCAAAAAATTAGGATTAAGCATAATTTCCACACATTCACTACCTACATACTGGACAATGGACCAAAAATTTGAGACACCGTATGTTTTTGTAAAAAAAGGATAAAACACAGTGTTTTTTTAAGAAATTAAATGTCTGAAAAAGACGATTCAGTGTTACCTGCAAAATCCGAAGCTGCCCAATCAGATTCATCTCAAAAAGGTAGTGTAGTGGACATGATGTTAGGAAAAAGTAGTGAAAAAGTAATTGATTCGGATACAATGATCCAGGAAACTCAGAAGCGAATATGGAGGTCATTAAAAAAAGGAATCGAGTATGATGCAACCGTAGATAGGTCTGATGCATATCTTAGAAAACATGTACATGAAAAGCAAAACATGGTGGTCATGTACGTGGATTTAGTTGGTTCAACTGATATTACTTTAACATTGCCTGAAGAAAAAGTTGCCATAATCATTAGTTCATTTGCACAAGAAATGGCATTTGCAGTTAATCATCATAATGGATTTGTGTTGAAATTTGTAGGGGATGCCGTAATTGGCTACTTTATTCACTCTAGCTCTCTCATTGCAGCAGATAATGCAGTTAGTTGTGCAAAATCTATGATTCGAATAATCGATGAAGGAATAAATCCAATTTTGAATCAATATGATTATCCTGATCTTTTTGTAAAAATTGGTGTTGATTTTGGCAACAATATGATTGTAAGATATGGCTCTGATCCTGAAAAATCTCACGTTGACCTTATTGGACCTGCAATGAACATTGCAGCTAAAATTCAGGGTAAAGCAGGTCCACAAGAAATTTTGATTGGAGAGGATGTTTACAACAGAATACATCCAACAGTTCAAAAAGAATTCTCAAAGAAGATTTGGAACAAAGATGAATGGAAATATCATAGTAGAGAGACAGGGGAATTATATCCTGTATATTACCACACTAAACAGTTAATCTGTCTGGGCATTCAACATGTTCATAATGGTGCTCAGTAAATTTTTCATTAACCACATACATCACAAT
>LULN01000040.1_pt1 | contig 59793 bp, 90 predicted proteins | sample 728131 | NCBI WGS metagenome assembly LULN01 (sample SAMN03860288, study PRJNA289734) | marine metagenome | biome: seawater column; feature: ocean; material: water; isolation source: Red Sea water column Station 149 - depth 100m | place: Saudi Arabia: Red Sea | collected 2011-10-15 | depth 100 m
TATCAGCAGTATATGCAAATGGAGATTTACCTTGTGTAATTACAGTGCCATCGGATGCTGCTTTAGCTTGATTTGCTTTTTCTAATGCCTCTAATTCTTCTACTTTGTCACGATATTCTTGAGTTCCTATAAAAGTTTTTCCTAGTTTTGCTTTTTGTAATTCTGTTAATCCTTCAACTGGATCTATTCGTTCTACTTCCTCAGCTAACTGATCAGTTTCTATATTTTTTGGATATCGTGGAACAATAACTTTTGGAAATAAACTTGAAGTTTTATAATTATAGTTTTTATATGGATTTCCAATACCTAATTTAGCTGCTTCGTTTAAAACTGCTGGATCGGCAGCTTCTCCAGCTTGTAAAGTAGCTTGAACATTTTTAAAAACCTTACCAGCATCTTGATACCTTTGTCTTGGTTCTTTTATACCAGACATGATCCCTTCTTTAATAGGGCCACCCATTCTAAACATTGGTCTATTTAAAACTTTCATTAATTAGCTCCTGGGAATCCAAATATTTTACCGTACAATCCACCGACTCCTAGTGCTGTACCAATTGCTTGTGACATTGGACTAACCGGTGTTGGTTGTGCGTAAGGTGCTGCTGATACTCCACCAGATAAACCTGTTAAACCTGTGCCATACTGTGATAGTCTGCCGTATGGTTCGTAAGCTGCTGTCTGTGCTGCTTGTTGATCAGCAGATAAGAAAGCTTGTTGTTGACCTTGTCTTAATGATCCTAATTGTCCTAGCGCTCCAACGTCTGCACCAAGTCCTGCTCTTTGAAAATTAGATAGTCCCATTTCCGCTGCACCTAATCCTGATTGTAATCCAGCTAATTGACTACCTTGAGTAAATGCATTTTGTCTTGCTAGTTGTGCGTTTTGAAATGCTGATTGTCTTAATTGTGCTGCTAATGCTTGGCTGTCTGCTAAAGTTCTTGCATCGTATTCACCTAACATTGCACCTTCTCTACCACCACCAAAATTACCTGTACCCACAGCTGCATCTTGTATCGCTCTTCGATCAGCACCTCTTGATCTTTCAAACTCTGCAAGTGTTGTATCAATAACTTGTTGTTGATACGGAGACATAAAAGCCTCAATAGATCCAGCTTCTACTCCTTGTGGTAATGGCATTCCTGTGCCTGTTAGTGCGCCTAGTCCTCCAATTGTAGTTGCTGCATCTTTTTGAAAAGCTTGCGCATCTGCTAAAAATGGTTTGTAAGATTCTAAACCTTGTTCAGCCATAGTAATGGCTCGTGTTTGTAAAGGATCTTCACCAGCAACAAATTGTCTACCAGTAAACTGACTTGTATCTATTGGTACACTGTATGCAGCTTTTGCTTGTGATGCGTAATCTTTTGCGTAATCTTCTAAAAATCCTGGTGTTGCCATTATACTACCCTTGTCTCTAATTGTTTCATGTTGTCGTACATTTCTTGTGCACCTTCTAAACCTTGTGACTCTTTAGATACCTGTCCACCAGCTTCTAAATGGTCCATTAAATTTTCCATAACTTCAGCGCCCTTATCTATATCTCCGCCACCTGCATTTCTAACAGCATCTGCAGTAAATACAAACTCATTTACACTTAATCTTGCAGGCACATCATCTGCTTTTTCTTCTCTTCCTATAGGTACAAATCCACCTTCAGCTCTGTAATCTTTTTCCATACCACCTAAATCCATAAGTCCACCTTCTTGTGCTTTTACTCTTACACCACCTGATGGGTAGTTAAATCTGTTTGTTCCTGGAGGAGTTCCATAACCAGGTACACTAGTTAATCCGCCACCAGCCATCATCATGGGCATTTGTGGTTCTGTCTGCACCGTTTCTGATTCAGTTGTCATTATCTCTTCTTGTTCTGGTCCCTGTTCCCCGGACGCTTGTTGGAGAACAAGTTGTTTAAATTCTGGATACGATAAGTCACCACCTTGTGCTACGTATTTTTGATACTCTTGTCTTAAAAATTTTTCTGCTTCTGGTGGTAATTGTGGTCCTTCTGCTTCTACCATTTCACCATTAGCATAACCTATTCTTCCACCTTCAGCTACGTTTTGAGGATAATAAAATCCTTCTTGTACAAACTGTTGGTTAGGTAAAAAAGCCATATAAGGATCTCTATTCCTTGCCATCGCCATCGCCATAAATGGTGGAATGTAAGACTCATCAACTTCTTCTTCTATTTCTTCATAAGGTCCTGTCTTAAATGCTTTTTGTAAAAATGGTGTTGCAACTGCTTCTGCACCTAAACCTGTAAATATTTTTTGACCAGTGGTCATTTTATCAAAAATTTTTGGAAAAAAACCTGGATCTTGATTAGGACCAATTCCTTTTGCAAACAAAGATGGCATAGAAGTTGAAAGAGTAGGTCCTATTCCATATCTTCCCAATAAACCTTTTGCTGCTCCGCCAAACGATGATCTACCAAATAAACCACCTATACCCGTTCCAGGTATACCAAAACTAGCAGCTCCTATTAAAGCAGCTTTACCTAATGGACTTTTAATAATTTTCTTTACACCACGAACAGCTTTCTTAACTAAGCTTCCTAATCCGTAAAGTTGTCTGGGTTCTTGCATTCTAGATATTGCCATATTTTTACCTTAATTCCTATGTTTACTTGGTTTTTGAGAACAAATCAAGAGGTGGCATTATAACTTTTACGTCTTGTGCCATTTCTTCGGGCTTATAACCCTTTGCTTCCCAGTCTTTTTTCTCTTTAAAAATCTCACCAGTTTTTTTATGTCTGTAAGTTTCCTCTACTTTAGCGTCATATACTTTCATTAGTCTATTTTCTCCTTTAATATATTAAGATAACTAATACCAAATACTACACCATCTGATACAGTGCCAGCTGTGGTATAAGATAATGTGGTTCCACCCTCTAAAATTAAAGGTAATGACAATATCTCAACACTAGCTGCTGTTGATAATGTTTGCGTATGCACTATCTCAAATGCATTATTTTTAATAGTTACAGTAGGTGTATTAGATCCTGATTTATTTGTAACTCTTAATGATTTAATAATGTATGTTTCATTAACAGCGGGTGATAACAACGTTACAGTCTCTGCAGCTGTTGTTGTTTTACCATAAAATTTATATTGGTTTACTACTGCCATTATTCCATAAAGAAACTTTTAGCTTCTATCTCCTGTTTTACTTCATCTTGAAACGTACTATTTAATTTTGTAATTACTGAGTCAAGATCCCTAACCAAAGATTGTATATTTTTTTGACTGTATTCTGGTTCTGCTCTAGTTAATGATTCTACTATCTTTGCCATTATAAACTTGTTAAACCTCCTTTTTTAAAAGGAGTTCCTGGTGTATCATCTGTGCCTCCTCTACTTACAGATCCTTCTATATTACTACCTTGAGTTTTTCCTCCTGATGAACCAACGTCACCTTGCCAATCCGATCCTAAATCTAGCACTTCAGCAGAACCAAAAGGATCTTTCTTTTTTTGTATGTCTTTTTTAACGTCTTCAAATGATTTACCATATGTTTGTTGATAGTATCTATTTGCTAAAGTTTGATCTAAATTTTTTAAACCTTCTAATGCATATGATCTATATGAATTAGAACCTGGTTGTAAAAATTTATTTTGAAATAAAGTAGGTCCAATATTATATCCAAATTTATCTTTTAAACCTGTGCTACTCATGTAAGCTCCATCAGCTAAAGTTTTATAATTTTGTGCGTAAGGATCAGTGGGTAAATTTCTCATTAAAAAACCTATACCTGGAATGCCTGTAAGTGCACCAAAAAGAGTACCCATAAGAGGAGCACCATAATTTTGATAAGTACGTTTAATTGGTCCCATAAGTCTATCATAAGCACTTAAAATTCCTGTTCTATTTTTTGTAGTATAAGGAGTATTAAACTCTGAGTCTTCTTCTATATTACCTACGTAACCATAGTCTTGAGGTAAAATATCAGATAATTGAATTTCCCCAGACTCAACCATGTCTCGATATATATCTTCATTAATTCTAGTTGCCATTACCTTCTACCCCCTGGTGCAATGTCTAATCTAAATGTACCAAGTTTCCAATCTTCATTAGTTGTAGTGTTAGCAACTTTAATAGCAATAGACCTTGCTCGTAATCTTGTATCTTTTTTGGTTGTAGTAGAACTTACATCAAAATTTGTTGTGGTTGCAGAACTATTAGGATAGTTTTTTGTTACAAAACTAACTCTAGTGTTTCCGGTTTGTGAAATAAAATCTGGTATAAATCTTTGTATTCTCATAATAAACTCTCCATCTCCTCTAAGATCTGGCATACCTACAGTTTGTCCTGTAGGGTTTCTTCGTTGTGTAATATCAAAATCACCAGACGTAATAGTACCAATTACAGCAGTTGTTACACCACCAGCATTAATTTGATCGGTCCCTGTTTCCTGTTCATAGTATATAGTAATACCGTCAGTATTTCCAGTGCAATCACTGGCTGCATTATCTGTAGAATCATAAAATGTAGCATGTGGTTTATCAAATACTGCAGAATCTTGCCACGCTGTTCTAGGTAAAGTGCCTGTTGTCCAAATAGGACGTTTAGGAGTAGAGTCTAAATAGTTATATGTAACAACTCTGTTTACTGAATCTGATGCAGAAGTACAATAAAACCAACTTATTTCTCCAAACAAATTATTTAATCCTGCATTAATTAAATCTCTACTAGTAGCATTAATATCATCGTATACATGGTCTTCAACAAGACATGGCATAGATTTTAACTGACCATCGTAAGTAAAAAACCCATTCTCCGACATCCAATAAGCTGAACCATCTACTTCTATACATGCATTTTTACCAAACAATCCACAGTTAGTTCCCACTTGTTCAAATGAGAATGTAAAAGGTTGACCTACAAATTTCATAAGAAATAGTGCAGTGTCAGTCCAAACGTAAATAGCATCTCTACCTTTGATAGCTCCCATAATTTTAGAACCATCAGCAAGTCTTTGTGTACCTGCAGTATTGTCTGCTTTAACTGTATATGCATCTGTGCCATCAATATTTTCTTGGTCAGAAAATCTTATAAACATATCGTCCTGTGTAGTAGCATTACCTACTGTTGTTTCTGTTCCAAAAAATACTAAGTGTCTATCTGGTGTAGATACTAATACATGACGTGATGCTGTAGGTGCATTAGCTAATAATGTTGCTCTAGTAGATGTAGCATTTCCAGCAGATGCATCCCATTCAAAACATTGACCATTATAAATAAGTGCAATTAATTTTGTACCATAGTTATCAAGAACCCACATTCCAGGATCAATTGTAAAGTCAGCATTAGAAGGGTCGCCCCATGCAACATAATCAGATATGTTTGTAACACTTGCTCCACCACTATGTGTTGCTTTTGTTGTTCCGTTAACTCCTCTGGCTCCTCCACTTAAAGTGTTTGTAGAAGTATTATTACTTGTAAAACTTATATCTTCTGTTCCTATTCTAATTTCTCCTGATGATGGAAATGCTGCACTGTTTGCTAATACAATATCTGTTGTTGTTAAATCTGATAAAGCTGTTGCTAATGTAGTTGTAGCTGCACCTAAAGCTGTTCCACCATATAGACCTGTACCCCAACCAAAACCTCCAAGTTGTTGTGCTGGACCTACGTGATAGTAACATAAAACAGATGTTGATCCTGTTGTACTCATTGGTGTGCCCGTTTCAGTAGCAGTCATTGTAATAGTAAAAGTAGTGGTTGTAGGTATGGCAGTTACCATAAATTTTTTATCTTCAAAATCAGTAGCAGTATAACTTGATGAAGCAGGAATAGTTACACTGTCTAACATTACAATGTCCTGTTCAGCTAATCCATGTACACCACTACATGTAATTGTAAGAACATTTTGATTTAATGTGCTTGTAAAAGTAGCGCCTGTTAATGTTGTTCTAATAGGGTGGATGTCATAATATGTACCCCCTGAGTATACGTATAAAATTCTATTAGTTCCTATTGCTGAATATTTAATACCAGCATTATCGTCCCATTGATGGATAGCTCTAGCTGCACCAGTTAATTTATCTGCTCCTAACTGTGTCCAACCACCTATTTTTTCTGGAGTACCGTATCTAAACCTAACATTGTCACCGTCAAACCATTGTCCCTCGGCCCCGGTCTCTGTGACTTGTTTATTAAACCCAGGTGCAAATCCTAATTTTTGTAACATATAACCTCATTATAATACTATTTACAAAATGATGGTAGACCTAACATAGGTCTGCCGTCAAATCTGTTTTTGTCAGCAAATGGGCCATTTACATGATTATAATGTAGAAATACCTGACCGCAAATGTTCCCGTCAAAAGGCTCTCGCCAATGTTCAAGTTCACAGCCACTATATACTAGCATGTCTCCTACTTCAAGCAAGACTTTCGTCCCTGTTGGAGCGTTTGGTTTTATAATATTTTTTCTTTCGTCAATAACATTATCTGCTCCGGTGCCATCTATAAAAATAGGCCAAGGATCACCACCTAAATTAAGTGTTGTAGATATTTCACAACTAGGTCTATCTTTGTGTCGGTGTAAACAATCACCTTTTTTATAAGCTCTAGCGTAAGAATACGTTGGTATTAAATCTAATCCTGTATGTTGTTTCATAACTGGTAACATTTTAACTAATAATGTATCCATTACAAAGTCACCATAACAAGAGTAAGTATTAGGTATCTGTTCATCGGTCCATGTTCCAAGAATTGAAGACTGTGAGTGTATGTTATTTTCATACATAAATCTTGTTGCATCTCTTTTAAGTAAGAAATAGTTTAATATAAAATTAGCTAGATCATAAGATACAGCGTTCTTTATTACTTGATATTTTTTAGTTTGAAATGTCATGCAAAAACTTTAAACTCTTCCTGTAAAAAATTAAACGATACAGATATTCTTATATCATCACTTTCATTTGTTTCAACTCCATGCCATAACCATGCGGGAAACATTATTATTCTACCTTCTATTGGTTCCACACGAATTTCTCTCCATAAATAAGGAGGAGGTGTTTGTTTTATTCTATTTGGCATTAACATATGAGATAATGTTCTTGGATCATTAAATACTATATCTCCACAGTTTTTTGGAGCTTTAATGTAATACACTCCACTAAAATGACAATTAGGATGTATGTGTGGTCTGTTGTAACCACCTTTAGGATTTATATTTGCCCACATATTTCCTATCATTGCTTTACCACTTAAAAATTCTTCTTTATAAATTTCTTCTTGCATTTTAAATAATGCTTCAACTAATGGTTTAAATACAGGTATGGTGTGCATATCTGTTTGACTATGCCAACCTTTTACATTTGTTCTTTTCATTCCTTTATCTTTATTAGCCCATTCAATAACGGCATTTTCAAAAAGACGATTATCTAAGTTAACATCTTTTGCATAAACAATAGTTGGAAAGTATTTAGCTTTAAACATTATTTAAATGGTGTTCCTCCAAACCACATAACTAAAGATTTTCTTGTTCCCCGTATTACAGGTTTAACTCTATGTCTAATAAATGATGCAAAAAATATTGCGTGACCTTGTTTTATTTTTGCAACTTTACCTTCATTTTGAAGTTCTAAGTCTCCACCTTCAAATTCATTTTCAGGAGATAACAAACAAGTCATAGAAATTTTTCTAACCGGTGGTTCGTGTTGCATGTTTACGTCATTATCTACATGCCAATCATAAAACCCACCTACTGGATATTCTGTGTATTGAGCTTGCTCTGTTATCTGCATTCCATCAAAACCAAAATGATTACCATTAGTAGTTTTCATAATTGTTTCTATGTCTTTATACATGTCAGCCATTTTTTTAAATGGTATCCAACTTATATGTGAGGTTCTTGTTTTAGTATCTACTACTCCACCTTTAATACCTTTATCACTTCCAACTCCAGCATCATTTCTAGGTTCACTTCTTCCTGCATCAATAATCATTTGACATTGTTTAGGAGTAAATATTGGTGTAGTTGTTTCTACTATAAAAGATTTCCATCGTGGTTCTGTTAACATATTAATATCCGTATTCTACCCATCCCGTTATTATATATTTATCATTCGATAAAGGTGGGTTGCCTCTATGAACATGTGTAAATTGTGATGGCCAAACTAATAGTGTATTTTTTTCAGGTTTAAACCTACACTTTTGATATAAAAATTCTGTTTCTCCACCTTCTGCTACATCGTTAAGATAAACACTAAAAGCTAATATTCTATTTCTAGCTTTCATCTCAGCGTTTTCACAGTGCCACATATGGTAACCTTCACCAACTTTAGTTTTTTGTATTTTAACTTCTAATATGTTGTGTGTAGCTAGTTTTTTTAAATGAGAATATTTTTGTACATACAATGGATATACATCTTTAAAAAACATATCTATAAAAGGTTTGTTACTATAGGTTAGTGCAGTGTTAACTGAACCCATAATTGTACTAATTGCGTTATCTGATACTACCGTTTCATCTTCTACTCTTGGATACACAGCCCCTTGTTCCTCACAATTTTTAAAAAAAGTAAGATAACTATTTATTAATTCATCTGTCATAAAATTTTTAAATATACCTATATGATTATCTATGTAATATTGTTTGTTCATTATGCTACACCCCTATTTTTTATTGGGTCAAAATCTACATCTATATTTGCAGCAAGAGTTCGTCTTACTTCATCGGTGCCGTTAAAAGGATATACACAGTGCCTCATATCATATGGAAATATATAAAAATCTCTAAGATTCATAGGCGGTTGATAATCTATTTTAGCAAACTGACCATTAGCTGCGCCTAGTATTTGTAGTCTACCGTTCTGTTGAACCTCACTTGCAGAATATTCCTTACCAAATGTTGATGGTAGTTTTAAAATCATAACACTTGATAGACCTGTAAATAACATACCTCTATGAATGTGCGCAGGGTTGTATTCGTGTTGTTTCATTTCATTAACCCAAACAGAATTTAAATGTGTCTTATAACCTCTTATTTTATTAAATGCTAAATAGTGTTTAAATGTTTCAAAAAAATAATTTGTTACATTTTTTGGTAACATATTATGATTTTTCATCTTTGTTTGATCCGCCCCATGATAAAATAAAGAATGTTCTTTTTCTATTTTACCTACTAATTGTTTATTTGCAGGTGCAAGATTATGATAATTTGTTTCGTATATATAGTTAATACTATTAAATATATCTAAAGGTACTTGATACTTTAAAATTGATTGACCTAAAAATACAAAATCAAACTTTGGGTTTTCCATGTTGAGTAATTTGTTCTTTCTCTGTGTAGCTGCTCTCTAGTTCACCAGATTTTTTAATTCTTTGTAATGATTGTAATTGTCCCATTACATTAAATACTTCTGCTTCACTTGAGTTTTGATTTAATGATTTAGCTTTTTCATGGTATTGCATACCATAAGATTCTAATTGGTGAACGTTAACATCTTTATCATTAAACGATCCATCATTAAATTCTTTTTTTAGTTTAGACCACATCTTAATTTCTCTCATTCTATGTCTTGCAACTTTTTCCATAGAAGCTTTTGCAAATATAGCCTCATCTCGATCTATTTGGTATTTTGTTTTCTTATATTCATCCTCTTCTTTATCAATCTTTTTTTCTAACCAAGTTATCTTTGCCTCGTTTCTTCTATAATCAAATGATAAAGTCATAAGATTATCTAGATAACTAGACTGTTCTCTTACACACTGCCAATATTTTGATGCTTTGGTTGGATATCTATTATCTTGTAGTACAGAAAACCTTGCTTCTGTCTCTGTTCGAAACATTTGTTTCTTGGTCCATGTATCACGAAGTTCGTCTACCATACCTTTAAACGATGACAGATCTTCTTGTGTTAATAAATTATTTAAATGTGGCTCTTCACCTTGTATTACTTCTTTGACGTCTTTTTTCATAGCTTTATTCCTTTATAGTTTCTTCTTATATATACTAACTAAAATATATTACAAGTATTAACTGTCTGTAAATGTTCTAACTTGAGGTGCACCTGCACCATTCCATTCAAAAGTTGTAGCTTGTTGAGCAGTATAATAACCACCAAATACTAAAGCAGCTGTATTTCCACCTGTTCGTGAAGCTCCTGCATTTCTTTTTTGTGCAGGTAAAGATGTTGTAGTTGTCCAGTTAGTTCCATTCCAACTTTCTGTTGCTGAAGCTGTTGGGTTAGGAGTTCCTCCTGCAGCTATTGCAGCTGTTGTTGTACCAGATAACATCATACCCGATCTTGCTGTGTTTAAGTCGTTAACTTCTGTCCATGCAGAACCATTCCAAAGTTCTGTTACGTCATAGGTTGCTCCGTTATTACCACCAGCAACTATTCCAGCTGTTGAAATTCCTGAACTACCTCCTTCATTATCTTTTCTTCCAGTGTTTAATGTAGCAGGACTTGTAGACCAATTAGTTCCATTCCAAGTTTCTGTTACATTCATATTTGGTGGAGACCCACCACCAGCAATAACTGCTGCTGAAGGTGTTCCAAAACCAAAACGTCCACCTTCTGAAAGATTTGTATCGTTAACTTCAGTCCAATTTGTACCATTCCAGTTTTCAGTTAAATTTTTAGTTGTTGCACCTGGATACACAACTCCAGCTATACATAAAGAAGCTGTGTTAGTAGTAGCTGCAGATGAAACTCTTTCTCTTGCAGTATTTAAATCGTTTACTTCTGTCCAACTAGTTCCATCATATAGTTCCGTATATGCTCGAGAAACTGGAGGAGGTGTATATTGAACACCACCAAATGCAATTGCTGCAGTTTGTGATCCTCCACCACCTAAAACAAATCTTGCATTATTTAAAGCACCACCAGAAGACCAAGCAGCTGTAGCTGTTTGTGCTTCACCTTTTAAAACATTTGTTGTTGAGTTATACCAAACTTGTCCTTCAACAGGATTCGATGGATCTGATGATACTACTTCAATATTTGTTCCGTGTATTTCTTTGTATGTTGCCATAATTAATCCGTGTCTATTGTTTTAACTACAGGAGCCCCTGCACCTGTCCATTCTTCTGTGTTAGTTGTATCACTACCACCACTTGATAATGCAGCAGTTTTTGTTCCTGAACCTGCTATGTAAGCTCTTCCTGTTGCTAAATCAGTTGTTTCTGTCCAGTTAGTTCCATTCCATTCTTCTGTTTTTGTTGTAGGAACTGTAGGAGGTGGGGCTGACGGATATGGTACTCCACCGCCAAAAGCTATTGCTGAAGTATTAGATGCTCCAGCTCCACCTGCACCTACTCTTGCAGTATTTAAAGCATTAACTTCTGTCCAATTCGTTCCATTCCATAATTCTGTTTTTGCTGTAACAGGGGGACTACCTCCAATACATAATGCTGAAGTTTGAATTCCAGCACTTGCCGGTGCATCTCTTCCAGTATTTAGACTATTTACAGTTGTCCAATTTGTTCCATTCCAAGATTCTGTTGCTGATGAACCCCCAGTACCACCATAAGCTAGAGCTGCTGTAATAATTCCAGTTCCACCTAAAAAATATCTTGCTGTATTTAAATCATTTACTTCTGTCCAATTACTTCCATTCCAAGATTCTGTTACATCTACTCCAGGTGAACCTCCACCAAAAGCTAATGCTGATGTGTTATCTGCTCCTGCACCTGCTATTCCTCTTCTAGCAGTATTTAAATCATTCATCTCTGTCCAATTAGATCCATTATACGATTCTGTTTTATCTTGATTAGGTGGTCCTCCACCAAAAACTAACGTTGATGTTTGAGTTTTACCACCATGTGTGCCTAAGTACGTAGCCATTTAAATTTATTCCTCTAATGTTATGTCAGCAGGTCGTTCAACGTTCTTAAAACCTTCAGCCGGTGCTTTTTGATCAGCCGGTAAAGCGTCCCATTCAGCTTGCGCTGCTTGAACTTCTGCATCAACAATCGCTTGAGCTTCGTCTTTTGTTTTGACTGCGCCCGCTACTTTAGCAATCCAAAGATTACCGTGTTTATTGTATGCAGGAACTTGCCAAACATTACCAGGATAGCCTTTAAACGTGATTCTTTGAGATTCACCGTGATCGATAAATCCCTTTCCCCAGTTTTCTGCTACACAGTATTGATATGTTTTTGCCATAGTTTCCTCCTTATTAATCTGTTAATACCTTAGTTGTTTCTGAACTTCCACTCCATTCTTCTGTTAATGCTGATTGACCTCCACCAGAAACTTGTCCTCCAGCAGCTAATCCCGAAGTGTTGATACCTGCACCTGCTAAAGCTTCTCTACCAGTGTTTAAGTCTGCAACTTCTGTCCAACTTACTCCATTCCATTCTTCAGTTTTATCTGTTGGTGTTGGTGGAGAACTAGCACCCCCAAAAACTAATGCTGCTTCATTATCAGGGCCTGATCCAGCCCAGTTTTGTCTTCCTGTGTTTACATTATTTACTTCAGTCCAGTTTGTACCATTCCATAATTCATTAATTGCTGATGATCCAGGATCTCCACCAACACCTAAAGCTGAGGTACTAGTCCCTACTCCAGCCAACTGATATCTAGCAGTATTTAAATCGTTTACTTCAGTCCAATTTGTTCCATTCCATAATTCATTAACTGCATATGATGGTGGACCTAATCCACCAAAACATAATACGGCTGTATTAGTAGCACCAGATGCTGCACCTAATCTTCGTGCAGTATTTAAATCGTTTACTTCAGTCCAATTAGTTCCATTCCAAGTTTCTGTAATATCAGTAGCACCAGGAGCTAAATTACCACCACAAGCTAAAGCATTTGTATTATCTGCACCTGCACCCATACCTTCTTTTCTTGAAGTATTTAAATCATTAACTTCAGTCCAGCTTGTTCCATCATAAGATTCTGTTTTAGCAGTCTTAGGTGGCGTATCACCTGCAAACGCCAAAGCAGAAGTGCTAGTACGTCCAGCACCTTGTACTGCATCTCTAGCAGTATTTAAATTCCCACCTGTAGCCCAAGCACCAATTGCGGCACCTGGACCTATCCATTCTTCTGTTGCTGCTGTAGTAGGTGGTGTTGTTCCACCAAAAGCTAATGCTGATGGAACTGTTCCTGTTCCTCCTAGTTTAGCTCTAGCTGTACTCATATCTGTTGTTTCTGTCCAGTTAGTTCCATTCCAAGTTTCAGTTTTTGCTTGATAATTACTATTGTCATCTCCTGCAAAAGCTATAGCTGATGTGTTATCAGTTGCTCCGCCACCTAATTCTTTTCTTGCCGTATTTGCATCATTAACTTCTGTCCAATTGGTCCCATTCCATAATTCTGTTTTAGCAGTTATAGGTGGTGTATCTCCAAGAAATGCTAAAGCAGAAGTTTGAGTGCCTCCTCCAGACATGTAAAATCTAGAAGTATTTAAGGCGTTAACCTCTGTCCAATTTGTTCCATTCCATGATTCTGTTTTTCCTGTTCCAGGAGGTTGACCACCAAAAACTAAACCTGCTGTAGTTGTGCCGGCTGCACCTCCGCCTCCTCTTCCAGTGGTTAAATCGTTTACTTCAGTCCAGTTTGTTCCATTCCAAGTTTCAGTAGCTGCTGTAGTAGGAATTCCTCCAACAGCTAATGCTGCTGTATATTCTCCCACTCCCATGATTGCACTTCTACCTGCGTTTAAAGAATTTTTTGCTGTCCAAGAAATTCCGTCATATTGTTCAACTGCTGTACTAGCAGGTGGTTGACCACCAAAAGCTAACGCAGCTGTTCCTATTCCAGCTCCCCCTGCAAATGTTCTAGCAGAATTTAAACTTCCACCAGTTGCCCAAGAACCAGCTGCTGTTACATTTGGATATCGATATTTGAAATCTTTGTTAGTGCTATCATACCATAGCTCACCTTCTACGGCGCCTGGATAATTACCAGCGTAGTTGACGACTGCTGTCCCAACTGTCTCTTTATAAGTAGCCATGATTATTTAGCCTTTAACAACCAACCCTGAGTTCCGTCTGTGTAGACTAAAGTGTTTGCGGCTCTTTCAACTGAAACTGTAAGATCTGCTGTTGCTCCATTAATTTTTTCACTATTTCTTCCAATAGTTAGAGCGTTAGTATCAAAAGTACCTGCATAGTCTATAAACGAAACTTCATCGCCGATTGATGGTGATGATGGTAGAGTCAAAGTAAAAGATCCTGAAGTAGTATTACAGAAAACACCTTCACCAGCTGATGCTGTATAGTTTCCTGTTTTAACTGACTGCCAAGAAGTTCCACCCGCTGCTAGTTCTTCCCAAGATAAAACTCCACCTGTTGTTGATTTTAAAACGTACCCATTTCCTCCGGCTACGCCTGCTGGCCACGTCAAAGTATACGACGTAGTTGTACCTGCTGCTTTCTGACCTATGTATGCACTATCATCACTATCTGCTAATCTTAGCTCTTTCTGAGAATTAATTATTAAACCTGTTCCTGCTGTCCAGACTAAATCTGCGTCTCCGCCAAAGGAACCTGAATCATTAAATTGTACTTGTGTATCTGAACCACCTGGTAAACCACCTACAGTAACTTCTGCAATATCTGGATTTGTACCATCATTAGCGGTTGCGTAAATAATTTTCCAACCTTTATCAGTTGTTGCCCAAGTAACAGAATCACCTGATCCTGAAGCATATTTAAGTTGAACTGTGTAAGAACCACTTGTGCTATTTTTTATAAAATAAAAGTTTTCTACATCAATTGGAATAGTTACAATTTTATTTCCTGAAATTGTTTCTGGAGATTCTGCTCCTAAAACAATTACTCTTGTAGCTAAAGTTGCTCCTGTTGACCCATCAGATACAGCTAAAGCTGTTGTATTAGCTCCAGCCCCCGCTGTATTTAAAGTTTGTACTTTATAGCCACCAGAAATCTGTTCAAAAATATTTAAATTAGTATTTGTTTTTGTTCCCCATGTACCGGCGTTTTCACCAGTTGCCATTAGTTCAACACCAAGAGGTGTATAAGTTGAAGCCATAATTTTTTCTCCTAAGCCACGTGCGTTACGTCTGTATACGATGTTTCGTGTGATACGTCAACATCGGAATAACTCGCGCTATTTGTTTTATTAACATTACTATAACTTGTATTTCCAATAATATCAACATCTCCATATCCTAATGGAGCAACATTTCCTATACTAGAAACTGCCTCAACTCCAGTTAATCCTACAACATCTTCTGGAATTATTGTGCCGGTTGAAGAAGTAGCAGATACACCAGTTAAAGTCACTCCTATTTCTATAGTTAAAGAACCAACTGTAGAAGTTGCAGCTTGACCTGTTAATCCTACAGAATCTGCTGGTGTAATAGAACCTACACTAGATGTAGCTTCTACTCCTACTAAACCTATTTCAATTGCATCAAGAATTATTCCACCAACTGTTGCTGTTGTAGATTGACCAGTCAAACCTATGGACATTTCTGTCGGAGAAATTTCTCCTACACTAGATGTTGCACTTACTCCTGTTGGTACAACAGTACAACTTATATCAAGAGTTAAACTACCAACACTAGATGTTGCACTTACTCCTGTTATGTCTATAAGTTCTTCTGGTACGACAGTTAATGATCCAACACTAGAACTTAATGCAGTTAATCCTGATAGTTGGACAAGTTTATTAAATGAATCTCCATAAGGTTCTTCACCCCAACCATTTCTACCCCAACCAACTAAAGTTCCAGCATTATCAAAATCGCCAAGTTGAGTTTGTGCTTGTAGACCTGTTGGAGTTATAAGTGTTAATAGATCTAAAGTAGGTGTGCCAAGGCTTGATGTAATTGATAGACCTGTTAATGGAACTGCAATTTCTGTAGTAATAGAACCAACAGATGTGGTTGTTGACTGTCCTGAAAGTTGAACAGCATATTCTACTCCCCAACCAGAATTACCCCATTCTTGTCGACCCCAACCTTCTTCATTAAAAGCTTCTAAAGAACCTACTGATGATGTTGCTGATTGTCCTGATAAAATAACGGTAACATTATCGTCACCCCATTCGTTGGATCCCCAAGTATTAGTGCCCCAGGTTGATGCCATAAGGAGTTCCTCCTTATGCTATACGAAGAATTGCGTTAGATGCGTCTGCTGTTGGAAATTGTATTGTAAATGTTCCAGAAGAAACTGTTTTATCTCCACCAAATGCAATTGCACAAACGGCTGCATCTGAAGAATGTGAATCATTAAAAATTAAACAACCGTTAGCTGTAAAAGAAGCTGATGTCCACGATACATCTGCAAAATCACAACAAGCTGTATCAGTTGATAAAGCTGGGGTTACACTTGTAAGTGCTTTTCCTTTTGCAGAATAAGCAGATCCTGATGTATTAGTAATTTCGTTTGATGAACTGTAAGCTGTTGTAGATTTATTTAAAGTTGCTGAACTTGTGTACAACGCTAAATTAAAAGTGTTTCCAGACGATGCTGTAAAGTTATGTTCAGCTTGTAAAACTTCTACTTTGAATGAGTTACATACTGCCGATGTTATTGCCATAATTTTTCTCCTTATTACGGAGACGGTGACTTGACTGGTATCCTAACTGTTCCGTCAGTATAATCATCTCGTCTTCGTCTTCCAAGTTGCATCCCTGCAAACTGTTGTATTGCATTTTTATATCTATTTTCATAGTATGTCAACATATCAGTCGGACCTTTTAAATATCCAAAAGCTTCTACTAAACATGCATATAATAGACCCTGTGGAAAGTATGTGCTTAAATAAGTATTATTATTAAAACCAGTGCCAGATCCAAGACCATTTGGCATTTTGTTATAATAAACTCTAAATTTGTAATTAGCATCAGGTGTAGGAGCTAGATACATTCCTCCTGATGAAGTATCTGTAGTATTATCAGCACCACCAAACATTGCATAATATTTAGGAAAACCTGTTACGTCTTGAGCCGTTCGGTCACCTTCTGGTCCTGTTAATCTATCCACATACTCTGATAAATATGTTTGATCTTTTTTCTCTAACCATGTTCCATTACCTTGTGTATTAGCGGTAGAATTAAACACTTCAACACCTCTTATAAATAAAGCTCCAGCTGGTGAATTAATTGTATTGTCGTCAGCAGCTAACGTACCTTCTTGAACAAATCTTTGAGAATCCATAGGACACTCTTGATAAATTCTAAACTCAGCTGCCATTATAAATTCATCAATAATTGCTTGTGTAAAAACATCACTATCTACTTCAGTGTAGCTTCTTATTGCTGCAGTTAATGTGCTGTAATCGTATTTTTTAACTCCTGACATAATTAACCTTTATCATTAATCGGTCCAACTGTACATTGTAAACCGCCCCCTGTTTCTGTGCTACTAGCATTACTAACTAATTCAAATGTAAAACCTGTTTGTGTAGTTATAGTTGCTGGACTGCCTGTGCTATCATTATATCCTGCTGGTGAAGAGGTTTCATTAAGTGTAGCTATTTTGTATGCACCAAATACTTTTGCTCCTGTTGCATGTTCATTCGCTGTTGTGTTAACAGGACTAACTCCTCTGTAAGGAGCGCTTGTTCCTCTAGTACATCCAGTTAAATCATTTGAAGATCGACCAGTATATTCAATAACTTCGTTTTCATAAAGTCCTGTTGTGCTATTTACTTTTTCAATAACTATAAAACCTGATGTTGGAAACGCTGACCCATCAGCTAAAGTAATTGTAGTAGCTGAATCTGTAATTGCACCATTTAAAGTTGTAGAAAGCTGTAAAGTAGATATAGCAACACCACCTACAGGAGATTTAACATCTCTTAATCTAACAAAATCATTTACTTGCATAGCACCATTTTTAAAAGCTATAGTAACTGTTGCATCAGCAGCTGCAGTTGTAATAGGGTTATTTATTAAAAAATCTTCTGTAGGAAATTCTGTTCTAGCAGGTCTAGCTCTTTGTAACGCTTGTGGATCTGCACTTGTAGGTTTTGGATCTAGTTGTGGTTGTTTAGGTTCGTATTCTGAAATATGCACAAACGCACCATTCCATTCTCTAACCATTTCGTTATATGGAAAAGCCATACCTGATCTATCAGAAATTGCTAAAGCATATTTACCTTGTGAAAAAGTAGTCATTAACCAATACCTGGATAGTAAATTTTAGGAGATATATATGTAGAGTTAGAAGAGCCATCTTCATCTTCTGCTCTTAACAATTCATCTTCATATAATAGTTTTAATTCTTGAACTCTTTGTGGTGCATATTTAATAGCTAAATAATAAGCTAGTCCTGCAATCATGCATGGAATAAACCTATAAGGTACATCAGTTGCATTTGTGTAAGCTCCTACATCATCTATTCTTTTTGTATAATAAAAATTAATGTAGTTGCCATCTTGAGCTGCACCCGGTGTTAAATATAAAGTCATTGTAACTTTATCTATAAATCTTTGAACCCAATATTGAGTAGGTAAGCCTTTATCTGTTTTATTTGAAAAACCTTGATATTGTGATCTACTAATCTTTGTCATTGGTGTGTCAACTGAAGTAGATTTTACTCTGTAATCTGCTTCTTGAATATCTGTCATACCAATTGGAAACTGTAATACAGCATCCGAAGTGCTATGAGTAGCTGCTGTGCTACCATTAACACCTCTCACACATCCAGTTAAATTTAATGAAGAAATACCTGTATAAGTAATTTGTTCAGTTCCAATAATAATTATACCACCTGTCGTTGGCATACCTGTAACAGAAGCAACTCCAATTGTAGTAACACTTGCATTTATTCCTGCAGATAATGTAGTTGAAATACCACTTGATGTTCCATCAGAAGGTGAACGATAAAAAGTATATACCGCTTGTCCATCTACTAATGCAACATTTTGATTTTTTACTTCCCAAAATTGAAGTCCTCTATTTCCCCATTCAGAAAATAAAATATTTAAAGATCGTTTAGCAGTTTTTAATTGATAGCCAGAAACACCCTGCATACCGATACGTTCGTACGCATCTTCAATAATTTCATCAATGCCTAGGTTCTTATCAAAAACATAAGAGCCTGAAGTAGTGTTGGCCATTTAAGCTCCTTACCCGTCAAACTGAATAGATAATCCTACTACTGCAGTTCCATCGTAAGCAAAATATGCTCCGTCTTCACACAGAATACCATCATCGGCAATATATGGGTCGATTGTTGATCCGCTATCTACATCTAAAATTAATCTGTTTTGACCTGATGTTGCTGAACTATTTTTAATATAAACACGTCCTGCTCCACCACCAGCGACTCCAGTCATACTTCTGACTCTAGTTCTGCCAGCAAAAATAGTTCCTGTTGCAGCTCCTGATGTTATTCCAGCAGAAATGTCTGTTGTAATAGATCCACTTGCAGTGATGCTTGTTACTTCTGTCCAAGTTCCAGCTATACTTTTTGTAGTTGAATCTGGTCCAGTTGTTGCTGCACTTGTTTGAGCAGCTCCATCAGCATCTTTTCCTACAACTACAAAAGTTATTCCTGAGTTATCAGCTGAAGAAGTTAAAGTAACCGTTTGAGCGTTAACCCAAGGACCACTATTTAATAAAACTAAAGTAGTAGCTGTCCCTGCAGCAGAAATTGCATCTGTGTCAGATCCAAATACTATTTGTTTACTTTTTACTCCTGATACATTTGGCATAATTTTAATCTCCTATTAATTTACACTAAGGCCCCGAAGGGCCCTAGTTAAATTTATTATCTTTGTTGGATTGTTTGAACCCAATCTGTAGCTAGTTGATTAGCAGTAGTACCTTTATTTTCTATGAAAATTTTTAGTTCTAAAGCTATATCATCTGGAACAGTTGAAGCTGTTTGCGTTCCAACTTTTTTACCGTCTAAGTACAATTTGTATTGTGCACTTGATTGACCAAGCTCAGTTCCTGCAGGTTGAAAATGAAAACCTAATCTAACAGAGTTAGATGGGATTTCAAATTGAGTTGCAGTTTGAGTTGGGACAGTAGAGTCTAACATTGTAAAAGTGCTTCCACCAGCAGTGTCTGTCATATCAAAAGATGTACCAGCACTATTTTTTCTAGATAAGAATTGAATAGTTGTAGTATCTTCTAAGTGTGAAAAACCGATACAATCAGTTGGTACAGTTGCTGGATCAACAAATGCATTGTCTGCAAAACCTACAAACCAATTCATTTCAGTTACGTCTGTTACAGCAATTCTAGTTTCATACCACCATTGCTTAGCAGAGTTATAGTTCCATACTTCTTTACCAGAAATACCAGTAATTTCTCCAGCAGCTGGAGCATCGTCTCCAAGTCTTAACCATCCACCAGCATAATCTACTAGTTGATAGTCTGAACCACCACCAGATGTTACATCCCAATCGCCTGAGTTATAAATTACCCAGTCGTTTTGATAAGCAACTTCTTGCCCATAACCACCAGTAATTAGAGGTTGTTTGATACCACTAAATAAAGAAGTATCTCCATCTTTTCCTCTTACGTTTGTTACTCCGTTTGAAAAGTGTGTTGTCATATAATCAGCGCCTCCTATGCGCCAGTTATCTTACTAAGCAAAGATAACCAATTTATGTTCTATTAATATCTTAGTAAGATTTTTATATACTAGATTTTAATAGAGTGCAAGAGAGCCTACGGAAAATATACGATTTTAACGTTGTAGCTTTTATTAAGTAGCTACAGAAACTTGTGGAGCGGCATCTTCAATAGTGTTCTGCCTGTGGGCAATAGCTGCTTCTTCCAGCTTAATATCAGTAATGACTTTTTTAATTTTGTCATCAATTCTGACCATATCAAGAGTGTATCTACCATTAGATAGATGCTCCTGTTCCCACTTCAACTCCAAGGACCTTTTTTGTTTGTAAAGGTCTTGTATCATCACTAACCTCCTCATAGGTTATTCGATAGGGATTTGTACTAAACATTCCCGTTGATTCCCAAGTTATACTCTTTTCTCCCAGTTTGTCAACTATTGCTTGTTCTAGAGAAATGGCGTTATCATTAGATTCTACTTCAAATCTAGCGTGATAATCGTATGCGTATATATTTACTAGGAATTTTTTCATGGTTTTAGCTTTCTATTTAGTAATTGTGGCGGAACTGTGTCCCGCCACAAAAAAATTTAAGTATTACGCTCCTGGTGATCCGAAGATACCTCTAGGGTCAGATACGCCAAAAACGTATCTTTCTCTAGCTTTGTATCTAACATTACCAGTATCGAAGTCACCTTCCATTTTAGTAGTTAATGGAGTTCTTTCGAAATGTTTCATACCATTTGGCACGTCTGTAATGATAAAGAACGCATCAGTATCTGTTAAGAAATTATTAACAGAGTATCCTTGAGGAATCATCCCCATAGATTTGATAGCGTTAACATCATTATCAGCAGTTCCAACTCTACCAGCAGAAGCCATAAGTCTTTCAGCTGTGAATTGTAGTGCAGATGGAATGATCATTTTCATACCTTTAGCTGCGATTTTTAAACCTCTTTCATCTGTAAGAGCTGCAATGTCAATTAAAGACTGCTCTAAAGATGTTTCGTTTAAGTCTGCAGCAGTTGCTAGAGTGTTCGAAAACGATCCAGCAATAGTAGTATGCGCAGTGTTAAATAAAGTAACACCGTCACCTGAATTGAAAGTTCCTCCAGGCATTCCATTGTTTAATGGACTAACTGCTTTTACTTGTTTAGTTTGAGCCATAGATCTTGCTAAAGCTTTTGTATATCTAGAAGCAAGTCTGTCATACAAGTTATCTTCAATAGCTTCCTCAGTGATAGCAAACGCTAACGCAATTGTTTCGTTAGTGTATCTAGCTGTGAAAGTTTCTTGAGCATTATCGTATGTAACACCTGAACCTTCTGGTTTTACTTGTGCTTGAGCGAATCCACTTAACATTACTTCTTCTTCAAAAGCTCTGTCAGATGACTCTGTAGTATAAATTTCAGCTGACTGATTTTCATACTGTTTGTATTCCAGGCCGAATAAGGCATTCAAACCTGGCTCTAGTTCTTTAACTAGTTGATTACGTGATATAGCCATATTATCCTCCTTATACCCCTGTAGTATCCAAGAAGAACGACTGGTTAATAATAACTCTCCATACTACATTTGCAGATGTAAGGTCACTATTTTCCGGGTCTCTTGAGACACCTATTATTTTAACTTGTTGGTCAGCGTTATTGTTAAGAGTCGAATCATCTAGAGTCGCTCCTGACACATAGTTAGGTGATCCACCTGCACTATATGCAATATCAGCTGTGTTACCAACGTCTGTTTGTGCCGAAGCTCCAGTGTTGTTACTTCTGATTTCGTACTGTTGTAACGGACTGTCGTTAACAAGAGCAACAATATCAGTAGCAGTATTACTACCTTGTAGGTAGTTCTGGAACGTAGGCTTTGATGTAGTAGCATCAGTGTAAAAAACACCGTTTAGAGAGCCGATAATATCTTCAGTACCAGCTATTCCTACCACAGCATATCCACTAGCTGCTTGACATACTAAATCTTGAAAGTATATCGCAGATGAAGACGCTGCAACAGGGTATTCACCTAAACCCATGTTTTCATAACCATTGCCGTACATTTTAATGGGTTTGCATCCAAACCCAGTTGATGAACTATTAGCCATAGTTGTTTTCTCCTTATGTGAGCTACCCTTGCGGGCCTCCACTCACGGTTAATTTATTCGCTGGGTTGAAGTGTTAAAAATTTTTAACTTTTCTTGCCACCGAAGGTTGTACGAGTTTGCATATCGATGTCGATAGGCATTCCCCTATGCTGTTCCTTCATAAGATCGTTGTCGATTGCGGCCTGTTGTTCTTGAGCTTGCTTTGCAAAATACTCTTGTCTTGACCGTGCGATCTCTTCCGGTACCCTAGTCAGCACTAGGCCTCCGTGCCCGATAACCCCTGCGTATTTGCCGTCGGTGATTGCTGGAAAGTCCTCATTAGGATATTCGTCGGCTCTTACTAACTCATACCCGGACCTTAAGCGTCCTTGTATGTTTTTCGTGTCAACAAATCCCAAGACTTCTATCCTGACCCATCTGTGTCTGAATCCGTCTGGCGCGTTGGGCGTATCTAAGTACGATGGTGGAGTCCTAGGTTTATTTTGCATTTTCGGTTTAACCGATTTTGCTTGTGATTCAACTTTTGTTGTATCACTTTTTACTTGGCTCGCACGAGTTGGTTTTTTTGTATTCATATGCCTATACCTCCTTCGTGTTTATAAGTTGTTTCGCATACTCTTCTAGTGGCACACCTAATTTTTTCGCTATTGCGACTTGAGAAGATGTGAGTCTCACTTGTTTGCGACCAGTCTTTGAACTACGCGTTGCAGAGGCAACGTTTTGTGTAGGTTTACTAGTCTGTTTTTCTACACTATTACCAAATTTGTGGGGAAATTCAAGTCTTATTCTTTTATCCACTTCTGCATAGTATTCATCAGATTGTGGATCCATACCTTCTTCCTCCGTTAATTTTCGGTGTAGATCGAATGCTGTGTAAGTCATAGCATTATCCTTACCAAACCATTCATTTTTTTCGGCCCAAGCTTCTGCTTTAGGGTCTACTGGAGCTGATTGATTGATAGGTTGTTGGGTTCTTACAGGTCTTTCTTTAGCAGCAGTTTCCTGCATTTGATGTTGAGTTTTTAACTCTGCTAATTTACCTTGTTCATAACCTAACTGAGATATTTGAGTTAAAGCTTCTACTTCTGCTTTAGCATCTTCATTTAATCTTGCAGCTTTTAATTTTTCTTGAGCTGCTGTTTAAGAAGATGAAATCCTACCTTCCATTTCGGTAGCATAATTTTTATCTAAAGATGTTGACTTAGCTTCAAATTGATCTCGTTCTTGTTTAACTCGTTGTGCAAATGCGATAGCTTCTTCTCTTTGTCTTTCAGCTTCACGCATTTTTTTAGTAAGTTTAGCTATTCTTTTCTTAACTCCTTCAGAATATTCTTCAACTGCTTGAGTGTTATCTTGTTGTTTATCACTTTTAACTTCGTCAGTTTTCTGTGCAACCTCTCCGCCTTCGTTCTTTTCATCTCGAACATTAGACTGCTCACTAGATTTCTCAGATGTATCAGCGGGCTGATCATCGTATATAACATTTGCTTCATTTTTATTATCCTTGTTTTCATATGTTTTTGTTTCTTCGTTCTCTGTTTCTGGCAGTTCTACTCTTGCACCCGGTCCGGATGTATCAAGATTAACTGTTTTTTCTTCTTTGTCTGGCATAGTTCCTCCTATGATTGTTAAAATTCGTGGAATATATCTTCAGGGTTTTCCACGGTCGCTAAAACTTCATCATCGTTAAGAAGTCTTATCTCACCCCCATCTATTTTAATTCGTGATCCTGCATATCTTGCAAAGATAATCCAATCACCTTTCTTGCACCATGGACCTTCTGGGTATCTTTCTTTGTCATAGCAGTGCGGGCCCATAGATAATACTAAACCACAAGTTGATGCTACTTGTGATCGTTCTATTGTATCGTCTGCTAAAATAATTCCACCACTAGTTTTTTCTTTTTGTTTAAAAGGTAAAACTAAAATTCTCCAACCTGTTGGATTTGGTAGTTTTGAAGATTCGTTAATTTCTTTTTTCTTAGTTGGTTTTACACCTACTAATTCTTTATTCGGTAACTCAATCTTTGGTTTTTGAGTTGATGTTGATGACTGTTCCGTCTTGTTCATTTTGCTCCTTTTTATTTAGCAGGGTGGATATTTCCTGATTTAAATATTGATACGTTCGTATCTGTCCCAACATATACTGGTATTTTTCCATATTGTCAACACCACCAGACGCCATTGCCGATACTACATCATCATGTCTCATTTTAATTATTTTTTTTATTTTTTCTATAAATGTCATTTCGTCCATTATTTCTTTTTCCTTTTCTTTGGTTTACTTATTTTACTACCATATTTTTTAGTCCATTTTTTAGCTATGGCAGGTTCGTTTTTGTATAGATAACGTCTTTGTTTTTCAGATTTAAAGGGCATGTCCTGGCTCCCTAAAATCTTTAATTGCTTGTAGCTTTTCTTGAGCATCTGCAATTTTTTGAAACAATTTATCTATCTCATCTATATGTTGTGGGTGTTCTCCAATACCTACAGAATTTTCTAAATATATTTTAATGGTAGCGTCTGCTTCTGAAATTTGTGCTGTATACCTATCTTCTAAAGCATCTAGTATTGCATTTTTCATTTAACATTTCCATCTTCTACGCGCCTGTCTTAGTCTTGAATTAGGATCTTTTGCTGCTTTCGGAAATTGTTTCATTTGGCCGGCGCTTCTAGCGCAATACGACTTACGTCGTTTAGCAGCTTTTGATCCTGGTTTGACCTTGCCAGTGACCGCTGTTTTTAATTTAGAACCGGGATTTTTTCTTCTATAGGCAGCAACACCGGCTCGTGTCATGCCTGCGCCCTTTTCTGTAGGACGAAAGTTTTTCTTGTTTCTTGCTGGCATATTGTCAGCTTTACGCATTATGCCTTCTTTGCAGTTTTAGCTGATCTTTTTAATGCTTTAGAACTTACAGTTCCTTTACCGGGTCTGCTTGTACCTGCTTTTTTTCTTTTGTTCATGTAATAGTAAAGTCCTTTCTTAACTCTTCTACCATCTTTAGTTGTATGATAAGCGCTACCGCCTTTTTTAGCTTCAAAACGTGCTCCCATTCCTTTAGCCATTCCTTTAGCTCTTGCAATTTCATAACTAGATTTTTTTCCATCGTTATTTAAATCTCTAGCTTTAATTACTTTTTTGTTTCCCATTCCAAATCGTTTAGTCACCTTAATACTCCTGTATAACTTTGTTGCAATCGAGACAATACTTTATTTTTCTTGTCACGTTGTTTTCGTGATTACAATCTTCTGTTCCTTGTCTTAAAGGAATAAAGATTTTTTTTATTTTGTTAATAAATTTTTTAATCATTATTTATTAATTTTACCAGATTTTTTAGCTTTGCTTCCAAATCTTCCGTAAGAATCATCTCTAGATGCTTTTAATTGCTTCTTAGTTCTTTTCTTACGAATTCTCATAGCGATAGATTCGTCTTTTCTAGCTTTGTAACCTTGTTTCTTCTTGCCTACTTTTCCACCTTTTTTGTACATAGCACCACCTGCCATGCCCATGTCTGATGGATAGTAACCAGATCTCATATCTTTTCTCATTACTCCACCACCCATAGCTTTTGCTCTTCCACCTGATGCTAAAGGCTGAGTTGTTTGTGTATTAAATCTTCTATTTGCCATTTTTTATCTCCTTATTTTTTTCCATTTCGGAAAATTTGTGTTCCCTTTATACCAAAAATACTCGCACATACAAGTATCCATAAATTTGTAAACCAGGTCGGCAGCGCCTGGAAATGCTCAAAGAAAGTTTTTATCTTCTCCATAGCAGCCGGATCGTCCGACCAAACCCCCCATGCGAGCACCAATATGGGCAACGTAAGAATCGCTAAAACGACCTCATCCTTGTAGTCGTTTTGACGGGCCTCTAAAAGTTTGCCTTGGTAAGCTTCCTCACCTCGAGCTTGTTTTTCTGCGTGCATTAACTGCGCGTCAGACATTGCCATCTTCGTTCTTTGACGATTAGCATAAATCTTACTGCCAGCGTTTATCGCTAATTTAATAGCACTGAACCACATACTAATACCACTTAACAGTAGATTTTTTAGAAGCTAACATTCTTCTTTGACCACCAACTTTGTTAACTGTTGGTTCACCCAAAGGAATTTTAACTTCAACTTCTTTTGCATAACCATCCGAATTAACTGAAAGAGTGTTTTTACCATCTGCTTTTGGCGTATCAGATACAACTTCTCCAACATAATTTGGATTATTTTTTGTAAAGAATGTTTTTCCTTTTCCCATAGTTTTCTCCTTATTAGTTTATTACACTATCTTTTAGGACCTTTCAAGATCCTAACATCTGTTTGTTTCATCATATCATTCATCATTTTAGCTTCTTGAGACATCATTTGTTTAGTTAATGACGTATCAGCTCTTAATTCAGCTAATTCTTGATTTTGATCTAATTTTTCATCAAACTGTTTTTGACCCATTAATTGCTTAGATCTGTCTAAATTAATCTTTTCTTGAGCTTGATCACGTTTAGCAGAGTCATCCATAGCTCTTAAATCAAGTTCTCTTGCCTTTAATTTAGCAATTGGATCTCCATTGTACTCGCCCATAATTTTATTTTCTTCGTTTTTAAATTCTTCAGTCATTTCTGCAATTAATTTAGCTTTTCTAGACTCTAAACTCATTGACAATGACATTATTTGCTGTTGAATTTGCGGATCTTGTTGCAACATTGGATTTTGTTGCATTGCTTGTTGTAATTGCATTAATTTTGCAATTTCTTCTCTAAATTCTACCTCTAATTGCTCTTGTGCCATCAAAGAAATGTGTTCAAAAATGTTTTTTTCTAATGCAGCCATTACAACCGGGTTATTTCGAGCAATATTAGTCGCCATAAAGTTTAAATGGGTAGTAATGTGCGCTTGATGGTCTTGTCCTTTGAAAGCTTGGAACGGTTTTCCGCTCATTGCAAGAATATTTTCTGCTGCAGGGTCTATTGGTTGTGGTTGTTGTGGTGGCGGAAGTATTTTATCAATATTTTTTACTCCAATTGCCGAATACATTGCATGAAAAGCTTCATATAAGTTGTGCATTTGCGGATTTGACATCGCAAGTTGTAGTTCTGTTTGTGCTAAACTAATTCTTTGTGATTGAGAAAAAATATTTGGGTCTGCAACAGGAATAATATCTATTTTATCATCAAAATCTGTTTGTTTTATATTTCTTTGACCACCTACTACATCATAAGGATACTCTGCAGGCATGTAAGTTTTAAAAACTCCTGCTAATAATTGAAATTCACACTTCATCGCCACATACAATCTTTTATGTATGGCTGACATGACTCTGGAACCACGTTCTAAGAGAGCTATGGTCGTACCAACAGCTGCTTGTTGGTTGCCGTCACCGACCTGCATGTCAGCTATGGCGGCAAATCGTTGCCCTGCCTGTACCACAATACCCATCAACTGTAATAATGTTGGTGAGGGTTCTTTAAAAGGTAAAGGCATAAATGCATCTTTGATACTTCCTCCAGGTGCATCTACATCTCTGAATTCGCCGGGTTGTATAGCCTGTGCTTCGTCTCTTACTCGTATTCCTCGTTGTTTAAATCCTGCAGGTAAATTACTTAATGTACCCGCATCTAGTAGTTGTCTTAACGCAGTAGTTGCCGTTCTAGACAAACCACCGATCATATGAATTAATCCAAAACCATAAAAACCTAATCCAGGTAAAAATTTAAAATGTACAAAGTATTCTATTTTAAGTTTTTGTGGATCATTAGCTTGATAGTTTCTTCTAATTGATAATATTTGTCTGCTACCCATTTCAAGAGTTACAATATATGGAAGTTTAATTCCTGTTGGTTCTCCTGTTGAGTCTTTATCTTCAAAACCTTCTAAATCTAAGTCGGTATGAATTTCTAAAAGTGTAAAAATATCTTCGTCTCTAGTTTTTTTAATCCCTTCTAATTCTCTTTCTTTTTTTTCTACTTCTGTTTCTTCATTGTAACCAGGTGTTAATTCTATGTCTTGATAAAAACCTGAAACTTGTTTTTTTCTTAATTCGTTTTCTGACATTTTAATCATGTGAACTACAGCTTCAGCATCTTCTAAAGATGTTGCAGTGTAGGGTACAACTAAATCATCAGCCGGTACAAATTTTGAGACGGCTCTGCCAAGCAGTTCATCATAATAAACCTTCTTGAACGCAGAGCCGGCAAGAGGGAGATAAAAAAGCATTTGGTCGAACTCGGGTTCGTACTCTTTCATCACATCCATGAGCTGATAGTTCATGAATTCTTTAACTCGGTTTGATTGCTCTTCTTTAGCTCTATTTGTAAGTCCAATTATTTGTGTGTGCACAGGACCTGTAGCCGGTAGTAATTCTTTGTAAGCTTGTGCTTGAAATTGTGTAACTGCTTCTGCAAGAACTGGATGCGTTGCACCACTTGCTCCTTGAAACGGTTGTGTTGGATTTTCGTATTTAAATCCTAAAAGATCTAAACCTTTTGTATAACTATCTTCCCATGCTTTTCTAGAAGATTTATATTGCATGTAATTAGCTGCAAGTTCAGAACCTAATTTACCCAAAACTTCTTCTGGTAATAATTCTGCTAAATTGTCAAAGTGTCCATTAGTTCCTGGTTGATTAACTGCTTCAGGATCAAAGTTAATTGTTGCTCCACCATCTTCTTCTTGAGTTACTTGTATATCATCGGGACCAACTTGTTCTTCGATGGTTTCTTTTTCCATCTCCAAAACTTCGTCATCACCTGGTACTTTAATTTCAGTCTCTACGTTTGGTAGGGCTTTGTCTATATCTGCCATTTATATTCTCCGAGTTCTTGATTGTTGTAGCTTGTTTTGTAGGAACATTCAACCCTTGTGAGTCAGGTCCTTTAAGTGGTGGTATTTCCTTCCATTTGACGTGTTGCATATTTATCACAAGTGTTTTGTTTTTCATACTACCCTGTTTTTTAAAAAATCTAATGTAGCCCTTAATCTAGCTGCAATAGTTTGAATATAGTCTAATTCTACTTTAGGTAAAAATCTTTTAGGTAAAATAACTTCACTACCATAATTAGGTCCTTCTCTTCTCCTTGCTACTTTTTTACCTATGTTTACGATTTTTTGTGGAACGTCTACCGAATAAACATTACCAGTTAAAGTGCCTTCACGTTGTGCATAATATCTAGCATCCACAGGATTATCAAAAAAGAATCTACCTTTTAATTTTGGACTATATAATACACTCATTAAACTTTCCGTTGTTTTATTTGGCTCTTCTCCTCGAAACAATCTTCTTGTATCGGGACTTTTTTTCATTAAAAATTTAGCTGCGTTTACTATACTCATTATCTAAAAAAATCCTCATCTGATCTGTTTCTACCAGTAAGTGCTTTGTAACCTTGATAACCCAATGTTCCAAGTGTCGCTAATCCAGCACCAATTGATAGTGCAGGTAAAAGTGGAGCAGCAGCTGTTCCTGCTAAACCAAGTGATGCAATACCAAGTAATCCTCTTGATGCTCCAGCTTTACCTAAAGCTTTTACTGCAGGACTCATAAATGCTGCACCCAAATAATTTAATGGGTTTGTTGCAATTTCTTCTGCATCTTTGCCTGCTCTAACATCTTGTGCTATATAACCAACTGTTGATGGTAGTGCTACGATCGGTGCACCTAATGCCCATAAACCTTTTCCAAGAACACCTTTACTTAATCCTAAAGCTGCTCGTGTTCTACCAACTCCTTCTGGTAATGGTCCAGCTTCACCAACACCTCTAGCTGTTCTATAAACTTTTCCAGCAATTGGTGCAGTTAACGCTGCTGCTCCAGCAAGTTCTACTTTAAATTGATTGTCTAATAAAAGATTGTTTTCAACATATTCACCTCTGTCTTCTACGTCAGAAATAATCATTCCTTCCATCTGACCCTCATTAGTTAAATATGTACTCGGGTCATCGTTTCTAAATTGTTTAACTAATGCACCAGCTCCAGCACCCGCGGCTACGGTACCAAGGCCCAGGGCAATTTTACCTGCTAACCCACCTTTAAGTAAATTAGGATTTTCTTTTAATGCTGTTAAAAATTTTGTACCTTTATCTTTTATTGTAGATGCAACTCCTTCTGTCTTGTTCATATCTTGAGCAAACTTTTTAGGATTTCTTTTTAAAGCTTCTTCTACTTCACCAACACATCCTGGATTACCACCAACTTGAAATCCAATACGACCGCCTGCCTTTCTAAAAATCTGACAAACCGCTCCACCTCTTTCAGCATCAGCTAAAACATCTGCTCGATACTTTAAAAAATTATCTGCCATCCGTGTAATTAATTTTTCTTTAGAAGCTAAATTTTTAAAAGACACGCCCGCTTCTCCAAATGTTTTTTGTAATTCTGGATTGTTTATAAACTCAAAAACTCTTTTGTATACTTCTGGAAACTTTGCAACTGATAAGTTAGTTTTTAAATTAAATGGTTTAGCACCATAATCTTTAATTTTACCATCTGCTGTAATACCACCAAAATCTTGTGGTAAATAACTTTGTATATTAACAATTGCCTCTAATGCTTTTTTATTTCCTCCTTTATAAGCATGTCCTAATACTTTATCGAACTGTGCTTTAAATGCTCTTTGATTTAAAAATTCTGGTAATGGTTTTATTCTAATTAAATTATTTACATCTTGACCTTCATCTATTTGTCTTAAAAAATTTAATGGGATAACATGATCTAAATTACCAACAAAATATTTTCCAAATGGTTGTTTTCTTACTTCTGCCATTTGTGAATAAAAATTTTTTATTTTATCTACTATTTGTTTTTTTTCAGGCCTACCTTCGTAAGCTTCCGTGACTAAATCTATTACTCTATCTTTTAATTTAACCCCTGTATTTTTTATAGAATTACGAACTGAGTTTAAGATATCATCACTATAATTTTTTAAATAAACTGCACCAGAATCTCTGCCTCTTTTGTGAATGTCTGAATATAAATACTGTAAAGCTTTTTCAGCTTCTTTTTTCTTAATATTTAAATCTTCTAATAAAGTAGATAAAGATGCATTTTCATTTAACGTTAAATATTCAAAAACTTTTAATTTATTTTTATCAACTTGTTTTAAAGAGGATTTTATACCACCTTCTAAATTTGATTTTGTTTTACTATAATTTTTAAACTTTTCTGTTTTTTTTATTTTATTAAACTCTGTTTTTAAATCTTCTAAAGAACCATACGATCCACTACCCTTAATGATGTTTAGGAATAGGTGCGCCCCCTAATCTAGCTGCTTCTAATTTAGTTAAAGGTTTTGCATAATCTGTCCCTTCAGTTAGCATTCTTTTAACTCTTGCAAAATTTGTAGAAAAGTTTCCGTCCAACTCTCTTGCTATTTCTGTAATACTAGGAAGTCTTCCTAATTTTTGTGTAAGTCCTTCAGAAACTATTCTTAAATCTTCGACAGTTGGCATTAGACCTCCAGGATCTTAGCTAGTCCGCCTTTTGCTGCTTTGAAAGGTGATTTGTATGATTTCATGGCGTTTATATACATCTCAATTAACTCGTCTATAGTTTCTTTTCCAGTTAATTTTATGCCACCACCAATAAACATTTCTGCTTTTTCATAATCAATTCTATTTTCACCGGGAACTCTAACTCTTTTAATAAATTCTGCAGCCTGTAAACCTTGTGGCATCTCAGAAATATTGTCATACATACCAAAACTTCCTGGGCCTTTAGTATCTCTTGTTCGAATAAATTTATCAATAACTCTTTTATCAACGTCTCCTAAAAACTTTTCAGTAATTGGTCCTGTTCTAAACGTCTCTTCTTGCTTAACAAGATCTATATCATCAGCACCTTTTTTAAACATATTTGCAATACCTGAAAATACACTTTTACCTAATCTAAAACCAGCTCGACCACCGTCTGCAAAATCTAAACCTAATCTTTTTTTAATTTCTATTATTCCCTCAGGAAACTTATCTGGATTTTTTAAAACTTGATTTAACATTTTAAAGTATGCAGTTTTTTCAGGACCAATCATAGTTTTATCTGTTGCAATCTCTTTAAATAATCTTGTAATATCTTCTGCTTCTAAACCATACTCACGTAGTGCTTGGTATCCCATTTCTTCTCCAGCATCGACAGATTTCTCAATAGCTTTTGCTTTTTTCATAAGACCAAAAGCTTTACCTGCTGATCTACCAAATCTAAAACCAGCTCGACCACCATCTGCCATCTCATCAATAAATTTTGCAGTATTTCTGTCAAACCTTGGATCACCAGGTTTATTCCCTGCAGCATCGACTACTTCTTCTAAAACTCTTTTTGTAAATCTTACAATCTCATCACCTGTTGCACCTGATGGTAATGCTTCTACAATTCTTGGACCAAAGTATTTTTCAACAAGCATAATTGGATCCCCACCAATTCCACCACCGCCTTCAAGAATGTATCTAACATCTTCTGCTGATATGACATCGTTTAATTGTGTTTTACCAAAATTAACACCTTTATCTGTTCTATCTTTTTTTAATGCTTCTACTAAAAATTCTCTAGCTGATGCACGTTTACCTGGCATGTCACCTCTGTTAGTAACAGTAGACATAATACCTTCATCCATCATTTTTTTCATTTGTGCAGCAAGTATAGGATCTTGTTTTTCTAAATTTCTAAGTGTTGTTTCGGCATCTTGAAGTGGTGCTGCAATATCATCTGGTCCGCCACGTGAACCTGGTGGTGGTAAATCATCTACATTTTTTAATCCAGGGCTTTTACCAAATATATCTCTGTATTGATCAGCTCTTATAGGGATAAAATTTGAATCTTGTGTTTGAACTTCATCTTTTATAATTCTTACATCATCATCTGTTTTTCTAGTGGCTCTTAAAGCACCAAGACCTTCTTCTGTTAAGTTCCTGGTCCCTGTTCCCAGAAACAAATGGCTCTGGATTCCTACCGGTACCTAGAAAAGTGACATTGGACCTGGAACCAAGGACATCGTTCATATTTCCACCTAGTTTGGAATATAATTTTACAATGTTTTCTACTAGTTCTTTTTTAGCCATAATACTTTACATGTCCTCGTACAATTGGATCATCTTTATAATCCTCTGGGTGTTTAATTAGTCCACCCTGTCTAATTCTCATAATGGCTTGTGTTGTACTATCCACATAGTCATCATGTTCTCCAAATGGGAAAGACGCGCATTCTTCAATAACTTCCTGTGCAAAATGCTCGTGCATAGGCGCCCATATTTTGCCGCTTTCAAAAAGCGGAGCAACGGAGTTTAATCTTGTATGTTTATCATTTCCTTTTGACGGTGTAAAGTTAATAACCGGTATATCCATCTGTCTTAGTTCATGGGTTAAAGGCAATCCTGTAGCTTTAGCCTCAATGATTACCATGTCAGGTCGCCAATCTTGATACTCTTCAAGAGCTACTCTACGTAGTTCTGGAAAGTCATATCGATCTTTAAACGCGTTAAGTAAGATTATGTTTTGTCCCTTGTCCTCGGTTGTAAAAACTCCCCACGTGGTTATAGCTGAAAAGTCAGCTGTTGTTTTTTTAGTAAACGCAGTATCGTAAGATTGTACAATATAATCTAATGGTGGTGGATATTTACCTGTCCAGTCTTGCCACCACTCTCGTTTTAATATAGCTCCTTCCTCTGCCGTTGGCATCTGCATATATTGTGCTAGCCAGTTACTAACTGGTATAGATGCTTTGGTTTTGAGTAATTCTTGTTGGGTCCAATATTCAGGCCACACGGGATTTCCATCGGGGAGCAGGGCTGGTAATTCAACAACCTCCCATTGATCAGATCCTTCTTCAGACTGTGCTTTTAATAATTGACCGGTTATATCTTTAGTAGACCAACGAGTCATTACAATTACGATAGAACCACCAGGCTGCAAACGCTGACGTGGACCAGCTGTATACCAGTTTATTGCTTTTTCAAAAGCTTTACCATCTGCACGTACATCTTGTTCTTTGTGTGGGTCGTCAATAATTAATAGATCAGCACCACGACCTGTAATTGCACCACCAACACCAGCTGCAAAATATTCTCCGCCTTGTTCGGTTTTCCATTTCCCTGCTGCCTGACTATCTTCTTGTAGTCTCGTGTCAAACAGTTCTCTGTAGTTTTGTTCGTCAACTAGGTTTTTAGTTTTACGTCCAAAGTCAATTGCAAGGTCTGCTGTGTGAGTTGCTTGGATTATTTTTAATTTTGGATTCTTACCAATCATCCATGCCGGGAGTAAGTATGAGGCAAACTCCGACTTTGTATGTCTTGGCGGCATGTTAATGATTAGACGTTTAATTTTCCCGTTAGCGAGATCATTAAATTTTTTATTAATAATTTTATGGTGGGACCCCTCTATAAATTCAGGCCACACATACTTAACAAAACTTAAAAAATTTTTTGTAATATTTGGACGAGCTTCATCTAACGCTACGCTTCGTTCAAGTTCGATTAGTTTAGCACTTTCTTCCTGTGTCAAACCTTCATATTTTTTTTCTAAAATTTTTTCGTTTGGCATATCTTCAATATGTTTTCAAAACTTATAACATAACCGTCTAAATCTTCAACTTTAGTCATGACTTAGGATCCCTTTTTATTTTAGGGGGTGTTGGGTTTTTGTTTTGCGATTGCCATGTTGCCTGGGCCTGGTACCTCTTCGGGTGGGCCCGCCCGGTCTCCTCATAATAAAATTTTTAGGGGTATGCAAAAACTGCATTGTTGTTCTTGCATACCCTTATGGGATTTTATGGGTTAGTTAAATCTTTTCTTTTTCTGTTCCATAAAGTTTTTATAGTCATCTGATTTCATTCCCTGTTCCATTAAGTATGGCAACATTAACATCGCCATTACATGTGCCATGAATTTATAATCAAACTTACTTAATCCAAACTCAACACGTTCCATTTTTTCTGTGTCGTCTTTTGCATTGTGAATGAACAAAGCCATTTTAATTATATCTGGTTGTAAGTGATATGGATAACCAACATCACCATCAAACTCAACATCAACATTTTTTTTACTCATGTCTTTCTCCTATTATTTTAGTTCTTGTTGAAGTGTCATTGTAATACTCTTGCCTATTCCAATCAAATCTACGTGTCTGTACTTTTTCTTTTTCTACTTTGATTGGTGTTTCACTCGGCTCTTTTACAGGTGCAATCGCAACAATCCTATCAATATGCAATTTCACATAAGCAAAAAAACATGCAACTCTACAAAAATGGTTTTCCCACCCTTGATAGTAATAAGCATTTTGATAATCGTGTATTTTAACTCGTCTAGTTCGTAATACTTTATTATCACCAGAACCACGAACCCTGTCTGTAGTTTGATAAGTATGACATTTTGGGTTATGACACCAATTATGAGTCGCCATTAGTTCCCCCTCTTTTAATCCAATAACTACCAGATGCTGTTCTATAATTATTTGCGTCAACATCAAAATAAGTAATTAATGGTTTTAAACTTTTGGAAAACCAATATCATGTGAAACCTCCAAACTGAACACACATTAAAATAGAAACAACACACATAGCACCAATCATGGCTAATAAAAATTTACAATCTCTATTCTGTGTTCTTTCTAATTGAAATAATCTTTTTCTTGTTGCAAAGATTAAATCATTTTGTTTTTCTGATAAGTCTATCAATTTAGTGATAACTCTATCTTTAGTATCAGATATACTACTTGCGTCATTTGTTGCTTTCGTCATCTTTTGCCTTTCTGGGCATTTGCCCTGTTGATTTGTTTCTGGGATATTACAGGAATACCCCAGAATTGCAATAGTTAATTTAAACTATTTTCTCTTTGTTGTTGCTCGTATAATAACCTCGCCTTAATTTTGGCTTGTCTATCTACATTCTTATTTTTCATGCTTTTAACTCTTTCAGCAAGATTTTTCGGATTATAAATAACTAGCCCTGTACTATTAGTTCTGATTATTTCGTGGTCAGTAATATTCAAACCAAGTTCAGTACATAACTCTAATGCCTCGTCTAAATATTTATAACCTTTAAGACCAATTTTAATTTCTTTCATTTGGTCTAAAACAGATTGTATCCATTTTTGATGAGCAATAACAAATTGACCTTTTGCCTGTTTCCAAGAAATTAAAAAATTAAACTCTTGTTCAGTACAAGCAATAGACCTATCTCTACAATAATCTCTACCAATTAAATCTAATTGATATTTTTCATTCCATTGTTTGCCATAGCCACTATCTTTATCGCCGAGATATTTATTGTTATTATCACAATATTTTGTTTTATGTGGGTTGTTATCTTTACCCTCTTGTTCAATCAAAATATCTGGGTTGCAATCATCTTGTGCTTTTAACTCATCACGAAACAAAGCATAACCATAACTATTGTCATGGTGATAATGGTCGCTATCATTGTTGTTAGTATCTATTGAGCCATTTAATTTAAAATCAAAATGTTTCTCAATGGTTGCCTCAACAATTTTAACATTGTTATCATAATCTCGTTCCTCTTTCTCACCCATATAATGAAAATGAAAACAACTGTCTTTTGCAATCGTACTTACATTTTCAAATTTATTTTGTAAGTAGTATGCTTTCTCAACATCATCATCAGTATAATGTCGTCTGACAATTTTTTCAGCAACTGACCATGCCTTATCATTAAGGTCAATCTGTTGTCCTTTCAACTCATCATACTTTTGTTTCTCTTGTGTGTCCTCTTGTTCCAAATGTACACGCATACGATTTGCAATCTTATTACGATACTCGGAATTTAGTCTTATTCTACTCATCTTATTCCTTTCGGTTTTTTGGTTTATATTATTTTGCATAAATATTCTTTTAAACTATTGACTTTTAAAGTCAAGGGATTATATAAGATATTATGTTATTATTTATAAAAACTTAATACAAAATGAAAGCATTTGGAGGGAGGTAGTTCCAGAGTGGAATGCCCTCCAAAGCATAAAGAATTTACAAATTTTTTGTGGATGAATTAGCTATACAGCCCACACTAAATCGGTTGTATTTGCACATGTAAAAAGTGTGCAACTACAACTAGAAAAATTTTTTTGTTTTTTTTAGGGTGGGCCCGCCCGGGCTCCCCATAATGTTTTTTTTTGGGTGGGCCCGCCAGGGCTCCTCATAGTGGCCGCGAGCCGGCAAGCTGTCAAGTAAATTATTTGTGGATAACTTAAATTTTTTTCTTGAATTAATTTTTTATCTGGGATATACTGGGACAGTCTTTGAGGCAATACCAGACGGAGCATAAAGACCAAATCGATTGGTTGGTTGCTTATGAGGGACGCCTCATTGACCCAACAAATTACAATTACAACTTATAGTTGTAGAAAGGACATATGAAAGTTAAAATAAATATAGAATGGAGAAAAAGCAAACAGGAACCCGAGGCGCCTGAATATGTTATTCGAGACGCTTTGAAAGCGGCCGGCTGGACTGTCGGACATATCGAGGTCCAGGGCGTATGGGATGAGGACAAACCCGCAACGCCTCAGGGGCCGTGGGATGGAAACAGGTTGCCTCATGAGTGGATTGTCGATGGGTTTCTTACTGGGAAATAAATTTAAACGCGGGCCCAGCGGGGCCCGCCTTACGTGCGCCCGGAATCCTGAGTGTTGGGCCGCAAGCTCACAAGCTGCAAGCCTGCAAGCTCTCAAGCTTGACAATGGATCTGGGATATTGTAAGATAATTAAAAAGGAGAAATAATATGACAACAGACAATAGAGACTATAACACAATTGTGAGCAATCACGATTACACAAGACGTAACCGTTTCAATGGTGAAGCTGTTGAGCTTACGCCTGAAGAAGCAAAGCGCCATGATGAAATTTTTTATTATGAAGCTTTAGCTACAGCGGAGGATGAGAAGGCCGGCACACCTGGCACTTCTAAACTGTGGGACAAGGTACGAAGCAACCTGGACTGGTTCAGGAAGCATAATGCCGAAGCTTACATGGTGCTGTTAGACTAATGAAAAAAAATCGATACAACGCGGCCGGGCCAGCAATGGCCCGGGTGCTCTTGCTGCATTCTGAGTGGCTCAGGGACAATGGCTACAAGCAACAAGCAGCAAGCGCCCGAGCTCAAGCCGCAAGCTTGACAAGAAAATATTATTGTCGTATAGGATATTATAAGAAAGGAAAAATTTCATATGTTAATAAAAGAAGCAAAAAAAATAATTATATCACTGTCACAGCCTGACAAGATGCCGGGTTATGCTTATGGCTTACCTGCCTGGGAGTGCAAGACCGGCGGCAAGCTGGCAAAGGTCCCGGGCTCTGTCTGCTTTGGCTGTTATGCCATGAAAGGCAATTATACAAGATTTCCCGCGATACGTGAATCGCAATATAAAAGACTGGCAGCGCTGCGGGACCCGCGCTGGGTGGATGCGATGGCCACAGTAATAAACTCACAAGCCGTGAGTAAACACAAAGTTTTTAGATGGCACGACGCCGGCGACGTCCAGGATCTGGACCACCTAAACAAAATTTTTGAAGTGTGCAGGCTAACGCCTAACATGCAGCACTGGATGCCAACGCGTGAAGCCTGGATCAGGGACCACCTTGAGCGATGTCCAAAAAATTTAATTATTAGATTATCAATGACCATGATTGACCAGGCAGCCGCTGGCAGTTGGCCGCATACGTCAACAGTGACCACGAAGCCTGAGCAGCGCACGTGTCCAGCCCCGGACCAGGGCGGCCAGTGTGGCAGCTGTAGACAATGCTGGTCTCATGATATAACTAATATCAGTTACGGGAAGCATTAATGTTTAGACATCCGAAGTATTACGCAGAGCTCAGGAAGCAGGCCAGGCAGCAAGCTCGCAAGCCTACAAGCTTACAAGATCGAGAAGATATTATTCATGAAGAGAATGAAAGACTGTACGACAGAAGCAACAAGTCTACAAGCCCTCAAGCAGACGAACCGAAGGTTCAAGCCCGCAAGCCAAAGGCTCAAGCTTAAGGCCTGAGTCCACAAGCTCCAGTATCCTCGAGCCTGGGTACAAGCGTACCTTCCCCTTATCCGGGGTACAAGCAACAAGGATAAAGGTATTCAAATTATGTTTCATGTGAAAGCTAATTTGGTGGGGTGAAAAGCGTATTTTATTAACTAATGTTAACTTTAACTCAACAGTGAAAAACCTGCCAGAATCATTATAACCCAATAGATCGGGAGTGCCCAATAAGCTACGGTTTTCCAGTCTTGTCCAACTAATTTTACTTTTAATTCTTTTAAGCTCACGCCATAAATCCTTTTCTAATTTAATCAAGTTAACGTACTCCTCGATTACAATTTAGAAATGATCTTTCCCATCTTAATTTTGGGTGCAGCACAAGTTAAAACTAATCGATGTGTCTCTTGTTCTTTAATACCAATTATTTTATTTTCAAGAAGTTTCGCACCGGTAATGTCATAAAATTCTCCATTAGGTAATTCGATCTGAACTCTTGCACCTTGACATACTGGAGATTTAAAAAACTTGTCTAATCCGTGTCTGAATGTCTTTCCGTCTATCATATTTCTAGGGTTGTTTTATATCCCATATATTATATATTAGCAAGTATGAGTCAGAATATTGTCAAAAAGAAGGCAGCTTATCCTACTGAACTTACAGAAATGCAACGTAGATTCTGTGAGTATCTTATTATGAATGAGGGTAGAACTACAAGAACTGAAGCAGCTATACACGCTGGATACAGTCCAAAGTCTGCAACACAGGAAGCGGCTGGATTAATACAGAATCCAAAAATACAAAGGTATTTACAACACAGATCTAATGAGATTAACAGAGCATTTACTGTTACAAAAAACAATTATGTTAGACGTCAACAAGTATTGTCACAAAAACTTGTAGATGAAGGTAAAATCAAAGATGCTGCACCATTTGAACAATTAATTGGTAAAGCAACAGGACAATTTGTTGAAACTCATTTACATGGTAATTTAAGTGATATGGCTAAAGAAGAGAAGTTAGAAGAAATTAAAAGATTAAAAACTTTACAGCAAGAAAGACTAAAACTAACTAATGAATCTTCGTTATCTTCTTCACCCACGCCATCGGAATCATCGTCCGATCCCCAAAAGTAAAACCATCTTCATCTTTATCGTACGACGCAAATAATTTAATTGATTGTTTATCCTTTGAGTATAACCAACCTTCATTAATTGGTTTTGCAAATTTCATTCTATCAAATTCTTTGTCGGTAGCCCAGCCAGAATCACTAACACAATCAATCCATTCTACTCTTACTCTAGGGTAAGGGATATCCGGACCATCTGTGGCTATTACTCTTTTTCTCTTTTTGGGCATACGATGTGTATACACCTGTCTCTATGATTTTTAAATTTAAAAATGAGAATCATATGCGCGCGTCCCTTAAATCGTTGCAAACACTGGCTTTTTCGATGATTTTTACAAAATTGTATCTTTTGTAACCAATTGTATCCTGCTCTAGGATACAAATTTGAGCGAATAAGTGTTGGTATATAACAATTCTAGAATTTGTACCAATTGTAACCACTTTTAAAAAAAATTTTTTTTATTTTTTGTTTTTGTTTTGAAAAGGGTATACAAAGGATACAAATGAAATTAGCCTATGATTTACTACACTTTTTGATCATTTTTTGTATCTTGACCCTCTTTTGTCTGGGTACAATTTTGATGATATTGGTCTACTTTCTTCAAGAATGCGTGCTGATAGCGTACGAATTCACGTCCAGACACCTCAAACTTCTGAAACATAAAATCTTTGGTGCACATTAGAATGATTCCAAACTGTATTTTGGTGCCATAAACATAATTGTGGGCCATACAATATGCTCCCAGCTGCTCAAAGTAATCCTCAATCCATTCACGTCTTTTAGGTTTGTTTGATTGTTTAAAATCTATTATAGCTGGCTGGCCGTTGTAGATACCCACAACATCAGTAGCTCCTGCATACAACCCAGGATAGTATAACGTTACCTCTTGGCCCCATACCTCTTCCAGGTCCTTGAGCCCTGATTCTATAATCTTGGTCGCCATAGTTTCTGCCTGTACGCCCAGCGGTGTAAGGTCCTTGTGCCCCGAGCCGTCAATGTGTGCTTCTAGGAAGCGGTGCATTGCCGTGCCACGCTCGGCTGCCAAGTCTCGCTGTACGTCCGCAGTCTTCGGACCGAGGCGCTGTCTCCATGCTTCAAGAGATGCTTTCTTCTCGTCCGACTGGCATGCGGAAAGAATCGTCGTTACCGACGGAAGCTTTTCTTCGCGAACATCATAGTGTCGTTTACCATCAATCAATGATCGCATTGATTTAGGATAATCATATAATCTGTTAAACTTAAAAGCCATTTCGATCTTCAATTTTTTTCATTTCTTCATCACTTATAGATTCTTTTTTAACTTTCTTTTTAAAAGGATCTTCTATTTTTTTAAATATTTCATTAAAGTTTTTACGATACAAATCGTTAGAAACCCTTGATTTTCCGTCCCATTTTGTACCTTTGCTCTTGGTCATAGTTTACGCTTTAATTCTTCTAAATACTCAAAGTTTTCTCTATCTCTTATTAACTTTTCATGTTCGACATGTTGTTTATTTTTTAAAATTTTAACATGTTCTCTCCAGGCCCACGCACTTAACTGACCGGACCAACCCATAATCCACAAATATATTTTATATTTTATTTCTTCCATTCTCTTATATCTACTATATTATTTTTATAGTTTTGTTTAGTAGGCATTTCATCTAATACCTCTTTTGTATCTAAATTTACAAAACACAAATGCACACCTAATAAATTTTGTTCTTTACTAGGACTTCGATTTACTTTCCAACCATTCTTAGTTCTTAAACTAATAGCCTTTACATCGACCAGCATAGTATAACCTTGTTTGTCCAACACTACCATGTCGACTGGTCCGTGTTGTGATATGTTTTTAAATACGTAAAAACCTTTACGAATAAAATATTCTTGGGCAATCAATTCTGCTTGATCACCCTTAATATGTTTTTTATTCCGTGTCATCTTTAGAAACTATCATTCGCTTTAAGTTGTCGTTCTCTTCAGAAAGTCTATCGATTTCTTTTTTTAATCCACCAATCTGTACTTCTTGGTCTAGAATAGCTTTACCTGCCTGTCGACATTTAAATTGTAAAAACTCTATTTGTTTTTTATTTTGTTCTAAAAGATCTTCAGGTCCTTTATCTGTTTCTTTAGTCACCATTTCCTCCTTTCACAACCCATCTTAATGCAGTAGTAGTCGGGTCAAACCCATCAAACTCATACTTACTGCAATGTGTGAATGCCATCAGAATCAATAATAATGTTATCAGCTTCAGTCGCATCTATTTCTCCTTCCGAATCACATACACCACATTGTGCAGTAATTTCCTCTTTCGTTAGTTTGTAAGGTATTCTTACATAACCGTTGCCCTTACATGTTGGACATATTATCTTATTTTTTTTCTTTAACTTTTCCATTTAGTTTCCTCGCTTTCTCATTCACTAAAATACTAATAGTTTGTGATCTACTTAGAATCGCATCTGGTTGTATTACTTTTCTTATCTTATCAATAAGGTCATATGTTTTATGACTCAGTGATACATTTTTATACTTTGTTATATCAGTCATTGTGATACACTCCTTTCTTTAAGTTTAATCATATAGGATTTATCTTATAATTTACAATAGTTGTCAATGAAAATATTATTAAGTTTATTAATTTGTTCGCAGGTAGCCGGTACTTGTTTAGAGCCATACAAATGGCCAGATACATTTGATACACAATACGATTGTTTAATGTTTGGGTATGAAGAATCTGCAAAGAAAATGAAAGAAATAGGTCGAGCAGATATTAACAAATATAATATATATATTAAGTTTTATTGTACTCCACAACAGACTATTTCATATCAAACCCCGTAAGTTCCGTGCACGTACTGTTACGGGGCCAAAGGCTCCACACCTAACCTCATTTTATTGCGAGGATCAACGGTTGCCGTACAGGGAATAGCGCGAGGCGTTATATGGACGGAGGTCCTTTTCATCATCGTTTATTTACACATACAACCAACAAAAACACCACTGTTGTCGTTCATAATATGTAAATTTAATTCGTTTACATAGCCGGCTAGTTTTAACCGGAGAATATCACACAACTCAAAACAGTTTGGGTTGTCTGTTAATACTATCCCCTCTAACATCTGTTTCGTTATTGGGATCAAATGGTAGAGTCCGTCGTTTAGAATTATAATATCCATGAGTTCTTGCTATCTCCTTTACTAGTTTATACCACTGTTCTTTGTACTCCATGTGCAATTATTTTCTTGATCCCCGGTCCCTGTAGCTCTATCCTTGCATAAGGTTGCCATGCTTTTTTAATTAGATTCATTTCTAATACAAACTGAGACCATTGCTTTTGACTTATATCTTTACTTGTTATAGTTATTTTTTTCATAATTACCTTTCTGTCTTTCTATATAGTATCTTATGGGATATTTGTCAACCCCTTCCTTGACGGTTGTATTTTTTATACGAACGTTTTTCTGACTTATTTAACGATTTCTTGTGACGTCGCGGCCTTTTAGGAGGTTTATCCCTAGGTACAAAGTGTACAAATTTTATTCTAGCCATTCTTTTACAAATAATTTACCATCTTTACGCGAAGTAAGTATAGGTAAATAACTTATCTTTCCATTTACATGTTGTTCTAAATCTGTGCCACATGTCATGCATCTATAAAAAGCTTTATCAAGTCCCACTAACATTGTTAGTTCGTTGCACGTTGGGCACTTGCCATTAACGACTTCGGCTGTTACTCTGAAATTTTTTTCTGTCATAAGCTTTCTTATTCTTTATCACTTTATGTTTAAAATGTCTAAGTTGTTTTGCAACAGGATTTCTTTTCTTATTTGCTTTCTTCATTATTCAATGATAAGCTTCTTGATCGATTTCGAACCATCAATATTATCCTCTAATTCTGCTTTACCTTTCCAACATTTATATGTAACCGATTCTGAAAACTGTCTCTCTGCTTCACGTTTTCCGCGTAAACAAATTGCCATCGAAGGTTGCAAACGTGCCTCCTTGATCTCTCCGTTTACAAACATAAGTAATCCTATTACAGCTTCTATCATTGTCCGTTACCATTTTTGTAATGCATATCTCTTGATGCATCTTTTAATTTTTCAATATCATCTAAAACTTTATCCATTTGTCCTCTTAAAAATTCTATATTAACTTTATTTAAAGCCATGGAGTCGATGTGTTTACTTAACTTATCACTGGTCTTGTATAAATCCTCGATCATCATAAATTGCTCGCTATCTGCAGGAAGCGAACCAAGTTGACCCCGCGGCCACTTGATTCTAAACTCTGTATTCTCTTCCAGGTCCTTTTCCATTATCTGTATACGAGTGTCTGCAACATTGAGACGTTCTATAATCTGAAAGTAACCCATGGTGCCGAGAGCGACGATGATTATTAGAGAGGCAACCGTCTTCATAGGCATTTGCACAGCAGCTTCTTCAGATATGTTTAAAGGTTTATTTGCCATTGTTTGTTTCGTTTTCAAAACTTATGTCTGTCCCATGATCTTTTTCATGCTTGTAAGTTCTTTTAGAATTTTTCTTTTTACATTGACAACGTGGTCCGGATAGTTTGTTTGCTATCCATTCACAGAGAATGTCTAATCCCCCAAATAATTTATATAAAAATCTGTCAATCATTTATTTTTGGTTTTGGTAGCGGTAATATATAATCTTTAGGAGGCATTTTCAACGTTGTATTATCCATGGTTTTAGCGTCTGGATTATCTTTAAGGTATTTTTTCTTCTCTTCTTTCCACAAATTTTTACGTTCAGGCCTCTCCTCATTCATGTTTACAGGTACAATACCTTTACATTTTGATACCAATAAATCAAAATTTTCATTGTATTTTAGTGTTGGATTTCTATTTACTTTATTACACATCTTCATTAGTTCCAATTGTTGTCTAAGTTTTTCATTTTCTAGAGCTAAATTATTTCTTTCATTACACTGTAAATTACCTAAATATTTTCTAAATGTCAGTCTTACATCTTGACTATTACTTTCATTCCAACTGCTATCGTAGTTGTCATAATCATATTGTCTACCTGATATAGATAAATCTATTTCGCCAGTTCTACATTCGTTTGGATATGAGTTTAAGTATTCGTTTCTAGGATATGCAGGCTTAACACAGAAAGCTAATAGAGTTAGTAGTATAATTAATGTACCTGTAAAGTAATAATTCATCCTGGCTACCTCCATGGTTCATCCTAATAATTAATCTCTCTGTTTAAATCTTTAATATCCCATTCCATTTCATTAACTTTGTTAGCTAATACTTCATATAAATTTTCAGCCATCTCCCATGTTCCTTCGGCTCTTTCTAATTTACCTGTAATGAGATTTACTTTGTCTGTAAGAACAACTATGTCTCTTTGAATGTTTTCTATTTGTGTTTTATTTTCGTTAATGGTGTCTGTGAGATTTACAATATATTTAACACCAGTAAAAGTTCCGACTAGCACTGAAGCTACTACAGGTACCATTACTATGTTTTTCTTTAATAAATCTGCTAGGTTCATAGGACATAAACTAAAATATAATAGCCCCTAATATAAATCCGGCTATAGCACATACAATTTCTCTTCTGTTGTGTAGTTGCCATACTAAGAATTTATCTTTGTATTTATTTATCATTGTCTTCCTCCAAGTTTCTCAGCTGATAATCATAACTACCTTGTTCGTGTTCATCGGTAATCCATTTAGCTGAATTTTCAACGGAATATATCTTACTGGTTACTAGTCTATTAATCAAGGTTTTTGATGGGTCTACACCCATTGACGCATCAAACATTTTAAGCCTGTTATTAGGCTGTATTGCAAAATTTCCGTCCTCTAATTGTAAAACATGCCCACACTTATGTTGGTCTGGTTTTTCTGCATAACCAAAATTTAATTCGTTAAAGTCTCCGGAACACCAGTCTATTGTAAATAAGTATTTACCTTTACGTTTTACTTTACGTCTAGATGTGTATTGCATAGTTGCACCAGCTAACTCATAAAAAGTTGTAACACTTACGTTGTAGCTAAAGCTATCCCACATAACTAATTCATCAAGTGGTAGTTCTTTGACTCCAGGTTTTGTACAAAATGCTGATATAGGTGCTCGCCACCATAGACCACCATCTTCCATTAAGAAATGAAACAACGGCACTCTGTTTGGTATAGAACTAAAACCAAATACTCCTACTTCAAAATATTTATCGTGTGAGTCTTTTTGATCTCTTAAGTAATTACCTCTAACATAACACTCTATGATAGGTATGTTTGCATTTAAATAAGCCATCAGTCATTTATCTCCCCCCAATTGTCTCCTGATTCGTAGTCAACTTTATTTGGGACTTCTAGAGTAACAGCCTGTTCCATAATTTCAATTACCTTTTTAGCCTGTGCGTCATTCTCAATCGATAAATCTAATTCATCATGTATTTGTATGTGTGGCACTATTCCTTCTTTGTATAATTCTAACATAGATTTTTTTGTCATGTCAGCAGCAGACCCTTGTATTAATTTGTTTAATGCTTTGTATGTGTAAGCTCGTTTGATCCCTGGTCCATGTTCTCTGAGTGCATCTTCGTGTGGCATGGCCTTATGCATACCAAAACTATTAGGTTCCCATAAGTGAAACCTGCATAGTCGTCCTAACAATGTACGGATTTGTCCACGGTCTTGTGCTCTGTTAGATGCTTTTTCCATAAGTTGTTTAACAAAGGGTACCTTGCCATGATAAGTATTAAATAATTCTGCAGCTTTTTCTTTTGTTACACCTAACTCTGCTTGTAGTTTTGCTTTACCCATACCATAAAATAATCCAAGGTTAATTGTTTTAGCTTGTGATCTAGGTATTTCTGCCATGTCAGCTACAGTCTGGTGAAAGTCTGAATTAGAATCTGTTTCATACGCATCTACAACATCATAAACTGATGGTAATTTATACAAAGCAGCATAATGCACTACCAACCTAGGCTCTTGTTGAGAATAGTCAAATACACCCCATTTATGGCCTTCCTCGGGTATAAATAACGACCTTATCTTAGGTCCAAGATCTTTGTTACGTGCTGGAATTTGTTGTAAATTAGGGTTCTGATATGAGAATCTACCTGTAACTGTACCACCACCTGCATTTCTTAATTGGTTTATCTCTGCGTGTATTCTACCTTTGTGTTCGTATCGTAAAATAGAATCTATAAAAGTTGTGTGTGCTTTGTTTATTTCTCTTGCTTGTGCAATCATATTAACAACAGGATGTTTGTGTTCTTGTAAAAAATTTTTTGTAAAAGAGGGTGCTTCTGTTTTTTCTGTACGTGGGTATTCTAATCGTAATACATCAAATACATTAGCAATAGATCTTGCTGCCCATATTTGTGTATCAATATTTGTTTCCATTTTAATTTTATTTAAAAGATCATACTCTGCTTGTTTAAATTCTTTTTTCATAGCCTGTGCTTTGTCTATATCTACACGCACACCTTTAAATCTCATGTCAACAAGACAAGGAAATAATTCTGTTTCTAAATCAAATATGTCTTCCAAGTCTTGACTAATAATTTCTTTCTTCATTTCTTGCCATAAACCAAACGTTGCTTCAGCATCTCTTTCAGCGTATGCACCAACATGCATAGCCGGTAGTTTGTACATTTCTGCTTTAGGATCAATACCCCATTCTTCTGCAGCTTCTGCTAATGCAGCTTCATTTTTACCATAACCCAAATAGTGCCATGATAAACTATTTAAATCGTATCTAAATCTATTCTCATCGGTTAACGCTGCAGCTATCATTGTGCAAACAATGTCGCCATTAATTTTAAAACCCATGGCCCTAATCCAACAAACATCATACATTGCATTGTGAAAAATTTTTGTTGATGGTGATTCAAGTATATCTTTAAACCAAGATAAAACTCTTGCTTTTTCCATGTTACCACCACCTTCATGACCAATTGGAAAATATCCTTTGTAATGTTTTGTTGCAACAGCAATACCAATAACTTCTCCATTACCAATTACAGCACCAGATCCTTTTTTAATTAAATCTGGATCTCTAGTTTCTAAATCTATTGCAATCTCGTCTACTTTACGTAAGTCAGGAAATTCTGTAGGTTTTACCCATTCAGTGGGTGCTTCAAATTTAGGTATCTTCATAGTATTAAATAACAAAGAATTAATAAACACGTAAACAAACCCATGTAAGCAGGTATATGATTATTTGGTTCCATAGTCCCTTTCAATTATCATTTCTATAAAATGTATTGCCTTTTCCAAATCTTGTTTTTTTCCTTTATCACGATGTCTAATTATGTACTTAATAGCACATCCCTCCGGATATAGCAATTCATTCTCAACTACAAACTTGCTCGGCTGAATTTTATACTTTTGATAGTGACTCCCGCCGTGCTGCTTATCCCAAACTTTCGATGTCATAACCTTTGTCCTCATATTTAGCTGTTAGTATATATAAATTTTGTTTTGTACGTGTTACACCCACATACCAAACTCTTTGTTCCTCGTCGTATTTGTCTTCACTTCTTTCTATTGCTTCTCTTATTTTTTTTGTGTTATCTAAAATTAATAAAACATTTGTTGCTTCACCACCTTTAGCTGCGTGTATGGTAGATAGTTTTACTCTTGCAGGTTTAGAAAGTTCTTCTCCTAATCTTAACATTTCTCTTATGTATAAACTTTCTTCTGGTTCAACTTTAAAAACATCAAACCATCTTTGTGTATTACTAAATCCAAATTCTTTTAAATCATACATTCTTTCTTCTGTGGGTGCTTCTTCTTCTAAAAATTCAAACAAATCTTTTACTTCTGACAAAGATAAATTGTCTCCATTAGTCCAACGTGTGTAATCTTGTATTGATTTATACAATCTTGTTTTATAACTCTTTCTACCTTTTATTTCAAAGTAAATAGCCATGTCTTTTAAAAACGGTTTTATTTTTATTAATTTGTCATTTGTTCTTGCAAGTACTAACCAATCTCCATCATGCAACGGTGCATCTTCAATTGAAGTTATGTGATTTGCGGTCCCTGATTCCGGACGCGGTGCCCATAGTTTTTTAATTTTACGGTCATCTGGTATTCTATCTAGTATTTGATGAGCTATGTGTTGTACCCGCATGGGTACTCTGTAAGATTGTGGCAAGATTATGTCTTTAGCCGGCTCATCTTGAAATCGTTTAACATCTGCACCAGCCCAACCATAAATAGCTTGATCATCATCACCTGCTAGTATAACATATTTAGAATTTTTCTTAAGTATATCGTACATTTTCCACTGTATTGGCGATAAATCTTGTGCTTCATCAACAAATATTACGTCATATTTTGGACACAATTCTGCCACATTAAATCTTTCAATCATGTCAGTAAAATCTACTAGTCCATAAGCTGCCTTATAATTGTCTACTTCGTCTTTTAAAATTTGTAACTGATGTTTATCTATGTCCTCTGAATACATGTCTGTATTATATTCTTCTTCAATAGATACATTTTTAATTCGTGCTGCATTAATAATGTTAAAATATTCGCTATCAGAATCTACAAATCCAGTTTTTTCTTCTCCATTAGAATAAACTGTAACTTCTATACCTAGTTTTCTACCTATGTCTTCGTAGTGTTCATCTTGCATTACTTGCGCTTTCTTTATACCTAATTGATTAAAAGCTAATGAATGTAATGTTCTAAAATATTTTAAATCTTTTCTTTGTAATTTAGGGTATGCGTCTAACATTCTATCTATTGCCTCGTTAGCAGCTTTAGTTGTAAAGGCGAAGTAACCTATCTTATCAATAGGTGTACCAAGTTTAACAAATGTTTTTACATACTTAATAAGTTTGGTTGTCTTACCTGTACCAGGAGGACCCAATATTTTTCTGATCACATTATCTCCGTGTTATGTTTTATTTTAGTATGATTTATTTCTATATCTTCAAACTCTTCTATACTTATCATTACAACATTTTTTGTAGGTGTATTGTATTTACCTTTTTCTTTTGTTGGATATCGTTTCTGTTCTAAAAATTGTATGTCACATTTTTTGTAATTAGTTTTCATCATTACACCTGTTTTATCTTCGCCGTGTTTCCAATTCTTAGATCTTAGTTTGTCGTAGAATTTGTCAAACTTAAAGTATGCATAACCATCTTCTATTAATACAGTTCCAGATTTAAATGCTGCATCGTTCATAGCTTTAGGTCCATTTATTTTTGCGTGCAACACGTCATGTAATTTTTCTTTTGGTGATGTACCTACAGGAGGATTAATTACTTTTTGTGTTTGAAATAATGCTTCTAATACTGATTGATCTTCTGGTGCTTTTATAATTGGTGGTGGAAATCCTGCAGCTTTTGCTATTGAATTTCTACGTTTACGTTGGTCTGTGACATGTTCAATTGTTTTACAATGCACTGTTGCTTTACCAATACCATCTGGTTTTGTAACATCAAATTCATATTCTGGGTCTGGTTCTATATCTATCTTTCTTAAGTTTGTTAATACAGGATACTGTCCTTTAGATCCTGCAAGTATTCCAAATTTTTTCTTAACACAAATACCTTTCTTACAGAAATCACTGAGCGGACTTTGATTACAAGTAAAACCTTTTTCTGATCTGTTCCATGATCTTGTTTTTTGTTTTAATTTATTGTCATCCCAGGCGTTTGCATGTTCTCTTGCAAAATATTTTACTGGTGCATTTTTTACTTTCTGTTCCCATGTATCTGGGTATTTCATTTTAACAAAAACATGGTAGTTATACATAAATCTATCTTTGCCATCAAAACCATTCTGATTAGATATTTTAGATATCAAAGCAAGACAAGGCGGTCCTTCTAAAAAATCTTCATCTACACCCTCCATAGATTGCTTTTCCATTTCTTCTGTCAAAGATTTTAAATCTTCTGTACTAGTTATATTTGCATCTACTACTTTTATAAACTGTTCTAATGTAAAAAAAGTGCCGTCAATATTAATGGCTCTACGTTGTCCACCGTAGTATGGTAAATTAATAAACTGTCCTGGTTTTATAATCCCTGTTTCCGGATCCTTGGTTAATTGTGTTTGCTTTGGAAATATTTCTGTATCTGGTTTAAGATTAAATAAAGGTAATAAATTACTTAAGAATGATACAATGATTGTAGATTGTACAAACTCATTCATAAATAAATATAAATGTAGTCCACCACTTTTAGATTCAATAGGAATAAGTGGCAGTTTGTATTGTTGAATAGTTTCTAAATAAAATTGTTTATTAAAATTTTCATATTTTTTAGGGTCAATATCTATTACTCCAAACCTAGAATCACCGCTTTCATTAGTTGGTTGTATACCAACAGATATTTTACCTTCTAAATGTTCTTGATAAATTGTGTCTGTAAATTCTTCGTAAGTCCATCTGTAATTAGGTTTTTGCTTTCCGCTTTCTGGGTCTACAATTGCGTTGGTCCAATCTGCGATTCCATACGCATGTCTATAGCCATTAAATATTTTTATATATTCTTGCATAAATATCCTGTCTACATGGGCCACTTAGTCTCCCTCATGGCCCACGCTGTGCACATACCCCGAAGGGATTATATAATGCTGCTACTTTCCGCTGGTTTCTCTTCACCATGCTTTGCTTTCACTGCACCTTTAGAGATGCTTTCAGAAAACGATTTAGCTTGTTGATAGATACTTGCGTCAGTAATAGGACCAACTTTACTTACTTCCCAACCAAACCAAGTGCCTTTATCATTAGACATTTGGGTAGTTTTTAGTTTGTAAATGTGGCTAAAAGATGCCGGTGTATATAAACCGTTTTTACCTTTTAGTTTTATGCCGGACATCATTGAATTCCATTTTCTACTAATTTTTAGTTGAGTAGATTTCATAGAGATCAACGCAGTCGCTGGACTGTCTCCAGTTATGATCACAAAGTGAGATGCAGTCTTCTCAATATAATTACCATTAGGCAATCTATCTTTGTAGTTTGCATCAGCTTTTGTTTTGGACATGATATCAGAAGAAGAATCATAGATTGCAACAGGTGCACCTGGTCCATCTCCTCTATCTTTCCATTCGATGTATTCAAGTTTGTAAAAACATGGAATTACTTCTATGCCTTTTACTCCGTCGTATAAATCTCCAGAAACAGAATTGTAAATCATTCCTGGTTCTGCACCTTCAACATACTTACCATCACGTTTATTAACTTCTGGTGAAAGCTGTCCTAGGATTTTAAGAAAAGGAAGGGCTAGATCTTCTTGACCTATTTTACCCAAACCTTTTGCTGCATCTTCTTCAAAAATATTTGAAGGAAGTCCTGCAGACTTTTTCTCTGCTACTTGGTTCATGGTTATTTACTCCTTGTTATTTTTGTTCTGTTGCTCGTAAACAAATTAAATAAGTCAGAGGGCATATCAAGTCCAGCCTCGACACGCTCTCTAACTAATGCTTTAAGTGTCATTGGTTCAACCTTTAATTTCTGGATAGGTTCATACCCTTGACCTTGCGCAAGGACAGCATATTGCTGTGCCTTGTTATCTTCGGAACGTCCAAAAGCAACAGTTACCTCATTTTTAATAAGGTCACCCAGTCCGTTCTCACGAAGCCATTTATATGCTTTTTCCTTTTTATTCCCGTCTGCTAATTTTAATGTAGAGATGTTCATTTCTTGCATCATTGTAGGTATTACCTCTGATGATACTAATTCTACTTTTCTTTTCATCTCTTTATATTCTTGTTCTTTAACTAAAAGTTCTGCTTCTAGTTCTTGTAGTTTAACTACTTGTTCAGATAATTTGTTAGCATCATTTGCGCCATCCAAATCTTCTCTTTGATCTGCTTCAAAGTTTATATTACTCATTGTCTACTTTTCCTTTCTCATGTAGGTTTATTTTTATTGGATAATACATTCTATCTTGCTTATCCCATTTCAGCAAATTAAATTTACCGTTTGTATTGTCAGCAACTATAGAACATGCAACTCCAATTATAGCAGGATCACCTGTTAATAATAAGTAATCATGTGGAGTATAATCTTTTAAAAGATTCCTTAATTTAAAAATTAAAGGACCTGGAGAAAAAATAATTTGAGAAAATTCTGGTAAGAGAAATTTAAATTCTCCATACTTAGAAGCACTCATAATATTTATCTTAGGAGAACCGGCTTTAGTACCTGGTAGTTCTTGTAGTATGTAAACTATCGGTTTTCGGTTGGTCATTAGACCATCATATTTTATACTTTCTGACATCTTGACAATCTATATAGGATGTTCTATATAAGAAGTCAATACAGAAAGAAGAAAAATTATGAACTATAAATTTAAGACTAAGCCTTATGCGCATCAATTAAAAGCGTTAGAGCTTTCTTGGGATAAGCCGTACTTTGCCTATTTTATGGAAATGGGTACTGGTAAATCAAAAGTACTGATAGATAATATTGCTATGTTATATGACGCTGGCAAAATCAATGGTGTCCTAATTGTGGCACCAAAAGGTGTATATAAAAATTGGTATGATAGCGAAATACCTACACACATGCCTGACCATGTAGAATATGAAGATTGTTTGTGGCAATCAATGATTAATCAAAAACAACAAAAAGAATTAGATAAAGTTTTTAAACCTGGAGAAGATTTACATATTTTAATTATGAATGTAGAAGCTTTCTCTACTAAAAAAGGTGTAGAGTTTGCAGCTAAATTTTTACGTTGTCATAGAACGATGATGGCTATTGATGAGTCCACAACTATTAAAAATCCAGATGCTAAAAGAACTAAACACATATGTTCTCTTGGTGAATATGCACCCTACAAAAGAATATTAACCGGTTCTCCTGTAACAAAGTCACCATTAGATTTATATAAACAATGTGAGTTTCTTAAAAAAGAATTACTAGGACATACGTCTTATTACACGTTTAGAACTAGATATGCTAAAATGAAAACAGCAAATTTTGGTGGTAGATCTGTACAGATTGTTGTTGGTTATCAACATCTTGCAGAATTGTCAGAAAAATTAAAGGCTTTTTCTTATCGTGTATTAAAAGATGATTGTTTAGATTTACCTGAAAAAACGTTTATTAAACGTACAGTTCAGCTTACATCAGATCAAACTAAATTATACAAACAAATGAAAGTCCTAGCTCTTGCACAAATGGACGGTAAAATAATGACTACCGCTACTGTATTAACTCAGTTAATGAGATTACAACAAATAACTTGTGGCCACTTTACTGCAGATGATGGCACTATAAAAGAAGTAGACTCTAATAGATTACCAGAACTTATGAATGTATTAGAAGAGATAGAAGGTAAAGTTGTTATATGGGCTCATTGGCAGAGAGATGTACATAGGATAATCCGGGAGATATCTAAAAAATTTGGCGAAAATAGTTTTGTAGATTACTATGGTTTAACACCAATGTCAGAGCGTCAAAAAAATATAGAAAAATTCCAGGATCCAAACTCACCGGTCAAATATTTTATTGGTACTACACAGACAGGTGGCTATGGTATTACATTAACCGCAGCTAGCACCATGATATATTATTCAAATGGTTATGACCTAGAGAAAAGACAGCAATCAGAAGCTAGAATAGATCGTATTGGTCAAAAATATCCTATGACTTACATAGATATTATGTGTGAACATACTGTTGATGAAAGAATTGTAAAAGCGTTAAAGAAAAAAGTAGATATTGCTAGTCAGATTATGGGTGAAAAATTAAAAGATTGGATTTAACCTACAACTTTACCGTCTTTCCATTCCATATCTGGAAGACCTTCAGTGTATCGTTTGCCATCGTAAGTTAAAACTTGTTTTCTGTTTGCACCAGATTCATGATAGCTGATATGTATCCAACCGCCTGCAGGATCGTCAGGATCATAAAATTCCATAATAAGCTGATCAAAGTCAACGTTATTTTGTAACCAGTAAGCTACTTTTATATTGGGCACGCCAAAAATTTCTAGGTCACAGGCCTGGCCCTTCGCATGTTGCGAAGTCTTCTTCGAACCAATAGCTTCGCATAACGCTTCGGAACGGTAGCCAGAGGTAATAGTAACGGGTTTATCAAAAGGCGCGCGAAGCGGTTCCAAAACTTCATAACATAAGTCTCCTAAACTTTTAATCTCTCCAGCTCCTGGAGTATTATCAATTCCTTTCCGAGTCGGCGGTTAATTTGACGTTCAAGCTTATTTATTTTGTCATGCGTCTGCTTCTGCATGATTCTACACAGCTTCTCGTTGTCTTCTATTTTTTGTAATGCGTTTTTAGCCATTTGGAAATAGTAAACGGATTTTTTGATCCATTGTCAAGTTAGAAAATTGGTTAGCTGCCTGTGATTGTGTCATAACAGACTGGTCAATTGATGGTAAATTTAATGAAGTTGGTGTAACAGGTGTGTCTTGCATTATAGGCATTAAAGGGTTTTCTATGTTTGGAAATACTGCTTCATCTAAAGTAACTTCTGATAATTTATATGAATGTGTAAGCCATAAATTTGCAAGTCCACCAAGAATCCCAACCATAGATAGTAAAAATAAATCTTTTAAATTAGGCATTAACCACCTCTTAAAACTTCTCTAGTAAATAAAGATCTAGAATCCCTTGTTCCTTTTTGAAAGTCTGCAATTTTAAAATTAAATACTCTTTCTGCATTAATTTCTACGGGTCTAAAACCAAATAGTCCTGCAAACTCAGGACCAAAATCATATGTTTGACCATACTTATCAAACTTACCTTTAGTAATTACATCAATTTCTTCTATTGATTGGTCCATTCTTTTTAATTGGTTAAGTGAAAAAGGCATTTGTGCTTCTACTAAGTGAGCCATAATCTTACTAGCTTTGTCACCCGGTGTATCTTGCGGATTAAATACTTGATAGCCCTCTCTTGTTCTACCACCTCTAATTAATATATCCGTAACAGCTTCTGTCCAAATAGATTCAGAAATAAATGGTGATGCAAATTCTTTCATAGCTTCAAACGTACCACCAATAAAGTCATTGACTATACCGTCATTATCTTTTTCACCATCAGCTACTCTGTTAACTACAGTTTGTAGTGGTCTAATTAATGTATCGTAAGCATTAGCATGACTAAAATCTATGTAAGCAAAAGAACCATCTTTCTTTTTAATTGGTAGTATTGTTGAGTTTTTAGACCAACCTGCAACATATCTTTTAATTGCTTGTCTTTCATCATCTGTCACATCGTATAGTGCACCAAACATTTGTGATACTGCATATGGTACAGCTGCAACTGTTGTAGTAAATCCAAACAATCTTGTGTACCCTGTTCTTTGGAAAGGTTTTAATGTTTTGCCATTAACAATTATCTCTTCGTTAATTTCTTTTAATGCTCTTGTTACAATGTTTGTACCTGTTCTAGCAATCTCTGCAGGAAACGATACAAAGTTTCCAATAGGTAGTTTTCTTAAACCTTTAATAAACTCTGATACATAATCATAGTTGGGTATATTATTTCGAACAATATCAGCTGCTTGTTCTTCTAAATATTCTTTTGTTAATCTTACCTCTTCGCCGGCAGCGTTCTTAAAAAACTGTCCTCTAACTACACCCACTCTTTCAAAAGCTTTTTCCATTCTTTTTTGTTCCATAGCCCATGATGCTATCTTCCAGAAGTCATCTTCAGCTGTGTATAAATCCTGTGATACAGATTTTAATTTTGATAATGGTTTTAATAATAATCTCATACCTTTGTCAGATGTCATAGTCTCACCAAAGTTTACATCTTCCATAAGTCTTGCAAGGTCCCCGAGTCTAACGTTAGAGTTTACAACTCCAAGTTCTAACAATCTTTCATACAATTCATTCTGTTGTCTTGTACCTTTTAACGGTGTTTGTAATGCTTGATAAGCTTGTTTGATTGCAGCAGCATCAGGTACAATACCATTAGCTGTAGCAAAAGCTGCAGCACTTACAAAGTTACGCATGTGTGTAACTGGTGATAAAATTGTTTTAGCGATCTGTGATGTAGCTTTAGGATACAACACTAAACTTTCATACATCTGCGCTAAGAATTTATTGTTTTCTGTTTGTAATGATGTTTGTTTTAATGCATCTGCAACACCAGGTCTTGCATACAAAGGATTTTGTGGATCAGCAAAAGGATTAGTTGCACCTTTACTAATAGATAACTTACCTGATGGATCGATTACTTCTATTTTTTTAAAGTCCTCACCAAAATGTTTCATAGCATCGTCGTAACTTCTTGCAAACATTGGCTCTTTACCAGCGTTCTCAAGCTCGTCTGATTTTTTAATTAAGTCATCAAAAAAAGTATTTCGTCTAGAGATAACAGATAGTTTAGCTGTACCCCCTAAAATAGTTTGCATAGGATTTTTTTGTCTACCTAACAATTGTTCTATAGCTTCTCGTGGTCCGCCTTTTTGTATGTCTAACATAGATACAAACTCTTTTGGTTTAGCATCATTTGCTTTGTCCAATGTAGTTTTGTTTAAAAAGAAACTTGGTATTTTAAATAATGGTACATTACCTCTATCCATTTTAAATCCTGGAGGCATCTTAACTGTTCTAAGTATACCAGCTACCGCGTCATCTGCTTCTTGATCTGTTAAATCTTTACCAGCTTGTCTTGCACTTTGAATTAAAACAGCTTTTGTTTTATCTATTGCTTCAGCTGTAGGTGTATAATTAAACCAAGGTATTAAAGATTTGTTTTGAAATATATCATAAGTTGAACCTAAGTAATCTTTAAACTTACCACCAAATAATTCTTTAAACTCTGCTAATTCTTTTTTGTCTAACTTACCACCGACCTCACTAAATAGGATTACCAGACAACAACAAATCATTAACCTCAGCTAAAAATTTATTTCTGTTTGCAGCATTTTGTTTATTAAAAATAGTTCTAATCGGTGGAAATAATTTATCTACACTAATATCTATTTCTCTAGATGTGTTTCTTGCAGCTGCTGCATCACCTGCTCTTAAACCTATTTGTTCTCTTTCCATTTGGAAAAACTCTGGAGTCTTGTCACCCCTTGCTCTCATTTTACCAGCAACTTTGTCAATCCATTTATCTATTTTACTATTGTTGATATCTAATTTTTTATTTCTTTGTGCAACTTTCTTGATCCCTGCACCAACACCACCAAGGATACCGGTAAACAATGCACCTTCCGTTCCAAACTTAACTCTGTTTAATAGTTCTCTACCTGGATCGTTTTCATCATCTTGTAAATTAAACGCTAGTGAACCTGCTGCTTCTACGTCACCAACAAATACACCTTCAGCTATACCACCTGTAACAGCACCTGCTAAAAGTTTAGCAGCACCGCCACCACCTCTCATATTTTTTATTGCACTAGCTAATTTAGGACTGTTAGCTTTTAATAACGTACCAGTTCTTCCTGCATTGATTGCTTTTTCTGCAAGTTTACTTCCAAGTTTAAAACCATATCCACCTGGTATACCTATGTTGACTAGTAGTTCTGTAATTTTTCCAGCAGCTGTTGCCTCTGCTCTTTCATCAAATGTTGTAAGGTCATCAAAGAATTGTTCTACTTCAGCAGCTTTGTTGGTCCCTGCTCCCAGGTCCATAAGTGTTGCGCCTAATGAAAATGCGCCTTTAGGTATTGCAATTAAACCTGATGCTATGCCGGATAGGACTGATTCAATAGTGCCTACTCGACTAAAATCTTCAGCCATTTATCCCTCCTAACTAGTTATTTTTTTAAAGAAGCCTTCTGTATCTGTTTTAGGTTGAATAATTTGTCTTTTTTTAACTTGACCATCTTCTATTAAAATAGCTTCACCTTTAAAATTATATACCCCATCTTCTTTAAAATCAGCAGATGCTAAAAATTCTTCAAAGCCACCATCTTTATCGTATCTTTTGGGAATTTTACCTTGATATTTTTTACCCTCACCAAAGAAACCTTCTTCAGTTAATTCCATAGTTACATTGTAAACTTTTCCTGAGTCAGTACTTGCTTTAGATGCATTAAATTTTTCGGTAATAGTTGTTGGTAAGTTTCTTGCTTTTTTCTCTGCAACTTCTGGTGAATCACCTTGTGATATATAAAAATCATAATTTTGTCTTAACGTTCCACCAGTTTTACTAGCTTCAATCTGTTCTAGTTTTAATTTAAAGTTTTCAAGTCTTTTTGTTGCCGATGAAAAATTTATAAAATTAG
>LULN01000062.1_pt1 | contig 54360 bp, 76 predicted proteins | sample 728131 | NCBI WGS metagenome assembly LULN01 (sample SAMN03860288, study PRJNA289734) | marine metagenome | biome: seawater column; feature: ocean; material: water; isolation source: Red Sea water column Station 149 - depth 100m | place: Saudi Arabia: Red Sea | collected 2011-10-15 | depth 100 m
CTTAATTCTCAAGAGGCTGGCTTACGCATGGGTATTGACGCTGGTCAAAACATGGCGTCTGCACTCGCTAACAGACAAAACTTTAGGTATTTCTAAATGTCAATTAGACAAAGCATAAATAATCTTTTAGGCGGAGGCCAAGGTGGAACTGTTTTAGGTCCTGGTTACACCGATAAGATGAATTACATTGACAAATTCATTGCGAATGAGAAGTATGATATCGAAAAAGGAGGTAAACAATATGAAGATGACCCTGAAGGACTTGTTTGGGATGCTTATAGAAATCGATTAGTTAGAGAAGGAGCTCCTACAGGTTTAAAAGGAAATATTCTTGGAATGATTGATTGGATGAATGCAAATCCTTTAGCTGCAAGACTTTTTACAGGAGGTAAGCTTCCTATAGGTTCGAGACCAACAGATTTAGATCAAGCAGGGGGATATGCAGATCCATATGGAAAAGGACCAGATCCAGGTACTTTAGGTGGTCAACGTGTGGAAATAAAACCTAAGGTTAAAAATCCATATTATGATGCTGCCAAAGCGCGAACATTCCAATTACAACAAACTGGAGCAGTACCAGCAATAGATCAAACTGGGAGATGGATTAATCAGTTTGCTACAGATGCCTATACAGGATGGCGTGATCCGAGGAGGATGGCAGGTAATCTCGGTATGGTTGGTAGTGCATTGAAGGATGCCACTTACTATGGTCATCAGCTAGATAAAGCTCAGATGTATGACTTTATGAATTCGCCATTAGGACAGGCTAGGGCATCGTTAACGGCACAACAGGCAATGGCTGTTCCACGTCTAACAAAAGCTGCTCTTATTGAAGCAATAGCGAAGAGACAGGGTGCAGCGAACGAATTTGGGCAATTAGGAACTCAGAGAACATATTTCACAGGTTAGTTAACTTAACCATTGGTAGAATCTAGATACTGCTCATTTAAAAAGTATTTAGAAAAATGGCTGATGATGTATTAAAAAAACAACAAGCTGAAAATATAAAGGCAAAGACAGAGATAGATACTGGTGCAACGGGTTCAGATCGTGAGGGGAAGACGTATACAATTGCCGGTAATAAATATACGGTTGACCAGGAGACGACTAATCAATTAGTACTAGATGAGGCTGCAGCAGCACAAACTCGTCTCAATATGATGACGGCTGCAGATGAAGATAAATATCTGAAGACTCATTTCACAACTGAGGAGATGAGAGCCGCTGATCAGGCTTCATTGTTGAAACAGAATGAATATGCGACGATGGGTGAGCAGGATCGAGCAACGGAAGCAGTTAAAGGAGTTGAGAGAAGAGCACAGCTAGAAACTGAAGGAGCTGAACAACGAGAAACTGCTGAAACTGTTGGCGCACAGACTCGTTTAACAGAAGCTGAAAAAGGAGCACAGGAACGACTTACTCAGCAAGAAGGATTACAAGAGAGTGGACGTCAAGCACGAGAAACACAAGCAGAAAGATATGTAGGAGAAAGAGGTTTAGAAGAGACTAGAGGAGCAGAGGCTCGTGCATTAGCTGGTAAGACAGCAGCTGAAGCTAGAGAAACTCAAGCTGAGCGTTTTGCTGGTGAAAGAAGTTTAGTTGAAACAGGAGGAGCTCAACAAAGGGAAACTCAAGCTGAGAAGTATGCAGGAGAAAGAGGTTTAGAAGAAACTAGAGGAGCACAGACACGAGAGACTCAGGCAGAAAGATATGCAGGGGAAAGAGGACTAGTTGAGACAGGTGGCGAACAGCAAAGACAAACACAGGCTGAGAAATATATGGGAGAAAGAGGATTAGTTGAGGCTGGTGGTCAACAAGCACGAGAAACGCAAGCTGAACGTTATGCAGGAGAAAGGGGATTAGCAAGTACTGTTGCTCAAGAGGGCAGACAAACTCAGGCAGAGAAGTATGCAGGGGAAAGAGGACTAGTTAGTTCTAAGGGTGCAGAAGAACGTCAGACTCAAGCAGAGAGATATGCGGGTGAAAGGGGATTATTAGGGGAAGGAGGGTCTCAAGCTAGACAGACACAAGCCGAGAGATATACAGGTGAGAGATCCTTATTAAGAGAGGGTGGTTCTGAAACCAGAAAAACTAGAGAGACTGAAGGAGAACAGGCCAGAGCATTAGAGAGAACTCGTGGATCTGAAACACGTCGTACAGATCTTCAAAGAGAATCTTTCCGTCGCTATAAGGAAGATAGGGACTATAGTCAAGCTCGCACAGCAGCTAGAGCATGATCGAATGGGTTAAAGGACTTACCGAAAAAGATAGGGAAGCCTACTTAGCCTTTTGTAAACAAACTAAAAGCTCAATTCAAATGTATTTGTACGCCCGATTTCTTGGGTTTACAGGTACAATCGTTCAATGCGATAAATGGGCTCAAAGAAAGTTCAAAAGGCGTAACTTTAATGAAGTATTGGAAACCGAAATTGATTCAATGCAGCAAGATATTTCTAATTTAAGAATTGGTATTGAACAAGGTATGGTGAAACAGGATATGGGTACTGCCAGAATTGCAATGCTTCAAAAGGAATTGAGGGGAACGATTAAACAACTCAGTGACGAAAGGGTTTTGCTTGATAAACAAGGTTTAATTCTTGCTGGTGCAGATAGAGCTTTACGAGAAATGTTGTCTATTTTTAGAGACGATCCTATTGAAGGGCCTCTAACAGAAGCGTCAATGGGAGTTTGGACAAAAATATTACAAGAAGAAAGTTAGAGATTCTTAAGCTATGCTACGTGCATGGCAGGTACAAGTATTTATAGCGTCTACAGACGCACTGCAAGAGCAGCCGCTAAACAGCAGGTAGTCAGAAAGACTTCCAATATCGACGTCGAACGTGCAAGAACAGATTTTGCATATTTTTGTGATGTTGTAGGTGATAAACCTCCTGCGAGACATCATAGACAATGGCATAAATATTTATGTACGGGAGATAGTAGTGAATGTTTAGCTGGAATAGCTGGTCCGAATATTGATATTCTTGCTCCACGAGGTTCAGCTAAGTCAACGGTTCTCGGTTTATTTACAGCTTGGTCAATTGGTGTACATGCTTTAAAGCGTATGCCTTTGAAAATTCTGTATATTTCTTACACGGTAGATGTAGCAAGACCTAAGAGTGCAGCCATTAAAAGAATTATCGAAGAAAGTAAGACTTATAAAGAAGTTTTTCCAACAGTAAAAATTGCTAAAGGAATAAACTCAAACGAGTATTGGAGTATTGATTGGAAATTTGCAGGTATTAAGTCTACTGGTGAAGAAGAATTTACTGTTTGTTGTGCAGGTCTAAAGGGTGCTGTGACATCTAAACGTTCTCATCTTTGTATTATTGATGACGCAATTAAGAGTGCGGATGATATCAAGAATAGGGATATCCGCCAAGCTATGGAGGACAACTGGAATGCTGTTATTGTTCCAACTATGTTTGAGGGTGGAAGAGCAGTTTGTCTAGGTACTCGCTTTCGTCATGATGATATTCATAACACTACTTTTACTCCAGCAAATGACTGGGTTCAGATTATTCAATCTGCAATAACGGTAGATAAGAACGGAGATGAAATATCTTATTGGCCTGAGATGTGGTCCTTAGATTATCTTCGTGATCGTCGAAGACAAGCTCCAATTGCTTATAGTTTTCAGTATCAAAATCAAATTGTACAAACAAGTGAATTATCTCTTTCACCAGATTTAATTGTTAAGGGAACTATTGCTACTCAATTTGATGCAATGGGTGTGGGTGTTGATTTATCAGCGGGTGTAAGAGAACAAAATGACTATACAGTTTTTGTAATGGGGGGTCGTGTTGGCGACAAAATTCATATTATTGATTGCAAGAGGATACGTCTTATGGGTAATTTAGAAAAATTAGATAGTTTAATGGAAATGATGGAAGAATGGGGTGTAATTCATAAAGATAATAAAAATTATTTTCCTACTGGGAGTGCTGTCCACATTTGGTCAGAAGCCGTTGCATATCAAGCATCGTTAGAAGCTGATTTTAAACGAATCTGTTTGGGAGAACAAGGTTTATATAACATGATATGGCATGCAGTCAAAGGATTTCGCGGGGATAAAGTTGCACGTTTCAGGGGAATTATGGGTCTATTTGAGCAGAGGAAAATTATATTTAATAAGTACAGAAGATTTACTAATCTAACTGATGAGATAGTTAATTTTGGAGTTAGTTCTCACGATGATTGTGTCGATGCATTGGTATGGCTGTGTAATGGATTAATGACCAAAGGAAAACTAGAGTTAGAGTATTGACGATTTAAACTGGAAAGACACCTACCAATGTCAAACAGCTATTACAACGTAGAAATCGAACAGGACGCTTATGGTTCTGTTGTTATTCCTCTGCCTGACGAACTTTGTCACGATTTGGCTCTTCAGCCAAGTGAACGATTCGATGTAGAAGCCGAGGGTGACGTGATTACTTTAAAACGTTTGCATGCTGGTTATACCATTGACCAATAGACAATTCGTTAAAAACTCATGAGTAGTACTGCTATTAAATCCGAGCTCGATCCTATTATTAAGGCAGTAGTGAATCGAGACGGTAGCGGATCAGCTGACACGATGCTGGTTAATGCTCATTTATCCCAGATGAAAATGTTTGGGATACGCCAAGGAGTTGAGTTTTATCCTGATCAAGATAACTTTGGAACACAAAGATTTGATTTTATTCAACAGGTTATAAAGTTCAATAAGTTAGATGCAAGACTTGATTCAATATGGGACAGGTTTTTAGCATATGGAAAAGGTCTTTTTTATATTCGACCAACACAAAAAACTTATCGTCTCTATTGGTTTGATAAAGATTCTTATCGTACATATTATTCACCAGAAGGTGATTTAGAAGAAGTAATCATCATCTATCCTTATAAAGTTAAAGCTTCTAAAGGATTTAAAGGTGCAGGATTAAATACAGACAAACGTTATATGCGTTTACGTATTACTCCTGAAGAAATAGAAGAGTTTCATAGTGAACAAGAGATAACTTTTGAAAATGAAAATATGGATTATGCCGCCTTTGATAAAAAGGTACATGACAACAGTATGGAGTTTATTCCATGTGTTGAGGTATTTAATAATCCTGATGCTTTTGGTACTGACGGAGCTGGCGAATTTGAGTGGTTATCTAGTCAGATAGTAGCTCATGACGAGATGGTAAAGAATATTCGTGCAAATTTATCATTCTTTGGTAATCCAACTTTACTTTCTTCCCGTCCGAAGCAGGATATTATTGAGCAGAATTCAGATGATACAGCTCAAAGACCTAGTATTTCGAGTCAATCAGGTTTTAATTCTGACTTCAGCTTATCTAGTTCTACCTTTAAACAAGATCCATCCAGTAGGCAACAGCCTGGTTATATAGGTAAACCAGGAAGTGGATATCGCGTACCAAGAGTTATCGCTAATTTGGAGCCAACTGATCGTGTTGGTTTTATTACTCCTAATGCTGTAGGTACCGATCAAGCTCGCTATGCAGAACAGCTAAGAAGTGAAATAAGATTAGCTTTAGGTGGTATTGATGATCTAAGCATCACAAACGTGACTGCAACGGAGATTAAATCAGCCTATGGACGTGTTAGTGCCACAGCTAAGAAGAAATGCTTACAACTCTATACATATGGCGTTTGTAAGTGTTTTGAGTTAATGATCTTCCAAGAAGAGCAGATCTTCCGTAAGTCTCTTGCTTATAACTCAGGTATTAAATATCCTATTCCTCCAGAAGATCCTGATGATGAAGTCTTATTTGAAAAATATGTTAAACAAAAAGATAGATATGAGAAGAAGTTACAGCAAGCTATTGATATGGCTGTTGAGACTAAAGAGATCCCCGATGGTGTTGTAGGTTTAGCTCCTGATGGAGATCGAACAGTTAGTTGGCGTTGGATGGGTCCAGTATATGAAGATACTGCACAGGATAAATTAAACCAATCTATCTTCACTCGTAACCTTCAAGAATTGGGTGTTGATAGTATAGAAGCACTGAAGTATTTATTTCCTTCCAAAACTGACGACGAGATTGCAGGAATGCTATCTGGTTATCCGTTTAGAATGGTAGGAGAAGTACAAAGGGCATATTCTCAACTCATTGACTTAGTCAATCAAGAGATGAGAACACCACATCCGCAGCAACCGAATTTACCGATGGCTGCAGATCCGAGGCTTGACCTCACCCCGTTTTTATACCGAACACTCGAATCATTACAGAAGGAAGTAACTTATGCAGGACGCTACCGTAGCGCCGACCCAATCGGCACCCCAAGTATCCCAGACCCAGCCGACCAGCTACGTGGCTCCAGCGGCTCAGTCAGCAGCCCAGGCACCGGTCGTGGGAACGTCTCCCCAATGGGTGGCGACCTCCCAGCCGATGGCGGCACCAATGTCACAAGCGCCAGCGCAGACGGCGGTACCTTACCAGAATTCAGCCCCTACAGCGTACAGCCCCCAGGTATCCCAGGCGCCCCAACAGCAGGAGAGCCCCTACAAGGAGGCGTTCAACAAGGTGGTGGGTCTCCTGAGTTCACCAGTCCAATTCCCGTTCCAGGGTCAACAGTCGCCTCAGACTCAAGCAATAGACCCGGCCAGCTACGCTTCCCAACAAACAACCCAGTTCGCCAATCAGGGTCTTCAGACCTCTATGCCTGGGATCAACAGCAACCAGGAATACTTGGACAATTATTCCCAAACCTCGTTGCCGGAGATAACAGAGGACCAGCTCCTCGCAAACGGAGTTAGCCCTAAGAGTATTGAGGTAATTGATCATTTTGGTCCTGACACTGCAGGAATCTTAAATGACTACTCTTGTGAGCTAGAAGATGCTGTAGTAGCTACTAATGGTCAGTTACAAGAAGCAGCTGGATTACTTAAGGAATTATCTGACGAGCATAAAGTTTACGAAAGAATTCTTACTGATCCAGATATTCTTGCTGATTATACATGTGAGTTCTTTGGTAAGAATGGTCCTTATCCTGTACCTGATCCTCGTGTTGCTGCACCTCAGGGACAATCTGTTGGACAACAGTTTGCAAATGCTCCTCAAGTAACTGGTCAACCTAACGTTACTGGACAGGCTCCAGGACGCCCTGAAATGCCAGTTCCTCCACAGCCTCAGAGACCTGCAGATCCAAATGCTTTCTGGAATAGTTTCGGACAAGCTGCTGATCGCAATCCTCAGGAAGCTTGGAAGTACTTAAATGCAGCTCAGCAGAGTCCTGAGATCTTCCGCCAAAAGCTCCTTGTAATGGAGTAATAAAAAAAAGGGGTGAGTGGAATAAAAACCTCCACCCCATTTTATTTTTTTTCTAATGGCAAAAAAGAAACCTAGCGCACAAGATAAAACAGCATCCTTTCTTTCAGGCTTTGGTACGGCTGGAGGAGGAATAGGTGCTCCTGGTTTAACTATGTTTGGTGCAGGAGATTCTCAAAGACAAGTTGTCTATGGGATGACAGATAATAATGCAGCTTTAAGAGGATCTGGTGTTGTAGATGGTGCTCCTATGCCTCCAGATTTAGATGCGAGTTACTTGAAATTAAATCTTCCAGGTTCTCCATTACCTATGAATGCTATGTCTTCTGTTCAGAATCTAAGGGCAAGTATTAATAATCAAAAAATGTTCATTGCACAGTACCAAATGACTTTGGCACAGATGATGCCACCTGCTGCTAACCAACAACTTCCTGTTGGATATCCACCTCCTAAGAAAAAATGAGTAAAGAAAGAGCTGCTGAAGCCGTTGAAAAGTCAAAAGACTATAAAGAAATAATGATGGCTCTTGCTGCAGAACAGGCAGCTTCTCAATCAGATTTACAACCTCCAAATATTAATCCAAATCCAAAACCTGATGGATTACCAGTTGTTCCACCTACTGGTTATTCTCAGTACAACATGGTCTAATAGACATCAAACTTACATAAGGCGATTGATAAACTCATATTATAATTATTTCAATGGATTTTTTCCAGATATAGAGACTTCATCCTCGTAAGAGGATTTTGTTCTCAGATATCAGCAAACTAAACGCTGAGAAAACAAAATGTTTATAGACAACGATTTCCCCAAACTGCTTGGTGCGGAGCTTTATAGGCCCCATCCAGCGTATATTGTGGAGATGGCTGCCGAACCAGTAGTCGTACATGACTTTACTAAACAACCTGGTCAAACTGTTCAGTTAGACCGCTACAGGTTCTTTGGTAACCCTGGCACTAAGACAAGCCGCGAGCGTACTCAGGATCAAACCATAGGTACAGCAAACAGCAGATCTATTGTCAAGGACAAGGTTCTAGTATCTCTTCGTGAATATACTGGCCCAGCAGATCCAAATAATACAAATCTCCCTAGCACATTCAAGATTGCTCGTGAGACATTGATGACCGCTCAGCGTCTACTGCTCGATACTGGGAACCTTAACATGTTCCATCAGTCGATTGGTTCGCTTACCCTTCTTGATGATTATCGCCGTTGGCGCGATAGAGTCTTCTTAGACGAGCTATTCAAGACTGAATCACGCGGTCAAAGTAGTGATTCACAAGGTGGTTACTACTATCCTAACGGAAAAGCTAAGAGTAATTCCACTACTCTTACTGCTTACACAGCTACAGAGTATGCTTCTGAGCGCTTCAAGTTCAATGTAAAAACTGACCTTTTAGAAGTTGTAAAGAGCTTACGTAAGCGTCACGTTCCAGTCTTCGCAGACGGCTACTATCGTTGCATAGCAGATCCTTCTCTAATGAAAGATCTACGTGCTGATCAAGGCTTCCGTGAAGTTGCACGTTACCCTGGCATGGGACAACCTAACCCTCTTATGGGTGCAATGGGTCCTAACCAAGCTATCTACGGTGGTGGTCAGTACGGCCAAGCACAATTCGTAGGTGGTGAGCCAGTAATGCCATCCGGCTTCGTATTTGAAGGTGTGAGATTCTTCGAATCCACAAACTTCCCTGCCAAAACTATCTCGGTCGATATCGGTGATGGAAACGGAGCTTCCTCAAGAACTACTCCTGCTGGACTATTTTTCGGTCCTCAGGCGATAGGTGTAGGTATTGGTGGTCCAAATGCTCAAGTTCTAATTAATAACAACGACGACTTTAGTCGCTTTATCATCTTGATATGGCAACTTTATGCTGGCTTTGCGAACTTGAATAAGGACTTCATTACAACAGCCTTCACTATCACTGAATAAGGAGGTATTAACTAATGGCATCTTATAAAGGACAATCTGGAGCCGTTCTCCAGCCAGGTAATCAGATCAATAGACTTTCTGGTTACAACGATGAAGGCGTTTTTGGCCTTCCAGGTGTTGAAGCATTTGAAATTGTTGGTTATGTAAAAGTTTCCAACGTAGCGGCTGACAAAGCCTCTTACAAGAGCTTCAATATCACAGTACCTTCTCCTGATAGACGTTCTGGAGACAGAGTTCGTGATGATCGTACTAGCCTTGTTGTACAAGCTAGTGCTGCTCGTCCAGCTTATGTCTATGGAGCTTCAATCGCTATTGGACAGGACGTACCTTCAGCTGCACAAGATAGAGCAGGCTTCCCTGCTGCACCTGTAACAGCTGATTTAGGAGCTACAAGTACTGAGCTACTACTTCTAGGACCTGACAACAGTGGCGCACCACTTGGTGTTCCAGCTACTCAGTTAAATGGTCTAGCTGCAGCTAGTTCTTCAATTACTGCTGCTTCTAGTGCTTTTGCTCAAGGAGCTGCTGACACAACAACAGGTAACCTACCATTCTGGTCAGGCGTAACTAGCACAATTGCTGCTGCTGACGCTGCTGATTCCATGATGTATAAGGTCACAGCCGATACCACATTCAAGGTATACAATGTAAATGCAATCACTAACACTTCTGTGTCTGGTGACGGTGTTTATATTAGTGCTGACGATTCCGATGCTGGTCGCGCAGGCTACATTCTTTGCCGCGTGAACTATCTACGTCCTGCTGCTAATGTTTCTTGGAATGATATCCAAGGATTCATCGACTTCGCCTCTCAGTTAGGTGGTAACGACGAGTAATAGTCTTTTAGATTAAAAGAATTGGCGGGTCTTGATGACCCGCTTTTTCTTTGCTTATAATGGGATGTCTTCGGTTCTTTACTAGTGATTTTTGTTGCTCTTGCTATTCTTTTAATAATCACAATTATTTTTTGTTTTTTAATTCACGATAACTCTCACCCTAACCATCCGATCTAAATTGAAAGCTTAGATTTAGTAGGGTTATTGTCATAACGTATTCAATCCAGTCCATTTATGTTGTATCAATACAAAGTCACTGGAGGGCTTGTTGAAGTTATCTCTAATCATGGTGAAGGCATCATGATGTGCCTAGATGCACAAGATGAAGTTTTATATGTAGATGAGTGTGACTTGACTCCTCATATTGACGCCACTAATGAAAAGATACGTACAGAAGAACGTTTAACTGCAGAATTAGCAGCGGACGGAGTTAAGCCTGCCAAACTAACTACAAGAGAAACTTTCCCAGTTGACACTCGTGTCAATATTAATACTGCTTCTGCCCGTCAAATTGCCGATGCATTACCTGGGGTAGGGCTTAAAACAGCTCGTGATATTAAAGATTTACAGACTTCTCAGTCTGGTGAAAGATTTCAGAAGTTAGAGCAATTGAGAAATATTAAACGAGTTGATTGGGATGAAATTTTTAAGGAGAACTTAGTACGGGTAGACTAGAGACTAGGCTAAATTGATAACTTTTAATGAAGCTTGATACGTATGTACAATCTAAGGTTCGTTGGCATTTAGGTTATAACTTAACTTCAGTTCCAGCTGGTGACCAAGCTCGACTTGAAGAGGCTATGAATAATATTCAAGACTCTTTTTGGTACGACAAGATTGTTGAACAGGTTAGCCGTTGTGACGAAGCTGAAAAACGCACAGATATGACTGGTAGCGTTAATAATGACTCCGTGCCGAAGAGTAGAATCGAAAGCATTTTAGGTGATGTTGATAGAACAATTTCAACATCTGATTTTAAAGAGACATTAAAGACGTGGACTCAGATTTATTTGTATGAAACAGATAGGTTAGCATTACATTTATACGTTCCTAATTATAGAAATCCTGAGCAAGCTCGTTATCGCTTTAATCGAGAAGGAGCAGAATTTATTCAGGCTTTACCTGGACCAGCAGATGTAGCTGTTGGGACAAGATTAATTCTTGAAACAACTCATCGTTAAATTTTTTCATTATGGCACTCGATACAAAAAGTACTGGAAGAGTATTTGCTTCAGATTTTGCAAAAGATGATCCTAGAAGGAAAAAGTTTCAGGATTCAGCTGATAAAGCACATGCTCAAGATATGCATGAACATCAAAAAAGTAAGTATTCGTCTGCGAGTCGTCATCAAGAAAAGAAAGGATCTACAGCACTTGGCAACGTTGTGAAGGCAGCTTCAAAATTTCCTGCAAGAGAAATATTTTCAACAGTTGGAAAGATAGCAAAGGATAGAGCAAAAGGTGGTTCTGACAACCGTTCAGCGGCGGTAGATGCAGCTAGTAGATATCAAAATACTGGTCTTAGATTCAATGAAGAAGCTAAAGAATGGCAACATCGTGATACGGGTAAAGCAGCCACTGGAGAAGAAAGAGCTGCACAAGTAAGACACTATGGTGCATATACAGAAAAAGGAAGAGCAGGAATAGGTTATAGCGGTAAGGCTCCTACTAAACATGAGAAAGGATCAGACGCTTACTATGGACAAGAATTTGGACAGTCCCACGCAAGAGGTAGTGCTTGGACAGAACATCAACAAAAGCTTGATCCAACCTTAGATACTAAGGGATTACGGAGTAAATGGATTGAACAAAGAAGAGCTTTTGACACCGCTGGAGCTGGTGGTGGAGGTAAGCCAGTTATAGGAATAAATCCACCTAAAAAAGGAAAAAAAATAAGAGAAGGGAAAAAAAATGGAAGACCAAGACCTGATATGCCAACTCCAAAACCTCCCGCATATATACATCCGTGGGATAGAGACGATTGGGGAGCAGGAGATAGGGAGAAGATAGGTTTAGCACCACTTCCTAAACCACCTGTTGGAGCACCTGGGGGAACGCCTAAACCGCCTGTTGGAGGACCTGGAGATAGGATATATAAAACATTGCCTGTACCCATTAGAAGACCTCCTATTGGAGAAATTAAAAAACCAGGATTCCCTGGGGGCACTCCAAAGCCACCTCGTGAAGGAGGAGGAGGTATAAGGATAGGACTTCCAGGACCTCCAGGATTTTATGATAAAATGCCTGACGGTAGACAAAGAGGAGGAGGTAGAAGACCACCAATGTTCGGAGGAGGAAGAAGACCTCCTATGTATGGCGGTGGTAGAAGACCACCAATGTTTGGAGGCGGTAGAGGACCAAGACCTCCTATGTATGGCGGTGGAAGAGGTAGACCTCCAATGTTCGGAGGAGGTAGAGGACCAAGACCTCCTATGTTCGGAGGAGGCAGAGGTATACCTAAATATGGAGGTTGGGGATCACCTGGTCACAACCTTCCACCAATGTTTGGAGGTGGAAGAGGTAGACCTACTCCTGGAAGAGGAGGAGGACTACACATACAGTGGGAGGCCCCTGGTAATCCATCTTGGGAAAGAAAGAATCCTAACTGGAGAGATAATCCAAGGTGGAAAGACCATGGATCTAAGTGGAGGAACTCTCTACAAAACCGCTTTCCCCATTATAAGCACTTCTAGATGATGACAGATTCTGCTGCTAAAAGGGAACGAGCTAAGAGATTAGCAACCGATTATTCCGCCTCTCAAAGAGAACGGGATAATCAAGATAGGGCTAGAGGTGCTCAGAAGAGAGGAACTGTTACTGAAGGTGCTGAGAAGATGAGTATGGGAAGTATGGATAGACAGACTAAAAGAGTAGATCGACCTCCTCTAAGTGAAACTACAGAAGTAGAAACTAAATTACACTCAGCTAATGAACGTGAAGGTCATCGACCTCAATCAAAAGTCAGTTCTGAAGCAGTGACTAATAGAAAAAATAGAGAGCAACCAGCTGAAGATACTAAAAAGTTTGCAAAAGATTATGCATCTAAACACAAAGAGAGGAGAAATTAAATGTCTTTTTTTGATGATCTTGATTGGAACGCACGTGGCAGTACGTATGGACAAAAACATAAGACAGCTGGCGTTTCTTCTAAGTCACTAGGTGGGTTTAGAAGGTGGAGCAATCCTTCTTCTCAGACTGCTAGTACTAGAGCCAGTAAAGGTAGAGAATTTTTAAGTAGATTTGAAGACAAATTTAAAGATAAATTTAGAGATTAGAGACAGCATTTCCCCCTGTTATTCTAGGTAATAAGTCAGTTTTAGTTTTATGGCTATAAATTATTTTCAAGATACTATTTTCAGTACAGAAAGTACATTATCAGCACCAGCTGTTGGTACCGCTTTACAAGTAGCTGTTAATAATACGTTCTCTACAAGTGACTATACCTTTATCGTTACTGTTGCAAGTGTAGATACAAACGTAATTGTTAGGTTAGAAGGAAGTGTTGATGGAACTAATTATGCTCCAATAATAGCTAATCAAACAATAACTGCTAATGGGACAACTGCTTATAGTGTTTCTGGAAGACCAGTTAAATGGATAAGGACAAACTGGGTAAGTGAGGCTGGCGGTACCGCTGCTACTGTTACTTTTAGTGTAGCGGCTGCTTAAAATGACTCTTCCTGCTGTCAATCCAACAACTAGGAATGGTTATATGTTTGGTGCAAGAAGGGAAGAAATACCTTGGGAATCTGAAGGTCCAGATACCGGTAGACGTTTTCAAGAAGGAAGACCACAACGTATGGCTGGACAAAAGAATATTTTAGGTGTGCAACTTGGTCAAAAAGATGCACCTTATGGAGTAGGTCGTAATTTTGTACCAGAAGATAGGGATATTTGGGATGTAGATGCTGGTGATGATGCTTATGCACAGCAAGATCCTTGGAAAACTTTTGATGATAATTTAAAATCGTGGTAAAAAACCTTCGGCTATAATGATTTCTAAGTCTACTTGTAAATAAACGTGTCAAGCAGTAGTTCAAATAAGCAACCATTAATGGTTGATCGTCCGGCAACGACGTCTACATTATTAACTGTTGCGTCAGGACAAGCTTTTTCTACCAGTCTTATTCCAACTGCTGTTGGTAACTCTACAAAGGTTTTTGATTGTGATTCAGCTTTAACAGATACTTCTATTAGTGGAGCCTACATTGATGAAATCTGGTTTAGATATACTAAACGAGTAATTGAAAAAATTGATGCTAGAACAGCAACTTCTGGTACTTATTCAGCAGCATCTACTACTGCAACAATAACCATTTCTGGGGGTCATAATTTAGAAGTAGGTCAAGCAGTATTTTTAAATTTCACTAGTTATAATTCTGGAGCTGTTCCTATTGATGGAACCTTTACCATTGTTACTATTACTCCGACAACATTTACTGTTACTATTCCTAACATTGCCAGTGGAACAATTACAGGTAATGTAGATGTTTATGATCCGATTGATTTTTGTTTTTACTTAGTAAATACAGGAACAGTTACTAATATTAACCAATTCTTTCCATTGTTTGTTGCAAGTATTGATGCTGTAGCTGCTACACAATATTGCAGTTTAACTTTAAAAGAAGTTTTACCTCTTATTAATCATCCTGTCGTTCAAGCTGGTTCTAATTTCGGTTCTGCTAATAATGAAATAGCGCCAAAACAACGTGGCTTAATGCTTAAGCGTGGACAGGCTTTATACGTCTCTGTTAGTGGTACAGCGGCTTTGACGAATGGTTTCTATTGTAATATACAAGGTGGATATTACTAAATTGAAAGATGCCTTTTGGTATAGGTAAATTTAATACTTCACCCAAGACAAATTTCGATAAAGGGTTTTCAAAAAATTTAGATAATGGTGCTTTTTCCGTAGCCGCGAGTGGTGGAAGAAGTTATAAAAATAGTGAAATTAGGTTTTATAATACCGATTCATTATGGAGTAGATGGCGTAAAGGATTTGAATTATATACCTTAACTCAAAGTATGTTAGGTTCCACTGCGGGAGAAAGACAACGCCGTGGAGACTATCGTTTATATTTTACTTTTCAGCAATTTCCAGGTGTATTTATTCCTGCAAGACTTTATACTTTTCCTTCTTCTAATCAAGAATTAGGAGAACATATTGTTGGTATGCGTGATACAGATGCATTTAGTTTTTATGACTATGGTTTACCAATACTCGGAGTAAGATATTTAGGTAAATCTGTCAGTGCTACATATAGTCAATCCGGTACAACATTAACTGTCACTAAACAAGATCATGGTTTATATCCTGGAGAAAGTGTTTGGTTAGATATCTCAACTGGAGGAGGTGTTGACGAAACACTATCAATTGTAAGCACTACGCAAAATACATTTACTGTCACTACTTCAGCATCGGCAACTAACAACGGAAATGTTAACTATTATTTATCGACTACTTTTGGGGATTCGCGTTGGACTACTACAAGAGTTCGTCTTCGTTATTTGCCTACAGAGCTTTCTTTCTTTTCAGGCGAACGGTTAGCTGATCGGATTATAGAAAAAGATCCAGGTCTTGCCTCCACTTACTCAAGAAGTGGCTCTACAGTTACGATTACATGTCCCTCTGCTCATGGTTTATCTTCAGGAAACAAGGTATTTATTGATGTCACTAGTGGTACTGTTGCCTCTGGTAGATATACAGTTACTGTTACTAGTTCTACTCAGTTCACTTTAAGTACTCTTCTTAGTGGTACTACTTCAGGTAATGTAACTGTTAGTCGTCTACTTAGAGGTAGAGATTACAAAAATTATGTAGGTTACACGGTTACTGGTTTAGACGCTGTAACAAAAGAAATCATATTTCAAAGGCAAGATAGTTATGGAGCTACAACGACTGATGAAGTAACTTCAACTGTTGTACCTGCTCATCGTGGTTTTCTTGTAGGTAGATATTTAACGACTGAATTACGATGGCAATGTTCTTGTCAAGACTTTTCAAGGCGTGATAGTTATAATTTATATAGTGATTTACTTTCTGACAAATTTCCAAGAACAACTGTTAGATCAACTAAACCAGGTGGTGTTTTACAGCCAGATGGAACAGTTAGTGAAGAAAGAGATATTCCAGGTACTTTTAGAGATTTAGGCTTTACTGTTATTAATAATTTTTATGAATTACCAGAATATGAAGATACAAAATCAGTTGATTTAAGTACGTTCAGGATGGTCCAAGTATAACTATTAATATTGACAATCATAATTTACAAGCTAATACTAAGATAGAACTGACGTTTACAAGTGGCAATGCCGTTTCTGGTGAATACACCATTAGTTCGGTACCTAATCCAAATAGTTTTACTGTTGTTTATCCTTTCAGTGATACCGGTAGTGGTTATTGCACTGTTAGTAATTTAAAAAAACATGATTATGTTCGTTCTTGGTTATTAGAACCAAGTGATAAGCCTGTAGGAGCCGGTTTAGAGAAATTCGAAAAGAACTTTAGTAAAGAAAAATTAAAAGTACAAGATAATTATGAGTTATTAAAATTAACTCAACAAAATACAAAGTGGAGTGGAGGTAAAACTGTCATTGGTAATAGAAATCAACCCCAATCTATTTCTGATTTTGATCCATCTGTAATTGGGATGACTCTTACTGATGGTTTAAAACGAGATGCAGATGGAAATTTAAGTCGAGATGGAAAAGCAGTTAATACTACTAATCGAATGATTACATTAATTAATAAATTATTTAATCGATCTCCAGCTTTATTAGAGGATACAAAACTCGGCATAGTTGATAAACCTATTAATGAGTTTGCTTCTGATTATGAAGCAGGTGTTATTGATGGAGGTGCTTTTATTAATGGTATTCCTACTAGTACTACGGCTTCTACAAGTACAATAGATAGCGATACTTATAATCCTATTACTGATCAGGATGTAGTTGTTGATTCTGATCTTTATATTAATAGTTAGCTATGGCTGTACAAATCCTTTCTCGTCGTTCCAGTACTCTTCACGACCGGCCTTATCCTATTCGTCTTGGTACTGCTGAGTTGGCTGTTAATAATAATGCAGGTGACCCTGGACTCTTTTTTGCTGATAATACAGCTTCTCCTTCAACAGGTTTAATTAAAGTAGGACCTATCTCTGTTGGTTCAACTGCTCCTAATACTTCTGCAGCAGGTTTTAGTTCTCTTAGTAAAGGTGAATCTTGGTTAGATACAGCTAGTACTCAAATTTATAAAATATATGATGGCTCCAATTGGCAGACAGCTAAAGCTGTAGCATCAGTAAGTGCTGGCTATCCTGCTAATCCTATAGATGGTCAATTGCATTACAACACATCTACCAACAAGTTAGCTATTTACTTACTTGCAAGTACGTCTTGGGTTGTTATAGGTCCTTAGTGTTGAGCTAACAAATGATCTAGAATGCGATCCAATTTGTTATGGACAGCTTGCATTTCTCTTAAGAAGTCTTCTTTTAACACGTAATCACGTACAACTCTATCTTCTAGATTATCAAGGTCACGCTCAATATATTCAAATCGCTTTTCTAATTTTTGATTAAAATTTGAGAATGCTCGTGTAATACCAGCAAAGGCACCAATGCTTCCAGATAAGATGGCGGCTATTAACTCTGTTGACATAGTTTGATCCTCTTTTTCTATTCTAAAGGAGTTTACAAATTAAAATGATATTTAATAGACAAAGATTATGGCTACAGGATACGAACCTAATGTAGAAGGTGCGATAGCAGTCTTAGTAGATTTGTTAGATGCAAATTCATTTACTAAAACACGAATTCCCTATGAACCAAATTATCGTGGTTTAGTTGATGCATTAATAGATTTAAAGGAAGGTTTTCCTACGTATGCTCCTACACGTTTAAGTTTTGATGCAACCGCTTTTGAAAATGTAACTGAAGGTGATGCTTTATATATGAGAGCTTCAGATGGACAGGTAGGCAAAGCTAGTGCTGCTAATGGTTCGTTAGAAAATGCACATGTAATTGGATTGGCTGATGCAACTACTTCAGCTACTGGTACGTGCAAAGTAATAACAACAGGCGTTAAAACACTTTCGAGTATTGATCCAGGTGATATTTATTATTTAAGTCCGTCAACTGCTGGTGCTATTACAACTACAGTTCCTTCTTCATCTGGTCAAGCTATTGTAAGAGTTGGTGAAGGTGCAACGACTACTCTTTTCAGTATTCGTGTAGAACCTCCTATTAGATTAGACTAATGTCAGGTGCAACTGATCATGATCCTTATGAACCTAATTCGGAAGGTTTAGTTGGGGTTTTACTTGATTTAAAAACAACAATAGCTGGTAAGCAGGTTTATTCCATTATTGGTTTTACTGCACCTGCTTTTGAGAATGTAACTGCAGGAGAGGCTTTATACTCTCGTGCAAGTGATGGAAAAGTAGGTAAAGCCATTGCAAATGATACTCTTGATAAAGCAACTTGTATTGGTTTTGCTAGAACAACAAAGACAACTGGTCAAGACGTAGATGTTGTAACTCATGGTCAATTATCTAGTTCGAGTTTAACTACAGGGAGTGACTATTATTTATCTGCAGCTACTTCAGGAGCTATTACAACTACACCACCGAGTGGTAGCGGTAAATATTTAGTTCGTTTAGGTAGAGCATCTGGCACTGCACAATTAATTGTCAAGATAGAAGCGCCTATGGGCAGGAGTTAATAACTTTATTATTGGTAAGATAGATATTAAATAGACAGTTCTTTTTTGATAACAACTTAGAACTGAGCTGGATTAAAGTATGGCAACTAGAAAGTCACTTGTAATTGTTAGTGGTTTATTCCAAGAGTTAAATCCCTCTTCGGATAAATTAGATTTTGCTGGAAATACAACGGCTGATCTAAGTGAAAATACTAATCTTTATTACACAAATGCAAGAGCAAGATCTGCAATATCAATTACAGATTCAGGAGGGGATGGAAGCCTTGCCTATAACAATTCCACAGGTGCTATTACATATACTGGTCCTTCAGCATCAGAAGTTAGAGCACATATTAGTGTTGCCTCTGGGTCTGGTTTAACTTACTCATCTGGAGAGATAGGAACAAGTTCAATTCCTAATTCTCAACTTGCCAATAGCTCAGTAACTTTAGGAAGCACAGCTGTTGCACTTGGTGCCACTGTTACTACTTTTGCTGGAATAAGTTCTTTATCAGGAACTTCTATTACAGGAACAAATTTTTATACAGGAGTTGCTGGTGCAACTAACACACTTAGCATCACTGGCGCCACAATCATTTTTGAAGGAGCCACTGCCGATGCATATGAGACGACATTAACATCGAGTGACGCTACTGCTGATAGAACTATTACTCTTCCAGATAATACAGGAACAGTTTTAACTACTGGTACATCAATAGCTAATAGTAATCTTGCAAATAGTTCAATAACTATAGGAAGTACGAGTTTAAGTTTAGGGGTAACTTCAGCAACTCTTGCAGGTTTAACATCTTTAACTGCAACGACGTTATATGCAGGTACAGACGCTGCTGCAAATACTATTAGTATTGGAAGTGGCAATGTCACATTTGAAGGGGCTACTGCTGATGCTTATGAAATAGCATTAACAGCTGCAGATGCTACTGCTGATAGGACTATTACATTACCCAATGCAACTGGTACAATTGCATTGCTCAACACATTAAGTGCTGCTAGTGGTTCAGGGCTTACATATAACTCTGGTACTGGAGAGATAGGAACAAGTTCAATCCCTAACTCTCAACTTGCTAATAGTTCAGTAACAGTTGGAAGTACTGGTATTGCTTTAGGTAATACTGCTACAACAATTACAGGTTTGTCTTCTATTACCTCAACAGCAGTAGTTACTGACGATAGTGGATTCAGAATTAGAGACAATTCAGACAATACAAAGCAATTAGCATTTGAATGTTCCGGTATTTCAGGTAGTACTACTAGGACTCTTACAGCACCAGATGTTAGTGGAACTCTTACGCTGATAGATGCTTCTCAAACATTAACGAATAAAACGTTAACCAGTGCTGTTTTAAATAGTACTATCTCAGGAACTTCAATTAAAGATGAAGACAATATGGCTAGTGATTCTGCTAGTCATCTAGCAACACAGCAGAGTATCAAGGCTTATGTAGACACACAAATTACAGCTGAAGATTTAGATATTCAAACTGATTCTGGAAATATAGATATTGATTTAGATTCTGAGGCTTTAGTTTTAACGGGTGGGACAGGTATTGATACAAGTGCTACTGGAACTACAGTTACTTACGCCATTGACAATACTGTCGCTACATTAGCTGGAACTCAAACTTTAACAAATAAGACGTTAACGTCTCCTACTGCTTCTGGTTTATATCTTAGTGATGCATCTCTAACATTTGAAGGGGCAACTGCTGATGCATATGAAACAGTTTTAGCAGCTACAGATCCAACTGCAGATCGAACTCTTACACTTCCTGATGCAACTGATACTCTTATAGGTCGTGATACTTCAGATACTTTAACGAATAAAACACTAACTAGTGCTGTTTTAAATAGTACTATTTCAGGTACATCTATAAAAGATGAAGATGATATGGCTAGTAACTCAGCTAGTCATTTAGCTACTCAACAGAGTATCAAGACTTATGTAGATACTAAAGTTACTGCTGAAGATCTAGATATTCAAACTGATTCTGGATCAATATCTATTGATTTAGATTCGGCAACTTTAGTTCTTACAGGTGGTACTGGAATTGATACCAGTGCTACTGGATCGACTGTTACTTACGCTATTGATAGCACAGTAGCAACTCTTGCAGGGACACAAACTTTAACAAACAAAAGTATTACTAGTCCTACGATTACAGGAACAATAGATGCAACTGGTGCAGTATTTGCAGGAGCAAGTCCACTTGTGTTTGAAGGTGCTACTTCTAATGCTTATGAGACAACTCTTACAGTTACCGATCCAACTGCGGATCGAACTCTTACACTTCCAGATGAAACTGGAAATGTAGCTACCGAAAGTTTCGCTACTGCAATAGCAGTTGCATTAGGATAGTCTTATGGCAACCCAAGTACAACTCCGTCGAGGATCGACAAATCAAACTTCTACTTTTATTGGTGCGGTAGGAGAAGTAACAGTAGACACAGATAAAAAAGTCTGTGTTGTACACGATAATACTACTACTGGTGGTATAGCACTATTAAGAGAGGATGGAACTAATTCATCTTTTGGACTTGGTTCATTAACAAGTTGTGCGTTAAAATTTGCGAGTGATCCAAACACTGGAATTATCTCACCAGGTTCTGATCAAGTGGCTATGGTAACTGGAGGCGTTGCTAGGCTTACAATAGATGGAAGTGGATCAGTAACTATTCCAGGTAACGTTTCTATTACAGGAAACCTATCGGTGAATGGCTTATTTAATTCTAATGACAACATCGCTCTCATCGTCGCTTTAGGCTAATATGGCAAATACCTTCAAACAAGCAACTAAATCGAGTTTAGTTACAGATGCTGTGACTAGTACAAATACGAACATTCTCGTAGCTGGAGCTTCTTCAACTGTTATTATCCTTAATGCTTTAGTTGCAAATAAAACAAGTACAAGTGCAAACGTAGACGTGTACTTAGTTCCTAATAGTGGAGATAATGTTTATCTCTTGAAAAGTGTTCCAGTTCCTGCTGGATCTTCTTTAGAACTGATTACAGGTAGTAAAATTATTCTCGAAGCTAGTGATGTTATACGAGCACGTTGTGATACAGCAACTGCAATGGATCTCACTCTCAGTTATCTAGATCAGACCTAGAATTATGGGATTATCTACTGTTGGTGATATTAGTAAATTACAAGCACAGTTTGCTTCCATTAAGGATGAAATTGATAAACGATTCGATAAGACTATTCTTACATTAGAAGAAACTAGTTGGGTAATTATTAGAAAGAAAAGAGACTATTTACTTTGGACAACAGATTGGACAATGACACCAGGTTGCACTGTAGATCAAGCAGCTTGGTCTGCCTATAGACAAGCATTGAGAGATATTCCACAAACATATTTTAAAGATGGCTACGGAGCAGTTGTATGGCCTAAGGCACCTTCTTCTGATGGTCCAAATACTAAATTCGAAGCGGAATAGATAAATAGAGTAGAAATACAATAGAAGATAACAAAGTCATCTAATACAAATGTATATTGGGAATGATCTGCAAGTTGCGGAGTCAGGCAACAAAATTATTGACGATATAAGTTCTAGTTTTAATGGGAGCACAACTTCGTTTGCATTACTAGTTGGAGGATCAGCTCCAGTACCTTTTCCAATTAACACTCAGCAGATTTATATCTCAGTTAATGGAGTCATTCAAGAACCTGATCCGACGGGTAGTGCAGGTTTCAAAATATCAGGAAATAATATTGTATTTAGTTCAGCTCCAGCTAATGGACATGCCTTCTTCGGCGTTATTTTATCTGGTGCAGACTACGTCACAGTAGGTACTGAGTTCCCTGCAGGTAGTGCTACCGCCCCAAGTATTACCTTTGGAAATGACAACGATACAGGATTGTACTCAGTAACTGGTGGAACGATGGGTTTCACTTCAGATGGAGTTCAAATTTTCACTCTTGACGGTAATGGATTTAAATTACCTGATAATAAAAAATTATTAGTTGGATCTTCGTCGGACCTAGAGGTATATCATGATACTTCCAACTCGTTGATAAAAAGTGTTAATGGTCAATTAAAGATGATTGCGCCAGCTAGTAGCTCTGTCCGTATAAGGAATCATGATGATTCGGATAATGTAGCCGTATTTAACATAGATGGTGCTACTAATTTGTATTATGACTCAGCACATAAATTTTCGACAACCAATACAGGAACAAACACCATTGGAATCCATGTAGACGATGGTGCTACACACGACGGAGATGTAACGTTTACTGGTGCATCTGCAAGTGTTACTTGGGATAAGTCAGTAGATGATTTGATTTTTGCGGATAATGCTAAGGCTGCATTTGGAACTTCATCAGATTGTTCCATATATCATGACGGTTCCAATTCTTATATAACTAATGCTGTTGGTCATTTATTTATAGATACGACTTACAACACCTATCTAAGAAAGACGGGTGGTGAGGAAATGGCTGTATTTGTTCCTGATGGTGGTTGTTTTCTTAAATATGATAATGTAACAAGGTTTGAGACATCTAATACGGGAGCGACTGTTACTGGAATACTAGTTGCAGAGGGAGGTATTGACGCCACTGATGCTCAAAATAATACCAGAGTTGGTGCAGCTGCAGGGGATAGTTTTGATGGAACCAATGCTGAAAATAATACTCTTATTGGTTACGAAGCAGGAACAACAATAACTACAGGAGATGGTAATACTGGCGTAGGTGCTGATGCTTTAAGATTAACTACTACAGGTAGTTATAACGTTGCTGTTGGACAAAATTCTCTAGAAGATAATACGACAGCGAATGAGAATGTTGCTGTTGGATATAGTGCTTTAGCTAATAACACAACAGGAGCAAAAAATACAGGATTAGGTCATCGTGCTTTAATCATTAATACAACAGGAGAGAAAAACACGGCTGTTGGAGGAGAGGCGTTAGAGGCTAATACAACAGCCGATAATAACACTGCTGTTGGATTCCAATCGTTAACTACAAATACAACAGGAACAAGAAATAATGCATTAGGAGATAGAGCTTTAGCTTCAAATACAACAGGTAACTATAACTGTGCTTTTGGTAATTTTGCTTTAAATGCAAATACTACAGCCGAGACAAACACTGCTTTTGGTGATTATGCTTGTGCTAACAATACAACAGGAGCAAAGCTTACTGGTGTAGGTCAGAATGCTTTATATGCGAATACTACAGGAGCTGAAAATACTGGTATTGGTTATACTGCTTTAGATGCAACTACAACAGGTAACTATAATACTTCTCTTGGTTCTAGATCTTTAACAGCAAATACAACTGGATCTTCCAATATTGGAATTGGATACAACGCATTAAAAACAAACACAACAAGTAATCAAAGTGTTGCGATTGGTAATAACGCACTACAATCAAATACAGCAGCAGGAAACCTTGCAGTTGGATCTGATGCATTAACTAATAACACAACAGGTAATACTCTTACTGCTGTTGGAACTTATGCCTTAGATGCAAATACTACTGGTCATTACAACACTGCAGTAGGTAACACAGCTTTATCTGAAAATACAACTGGAGGTTTTAATACTGCTGTAGGTACTCATGGTCTGCAATACAATACTACAGGAGATTATAATACTGCTGTAGGCATGTATGCTTTACAAGCAAATACAACAGCCGATAATAATACGGCAGTTGGTTATCAATCTTTAAAAGCAAATACAACTGGTGCTGTAAATACTGCTGTAGGTTCATATGCATTAGATGCAAACACAACAGGATCTTATAACGTCGCTATTGGACAAAATACTTTAGGTGCAAATACAACTGCTAGTTACAATACTGCTTTAGGTTTTTCGGCTGGTCGAGTAATTACGACAGGCGACTTAAATACTGGTTTAGGTGCTCAAACCCTGTATGCAACCACTACAGGTGGAAGTAATACGGCTATTGGTGTAAACGCCTTAATGGATAACACTACAGGCACACAAAACGTTGCTGTCGGTGTGTCGGCTTTAACAGATAACACTACAGGCTCGCACAACGTCGCTATAGGTGTTAGTGCTTTAGAAAAGCCTACAACTGCAAATTACAACACTGCTATTGGTTGGGAGGCAATAAAGCAAAATACATCTGGTGAACATAATACTGCTACTGGCTATAGAGCTTTACAGGACAACACTACAGGTGATAGAGGTACTGCCTTTGGTGCGTTTGCCTTAAACAACAACACAACAGGAATTAGGAATGTAGCCGTTGGTTATAACGCTTTAGGGAATAACACGACAGGACAATATAACGTTGCTATGGGTGCTTATTGCTTAGATGCTCAAACTGAGGCTGATGGTAATACAGCTATTGGATATTTCTCCCAGACTAGTACTTCAACAGGTACTGGTAATACTAGTCTTGGTTTCCAGTCTGCATATTCAACTACAACTGGACAGTACAACGTTGGTGTTGGCTATGAAGCGTTAGAAGCAAACACAGAAGGTAGCTATAATACAGCTGTCGGACATAGAGCTTTAGAAGCAAATACAACTGCCAGTGAAAACACTGCTTGTGGATCTGGTGCTTTATATTCTCATGTAACAGGTACTGGTAACGTTGCTGTTGGTCAAAATTCACTGGTTTTGTCTACTGGTGGAGTAGGTAATACTGGTATTGGTCATGATGCTTTATATGATTTAACAACAGGTATTTATAATTCTGGCCTTGGTAAACTTGCAGGAAAAGCTATCACAACAGGAGAATACAATACTTGTGTTGGTTATAGAGCAGGTGATTACAACGCTCCTATAACCACTGGCATAAGGAATGTCATGATTGGTGCTTATGCTAATACAAATGCTGCTGATGATCAATATTCAATAGCTATAGGATATAACGCTGGTGGAAAAGGTGATAGTACTTTAATGGTTGGTAATGTTGGTAATGGAGTTTATCATTCAGGAAATACTACAACTTGGTCAACTACTTCTGATGAAAGAGTTAAAAAGAATATTGTAGATAATAATACTGGTTTAGATATTCTTAATCAAATACAAATTCGTAATTTTGAGTATAGAACTGAAGATGAAATTATTGATTTTGATAATCCTAAATCAGCAGTAGTTGAAAAAGAAGGTCAACAATTAGGAGTTATTGCACAAGAATTAGAAAAAATATTACCAGAGTGCGTAAAAACTCAATCAACGGGAGTTAAAACAGTTAACTCTGATAATTTGACTTGGTATTTAATAAACGCAGTCAAAGAACTATCTGCAAAAGTCGCTGCCCTCGAAGCAGGGTAGAATTTACCTATTCACTTTTATTTCCATGGAAGAAAGAACAACCGATGAAGTAGCAGCAATCTTTTCTGCTGCTGGTGATAGTGTTACCTCTATTAACACTACCAAAAGATCAGATGAAACTAATGATGAATTTAAGGAAAGAATCAAAAGAAATGTAGACCATCTTGAAATAATCAAGGCATACAAAAAATTAGATGAAACTACATCTATCTGGGGCTCTGAGAATTTTACTGCTATCGATGCAGCTATTACTAAAGGTAAAGGGTTACTCTGATATGCAAAAAATTATTAATATCATCGCTCTTTCGTCTGGCGTTGTATCTATCGCTATTGTCGGGAGTGGTATATTTGTATACCTACAAAGAGATCAACTTATTAATAAGGTTAAGTCTCAAGTCCTTGACTCAGTTACTGGATCACTACCTTCATTAGTAGATACTAAACTCCCAAGTATGACTGGACCAGCTAGTCCAATTCCTTCTGCTGGTTTAGGTATAGGGCTTCCTAAATAGTGGAACAGATACCTGATATTGATATTCAGGTCACTGAGATAAGTACACCACACATTCAAATATGGAGTCTTCCTGTACAACCTACAGCTCCTGAGACTCCACCAGTTACTGTACTTATTGGTACTCCTGTAGTTGATATACCAGGTTGTGTTGAATTTCATCCTGATGATAAGAGAGCACAAAATTTACCGATAGAGGATACAAATGGTTTAAAAACGTTATGTCCTAATGGGCAATATCCTAGTTTCAATGCTATGGATTATAGTCCTGAGGATTTAGTTTATACCACTGCAGCAAAACCTCCTGCCTACGCAGCCCCACCTGCTCCTGAAACTCCAGAAACAAAAGTACCTGAAGTACCTAAGAAAGAGGTGCCATGTCCTGGTCCTAATGCTCCACGTATAGGAGACGTTGCTCAGAATCAAAAAGAAAAGGTAGTAGGTTTTGAGTTAAATGAAGATAAGACAATTTGTATAACGTTATACGAGGATATTGGATTTACTGAACAATACTTACCCTCGCCACAAATTGCTTCTACTACTGCAATTATTGCTTCTACTGCTGTTGTTTCTAGTGTCCTTGCAAAACCTTTAGCTGATTTACTTTTAAAAACTGTAAAGCCTATCGTCAAAAAAGTTATTACAGCAGTTCAGAAGAAACTTGGTAAAACTCCAAGGAAATTAACTATTTCTGAGATTCGTTCAAATCAGTACCGAGAGAAAAGGAGTCTCCCTCCTTTAAAGGAGCCGAAGAAGAAATAGAATGTGTATGAGGGCCAACTACCCCTGGAGGATTCACCAACATGACGTCCGAGCAGATGACTGCTGACTTCGACTTAGGGTGAAAGGCTACTCCCGCTTTTAATAGTTCACCACAATTTTTTAGACGTGCTATTTCAAAATCTAATCTTTTATTTGCTATAAGCTGATTTTGCATTGCAAGTCGTGTATCCACTGCCCTTTTACATCTGGCTTGCAGTCCTCCATCAAGGGGTATGGAAATGGTTGCGGAAATTCCCAAGGACAAGTTGAACTGATCTTTCTGACCTGTTCTTGTTGGCACGTAGTAGAGAATGGAGCCGGGATTATCGACGATTCCATCATCGTTGGCGTCAGAGACATCATATACAGGATCATCATAATAATATTCTCTAGGCTTTTGAAAGCTATGGCTATCAGTAATAAATGGAGTGATGTTTAGGGTAGGTCCTTGGCAACTGATTCCATCTCCGTAGGTGTTGGTGACGTATGGTCCCTGCAAAACCTGAATGGCCTGGTTGGTGACACTACCACTACTATTAGCCACAGGATTAGCAGTGGCGCTAACACCGCCAACGTCCGAAGCGCGTACTGCTGTGGGGAGTAGTGATACCGCATTGAGAAATACTAATAGAAAGGAGCTTAATTGCTGAAAGTTGACGTTGTGTCGGTCACACTTTGGATCTCGGTGACTCTTTGTATTATGGTCTGGTTGACCATCCCTGGAGCGCGATAAGATTCTGTAAATTGAAAGCTGCCAGCAGGATTCACTATTGTCCAATCTGGTTTGTTTGCAGCGTCTAGACCCGTCCATGTAGAAGTCACACCTTGAAGCGTATTTGAATTACCAGTAACTGCATCTGGAGAGATGCTTGATCCCGAATGATCGACATTGGTGCCGGTCACAGTATACTGCCACCCTGTTTGATAATCAATTGAATTTATCGTCTCCGTTACCTTAGATGTTGTCTCTGTATGGCTGGTCATTCCTCCTTGAGTGAAATTTGGAATCACAGGAACTGCTCCAGCTTCAGGTATAAACAGTAGTGATAAGACGGTTAATAAGCGTTTCATTGTAGCCTATTTAGTCTCCTATAACAACCTCACTTACGAATTGCCCAGTCGCAGTGGTACCAGCGCCTCCAGCGGTTAGCGTAACTACCCCAGCACTGGTAATTGTCCCTGCAAGGGTACCTGCAACACCGCCAGATTGCGTTGTAGTATTACCAAAAGCTGGCATATCAGCTACTACTCCAGAGGTAACATCAACACCACTACCTATTGCTGGTATGCCGTCCCCTTGAGTGTAACTTTCCGAGAACGAATACGCTGATCCGACAGTATTTATGTCATAGGTACCTGCTTTCATAGTTGCCGCAGCCGTTGCTGATCCAATCGTCAACCCTCCAAACACATCACTATTACCAGTGCCTACTTTAATGTTTGATCCTGAGACGGCATACGTACTACCAATTCTTTCTGCACTCGTTGCTGCTCCCGTGACTGATAGTTGAGTTGACGTTGATAGCCTATGAACCAGATCTGCCTTTGCAGAAGGTGCAATAAAGAACATTAATAAAGGGATTAGTTTCCACATAGGGCTAAATAATTCTTTTTCGCAATATAAGTTTACCTGAGGTTAAACTTAATACGTCTTGCTACTCTACGATGCCTGAAAATGTAAAAGAATCTTCGGTAAAAAATGATACTGAAAAGAAAAAAGGTGTGTTTGGAAAAGTAAAAGATGCACTTATTCCTGATCAAGAAGAACAGGCTGCAATTATATCTACAGGGGTCAGAATTGTAGTACTTGGGTGGTCCGGTGCGATCTTGACGTTAAATTATGTTGCGATCCCAGGTGTGCCTCAACAGAAAATAGATCCAACCTTCATCGCGTCAGTATTCACAGGCGTTCTCGCCAGTTTTGGCATTGCTACAGCGTCTAAAAAAGGTGATGGAACGATGAAAATGAATGGTGAAAATAATGGACAAGTTAGTAAGAAAGATATGGAGGAAATGATTGCAAAAGCTGCTGCTAATTCTGCTGTACAAACTATTAGAATTGAGCAGGCTCCATTAGTAATTAAGGCTGAAAATCCTAATTCTAAAGATGATACAAAGTATCAGTTGTAACTAGATAAGGATTGGGTAATATACGGACAGCTTTTCTCTAAAATGTGTCATCTATTCATTGGGCATGGGTTTCCGTTACGTCAAGATGTCATACATGGTTAAAAAGCCATCCTGTAGATGAAAATAAATTAACTGTTGAGGAGAAAGCTCAGGTAATGCCATCGCGCTCTATATTGCGCTGTAAGGTGCTTGATCGGAAGGATGAGCATACAAAGCTAGATATGCGCGGTTTAGGCGACTGGTGGGTTCTAGATAGCCATTGGAATGGATTGTCTACCGATACGGCAGATAGACCTTATGAAGTTGATGGAGATTTAATCTTTTTAAAAGATTTTCCTTACTACTACCAAGAGTCAGATAAGTATGACGATAGTCATGTTTTCACTTTTGCCATGTGCTTAAAATACCTCAAAATACCAGGTATTAACGGGGTTATGGATTATGTAGAGGCTGTTAATAAGCATGGTTTAAGTCGAATTAAGAGTTCAAATGCTAAAGCTTTAGAAGAATTTGGAATAAAGGCTACGTTTACTTACTCTGCTGATTCCTATGACATAAAAAAGCAAATAAAAAATGGTCAACCCGTTGCTGCAAGTCTTTTATGTAGAGGAACACCGGAATATCCAACGGGTAAAACTCATCTTGTAGCGATTACCGGATATGGAAAAGATTACTGGTTAGTTCAAGATCCATTCGGAGAAATGGATTTAATTAATGGACTTTGGTCTGATAGAAACCCTTTAGCGGGAAAGGATGTGCGTTATAGCTTTAAGGATATGAACCCAAGATTATTCGCCAGTGGTGGCGCATCTGGCTGGTGTTGGCTAAATTTTAGAGAGATCTAGATTAAGGAGAGCTATTCTCTCTTTGATGAGCAATTACTTTTTAAAACCATGGCTGATGCCCCGAAATCATTAGAAGATCAGTTAGAAGATCAGAAAGAGCAATTAGAAACACAAATTAAAGAGCTTGAAGCGCAGCTGATGCGTTCTAAAGAAGGTTATTTGAAGATTTTAGGTGCTCTAGAGTTCTCTGCAATTCAAAAGCAACAAGCTGAAAAGGCAGCTACTGAAACCACTACCGAGGTCGTAGACCCCTAATACCATGTTGGGCGAGTTGAACAAAAGTAGATATCGAGCCCTTGAGTTACTAGCAGAGCATGTACGTGCTCCGTCTCGTGAACTCTCTATAGATGCAATTGTCTGTGACGTTAGTGATGAAGATCTTCGCTGGGTTACAGACAGAATCCATTATTATTTACTCAAGTTATTAGAGGATGCTGATTATGATCCAGTAGATGAAGAAAATATAACGATTATTGAGGAAGTGAAAAGCTAAGTTAATGCATTTTACAGTTTTTTCATACGCGAAAAACGTCTGTGTTTCATTGCGAGCAAGATCTTCTCTCCAACTTAATTGTTCTTTCTCCAAACAATGCTAGACATCGCTTTCGACAATATATTTTTGATGCTTGGGATTGGAAATGTGCTTACTGTGGTGAAGAATTAACACCTGAAACTGCAACAATTGACCACATTATTCCAAAATTTAGAGGTGGGCAACATGTGAGGGTAAATATGTGTTGCTGCTGTAGTCCTTGTAATAAAGCGAAAGCTACATCAAGACTTGAGGATTGGTATACAAAAGAGAATGAACATTATTGCGAGGAGAGATTTGTTAAACTAAAACAGTGGTGTTAGTTATTTAGTAAAGTGGAACCTAAAAGAGATCCTTATGAATTTTTACGTGAAAGAGCACTTAAGGTTGCTAGTGAAATGGAGGATCATAGATCTGAACGTGATGTAAATATAGGCAGACGTGCTATAGCTGGTGAGAAGCCTGCTACTGTAAGGGAAAAAATGGATGATAGGGTTTTTAATACGTAGTTAAATTAAGGGCCAACTCCTCCACCATTTAGTTATTACATACTTTTCTCCTTTTATTGGCGGTAAGGCTTCGTGCATTGTTTTATAGTTAGGTTTTCCATTTTTATATAAATTATTCCACGCTAAAAGTAATCCAGGTTCTGGTTTAACTTTTAAATTTAGATGTTTAAAGTAAGTTTCTCCTCCTTCTTCTACATGATTTAAGTACATCATAGTGGTCCATGTGCGCTGTCCCATCCATTCGCAATAGACTTTATATTGTTTTTTATCTCCTGGTGGGAAAAAATCCCAATGTTCCTTGTAATATTCACCAGGTTTATATTTTTGTGCCTGCATAGCCTCTCCAATAAAAGGATCTAATTCTGTTAAATCTTCTAATTTATTATCTATATCCAGAATTAATTCTGCTGGAAAGAAGTGTAGATCTGCAGTTTCACTGGTTCTATAGTCTGATGTATACAGTTCATCTTTATCATTTGCTAGTGTGGATTTTCTAGTAGATTTATTTATACATTCAATTAATTCTTTACATTCATAATCTGTTAAAAAATTTCTATGAAAGTATATTTGTGTAAAAGGGTAGGGTATCTTTTCTGTTTTATATATTAATGGATTGTTGTAGAAGTATTCATAATTAATTGATTTTGGTGCTGATTTAAAATTACAGAGTATAAGTAAGGCTTTTATTTCATTATCACTTAAGTTATAAGCTTCTTTATAGGTTCTTAAAATTTGTTCTTTTGTTACTCCACATAATGCAGTTCTTGTAAAGTTTTCCGCTATTTTAGTTAATTCATCTATATGCATTTGTAAGTTCTAGTACTCGTACAATATATAAGTGTAACTATAGAGGCATTTGGAGCTGATTGCCCTAAATTTTATAGTATTATTTGGTGGGAGCTATGGAATTAGCTCTCTACTACTTAAACGTAGTGAAAAGAAGATTGTAAGTAGGCGTTCTAGACGAGGAATTGCAGTGTCAGTTCAGCGCTGGTAATATATTTATAAGGTTCTAACTTTTTATGGATGCATTAGAGCTTCCGGTTGATGTCGAATTTTCAATTCATGCAGCTTCCCTTGCGATTCAAAATCTTGATCGTTCGGATTTAGAAGATGCCTTTATTGAGATGCTTCATCAAAAAGCTTTGGATAAGCAAATGTTTTTCAATATTATGAAGGACCACGGCATTGATGCCGATATTCAATTCAACATCTCCACTGTAGGACAGATCTCTTAAGTACCATGGCTACTCGCACAATTGAAGGCACTCTAGATACACAAAGCGTTGATGCTGGTTCTGAGATTACTTATCTTGGTTCTACAGCTGCTGCTAACCCTGGGGAAGCTGTCAGAGGCTTTCGAGTTAACCCTGGTAGTACAGGAGACATCAAGGTGACACTTGATCGTAGTAGCTCCATTAATACTATGGAGATTTTTCAAGAAGATGCTTATACAGCAGGTTCTGCTCCAAATGGTTATTCAAAATTTGCAAATATTGCTAGAGATGGTAAAGGTAAAGGGGTTGTTGGTGTAACAGTAACCAATGCTGCTAAAAATTATATTGTGTTATTGAAGTTAGACGGTTACTCTAGTGTTAGTTACAGCGGTAGCGTTGTCGTCCCATAAGAAACAGAAATTACGAACTAGGTGGAAGGAACATCCTTTTTTAACTAGAAAAGGAATAAATTTAATTGGCAGTAAGAAATTAGGGAAGAGATGGTTAGCGTCTACAGATAAGGCCACTGAAGAGGAAATTGATAGTCAATTAGAGGAGGATTTAAAAGAGTTTTCGGATTTAGTAGCTAGTTATGTAATAGTTCCTTTAAATACTAATAGAAAGGCAGCTCTACTGAGTTTTGCTCATAGTCTTGGGATATCTTCATTTAAAACATGTCGCTTATTAGAGTTAATAAACTCTTCTGCTGGTAAAACCAAAATTATTCGAGAATGGAGTCCTTATATCAATCAAATTTGGTTGTCTGGGGGTGATCTAATGAGAGATAGACGTCGTGTTGAATTGGATACTTACTATGCTGCGGATAAAGAGATTCCCACGTTAGTTCCTCATCGTTGTCGGGTAAAGAGATGTTTATTGAATCTCCCTGAAACTTATACTGGGGTTCCCAATCAGCTGAAAGCAATTGAATATCTTGAGAAAAAGTTAGCGGAGTGGGACCCGTCTGGAGAAGTTCTTCGTCAGTTTTTTCGTTATTGGACTCAGAAGCCCACTGGTCTAGGATCTCCGCCGCCTTAGGCTCATAGTGTTTAAGCATGTCTAGAGCGTCTATTAGTTGTAGTTCTGGGGTGTAATTGTCTATTAGGGTTTCGTACTGCATGACGGTAAAGCTTTTGATTGGCGCTTTAATCCTATTTTAAGCAGTACTAAATAGCCAATTAAGTCCATAATGACATCTTCGTCTTCACTAATCAAGCCTGCACCTTTTTGCACTCTATTTAATTTATCGTCAATTCTTACTAATAGTTGTTCAACTGCACTAGCTTTACTAAAAATTCGAGCTGGTTCAAGTGCAGAGTTACCATATTTTTGATTTTTATATAATAAAAGTTCTTTTACATCATCACAAATAGATGCTATTTCAATTTGAGTATCTGTCATCTCTATCATGATCGTTAAAATCTTAATTTAGCAGATAATTTTTCCTAGATTAGAAAATATCTCTTTAAATCGCTCAGTTTGATCAAATCCAAACTCAAGACTCGGTAAATATACAAAATAACCCCAAAATAAAGGTGCTTTCAAAGTAAATAATTTATCTCCATGAATAAGATTAGCTCGGTCAGGAGGTATACAGACTGGAAAATCCCACATTTCTGGACATGTTCTTATCATTTCTGGATAAATGGTGTAAAACAAAGCTTCTGGTATGTTTCTCAGTTTCCATTCTCTAACTAGACGTCTAAACCATATAACTGAAGGTGCTTTTGCTGCTGCTCCAGCTTTGACACTCCATCTCCATGTTCCTCTTTCTTTACTAAAAGAACAACGACCAAAAGTAGGTGGGAATAGATATGTTTTTCCTGTCCATGGTTCTTCAATATTTAAACCATCTTCTTCTAATGTATATATTTTTTTAGCTCTTACGAATTCGACGTTTGCAGAGTGAGTGGAGCAAGGATCGAGATCAATATCACCTAATAAGGCATGGATGTAGGGTAAATATTCAGCTGGCGTTATCCAGTCATGGTTGAGATGAGCTATACGCCCTAATACGAAATGGTAATTAGCCCAACGTAGCTTTCTTTTATGCTTCACATCATTTTTACAAAATCAGCTCCTTCGCTATCATGTTTGTAATGGATTAATTGCATTTTCTTTTGATCCTGAATAATAAATAATGACTCTTTCTTTGGATCAATCTGTTCAGCCCGTGATATTGCTTTTTGCATGACCTCTGAAACTCCCTCCATATCTCGATTATTAAAGTCGTTAAGTGCATTCATTAAGTGATCTACTGTTAAGTAGAACATGCTTTTCTTTTCTGGTGCATCTGGAACATAGACCATTGCTCCAGGTCCTTCTTTTTTATAGAACTCTGAATAAAATTCACACATATCTGCACATATGCGTTCGATTGTTAGTTGAAGAAGTTTTGCTTCATCCTCACTAGTTACAGTTCTTAGAAGTTTTTTGAGGAGTTCGTTTCGTCTACTTGTCATAGGATTCTCTATCTGATTAAGTTTATCAAGTTTTTGTTTTAGCACCAGTCTTTTCTTCAGCCTCTGGTTTTTTCTTTAATACAGATTTAATGAGATGGCCTAAGCCTGATTTTTTTAATGTCTCTAATAATTTTGGCAATGGTTGATAAAGGACTACGGCTTTTTGCATATTTCCTATTTTTTTGATTAATTTGCCATTTTCATCTCTTAATTTTGTTAATTCACCTTGTCTTATTAAGTATTCTGCAACACAGCGATATCTACGTTTTTCTGTCAAATTGATTTCTGGATATCTATCACAAATGGTGCTAGTTCTCATATCGCTAAAGGTAAGTCTGATTTGATCCGCTAATGAGAGACCTAGCATTAGATCAGTTGTACTTGTTTCATAACTGCAGATTAATTCTAAATATCGTCGTAAATCAGCATTTTCAAAGCTACCCGATGGAGGTATAAATATTTCTACTTGTTCAATTAAAGAATCAACTAAGAGGTCTTTATAATTTTTTGTTGTAACAGAATTTATGTCAAGTTCTGAAAACCTATAGCTTTGATACAGATTCTCGTCTGTTTCAATTGGCTCGTATTCTGTTTGATTTAAGGCTTCGATCCAGTCCTCATTTTTTATAACTGTCATTCGAGGACTTTATCTTTTGAAATATTAGCCCAAAATCGATGATTGTCCCATTGTTTTTTATGATCAATTCTTAAAACCCACCGATAGTAGTCATTAATGTCATCCATATGCTCATCTATTGAGGTAAGTTGATACCATTTAGATCCATAAATTTCTTTAAGTCTCTTTTCACATTTAATACGTGATCCTCCATAATTGCAAGCTTCCCAGAGAGCTTTAGCAAATTGTTTTTGCTGATGAGTAGTTAATTCTAGGAGATCTTCTATGGACAATTTAGCTACAAGTTCGCTAAACTCTGAGAGGAAAGGATATTGTTCGTCATGCGCCGCCCGATTACTTACGCTGAGTTGTTGTTGATCCTCGCTCTTTTGCCCGTCGGTGTTATTGGTGTCCAGCATTTACATGGGTTTGTGACAGATAGAATCAGTATAGAGATAAAACTTAAATAGACGATATGGGCAGGAAGTCTCCCCCACCTCCAACAATAATAATGCCGCCGCCTCCTCCACCACCACAGGTGATAACGGATGTGACACCTAAGGAGACTTATCAAGATGCATCATCTTATTTAAATCGAATACACAATCAGACAGAAGAAATAGCTCGAAGAAGGTGGAATAGAGGGGAAACTGATGCAAACATCGCACTTAGCCATGCGGATGTTAATTTGAGGCATGCTGAACATGCAGCTAGGTGGGCTAATAGAAATAATCCAGATTTTGGCTCTCAATCTGGAGTATCTAATTTAGGTGGTACAGCAGCAATTCTTGGTCAATTAGCACCTACTCAAGGGGGTAGTGCTAGTCGAGATGCACGTATTAGACCAGGTTTTCCTCCTCCAAGTGCTGATCCAAGGATACCTTCTACACCTAATGACCGTCTTGCTGCTGCTCAACAGGCTTATGCTAAGGCCCTAATTAGGAAAGAAAATGATGAGTTCTATTTCCCTGAATTTCAAGAACCATCTTGGAAAGATAGAGACTGGTATGACACCATTAAAAAGTGGGATGATAGAAGTGATAAGGTTGTAGTTGGTGATGCTACACCAAAGATAATTAAGTAATTTTATACTTCTCCAAAATCTAACATTTCATCGTAGGTTTGGTTTACTAGACCCCAGTTGATGGCTAAGTCAAAGTTATCTTTAACTAGTCCCCAATCAAGTACATTAACGTTTAAACTTATTGCATAAGAGGTTTCTAAGTAACGTATATCATTAGTGATTAAAAATATATACTCTCCTTTTGGTAATTTAGTAATTGGATAATCATCAGTGCTTAGATCTGTATTCTCATCTGTATAGTCAATCGCACCTTCATTATGTACATATCCATCATCATTAATTGGTAATTCTTCTCTTCTTTTATCTTCAGTTATTTTATAAAAAGCTAGAAGAGTATTTTTATTAGTTTGTTTTTCGTAAGAAAATTGTGACTGATCTTGAGTAAATTGAACAGATCTCGGTTCAACTAGTCTTATTTTATAAAAAGTTGTTTGCTTACGTGATAATCCGCCATGAGTATTTTTTATGGAGAAGGAACGAAAAACAGAGGAAAAATCCCCTAAGTCAATAGGATTATTTAAATTATCACCATCTTCTGCAGGACGTGGATCTGAGCCATAGTATGAAGTAGGTCCATAAGCAGTTGGACCTGCTCCACCGGTAGGATACGCTTCAACCTTCCCTAGATTATAGAAACCTGTATTACTCGGAATTGTTGTTAGATACCTGCTCATCTTTAGATTTTAAGCCAGTAAATAGTCCGTGCATGGGATGATTAAGATCATCTCTGCCGTCCTTTTCATATAGTTCATTCATTATTCTAACTCGTGCAGCCATAGCCTTAACTCCTTCTTTACCAGTACTCTCTTCTTCCATTGACAACCATTGGTGCATAATCTTTCGTGTCTAAATGATAATTACTAGGTACTACCTCACTTCTTTTTGATACTACCTTTTTCCTTTTTGTGATGTTTGAAGATGTTTCCGTGGGTGAGTCTGATGTTCTCAATTTCATTTGGATGCTTGCAGTTTTTAAGTTCTTTGATTGTGAGATGCGTCGGATTACAGCAGAACGCTTTGCAGGTTGGCCTACTGAAGATCCGGTATTTTCCAGTGTATCCGCGAGAGAGCCAAAAGGCTACCCTTGAAGCTGACTGAGTTTTAGCTGCATGGAAAGGTGATGGGAAATAGGCAGTTGATTCAGTGCCATGCTTTCTAGTAGCTCCTTGCCATACCCAACAGTCATCTGGTCCTTGTATGTCAACTTGATCCCAGAAGGTTTTAGCTTGCCAATAGAAAGTACGAAAATCGAAATTAGTGACATCTACAGTGCATCTTCCTTTTTTTATTTCTTTCATACAGTCCAAGCATTCCCCCATTAAACCAAAATTTCCTTTGTGAGTTGGTTCTAAACCTTGGTGCCAAGGGCATGTTTTATTTTCATTCATGAGATAGTTAATCCGAAAGTTCTTAACTTCAGTTGGATGTGCTTTAGTTAATGCTTTGCAAGTTAATAATAGCTTTTCCCAAACCTCATTAAAACTATCAGGTCTTAAATCACCTGCAACGTCTTCATAAGTCATCTTATTGCAGATGCGTCTAACAGTGTGGTAAGGAAGTTGATAAGCTTTTGCTAAATCTTTCATACTTATTCCTTCTTCCTTTTCAAGCCTTAACTTAGTTATTAAGTCCTTACTAATAGCTTTATTGATAGGAAAACATCGTTTTGATTCTTCATATGCAACGTCAGATCTTGTTCCCCAATAATAATGAGTAGGATTAATGCAATATTTAGAATTACAAATTGACCTTCTCACAATTATATTTTTTGTATTTTCCTTAAAACTATCGATCATTGCTAATAGTAAAGGTCTTGCATCTCTATTTTTATAGAAAGGGACGTCAATCTTTGTAGTTTTAAATCCTTGAAGAGCAATTCTATTATTTTCTTTGAGACACCAGCATTTGTCTTTTCCTAATTCTTTAATAGCGACTTGAAAGGCAATTGCGAAGGTTATTTGGTCCTGTGGAGTCAGATCTGTGTCTAAAAAAGGTGATTCTTCAGGAGCCATTGGTAGGGTAAGAGTTGCGTTGTGCTTGAGATCTTAGTTATAGCAAGAAAAACCAGTGACAGCCAAATTGTAACTTTTTTGCCCTATTTTATTTAATTCTAGTCAGTATGAGGTTAGGTACTTGCTTGTTACTACTTCTATATACATACTCTTACCTAACCACAACATGTACGTACCTAAGTAAAACCGCCCTTATTTTTTAAAATTTGGGTGTTCATAGCAGATCCTTTATTTTAACTAGCTTTTTACGATGTAAAAACTTAAAAAATGGCCTTTACCCTACCTAAATTTAACGATAATTGAACATAGATTCATAAAGTTGGGCAAAATCATCGGCTTCGTATGAGTCTCTTGCTATCCGACAGATTCCACCTCCGGGGCAGCAGACGCGGTGTTGATATAAACCTTTATCTCCGAGGATTTCAATTGTTGTTCCGTGGGGCAAAGTCGTCATTTTATCTACAATTTCCCGATGATATTATTATAAGAACGTTGTTAATAGAAAGTGTTAAATTCAGGATTTGATCCATCTGGATTAGGGATGCCTGAGGATCTCGGTGATCCCCGTAGACAATCGAAGTTACCTGGTGGATATGCAACACAAGGTCAATCCGTTAGTGCTCCTTATGCTCAGGCTAATATGAAAGCGGCTCAGAAAATTAATCCCATGAATGCTGCTTCTCAGGAGCCAGGTGTGGGAGAAAGAGTTGACGATTTTCTTAATAGACTAGGTGCGTAGTAATGGGTGACAATGACTTTCCAGCAGTAATGGCAAACGGAGGTTGGGACGAAGCTAAAGATAAGGCGTCTAAATGGAAGACGTATAGAAGTGGATCATCTTCATATAGCCAATCAGGAACAGATATTCCAACTGGAAGTATGTATAGTCATGGTGAAGCTACTGATGGATCTGATATTACACCTTACGGCTACGAGGAATTTGGCATAACACCAAGCTTATTAAGGTAAAAGACTAGATTTTGTAAGCGTAAAATTGAATATATAGATTAGAAATTAGTTGGTAGATGTCACAAACAAAAGCCCAGTTACTTGACAATATCAAGGATAACGTTCAACTTGACGCACGAAACTCTTTACGTTTTGCTGATACTGACTCAAGTCATTATGTAGCTTTCAAGGCACCAGCTACGGTTTCGAGCAATGTGACTTGGACTCTGCCTGCCGCAGATGGAAGTGCAAATTACGTATTAGCTACGGATGGTAGTGGAACTTTAAGTTGGATAGCTGATCCAGCTGGACAATGGACAACTAGTGGTAGCAATATTTATTTCACAGGAGGCAATGTAGGGATAGGAGATAGCTCGCCAAGTAATCCTCTATCTGTGACAGGAGCTTCAGTTTTTGATGGAGATTTAACGCTTACTGGGTCAAGTTATAACGTTGTTTGGGATAAATCGGATAACGCTCTTGAGTTTGCAGATAATGCAAAAGCTGTTTTTGGTGCAGGGTCAGACTTAGAGGTATATCATTCAGGATCAAATTCAGTAATTAAAAACAGTACAGGTTACTTACAATTAGCAACTGATAGTTTTACAGTCAATAATAATGCTAATGATGAAAATATTATCACTGCATTAGCTAATGGAGAGGTTAGATTATACTTTGACAATGGAGAGAAGCTAAACACGGTTACGGACGGCGTCAACATAACGGGAAGTCTGCAGTTTGGTGATGATACAAATACTTACTTACAAAGATCTGCTGCCGATACGCTTCAAATAGTTACTGGTGGTACTGCTGCTTTAACTGTTGATGCGTCTCAGGAGGTTGGTATAGGGACCACGGGGCCAGCCACAATATTAGATGTTAGAGATACATCAACAACTGCATATCCTTTTACATCAGCAGATAGTGGTGTCTATTCATATACACCTTACGCTCATGAGTTAAATCTAAGAAACAATACAACTGGTACAGACGATGGCTTTGCAGGTATTCATTTCCATGCGGGTGAAAGATCAGCGGGAGGAAGACAAGGTACCGCAAGGATATCCGCACTCTATACAGGTGAATATAAAGCTGATTTAGTTTTTGCAACTAGGAATACAAGTTTTAAAGAAAGGATGAGGCTAACGGCGGCTGGCAGAGTAGGTTTAGGTATAGCAAGTCCAACAGGAAAATTATCTGTCCATAACAGTGATGATTCAAATTTAAACACGATTGAAGCTTTTAATGATAATGGAAATATTTCTAGCTCATTATCTCAAACTTCTACTGGTGATGGAGTTATAGGTGTTCATCAAGATGGTGGGACTATAGGAATACTATTGAGATCTAATGGTGTTTCTTATTTAAATGGTGGCAACGTAGGTATAGGTACAACAAGTCCTCTTAGAAAACTTCATGTAGAAGATAGTAATTCGGAATTAGCTTTATTTAAATCAACTAAAGCTACTGGATCTTATATAAATTTCAAATTAGGTGCAAATGGAGCAGAACTTGGAATGATTGGCTCTGGTGCAGAAATTTTATCAGGAGGTGCAGACTCAGGTGATTTTGGAATAAGAGCTGCTGGAGATTTATGTATTTCTTCTGGTGGACACGCAGAAAAAATGCGCATCGATTCGAGTGGTCGTTTATTAATAGGACATACTGCAACAACAGATGTTGGTGGAATTGAAGCAGCTTTACAAGTTACAGGTACAACTTCAGATAATAGCTCATTAACTTTATCTAGATTTAGTGTTGATGATTGGTGTTCATTTTTAACCTTTAGTAAAAGTAGAAATGGAACGATAGGTAATCAAACTGCTTGTACTAGCAATGAACGTCTTGGACAAATCTTTTGGGTGGGATCTGATGGAACAGATACTGCAAATGGTTGTGCTGAGATAGTAGCAAAAGCAGATGGCAATTTCAGTAGTAATAATTGTCCTACAAAACTGGAATTTGGTGTGAATGCTGGCGGTACGTCTTCGACTACCTATCTTACAATTAAACCAAGTGGAAATGTTGAAATTAATGATGGAAACCTAGTTGTAGCGGCTGGTCACGGTATTGACTTTAGTGATCAGACTGCTTCTTCTGCTACAGGTGTAACAGTAGGAACTGATGGGGAAGTTTTGGACCATTATGAAGAGGGCTCATGGACTCCAAAAGCACGTGGTCATACAACTGCTGGTACATACAGTGCATCTAATACTGTTGGTCGGTACACAAGAATAGGCGATGTAGTTACACTTACTGTTTATGTATCTTATACCCTTACAGGTGCTGGAGGTTATTGGGAGATATACGATCTTCCATTTGCATCTAGAGTTGGTAATTATGCGTGTGGTGCTGTTTTCATAAAACGTATGAATATAAATGATACTGTTAAAAATAATGTTTTATATATAGGTTCTGGTGCAAGTTTACTGTCGATGTATGGTACTGTAGATGACGCTGTGTGGGTACGACAAGAAGTAGATGACACTTCTGGTAGTAATGAACAAGGCATAATAGGCTCGATTACTTATAAAACTGATACTTAATTAACTAGATCGTTAGTACGTCTCAGAGTTACGAGTTAGTGATCTTACAATGAGGAGAAAGCTCTGCAAAGAGTGAGTATCTTCTTGTTTGATATTTAAATGGCATACATCGGTAGACAACTTGTACGAGGACAAAATCGTATTCTTGATGACATCTCAAGTAGTTTCAATGGAAGTACAACTGCTTTCAATTTAACGGTATCGAGTTCATCATCTCCTCCAGCAAGTGTTAACCAACTGTGGATAATCCTCGGTGGTGTTCTACAGAAACCAGGTACAGATTTTACAGTAGCCGATGCTGTCATTACCTTTACGACTGCTCCTGCTTCTACTTTAAGTTTCTGGGGAATGATTCAAGGTGATACTTCTGACATCAACTCACCAGCTGACGCTTCAGTTACACCTTCAAAGATTGCTAATAGTGGAGATTTTGCTTTTCCAGCTGACGTTAGATTTAAAGATGCCGATGGTTCACATTATGTAGGTTTACAAGCACCATCGACTGTAAGTAGTAATTTAGTTTGGAGTCTTCCTGCAGCTGATGGTTCAGCTAACCAGCTCTTAAAAACAGATGGTTCAGGGAATTTAGGGTGGGCTTCTGATACTCAGTCAAACTTACTAGACGAAGATAATATGTCTAGTAATAGTGCTACTCAGCCTGCTAGTCAGCAGTCAATTAAAGCGTATGCAGATACTAAAGCTGTATTAACAGGATCGACTAATAACACAATTACTACAGTTACTGGTGCTCATGCTATTCAAGGTGAGGCAAATCTTACCTATGATGGAACGACCCTTTTAAGTAATGCTGATACGGCTGGACTTACTTTGAGGGATAGTTCTGCATATGCTGCTAATACTGGTTGTCAAATTTCTTTTCAGGGTAAAGATAGTAATGAAGCAACAAAAGCATTTGGCACGATAAAAGGTCTTTCTGTTTCTGCTGATAATGGTCAATTACGATTTCAAACTAGAACAGGTGGAACTTTATATGATCGGTTGACAATTCTGGCTGATGGAAAAGTTGGTATAGGGTTAACTACAGGGATACAATCTCAACTTCATGTTCAAGATGTAGAGGGTACAACTTTAACTCTTGGTAATACTGATGCTGCTGCTTCTGATGGAGATTATTTATCAGGTATAGATTTTTGGATTAAGGATAATAATGATTCAACAGGTGCTGCTACTGCGTCAATTAGAACTTATGCAGATCAAAATCATACAGCAAGTGCAAAAGGAACTGCGTTAGCTTTCCATACGACTGATGATGATACAACTACGCTAAATGAGCGTATGAGGATCACACATGACGGAAGCGTAGGTATAGGTACTGACAACCCTAGAGGAGCAGCAACTTACATAGGTTTAGAACTTAGTGGAACTACTGGTGGAGTAATCACCTTTTCAGATGATGAAGTTGAGAAATGGAATCTATACGGTCAGGCAGGAAACTTTGGAGTATATGACAGAGTTAATGGTAGATACAATTTAAAGTGTCTTGATGACGGAGATGTTGAATTACCAACTGGAAACCTAAAATTTATAAATGGTAAAGGTATTGACTTTAGTGCTACAGGTGATGGTTCAGGCACAGCTAATCAGGAACTCTTAGACGATTATGAGGAGGGAACGTGGACACCTGGGCTATCGTTTGGTAGTGGTACTACAGGTTTGGTTTTAGGTACAGCTCAAGGTCGTTATACAAAAATAGGTAGAGAAATTATTGCTGAATTTGTTATAAATGTAAGTGATGTAGGTAGTAGTACTGGTACTTGTCGAATAACTAACTTACCTTATACATCTTTAAATGATAGTGGAACAAGAATTAATGGAGAAGTAATCTACTATGGAAATATGTCGAGTCTTGAGGGAAGACCATATCTATATAATTCTTATAATTTAACTACAGCAGTAATGTATGACAATGGTTCTGCTGCAAGTAGTAGTTATGTGAATAACTCTAATTTTAATAATAACAGTAATCTCAGAGGACTTATTTGGTATAAAGCTGCTTAAACCTATAGACCGTTAGCAAGTCTCTAAACTACGCCGTAAACCTGTTTCGTTCGGAGAACGTCCCTAAATGGCATTAACAAAAACACAAGAGAACGACAAAATAGAGATCGTTGCAAAATGGAATATACAAGTCAGAAATGCAACCATTATTAAAGATGATGGGAAAGAGGTTTCTCGTACCTTTAGTAGGAAAGTATTGACACCAGGAACACTTGATGCAAGTGACAACCTAGTTGATACAGATATCAGTGGAGAAGATGCAGATGTTCAGGCAATCTGCAACGCTGCATGGACTACACAAGTCAAAGCTGACTTTACCGCATTTCTAGTAGCTAATAAGGATTCAACACCTTAATTATTTACGTTTTCTATAAAAGTGCAGATCAATTCTCAGTTTGCCGTAGTACAAAATACCAAGCCAAACTGAGAACATGAAGCCGTCAAACCAACTTAGGTTTTGCCAGGCATGAACTGCACTTTCCATTTACTAAATACCAAGAATTATTTACCTACCTTATAGTCACTTAATATAGTGATTATGAAGTAGGACTTGGTGCATAGATAGGTTGAAATATTCCTTTACCTCCCTGAGAATCGTCGTCATCATCATCTATATCTGCACCAGAGGCAAAGTAGATGATGAGTAAGACGACAACAGGAAGATAAGGAAAAAATAATGCTAACTGAACGTCTGACATTTAGGTTTAATCACGAATAGGTGATTATGTGAAGTATGTGAATTTAGTGTAAGCAGCGATGAGTACCCAAAATGCCATCATTGCAAACCTGCCATTTGCTCTTGACCAAATAGCTGCGTTAGAGTTATCCATCTTAGAAAATACCAGGGATAACTTGACCAGTTGTTAGATATGCTCCTAGTAAAGCAACAAATCCAATCATGGCCCACCGAGAGTTAGCTAGTTCAGCTTCTTCAATGTATCCTTTGTATTCTTCGCTGATTCTAGGTTGAACTTCTTTTGCGAAGATATTTTGTTTACCGTATTCAGTTGTTATATGAGAATCCATTTTAAAAGATTCCAGGAATAATTTGACCAGTTGTAGCATATGCACCTAGTGCTGCTACGACACCGAGCATTGCTGCCCAGCCATTGAACTTTTCTGCTTCAGGAGTCATGATTAAATTTTTGTAAAATATTCACCCCTTTATATTACATTAAGTTTTGTTACAAATAGGTATAAATACCTACAGACCAAGTACGGTTATTACTAATTAATCTTGTAAAAAGTATAATTCAAGAATAATTCGTCTCCTTCTTTTATTTCTTTAATAGTTTTAATGAAATAAAACTGATCTTTTGGATATTTTTGACAATTAGGATCATCAGAATGGTTAATAAAACCTCCTAAAGGTGTCCTATAAATTTCATCATTGTGAATGATGTGAGACATTCCTAATTCATGTCCAGCTGGTACATTTTCTTTAGCCAAGTTTTATCATCGTTGGTGTCTGCATCTGCAGTTAAAACTGAAAGCTCACCATAGAAATCAAGCTTCTCAGTAGCAGCTATAGAAGCTCCAGCTTTACCAGAAAATCTCCAGTCACTATCAACACCATCAGCAGCAACAATAGCTGGACCACCTTGTACATAATATCCAAAAGCATCTGCACCACCTTCGTAGCCGATATGTACGTCTGTAACAGCTTCAGTAAAATTTGTACCAGTGAAGGACTGATTGCTTTCAACGTTGGCATAAAGTCCACCAGCGAAAGCAGAAGGAGCAGCTAGAGAAGCAGTAGCAGCTGCAAAAATTAAAGGTTTAATCATTGTTTTTTTGATCAAAAATATCTAAGACCTTCCTAAACTAACATCTAAAAACCCAGATGTAGTAAGGGTTTTGACTATGCCAATTTATTTTCTGGCAGTATGGTTGGAGATGCTTCGTGTTTTTGATCAGACTTTCTAACGGCTAAACCCTTGATAAATGGTCGTCCTTGCTTAGTAAAGTGACTTACATTTTTTAGATCTAATTGGTTCTTACAGCAATCAAGAAGGAGAGCAATAAAGCGTTTCTGACCTACTGGTTTTGAGCCTGTATCCTCACAATAGGAGCAGTAGCTGGCATATAGGTGAAAATTACTATTGCAGTATCTTTCTTTAGCATCTTTAGCAGCTGGAATTTTCTTACCTACAGAAGAAACAATATTTGGTTGATGAATTATTTCCGATTGTAGCCATTCAACTAGGTTATTACTATTAAGTAGAATTTCATTACGTACTCTTTTTAATGAGTGGACTTTTTCATAGGTATCTAGTAGATATTCACGCATTTCTTCGGTTTTCATACTTAATACCCAGTTAACTAAGCCAGGTAAAAAGTTCTTCCATAAGCCCTTTACTACTCCGCCTTCGACTTTTATCATTTCTTTTGCTTCAGAATTTTTATCCCATAATGAGCGATTAAATTCAATGGTTAAACGTCTTCTTGTTAGTCCAGAAGTGTTATCTGTTGTTTGAATTGGTTCATTTGCACAGACCATGACCATGCCTGTATAGACGAAAGGTTCCCCAACATTTTTATTTTTCTCTTCAAATCTGAGGTTATCTCCTCCAGTTAGTGCTTTAAAGATTTGGGCTGATCCACCATAACGTTCTGAGTCATTAATTAAAGTAAGTCTCTTACCTTTAATAGAGGCAACTTCAAATCGACTTTGTTCTAGTTGGTTTAAGGTTGTACTGGCGTAGTTACCATGTCCTACTAAAGCACAACATAGATTTGCGAAAGTTGACTTACCTCTACCACCTGGTCCAATGACTTCTAAAAATCGTTGTAGTTCATGTCCCTGACCGATCAGGCAAGCTTTAAGCCAAGCTCGTAGGACTTGTACCCTTTCCTCATCTCCATACTGTGTACGCTTCAACCAGTCGATGATAGGACCTGGACTTGCTTTAGGTTCATAGTCAAAATCTAGACCCCATGTTAGATAATGTTCGGGATTATGATCAAGAAATTCTCCAGTACTTATTTCAAGCACTCCATTTTTAAAAGCTAGGCGATCATCGTCATCATCCCAGTACGTGTGGGTAATATAAGCCTGAGTTAAGTTGACGACATCACTAAGTAGATGTGAAGTAAAACCTCCTGGTGTAGGAATATTTTCCCTTAAAAAGAGATCTTGTACGAAGTGTTTGTATTCATGGCGATATTCTTCTCGTCTCCAAGTTCCTTTATTTTTTTGATAAAACATAAAGGTATCAAACTTAGGATCATATCTCCATCCACATTCAATCACCATCCCTGTGACGAAATCAGCGAGCTCTGATGCTGGTGGAGTTTTCGGTCTTTTGCCTTTAAGTGATTGTTCGACTTTTTCTTTTTCTTCTTTTGAAGGAATACCAATTATCTCTTTTAAGGCCGTATTCAAATTGGCTATACCTCCTTTTTTTGTTTCTCCTTCTCCTTTAAATAAAGCCTTTGCTCTTTGAGCTAAGACTTCTGGAGAAGACTCAACTACAAAGCCACCAAATTCTACAAAACCATCCTCTTTTGCTTTTGCTCTAAGTGTGTGAAGACCTGCCCCACCTTCTGGAGCTGGTCCTCCAGGTATGCGTTCAAATGTATTCCATTTCTTTTCACAAACACCAACTTCAAAATTAGGAGCTTCTGAAGACCAGTCAACCCAGTCTTGTAAAAGAGTTTCATCAATTTGATGCAACGCACAGCCAATAATTATCCATTCTTCATAATCAATTGCACGTTCTGGGTTAAGGTGATCTAAGTAAAGTTTGGCTTCATTTAATAGATCTTCTTTTTGATACTCTGAACCATCTTCATAACTTAGATTTACTTGTTGAGTAACAACACCAACGGATGGCGATTTACGATATTTATTAGTTGGGAATTTTTTAGCAATCGCATCATATATCCATTGAGGGAGCTCAGGAGGATTTTTTGCATATTCAAAGCCACCATGAGGAGTAGTGTAATAGCCATCTGTATCGGGATGGCTTCCCATAATTGCTCCTTGACGAGAGCGAAAAAGAATTTCAAAAGAGGGAATCCCAATTTTAATAGTTGCTTTATCCGGTAATAAGGAAAGTTTTGAAGAGGGAATGCTGAATAGCATTCTTTGACGCCCTTCTTTACCAGAGGAAACAGTTAATGTGCGAGGAAATATTTCATTTAAAGGTCCACCAGCTAATTTTTCAAGCTCTGGTATTGCGTCAGGACCATCTATATCTATCCATACAAGTCCACCTTCATTAGACCACTGTCCACTTATAAGTCCTACGCCAGTTGCAACACCGTCTTCTAATTCTTGGCGAATACGCTCAATACTATATGGTTGAGAAGTCCAACCAGCAATATATGCTCTTTTATCCCTTAGCGGAGTTAGAGGCCAGTGGGCAGGTATTAGGTCAAGATTAATTTCACCTGGTTCTAGATGATTATCGGGACGTTTTGGTTCTTGTGAGGCAGTAGGCACGTTCTTGTCTTTTCGTATATTTCGGTAATAACACCAGAAGTAGCGTAGCTCTTTTTCGCGAAAACGCTAGGTGTGCTGTATAACCAATTTATAGGAAATTTATTTATCCTTCAACTTTTCTCTTTATCCCCGTCTATACCTTCCATCTCGACTTGTGCCTTTTCTTTGGCAGGTAAAATTTCGTTGTAATACTTATCCACTGTATCTAGCCATTTCTGTTTATATTTTTCAATTGTTGTGTTTTGAATTACAAATACTTGACTGTTTTCTCGTGTTGCAACGAAAGTCATGCATAATTCAGGTTTGAGTCCGATGGTGTGTTCTAGGGCTAATGCATAAGCTGCAAGTTGTAATTGACACTTTGAATATTTCATAAATCCAGCTCTTCTCTTGCCATATTCATTTTTTGGCGTATCAGATCCAGGCCACCTTGAGTAATAAGGTCCGTTACTAGTCTTTAAATCTCCAAGTACTAATTGTCCCTTGTACTCTGCAACTATATCTGGTGCTCCAGCCCAACCTTGTGTTTGATTTTTATCAACACCAGGATGCCATACTCTTGATATGCCATCCCCTCCCATTGTCCAACCATAATCGTCAGGATTAGCAGGATTTTCTGCCCAGACAACGTTTTCTAATTTATCTAAGTTATCTGATAGCCCATCCCAAAATTCTGCAATTTCTGGATCTTCTATTTGTGGGTCTTTATCAATACCTAATAGATATTCTTCCATTAAAGAATGAACTTTAGTTCCTCTAGCTGCAGCAGCTTCTCTTCCACCTGGATTTTTCTTTGCCCATCTTTCTAAAGCAGCTTTATTTCCTGAAGTAGCCGATAAGATTGTTGTAACTGATGGAAGAGCACCATAAGGTGTTTTGTAATGTCTCGATCCATCAATTGTTAATCGAGTATCTCCTTCAGAGCGATAATCCAAATCATTATTTGACACGTCGCTCGATATGTAGGTCTTAAGGAGAATAACCCTCCTAAATCTTGCTCAATCTTTCGGTTCGATATCTATTAGATGTTTTTTAGCTTCTTCTATGTTGTTGAAGAACTTGCAGCTGCCTATATAACAACTTAAATATCTCTCAAATGTTGTTTTACCTCCTGTTAAAGGATAGGTATGAACAGTACCTCCTTGAGGTGTTGTCAGAATGAGTTCTGGTTTAGTTTTCATTAGTCGTGTTCTACTTCTGGGGGTCTTTCAGTAAAGCAATTTTCAATTTTTGCAGCAAATTGCATGTTTTGAAATTGTCCTACGTGTGCTTGAATTCTCGCATGAATATCGAATGCAGACTTAATAGCATCGTCAGGACTTATCATTAATTTAGAATTGGCTAGTAAACCAGAAGTCAAGATAGTAATTGCTAATTCTTGAGGATTGATGGTGAAAGCACGTAATGATTTTCCATTATCGGTAAAGGACGAAACAAGGAAATCTAAGTGTTCTAGATTTGGATCAGGTGTGGACTGTTCGGGCATAATTAATCCTCTAAATTGCGAATGTGGTATAGAGAGATGGTACTTCTTCTAATTACAGGAGTTAGAAGACCTTCATCTTTAAGAGCGTGTATACGACGTTGAATAGTCCTATGGTTGCGCCCAAATTTTTTAACCACTTCTGTGATAGGTATAAGAACTAAGTGGTTCCCTTCGAAATCAGTTGAGACTTCCAGTAGGTAGGTATGGATGTCTTTTGCTAGATCATCCATGAGGTTTGTCTTCATTTTTTTTCTGTGTATTGTTGATTCTACGGTTGTCTTACTCTTCTTTTTTATCGGGATTCTTTAAATGTTCTTGGTACTTCAGGATTCCACTTTTTGCTGTTTGAAGATCCATAGTCCAACATCCTTCCCAGTTATAGGCTTTGCTTGGAAATTTAAAAAGGATGTGTCCTGTGTTCCCATGTTTTAAACTTTTTATTTCATAATCAGAAAATATTATTGAATCGAGGATTTCCGATGGTCCTCCTCGATACCGAAGTTTTTTTGATTGTCTCACTGCTGGATTGCAACAACAAGACTACCTTATCTGCCCTAATCTTTAGCGATCAAACAGTCTGTACTGTTCGTCAACGTTCCCTTTGAACTTTGCCGCTTCGATGTCTTTCTGACTTGGCCTTTTAGGTGGCTTAAGAGTCCACTGAGATCCTTCGTCCTTTCTTTTGGCGGATTCTTCGATTAAATCGTGATACATTTTTTTTCGATGCGGTTCCATTGATTTTAGTAAGAGTGAATGTGCCGTTGTCCTTGTCAATCCATTCAATTTCATCACCTACAGACCAATTAAGTTTCTGAAGTAGTGTTTCTGGGAAGTCGAAAGCACCTTCTTCAGTTATATAAACTGACCAAGATTTAGGGGAGATGTAATCTTGCGAGTGTGCAATGGAAACGATTAGACGGTGAGCTGAGAATGGTACACAGAGTAATGAATACATCTGGGAAATAGGCTCTTTATTAATAATATGACAGTTTGAGGTCTTGCTTTCAAGATCTTTATACTCCTTTTTTAATTCTCTTCCTTAGACCATAAACAAGTGAGACTCGCTGGACTAGTCGTGCAGTAGCAGGAGCTTCCTTTGGATGATCAGTTAGTACCTTTCTGATTCTTTCTTTATCTGGGAGTTCTTCTTGCTTTTGATTGATGATTGAATTATCAATTGCTCTGGTGATTACAGTTCTTTTATAGAGTCCGAAATTTTCTTTTTCGTTACGAGTCCATTTATCAAAGTTATCAATTAATTTTGTTTTTGTTGGTCTAATAGTTGCTTGATATTTTGTTCCAGTTGGTTTTGAACTTATTAATTGTTTTTCATATGCCATTTTAATGATGTTAATAACATTAGCCCTCTTCTTTTTCCAGTGCTCATAGTTATTTTTTATCTCTTTTATCTCTGTTTCTAGTTGATCCATATATTTATCGCACTCCTTAATAACCCCAATAATGGCGTCAAATTTTGATTCTTTTCTAGATTTAAGCGAGTTCCATATGTATTCCAGCTCCTCTTTTTCTTCGTCAGTTACGTCTGGTGATTTTAATAGATAGTCAATCTGTTCACCTTCTTCTAATAGTCGAAGATAAGAGATAGGATCTGCCATTATTTTCCTTGACCTCTATATTTCTTTTTACCTTTCCATGAATATGATCCACGTTTACGTCTACCTTCTCCTATTGAAGTCTTTTTTGGTATTGCATCGCTTTGCTTTTTACCATCTGTCCAAGCAGCTTTTGCCATTCATACTTTAGTCTTTGATCCGATTTTAATCTTAGTTCGGTCTCTGTCAATAACATTCGGTAGACTAGGTGGTAGGTTTCTTCATCTATGTCGTCTTTTAAAGTAGTCGAACTATCCTTTGAACCCATTGACCAAACCCCTAGTTTGGAAGATGAGTTTACTCTTAAAGCTGTTTCAACTCAGATTGAAAAAGTACAGGATATTGAGGAGTTACGGCATGGCGCTATGAATTTGTTACATATAGCGATACAGCGTCAAGCAGTTATTCGTGGTCTTTGTAAACGTTTAGCAGAATTAGAAACTCAAGGTGTAGTTAAGAAAAGTTACGACGGTTGAATTCATCAAAACAGTATAAAAAATTGGTCAAGTTAGCGACCAAAGCAGAGAAGTGTGTCTCTAGGGAAAAGGCGCAAAAAATTATTAAGAAAGCTGAGAAAGCTTATTCCAAACTATCTTCTTCTGAGTCTTGAAGAGTAGTTGCTATTAGTCCAACAATTAAAAAAGCTGTCCCAGCTCCGAGGGAGAGGAACAGCAATTTTGTTATGACTAGATAAAGAGTTGAATACTCCATATCAAGTTTTACTTTAGTCCACCAACAAGAGCACCAGTTTCATCGCGAGATCCCAAAGAGTCAGCAGCTGGTAAAACTGGAGCGGAACTAATATCGACCCCTGGAGCGAGTGCGTTTATACCTACTTCTTCTTGCATTTGTTTGAAGAAGTTTTTGCCATATGCTTCTACGGGGAAGCATTCGTAGATATTTTCATAGTTATCTATGTCTTCTTCTTTCTTAGGCCAGAAACTAGCAATTGTAGTGGTAGTAGGTTCAACCCACTTGTTTGGCGAAAGAACCTTTGCATCAAATCCGCCATATTTAGTTATACCAAAGGTTGGTGTCCATATTACAGAGGCACACATTTTTTCTCCAAAACCTTCAGCGTTTGTATCTCCGGTAGCTTTTGCATAGCAACTTTCAAGTTGCTCTAAGAATTGAGAATATTTTTCTACGAAATTCTTTTGAGCACCACCACCTAATGAAAGAACTAAAGGTTTATTATGAGCTGGTTTTCCATCTTTATTTACTAGATAAACAAGCATAATTCTTCTAACCCTAAAAGGTGAAGACTTACCAGACTCTCTGTTTTCTTCTTTCCAGTTATCCCATAAATATTTAGCGTCTTCATAGAAGCCCATGATTGTGACTTTATCTTTCTTGGTTAATGGATCTTTTTCACTCTTCTCTAAGAATGTCGGGTCAGTGTTATGAGCACCTCGGAGCATAATTAGACGTGGAGTTCTGAACATGATTCCATCTTTTACAGTGGTATCTCCAAATTCATATTCTTCTTCAGAAGCATTTGGAAAGTCAGTAACGTCGCCATGCCAACCGCAGCGATCCATTTCTTCCTTTTTCAGGAATAATGCTTTTTCATCTCGTAAGCCAATTAAAGTGGCAAATTTTTCTCTAAGACGACGAGGATACTTATCAGTATCTTTAAAACGATCTAATACAGCCATAATTTTTTTGAGTTTGTTTAAAGGATAGCGCTTTTAAAAAGGGATGCCATCGTCATCTTTTTGTGGTTTAACAGGCGGTGTTGACATTGCTTGGTGATGAGGTGAGTCAAATACCTGTGGAGTAGTTTTTGTTTCAGTTTTCTCTTCAGTCTTTTGACCTTTTCCAAATAATGCGTGTTGAGCATTCTTTGCTGAAACTTTATAGCCTCCTTGCTTAGAACCATCTTTCGCAGTCCAGCAGTCAAATTTCAAAGCTCCTCCTAGAGCAAGTGATCTACTTACGTAGACATGTTTATCAAATCGTTTTGCTTCTTCTCCCCATGCCTCAATTTTAAAGGGGACACTATCATCCCATTCGTGATTAATTTGCCTCTGTTTACTAGCTTGGCATAGCAGAAGGAAGTTGATTACTCCATTACCTCTGGGAAGTACTTTTAGATCTCCTCTCCAACCCACTCCACCAGCGAGCTGAACTTGGTTTAGTTCACAGTCAGGATGACTGATCTGTAATTCTTGAGTAGGTACGACATACATACGACCATCTTCGGGATCGATTTCTTTTTGGTCTTTCTTACCTTCGACCAGCCTATGATATAGCCGACCAGTTATTAGTACATTTGATCCTATTTCAAATGCATTAGGATTAGCACTGGTTTCTTGAGCAGCAAAACTATAAATTACAAATAGAGGGGTAGCAGGATTTTTTCCTTTCCCAGGTATTTCAAAACGTAAAGCTTTGATGTTTTCTTCGTACCCTGTGTACTTGGCGCAGGCGTTGATAATGTTCATGGTTACTTAACAAGATTTTGTTCTAAGCGTACCTGCATTTCTTTGAGGATTGCTTGGAGATGATAGTCGGCGTGGTTACGTAGAACTATGTAACCGCTTTGTAGTTGGAAAAGCTCTTCGTTCGACATCTCGGTAAAAGGCTTTTCTTTTGGGGCGTGTGGTGGCAT
>LULN01000005.1_pt1 | contig 49541 bp, 50 predicted proteins | sample 728131 | NCBI WGS metagenome assembly LULN01 (sample SAMN03860288, study PRJNA289734) | marine metagenome | biome: seawater column; feature: ocean; material: water; isolation source: Red Sea water column Station 149 - depth 100m | place: Saudi Arabia: Red Sea | collected 2011-10-15 | depth 100 m
ATTGGATAGAGCATCTGATTACGGATCAGAAGGTTGGGGGTTCGACTCCCTCCGGGCGCGCTTATCTTATTAGTAGCTCCAAAGAGGCTCTTCTAGATTCCAGTTTGGTGAATTTCCCCATTTGTTTAAATAAGTAACTTCATCTACAGGATTTCTTTCAGCTACACCCCATTTACCTAATGGGTATCCTGCAGTTACAACTGCATTAAGACTCCAGCCCTTATCATCAGGAACGCCTAGTATCTCAAAAGCTTCTTTTTGTTTAAAAGACATAACTGTTGTTAAACACGTTCCTATACCATGCGCTCTTCCAGCTAACATTAAACTCCAAATAGCAGGAAATATTGAAGAGCCAGTTGGGTCATTCCTTGAAAAAACAAGAAAATGTGCAGGAACTTTATGAAAATTTTCTGCCAACCATCCTGCAGACTTGCTTATTTTTATAACTTGATTTGCTTTTTTATCATCTCCAACTTCTGAGGCACCAAGATCGGGTTTTCCTCCATAGAATTCCTTCATGTAATAATCCCAGGTCTCTCTATATACATCACCTAATTGTCTTCTGGTCTCTTCATCTGTTACAACAAGAAATTTCCATCCTTGACGATTAGAACCACTAGGTGCCCTTATCGCAGCATCGACCATAGTTTTTATAATTTCTTCAGGTATGGGGTCTTCTTTAACCCTTCGCATAGATCTTGTGGTATAAAGAGCTTCAAATACATCCATTTTGTTATTTTAGTAAGATAGAATTTAGGTAAGCATGGATAAAAAAATATTTTCAGAAATAAAAGACAATATAGGAATAGTTTGGCTAAACCGTCCAGAGAAAAAAAATGCATTAAATGATGAATTATGGTTTGGCCTACCAGAATTAGTAAAAGAATTAGACGAAAACGAAGAAGTCATAGTGATTATTTTGGCGGCAAAGGGCGATACTTTCTCAGCAGGTATAGACATAAATTTACTTGTAGAAGCCTTTGATCTAAATGAAGACCTAAGAACCAATGCGGAAGAAAGAATAGAAATAATGGAAATAACAAAAAAATTTCAAGATGCATTTACCACAGTTGCAAAAACTAAAAAACCTACAATTGCAGCTATTCAGGGTTTTAGTATTGGGGGTGCTACGAATTTGGTTGCATCTTGTGATATTAGGCTCTCAACAAAAGATGCAAAATTTTCAATTGGTGAAACGAAACTAGGTTTAGTTGCAGACGTAGGGGCATTACAAAGAATGCCAAAAATTATATCTAAAGGTTTACTGAGAGAACTTGCTTATACTGGAAAAACTTTTGGGGCAGAATATGCAAAAGAAATTGGTTTTGTTAATCATATTTACGAAACTCATGAAGAATTAATAAATGGAGCAATGGATCTTGCTAAAGATATAGCTTCAAACTCACCACTAGTTATAAAAGGGGTGAAAATGATGCTCGACAAAGGAGAAGAATTAACTGCAGATCAGTCTTTAGACCTAGTAAGAATGTGGAGCACTTCTTTCCTAACATCTGAAGACTTAAAAGAAGGAATTTTTGCCATGATGGAGAAACGAGATCCTAAATTTAAGGGCAAGTAATTATAATTTACTAAATTCTTTTAGAGCAAATCTGTCAGTCATGCCTGCCACATAATCTACAGCATTTTCCAAGTCTGTTTGATCAGCTCTATACTGCTCAGGAAGCAATTTTGGATTCTCGGTAAAATTTATAACAAGCTTTTCAACAACTTCTCTAGCTTCCTTCCTTTCCTCTATTGTTTCTTTTCTTAAATAAACATTTTCAAACATAAAATCTCGCAATACATTCATGCACTCTAAAATTTCAGAATCCATATTTATTCCTTTTGTATTTGATGCTTTAAAAACTCCAGATATTAAATTGTTAATCCACTGTTTTCCTGGGGAGCCTAATAGTTTTGTTATATTTTTTGGGATATCATTTTCATGTAAAATATCAGCTCTGATTGCATCTTCTACATCATGAGTTAAATAAGCTATTCTGTCTGCAAAACGACAAACCATAGCTTCAGGTGTTTCCGGAGCTTCTTCATATTTCCAGGGGTGAAATTTGATCCCATTTATTGTTTCATAAGAAAGATTCAAGGGCTCTATTTGTTTAAATATTTTTACAGAATTTTCAGAATGACTCCATCCATCATCTAACATTTCATCTAATACATCTTCTCCAGTATGGCCAAAAGGAGAGTGTCCAACATCATGACCTAAGCAAATTGCTTCAGTTAGATCGGGATTAAGGCCTAGAGTTTTAGCTATAGATCTTCCAATTTGAGTAACTTGTAACGTATGAGTCATTCTTGTAATAAAATGATCACCATCTGGGTTCATAAAAACTTGAGTCTTATGCTTTAGTCTTCGGAATGCTTTTGAATGAATAATTCTGTCTCTATCTCTTTCAAATATAGTTCTAAAAAGATCAGGTTCTTCTTCTACTTCTCTACCTTTTGAATTATTTGAAAAAGTTGCATTAGAAGATAAAGTAACTCTTTCGTTAGCTTCTCTCCAGTTACGATCTCTTAATATAAAAGAATCATTCACATTTTAACCTTAAACACTAAAAGCTATTTAATAAAGGGATTAATTCGCTCCAATTATGAATATCAAAAACACCATCAAGCGGCTTGTTATAACTTCTAACAAACCTAATTATTTTTTTATCAACAGTATTTTCTTTGTAATTTTCTAATTGATATGGTGCATCATCTATATATACTTCACAATCAATAGTCCATTTGTCTTCAATAAAGTGAATTTCTTTAGTTGGAATTTTATTCTCTCCAAGCCACATTAAAGTATCATGAATAGACCACCAAGGCTTAGATGAAATAATAACTATATCATGCCCAGATTTAGAAAGCTCATTAAGCGTTTCAACAGAATTTTCATAAACTTCTAAGTTTCTAAAGATTGATGAGCCATTGATATCTTTTGCCCATTTCCAAAAATCTAAATCTTCTTTAAAGTGAGTCAAGGGTTCTGATAGCCCCCAGCTTTTTATGTCATCTTCTAGTATTTTTTTACCAAACTCTTCTTCATAATATTTTGTCCAGCCTTTAGTGAAGTTTGCAACAACTCCATCTAAATCTACTCCTATTCTCATTTGACTAAGTTTAATTCTTAGGTGCACTATAGAGAAGGAACCTATTACCATTTAAGAATATGAAACAAGCACTTTATAGAAAATATAGACCAACAAAATTATCAGAATTGGTTGGGCAAGAAGAAGCTGTTTCATTGATTAATAACCAAATTGATAATGAAAACCTTGGACATGCATATCTCTTCTCAGGACCAAGAGGAGTTGGTAAAACATCGTTGGCAAGAATTATTGCCTTACAGCTAGGTTGTGATCCAATTTTTGACATATCAGAAATTGATGCAGCATCACATAATAAAGTTGATGACATACGAGAAATGAACGAAAGCGTAAACTTTATTGCAAGTAGCCCAGGAAAGAAAAGAGTATTTATTTTAGATGAAGTCCACATGCTCTCTAACGCTGCATCAAATGCTTTCCTTAAAACTTTAGAAGAACCACCAGAACATATAATTTTTATACTTGCAACCACAGAGCCAGAAAGGGTTTTAGACACAATTAAAAGCAGGACCACTCAGATTGTCTTTAAAAAAATAACGGAAGATGAAATTATTAAAACTTTAAAGAAGATAGGTAAAAAAGAAAAGATAGATTTAGATGTTGAAATTATAAAAATGATTGCAAATTCATCTGAAGGATCACTTAGAGATGCAATAAACCTTTTTGAACAAACACACAACACATTTGGGGCAAAAGCTTCTATTGATGACTTGTTTAGTTTACTTGGCAAATTAAGCAGTAAAGACTTTGAAACAATAATTAATGCTGTAGAAACACAAGACACTGGTGCTGTTCTTAATGTAATAAGAGGAGCTTATGCAAAAGGGTTGCAACCCAATGATATTGTTGATTCTGTGTCAGAATTTTTTAGAAATCTTTTTTATCTCAAATACTTACCTGATGATAAAAAGCTAAGTTCACTTACACCAAATTTAAAAAAACTCCTTGAGGAAGCTAATAAGAAAATACCTGCAAAGCAATTAGTTAGAATACTTGATTTAATTGATGAAATTAATACTGTTATTTCAACAACATCTTCAGCTCACTTAAAGTTGGAATTATTTATGATGAAAATAATAAAACCAGAGTTTGGTTCAGATGTAAAATCTATAGGATACAGAGTAGATCTTCTCGAAGGAAAGTTAATTGCAGATGTAAAACCTGAAAAAGATGAGAAGCCTGAACTTAAGGTTGAAGAAGAAAAAATAGAAGCACCTAAACCAAAAAAACAAATAAAGAAGAAAAATAAAGAATCATTAGAAAATTTTGACGTATATTGGCCAAAGATATTAGAAGAACTAAGAGAGAAGCTATCTTCAAGAAAATTTTCCTACTTAACAGCTGTAAGTCCAGAAGTTGAAAGTAATGGTACCTTAAATTTATTTGTAGATAAAGATAACGAATTTCTCCTAAAAGAGCTTGAAAAGTCAGAAGAAGTAATTGACTTATTGATATCAGAAGTTGCAGAAAAAATGGGAATAGAGGTAAATATAAAAATATTTTTAAGTGAAAAATCTAAATCAGGAGATTCAAAAGGCTTAGATGCTGCTCAAGAAGTATTTGACGTAGAAGATTTAAACTAATTATCTTTTAGATTTAATTCGCTTAAAGCCATAGTAATTCTTCTCGAACCCTGGTTTTGTGCACTTTTACAAAGCTCTATGAAACTTCTTAATTCACCAGTTCTAAATTTTTTAAGTTCATCACCAGTAGCAATAGAACCATTTCTTTCTCTTTCAAGCAGCTTAATTTCTATTTCTTTAGCTCTAGCTAAGTAAGTGCTACTAACTTCAAATAGTGTATCAACTCCATCAGAAATAGGTGGATTTATATGACCCATAAGAACATTTATATATTCATCTATTTCTTGATGAAGGTCTTTAGCATCAGACAATCCTTTTTTAAGTGGAAATTTCTGCACTATTTTCTCCTTTTAAATTCGACATAGTTCATTCTAATGATACTGGTAGACACTAAAAATGAAATAATTACAATAATTGAATTGATAATTAAGTTAAAAATAGTATTTTCAAAATTAAGATCTAGATTGATTAATAATACATAAATAATTATTGAAACCAATAGAGATAGCAATATATCATAAACCAGATCTTTATTGAGTATTGATTCGCCTTCTATCTTGAGTGAAAACAACATAAAAGCTGAATAAGCCCATAAAAAAGAAATAATTATTATTGAATAATTAATTTCACTCGCATTATTACTTCCTAGTAGCGCAAGAGTTGTTGCAACAGTTCCTAAAGTTCCTATGCTTACTGGAAACCAGTAGCGCTTTTGTATGTAATAAGATCTATTGACAATTTGATTAATTGACCAAGGAACTACCCCTAAGGCTACTATTTGCATTATTGAAGAAACTCTTACTACATCATTGCTGGAAAACCTTCCTCTTTCATAAACAATGCTGATTATTTCTTGTGAATTAATAACAAGAATCAAAGCCATGACAGCATTAAATAAAAATAATGAAGAGAGGTGTATTCTGATAATTTTTTTAAGTTCTTCAAATTTTTTATCCACAAATAATTTTGATAAAGTTGGGTAACTTGCAACACCAACGGCTTGTGCAACAATACCTACTGGAAGTAGAACAATTCTTCTTGCATATCTGAAAGAAGCAACAGTACCAGCACCCAAAAATGATCCAAATATTCTAAATAGTTGCTCATCCATTACCGCAATTGACTGTCCAAGAATTAAAGGCAGAGAAACAGTCAGATATTCTTTAATGTATTTAATTTTTGGTCTTACAAATTTAAATGTTAAGCCGCTCTTTTTAACTCCAATTAATTGAATAAAAAAATGCCCAATAACCGAACCCACAAAACCTCCTACTGCAAAGCCATAAACTGTTGATTCAGGAGTTGAGGAATTTAACCATCCAAAAAGAATTATTGAAAAATTATAAATAACAGGGGCTAAAGCAGGATATTTAAAATCATTATGAAAATACTGATAAGACATAAGAATTGCACCAATAAAAAAGAAAGCTTGGCTAAATACTATTGGAGAAAAAAGTCTTGAAAAAAGAGCTTGGTTTTGGACTTCTAGAATTAAACCTATTTCATTTTTGAAGAGAAAAAACACAGTTGATATAAAAATAAAAATAATAGACAGACCAAAAAGCAAAGATAAAAAGTAGTCATTTAAATTTTCACTACCCTTTTTTTTAATATCTGAAAGGATAGGAATTAAAGTTATTGCTAAGTATCCACCTGCAGATAAATAAAATAAGAAATCTGGAATTATAAATGCTAAATCTAGAGTATCTGAAGCTGAAGATACACCGGTCCACTTTGCAAGCAGAACTTCTCTTAAGAAGCCCAGTATTCTACTGCTTAAGTAAGCTATAGAGATTATAGAAATGGGTCCAATAAGTTTTTTATATTCCTGCATACTTTTCTTTCATTTTAAGTAAGAATTCATAAGGAGTTTTTAAGGGTTTATTTTCGTACCCAAATCCAATATTAATGTTTGGTTTATTTTCACCATGATAATCACTTCCACCTGACTCTAGAAGATTAAATTTTTTTGCAATATTAGATAATTTTGATGTAGTTTCTGAATTATAACTAGAATAATTTGTTTCTAATCCATCAATTCCTAACTCAGTAAGGCTTTCTATATACGAAACAAAATCATTGTTTATCCATTTTTGATTACTTGAATAATTTTTATTACTCATCAAAGTATGTGGATGTGCTAAAAAAATTAAGCATTTTGATTCTTTAGATAATTTAATTAATTTTTCTATAGGTTCTTGATGAATTCTAGAATCACCTACTTTTCCATTTCCTAAGTATTTTACAAAAGCCTCGTTTATAGAATTAACATATCCTTTTTTGTACATTATTTTTGCAATATGAGGCCTACCAGGAACTTTTGTAGGAAACTTATCAAGCTCTGATTCTTCTATTTTTATGTTTTCTTTATTTAGTTTTTTTATTATTTCTTTATTTCTTTCAATCTTAAGATTTCGAATATTCTTCAAGTGTTTTGTAATGGGACTTTGTTCTTCTAAAAAATAAACTAGTAAATGTATACCTGCAAATACATTCGAATCTTCAACTGCATTCCAATTAGCGCTAACTTCAATTCCGTTAATTATTTCAATTCCATCTCTTTTTTTTGGAATTGTTAGATATTCATGATCAGTAATAGAAATAGCTTCTAGCTGCATTTCTAAAGCTTTTTCTACTATTTCATCAACAGTATCTGTACCATCAGAGTTTATTGAATGTATATGTAAATCAATAGCCATTACAAACTAGAGTACTAGGTCTGTTAAATCTTTAATAAGTTCATTAGAATGTTTCAGATGAGTTTAATAGTACAAAAATTTGGAGGAACAAGTGTTTCAAACCCTGAATCACTTAAAACTGTCGCGAATAAAATTATTGCATGCAAAGAGAGTGGAAACGAAGTAGTAGTCGTGGTTTCAGCAATGGGTTCAAGCACGGATGAATTAATTGACTTAGCGGGAGAGCTTTCTGAAACCCCATCCCCTAGAGAAATGGATATGCTTTTATCTGCTGGAGAAAGAATCACAATGTCTCTTTTAGCAATTCATCTGAATAATTTAGGATATGAATCTTTTTCATTAACAGGCTCGCAAGCTGGTATTACAACTACATCGAGACATGGAATGGCAGAAATTGAAAACATAAGCGGAGAAAGAGTAAAAGAAGGAATAGAGAGAGGGAACATTGTTATTGTTGCAGGCTTTCAAGGAGTCAATAAAGAGACTAAAGAAATAACGACCTTAGGTAGAGGAGGGTCAGATGCAACAGCAGTTGCTTTAGCAGCATCATTAAACGCTGAAAGGTGTGAGATTTATACAGATGTTGAAGGTGTTTTTACAGCGGATCCAAGAATAATTAAAAATGCACAACTTATAGATGAAATAACTTATGACGAAATGCTAGAGATGGCCTCTTCAGGAGCCCGAGTATTAATGGCTAGGTCAGTAGAATTTGGTAGAAGGTATAATGTACCAATAATTGTAAAGTCAACATTTAATAACGGTGAGGGTACGTTAGTAAAGGAAAAGGCAATGGAAGAAGCAATAGTTAGAGGAGTTACTCATAACGATAAAGAGATGAAGTTCACTCTTTTTGGAGTTCCTGATCAACCTGGTATAGCAGGAAAGGTTTTCGGTCCTTTATCTGAAGGTGGAATAATTGTTGATATGATAGTGCAAAATGTTTCTAAGGATTCAAAAACTGACATAAGCTTTACAGCCCCTACCGATCAAAGAGAAGATGTAGTAGAAATTCTCTCAAGCCTTTCTAGCGACTTAGAAGCTGAAGGAACAGATTCAGATGAAAATGTAGCAAGAGTTTCAATTATTGGTGCAGGAATGAAAACAGAATCTGGTATAGCTTCAAAGATGTTTTCTATATTAGGTAAAAATGATATAAATATAGGAATGATTTCCACATCTCCTATAAGAATTTCATGTGTAATTCCAAAAAGTGACATGAACAAAGCTATAGAAGCGCTTCATGAAGAATTTATTTCTTAGTAAATGAATATCGCAATTGTTGGATCAACAGGATTAGTCGGCAGAGAGATTATCAATCTTTGTGAAGAGTTCCTTCCAAAAGATACAAATTATACATTGTTTGCCTCAAGTAAATCAGCAGGTAAAAAATTAAAGGTCAATGGTAAAGACTATGAAGTCAAAGAGCTTAGGGAGAACAATATAGAATCCTATGACATATCTTTATTTTCAGCAGGAGGTGAAAGATCAAAAAATTTTGCTGAAATTTTTACTTCCAAAGGTTCTTACGTCATTGACAACTCTTCAGCTTTTAGAATGGAGAAAGAAGTTCCACTAGTTGTTTTTGGAATAAATGAAAATACAATATCTCAAGAAACAAAATTAATATCAAATCCTAATTGCACGACTATGGGATTAGTAATGGTATTGAAACCGCTACATGATAAATATAATTTATTAAATATTGTTCCAGTAGCTTATCAAGCTGTTTCAGGATCAGGAAGTGAAGCCGTCAATTCACTTATTCAAGAAGAGAGCTTAGGAGAAAAATTAGATTCAGATTACGAAAAAGGATTTTATGATAGGCCTATAGCAAGAAACGTAATACCTTTAGCTGGTAATTTAACAGAAAATGGTTATTCAGATGAAGAGATGAAGTTTGTAAATGAATCAAGAAAAATATTAAATATACCTCAACTGATTGTAGAGCCTTCAAACGCAAGAGTAGGTGTTAAAACTGGCCATGGAATATTTTGCTCAGCTACTTTTGAGAAAGAAACAGATGTTAAAGAAGCAATAGGATTAATTGATAGTTTTGATGGGGTTGAATACTGGAAAGATAAGCTACCAACACCTTTAGACGCTGAGGGAAGCAAGCAAGTTTTAGTTGGGCGAATGAGAAAAGGATTATCAGATAATCGAATTCTTAATTTTTGGGCTGTTTCAGACAACCTTTTAAAGGGTGCTGCTTTAAATGCTGTTCAGATTGCTAGGTATATAGTAGATAATGATTGATGTTCCTGAGAATATTCCTCAGAGGAAAAGAATAATTTTAGGCCCTTTAGCAAGGTTATTATTAAAACTATTTAAATGGGACATAACAGGAACTATTCCTAACTTAAAGAAAATGATTTTAATTGGAGCACCCCATTCAGCGATGAGAGATGGTTGGTATGGTTTATTAGCTGTTTTAGCTCTAGATTTAAAAGTTACTTTTTTTGGAGCAAGTTGGATATTTACGAGACTACCAAGCCTTGTAACATTTTCAAAGAATTTAGATAGATTAGGTATTCCATGGCCACTGGGGTGGCTTCAAAAAATAATACTAATAAGACTTGGGGGTGTTCCTGTATACAGAGTTAACTCAAGAGGTACGATCAAGGGTGCCATTGAAGAATTTGCGAAAATTGATAACTATATTTTATTAATAGCTCCAGAAGCAGGCACAGAAGTTACCGAAAAATTTAGAAGCGGGTTTTATTATTTAGCAAAAGAATTAGATATACCATATGTTCCTGTTGAGATAGATTTTAAAAATAGAGCATTTAATCTTAGAAATCCAGAAAAAGTTACTTCTAATTTTGAAGATGAATCACAGAAGGTAATAAAGATATTTGAAGGGGTAGAGGGCGCAACTAGAACATTTACAATGTCAAAACAAAAGGCACAAAAAGACTAAGCATGTAATTTCCAACAGGAATTTTTTTTAGACCCAAAAGATTTATCCCAACACCGATTAACAAAACTCCGCCAATACCTGCAATTGAATCAGATACTATCTGATCAATGTTTGTATTTATTAATAAAGCACATAATGTAAAAAAACCTTGATAAATTAATATAGAAACTCCTGAATATACAGCCCCTTTTCCTCCACTTGATGTTATAAACATAACCAAAAAACAGTCAAGTGCAGTTTTAATTAGAAGCAATTCCAAGTTTGATTCAACGACATCAAAAAATGGACCAATAATTGCTAAAGGTCCAGTGATAACTATTAAAGTTGTAGTCAGGTAACTTTCGATAAACTTGCTTTGATCAGGATCAGATTTTTCAAATTTGCTATAAAGATAGTCACCAAAATTTTTAATTTTCTCTTCTATTTTTAAAAAGTTCCCAATTACAGCACCAATAATTACAGCAAAAAGCGTAAATATAAAGCCTGAGACCTCAAAATTTATTAAACGAACATAGTCAGGACTTTTAAGAGACTCTCTTAAACCTAAAGCTAGAACTAACAATCCAAGAGGAAGTAAGTTATCTTCAAAATCTTTTAACTCTTTTTTAAAAATTACTCTGGATAAAATTCCAACAAATAATACACCCACCCCATTAACAATTGTTCCAATTCCAGGAATCATTATTTATTAAAATCTGAATGGCTTTTACTTGGAGTAGGCCCTTCTTGTCCTTGATATTTGCTTCCGTAGGCTTCAGAACCATACTCAGATTCTGATGGAGAATTTAAATAATAGAAAGAGATTTGACCTATTTTCATTTCGGGATAAATTTTTATTGGTAGATTTGCAACATTAGAAAGCTCCAAAGTTAAATAACCAGCAAAACCAGGATCTACAAACCCTGCAGTAGAATGTATTAATAAGCCAATTCTTCCTAAGGAAGATTTTCCCTCGAGTCTTGCAACAACCTTGTTTGACAAAGTGACTCTTTCAAAAGTAGTACCAAGAACAAACTCACCAGGATGCAAAACAAAGGGCTCCTCAATTGTAGCTGTAACTAAAGTAGTTAAATCATCTTGGTCTGCTTTGGGATCTATATGGCTATATTTATGATTTTCAAAAACTCTAAATTCAGACCCTACTCTTAAGTCTATACTTGAGGGCTGAATGTAAGTATCATCTAATGGGCTAACCTCAATTAATTTTTCATCAAGAGCCATTTTTATATCTACATCTGAAAGCATAATTCCTTCTGTCCTTTGAATATAATAGTCAAGATTCTCATTTTTTTTATCCATTTACAATAGAGAGAACAGCCCACAAGGTTATTACAAAACCAATAATTCCAAGAAAAATAGTTCTTGCTAAGTAGATTTCTTTACCTTCTTTATTTTTATTGAGATAAGCAAAAAGGTTTCCAAAAAACATTGCAGAACCTACTCCGAGAAGGAGTAAATTTATTGTTAAATTTAAGGCAAATGGGTCATTCATAGCTTCATGTGTTATGTTAATAAGATGACAAACACAAAAGAAGTAGTAGATATATTTTTAAATTCTAAAATAACTAATATTTCTGACCCAGAAAGTTATTCAATATCAGAATTAGGAGGAATAACAAATAATAGTTTTAAAGTGGGAGTAGCTGATAAATTTTTTGTACTAAGGCTTCCGGGTAAAAACCCAGATTTGATAAATAGGAAAGCAGAAAAAAATAATCAAGCTACAGCAGCAGAAGCAGGACTAACATTACCTTTCTTATATTTTGATGAAAACACTGGAATAAAAATTTCACATTTTGAAAATGATTTAATTGCTCTTCAACCTGAGGAATTAAAAAGTAAACAATATCTGAGTAAAGCTTTTACTACGCTTAAAGCCCTACACCAAAGCGATATTACATTTGAACAATGTTTTGATCACAATAAATTCTTTAATGAAATTCATAAAGAAGAAGAAGAAAAAGAAATGGCAAAAGTAGGACATTATTTACTTCAAAAAATAAAAGAGATTAATCAGAAATTAGTTCCATGCCATAAAGATATCTATGGTCCAAACTTTATTCTTTTAGATGGCGATATGTATTTAATTGATTGGGAATATTCAGGAATGGAAAGTAAATTTTTTGATTTTGGAGATTTATGCTTACAACAAAATATTGAAGAAAATGAAAGAAAAGAATTATTTTCTGCACTAGAACTTGAAGAAGGGGGAGATGATCAAGTTTTATGGAATCTGTACAGATATTTAAGCTCTCTAACATGGGGTTTATGGGCGACACGAAAAGGAGTTTTAGACCAGGAAACTGATAAAGATTATTTAAATCTTGGAAAAACCAAGATTAAATACGTATATGAAGCTGTAAATACTGAAAATTTTGAAAAACAACTTTCACTTAAATATTAAAAATCGACTACACTTCTTCAGTCCGGAAAAAAAGGAATAAAAAATAATTTATGGGATCTTTGATAAAAAAACGACGTAAGAAAATGTCGAAACATAAGTACAGAAAACGTCGTAAGTCAAATAGGCATAAGAAGAAGAGTTCTTAAATATCTTTACCTTCGTTATTTAAAAAATCTTCAATTTGTTCAACTAAATTATCTTCTGAAAAATTGTCTTCTATGTTTACTTCTGCTTCTTCTAATTTAGAAACATATTCTGCAAGATCTCGTGAATTTTCCATAGCCTTGTTGATTCGCAATTCAAACTGTTGACCTTCACTTTGTATTCCGGTGTCATCAACATCTATGTCTAATATTTCAGCTGTTTTATTTAACAGAGCACTAATCCCTTTAGGGTACCCGCCAGAACTTAAGTAATGAGGAACAGCAGCCCACAACCCAGAAGTCTCAATACCATTTTTTCTCAAATCATGACCAACAACACTTGTTATCCCTGTTGGACCTGAATAGTTTGTTGATAAAACGTTATATCTTGCATGAAAAGTTGGGTCATCACTCACTCCAAAGATAGGAACAGGAAGTGTGTGAGCAACTTGACCAAAAAATGCACCTAATGTAACAGCTTTCTTAACACCTAGATCTAATAAAGTATTTGAAATATTTTCAGAATAGGTTTTCCACTTCATTGAAGGCTCTTCACCAAACACTAAAATTAAATCATTTTTTAATTTGTAATCTTCAATTGAATAGAACGAAGTTTGTGGCCAATGAAATTCTCTTTGTCCTATATCTTTTACTTCTACTAAGGGTCTTCTCATTTGGTAGTTATAAAATCCCTCAGAGTTTAATTCAGCAAATGGTTCAATATCAAAAGTCCCAGATAAATTTTCTACGCATCCACTAGCTGTATTACCGGCATCACTCCAGCCTTCAAAAGCTAAAACAGCCACTGGTTCTGATAGTAAAGGTTTTCTATACCAAAGTACATCTTCCATATTCAAAGATTAACCTTTGTAAGAATTTAGTAAGAAAAAATTATTATAGATTTCTAGAAGAGTTAAGAACAACTGAAATACTAGATGCAGCCATTGCTAATGCAGCCATATTAGGGGATATATTTCCAGTTATGGCGATAGGTATCATTAACGTGTTGTAAATGAAGGCCAAAAAAAGATTTTGATTTATTCTACTTTGAGATTTCTTAGCTAATTCAATTATCTCAACAATCTTTGATATCCCTCCTTTATGTATAACTATATCTCCTGCGCTTTGAGCTATTTGGGTACTATGTGCGCTTGCTATTCCAACATCAGCTTGTTTTAAAGCAGGGGAATCATTAATTCCGTCACCAACAAATGCAACAATATTATTTTTTTGAGTATTTTTTATGTATAAAAGTTTATCTTCAGGAGTTTGGTTGCCAAGAGATTCGGAAACACCAATAGCCTTTCCAAAATCCTGGACTTTTCTATTATTGTCTCCTGACAATATAGAGATGTTGTAATTATTAGAAAGATGCTTTATAAATCCTGAATCGATACTTATTTCCTCATGAAGTTCTACTAAAAATAATTTTTCATCTATCTTTACATCTAAGAAAGTTAGTGAACCATCTTCTTTTGAAGACTTTTCTACAGATACCTTCTTATTATCTACCTCGCCCTCAACACCTATACCTTGTTTTTCTTTAAAGTTTTTTACATCAAATAGTGATATATTTTTACTTTCTGCTTCAAGCAAGATGCTTTTTGCAATTGGATGGTTAGATTTTTGTTCTAAGCTAGCCATGTATTGAAGCACAGAATCAATCTCCACCTCATTGTCAGAGGTTATACTTTTGATTTTGAAAATACCAGTTGTAATAGTTCCAGTTTTATCAAAAATAATTGAATTTATCTTTGTAAGTTTTTGTAAGTAATCAAAATTTTTAAATATAAAGCCTTTTTCATTTGATATTGAAGCTGATCTAAAAAGTACTATTGGAATTGCCAGTCCCAAAGCACAAGGGCAAGCAATAACCAAAATTGCTATAGCTACTTTTAATGCTAGAAAAGCTTCTTGATTAAAAATAATTAATCTAATCAAAAAAGTAATCAAACTAATGATAAGAACAGTGGGTACAAAAAATTGAGTTATTTTATCTATACTTTTTTGAACAGATGGTTTAGTTGTTTGAGCTTTAAATATCATATCTTCGATTACATTAAAAGTTGTTTCCCCGCTTATTTTTGAAACTTTAATTCTTATTTCTCCAGTAAGATTGACTGTTCCTGCTATAACCTGGCTTCCAATATCTTTATCTACTGGTATTGACTCACCTGTAATAATACTTTCATCAACAGTTGATACTCCAGACTGAATATCTCCATCAAGTGGAATTACTTCTCCTGGTAAAACAATAATTTCTTCATCTCTTGATATATCTTCTATATTTTTCATTACATAATTTTCTTTGTAGACCCTTACATCTTTTGGTATTAGATCTAACAAGGCCTCAGATATTTCTACAGAGGACTTAATCGAGGCCTCTTCAATAGTTTTTCCAATCAGAATAAATGAAATAATATATCCGCCCGTTTCAAGAAACATCAATGGTTGATCTGTTGATAATATGGCAAAAATAAAAGAGGAGAGGCTTCCAATTGAAATCAATGTATCCATATTAAAGTTGAATTCAATTAAATTTTTTATAGCTGATACATGAAATTTATAACCAAATACAAAAACTATAAGAAAACCAATACCAATTGCTTGCAGAGTGAATCCATTCTCAATAAAAAATGGTTTTAAAGTAATTGTCAACAACAAAGAGATGATTGGTGTAATAAATTTTGTTGTTTTTGTTTTACTAACAACATTTTCCTCAAACACAACTGCTGAATAACCAATTGATTTAATTTTTTCAATAATCTTATCTGTATCAATAGATTCGTTGAATTCTACAATAGCTTTTTTAAGAGGAAAATTAACAACAGCATTTTTTATTGAGTCTTCTTTTTCTAAAACCCTTTCAATTCTTGCTGCACAAGCAGCACAGGTCATTCCCTCTACTGAGAGAGTTAAAGGTTTTTGTTCATTCGACAACGGTGTAACCATGATCATCAAGCAATGCCCCTAGATCACCGATTGAGACTTTAGTATTTGAACTTATCGAAACTTCTTTTTTTTCTATATCTACAGAAGCTGAATTTATATTCTCTTCACTATTAAGAATTCCTTCAATTGTTTCCTTACAATGATTACAACTTATTTCAGGTACTGTAAATTTTATTTCCATATTCGAATAATAATAATTAAAGACTTATATAGATAATCTTTATTTAGTTAGGTAGTTTAGGTTTCTTAGGCAGTTTCCTGAAGAATTCTTCCTCTAACTCTTGGATATTTAACTGGAGCGTGGTTAAAACAATGATCTCTCTTGTTGTAAATGCTTAGTTTTGTTTCGCAAGACTCATCATTGCAAACACGACCCTGTTCAAAACTTTTTGATGGCCTAATACCACCTTTTATTTGACTAGCTTTTAGTCCGTCAGTCATTTCTTTCCTCTACTTTGTGAATATATTCACAAGATTAACAACTTTATTATCACCATGCAAGTATTTAGATAACTTTATATTTTCTGACCTTGTGATAGTATTCCTTTATGGAAATCAAACTAGAATTCTGCGTAGTCTGAAATTACACACCCCGTGCAGTTAGTACGGTTGAAGACATTTTAGAAAAATACGGTCAAGAAGTTGAATCTATAGACTTAATACCTACATCAGGTGGAAAATTTGAGTTTTACTTAAATGGTGAATTACTTTACTCAAAAATAGAAACTGATAGACATACTGAAGATGGAGAAATACTAGGTTTAATAGAAAAAGCTCTTAGTTGAACACACCATTCGACTTAACAATCTATGAATTAGTTTTTATTGGACTCCTATTATTTGTTGCCGCTTCCATTCAAGGACTTCTTGGATACGGCTTTGCTGTAATCTCCTCTCCGATTCTTGTTCAAATAGATCCAGCTCTTGTACCAGCCCTACTTAGCTTGTTAGCGCTCCCATTAACAATAAGAATATTTGTAAGAGAAAGAGTAGAGGTTACTTGGTCTCCAATGAAATATTTATTAATTGGAAGGGTTGTTGGAGGACCTTTAGGATTACTTTGCTTAATGTACTTAGAACAAAGAATTCTATCAACCACTATTGGTTCAATAGTATTATTTGCAGGTCTTGCTTCATATTTTGGATGGACTCTAGATAGAAATTCAATTAATTCATTTAATGCTGGAATGTTTTCTGGAGTTTTTGCGATGATCGCAGGCGTTGGTGGACCACCTGTGGCAATTTTATACAGAGATACAAAAGGAAAAGAATTTAGACCATCTCTTAATGCAGTCTTTACATTCGGAATACTTATTACACTGACTCTTTTGTTAATTGATGGACGAATATATCAAGACCACTTGTATATGTTTGCATACATGATTCTTCCCTCGCTGCTTGGTATAAGCCTTTCATCTAAGTTATTTACTAAGGTTTCGGATAAGGTAATTTCGAATGGAGTTATTTGGTTCTCAATTATTTCAGGGCTAGTTGTTATATCTAGGAATATTTATTAATTTATTTCATCTTTTGTAATTACTAAGATATAAGCATATGTTACTTTCATCCTTATTGTCTGGAGTGCTTTACTTCTTAAGCTTCCCTCCTTTTGATTTATGGTTTTTAATATTTCCATCTTTAGGCATTTTCTACATATCAATTTTGCCAATTGAAAAAGTAAAAAATTTAAATAGTGCTATTAGTCCGGAAATCCACGGATTTATATTCGGGAGTGTTGCTTATGGGGTTCTATTGTTTGGGATTCAGTCAATTGGCCTAGAAGCATGGATTCCATTAACAATACTAATGGGATTAATGTACAGTCTTTTTGCTAAAGTATTTTCATATTTTGGATCCAAAACTAAGAATAATTTTTTTGTATTAATTGGATTAATTAGCATATTTGATTTATTACGAGCATATTTTCCATTTGGTGGTTTTCCATGGGGGTATCCTTCAACGGTCTTAGTAGATAGTCTTACAAAAAATTTTTATAGAGCTTATGGCCCAATAGGTTTTTCCTTAGTTATTGAATCTCTAATCTTACTTTTAGTACTGTTTTTATTTACTAAAAGTAGAGACACTAATTTCTTTAACTCTTCTTACTTGAGATATTTTATAGTTTTCTTTATAGTCTTTGGATTTACATTTTTCCAAGAAATTCCAGTTAAAGAGATTTATAGAGATATAGAAATTTCAATAATTCAAGGAAACAGCCCCTGTCCTGGAGCAAAGAATAAATGTGAAAATGAGAGACAAAGAATTTATGAAAGCCATTTAAATTTAACTAAGTCATTAAGTGAAAACAGAATATCTAAAGAAGAATTAACACCCCGCATAATTGTATGGCCAGAAAGTTCAAGCGGTTTTGGCAATGATCCAGGCATAAATCAAAAAACACTAGAAGAGATATCTTATGAAGCTGAAAGACTTAATGCTTCTTTTTTAATTGGAGGAGATAGACCTGTAGATTTAAACTATTTTGAAAATTATGGAATTTTTATTAATGAAAATGGAGAAATTGCAGGAGAGTACTTAAAACAGCATCCGGTCCCATTTGGAGAATATATTCCTTTTAGAAGATATTTAGATTGGATACCACCACTATCTTTAGTGCCAAGGGATATGATCCGCGGAGAAGGGCAGGAAATTTTTGAATTAGGTCAAAAGAATATTAAAATTTCATCGGTAATTTCTTTTGAAGGCTCTTTCGAAAGATACATCAGAAGAAGTGTTCAGGGTGGTGCAGAGCTTATTTTTATCTTAACCAATCAAGCAAGTTATGGAGAAAGCGGTATGTCTGACCAATTTATACTTATGTCAAGAGCAAACGCTGTCTCAAACCATAGAGATGTTGTCCACGCAGCAATAACCGGTAAATCCGCATTTATTAGTGGCGTTGAAGGAAAAGTTTATTCTTCTACTGAATTATTTACAGAGGACATATCTACCAGGCTCTTAACTCCTTATAGTGGTAAAACTACTTATTCGGAGTTAGGTAATTATTTCAATTATTTAATAATTATTTTAGGATTATTTTCTTTTTTATATTTCAGGTTCGTTAATAGATAAACCCCTTGAAGCCGCTGCTTCCACAGTACCACCTTGGAAAGCTCTAAGTCCAAATTTAGGTAAAACAGCAAAAATATGATCAAAAATATCAGATTGAATTCCCTCATATTCAACCCAATCAATAGTATTTGTAAAAGTATATATTTCTAAAGGAACGCCCTCCGAAGTTGGTGAAAGCTGTCGGACGATTAAAGTCATGCTCTCAGTGTTAAGATCATCATGATTTTTTAGATAATTTACAAGATAGGCTCTTAAAGTTCCTAAGTTAGTAAGTTTTCTTTTTTCTTTTGCTTCGTCGACTGAATTATTATATTTTTCAATATCATTTATTTTTTCAGACAAATATTTATTTATTGATGGAAGCTGTTTTAATTTTTCGATATCTTTTTCTTCCATAAATCTAACACTAGATATATCAATTAAGATAGATCTTTTTATTCTTCTACCTCCATAATCTGACATGCCTCTCCAGTTCTTTACAGAACTAGTTACTATTTTTGAAGTAGGTATAGTTGTTATTGTTTTATCCCAATTTTGAACCTTTACAGTATGGAGTGATATATCTATTACATCTCCATCAGCTCCATATTCAGGAACTTCAATCCAATCATCTAAATTTATAATGTCATTTTGACCAATTTGAACTGAGGCAACGAATGAAAGTATTGTATCTTGAAAAACTAATAAAAGTATGGCAGTTATAGCTCCAAGCCCACTTATGTAATAAGCTACTGACTGACCAGTCCCGATAGCAAATATTATTATTACAACAAAAGCGTTTAGGACAATCTTAACTATTTGTATGTATCCTTTAATTGGTTTATCTTTAAATGCTTCATAGTGTATAGAAATCTTGGTTATTAAAGTTAGAAATTCCGAGATACTAAGACCTATAAAAATAGCTAAAAGTATATTAATTATTCTATCTGAAAAACTATCGAAATATGGCAAACCAACACTTGTCTCCATATACACTTTTAATGAAGAAAATACTATTACAAGAGAAAATCTATTCAAAAACTTTTTGTCTAATAGAATATCATCTAGAATAGTGGCTGTTTTTTTTGCTAAAAACTTTATACCTGGGAATAATGCATATCTGCAGAGAACGTATACTCCAAAACCTATACCAAAAAAATATAATGTTGTTATTAGTTCTTCATTCATAATTTTAATTTTACTACTTTTAGAATCCTGATTGTTGGCTTGACCAAGGAGGAGGTGTTTTATTTAAGAACTCATCTACGCTAGGACCGCCAAGTTTTAATAACCTTCTCTGTCCATAAATATATGTCATAACAAGAAGAAATATAGTTGTTTGATTAGATGTTGCTAACTTAATAACTGCAAGTATTTCAGGCGAATTAAAGAAATATAGCTGTAGCAAACCTTTAATACCTAGAAAAAGAACCCATATAACAGCAACCTCTCTATACGCTGGTTTTACATTTTTGTGTAAAAACCAATCTAAAGGCCAACCTCTTATTGATTTTGATGTGTATATTGTAAAAGGTCTTCCAAACAAAATAGAGAGAAAACCAATTGCCGCAATGCTTAAGTCTCTAATTATTCCCGGAAGAAAAAATCCCGACGCAGAGCCTTGAATTTGAGCAATCAAAAGTGCAATAGATGTACCAGCGACACCAATTAAAGAGTTTTTTAGTGATTCTTTTCTAAAGATTCTATATGAAAGAGTAATTACTATAAGCGCTCCAGTTAATAGAATTGAAGTTTGTAGTTCTTGAAATCTTGAAATTGTTACAAAAAAAACAGGCGCAAGAATAGCATCAATAAAATTTTCATTTGCGATGGGTAAGTCTTGGTAGTCTTTCTTTATAGACTGAAATTTTTTTTTGAAAGAGTTAAACAATTTAAAGTTCTTTAAGCTTCTTCTCGATTATTTTAGAATCAATATTCGTTGTTAAATTAAAACAGTTTTCAATTTCATCTTTTGATATATCATCAAATTCTGACAAAGTAGATTCAATAATTGCGTCTATAGAAAAATTATTTTGTGTAATATTTTGAACAAACTTATAACCTTCATCACGTGAATTACCCTTACTCACAATTAATGAAAGAAGTTTTTGAGATCCAAGTTTTGTTTTTGCAGAATTTAAGTTTGATTCAATATTCTCATGATTAATAACAAGGTCATTAATAATACTAATCAAGTCTCTTGTCATGAAATCAATCAATTTAAATGTATCTGGAAGAATAATTCTTTCAACTGATGAATTTGATATATCTCTTTCATGCCAAAGCGCCATGGTCTCATAACTTGCTTGTGTATTTCCCCTAACTACTCTTGCTAATCCACATATTCTTTCAGAACCAATTGGATTTTTTTTATGCGGCATTGCAGACGAGCCTTTCTGCCCTTGTTTAAAGGCTTCATACATTTCACCAACTTCCGATCTTTGGTAATGTCTGATATTTGTTGCAATTCTTTCATAAGTTCCAGCAATTATTGAAAAGCTAGAAAACAAATCTGCGTATCTGTCTCTACTTACTATTTGTGAAGCAAGAGGTTCTGGTTTTAAGGAAAGTTGTTCAAGGATTTTATTTTCTATATCTTCAGAAATTAGAGAATGGTTACCAACAGCACCACTAATTTTTCCATAACTGATTATTTCTAAGCTAGAATTTAACCTATCTAGACCTCTCGATACTTCAAGACACCAATTTCCAAATATATTTCCCAATGTTGTTGGTTCAGCATATACTCCATGAGTTCTTCCTATAATTAATGTTTCAGACTCACTTATTGCTTTATTTTTTAGTGAATTTACGAGCTCAGATATTTTTTCAACAACAATATTTAATGATTCTTTAATTAAAAGGGCATTTGCTGTATCAACAACATCAGAACTTGTTAATCCGTAATGTATCCAATTAGAGTCTTTCTCAATTTTGCTTTGTAAAACATCAACAAAAGCAGCTAAATCATGATTTGTAACAGCTTCTCTTTCTAGTACTTCATTATGAGTAATCGAAACTTCTTTAAGTTGTTTTGACAGTCCTTTAGGTGTAATTTCCTCTTTTTCAAGAATTTCAATTACAGCTCTTTCAACATCTAGCCATTTAGCTACTTTATTATCTTCGCTCCAAATTGAAGACATTTCATCTGAGGAGTATCTTTCTATCATTGTTCTATTATTATATTTTGGTTTCGCTCTGGTCCAACAGATATAAATGTAATCGGTACTTGTATAAAATCTTCAATAAACTTTATATACTCTTTAGCTTCATCTGGAAGATTATCAAACGAAGTTACATTAGATATGTCCTCACTCCAGCCTTTGAAAGTTTTATAAATAGGTTTTGCGCTTTCAAGAATTCTCTGTTCTCTCGGAAAATCTATTTCTTCAGAACCATCTACTTCATATGCTATGTTCAGATTTAATTCATCTAAACCTGAAAGAACATCAAGTTTGGTAATAAATAATTCAGTTAAGGAGTTCACTCTTACAGAATACTTAAGTGAGACAAGATCTAACCAACCACATCGTCTTCTTCTGCCAGTAACTACTCCGTACTCCGCTCCTTTATCTATTAAATAATCACCAATTTCGTTTTCTTGTTCAGTCAAGAAAGGCCCTGTTCCAACTCTTGAGATATATGCTTTAGTAACTCCTACAATTTTTTCAATATCACGAGGACCTATTCCAGATCCAATTGCTGCATTGGCCGAGGTGGTGTTTGAACTTGTTACAAAAGGGTATGTTCCATGATCAATATCTAGCAATGTTCCCTGAGCGCCTTCAAAGAGAATATTTTTACCTTCCTTAGCTGCATTAGAAATCAATAAAGAAGTATCTGTCATGATTTTTTTAACAGTGTCTCTATATTCATTAAATTGATCTAATACTTGTTCAAGGTCAAAAGGTTCTCCATCATATATTTTTGTAATAATTTCATTTTTATCTTCTAAAATAGTGGATACTTTTTCTCTAAAAATATTTTCATCATATAAATCTTGAACTCTTATACCTTGTCTTTGAATTTTATCTCCATAACAAGGACCAATACCTTTCTTTGTTGTTCCAATCATGTTTTTACCAAGCTTGTTTTCTATTAGTTCATCAAGGAGTTTGTGATAAGGCATAATTAGATGAGCATTTGATGAGAGTTTTAATTTTGAAGTATCAATATTATTTTCTTCTAACATTTTAAGCTCATCAATGAGAAAACCAATATCTACAACACACCCGGAAGCAATAACAGGTATACAGTTTGGATACAAGACACCAGATGGTGTGAGGGAAAGCTTTACTGTTTTATCTTTGACAACAATAGTATGACCTGCGTTATTGCCACCTTGAAATCGGACTACCATATCGGCGTTTGAAGCAAAAAAATCTGTGACTTTACCTTTGCCCTCATCACCCCACTGGGCTCCTAAAACAACGGTAGTAGACACGTTTCTCCTTGGATTACAACATTGGATAATACATGGTTTTATGGGGTATTTGCAATAAATTTAAAAAGAATACATCATTTAATGTTGAACTATACTCAAATAACATTAAATTATACATATGACGGTTCAAGCCGACTTAACAGGGCGGTATGCTGAGCTTGTCAACTTTTATATAAAAGGAGAAAACATTGAGTAAAAAAGCAATCATCTTTTTGCTAATGCTTTCAATGGTCGCTGTTGCCTGTGGAGGTTCAACAGAAGAGGTCGTTGAAGAAGTAGCAGTCGAAGATGAGCACGATCATGAATCCACTCTTGAACAAGTTCAAGAAAGAGGATTCCTTAAGTGCGGCGTTAGTACCGGTGCGACTGGATTTACAGAAGTAGCTGACGATGGATCCTATTCAGGATTTGACGTTGACTATTGTTATGCAGTTGCTGCTGCTGTTTTCGGTGATTACAGTAAAGTTGAATTTAAGCAACTTACTGCTGCTGAAAGATTTACAGCACTTAGCGCTGGTGAGATCGACGTATTGATTAGAAACACAACTTGGACTCAAAGCCGTGACACAGAATTAGGTAACGACTTCGGTCCAACCACTTACTATGATGGTCAACAATTAATGGGTAGAAAATCTGACGGATTGTCAGAAAGCTCTACTCTTGCTGACATTGATGGTTTGAGAGTATGTACTAATGCTGGTACCACAACTGAAAAGAATATTACAGAAGGTGCCGGACTTGTAGGTGCAACAATTGAGCTTGTAACTGTTGAAGCTTTCTCAGAAGCTATCGATAAGTTCATCGCAGGTGAGTGCGACATTGTAACAACTGACGGTTCTGGATTAGTTGGTAGAAGAGCAGTTAATGATGCTCTTAATGACTGGGCAATTTTCCCAGCATCACCAATTTCCAAAGAGCCATTAGGTCCAACATATAGATCAAATGACAGCCAATGGGCTGACATTGTTAACTGGACTGTTTACGCTACAATCATCGCTGATGAGTATGGTGTAACAAGAGCTAACATTGATTCATTTGATTATGATGCTGCTCCAGAAATGGGTAGATTGTTCGGTAAGAACGATGGAGAGCTTCAAACAAAGATGGGTCTAAGCGCAGATGCTTACTACAACGTTGTGAAGCAAATAGGAAACTATGACGAAATTTTCTCAAGAAACCTAAACCCATTAGGTCTTTACAGAGAAGGTAGTTATAACGACTATTGGAATAACGGAGGATTGGTTTACGCACCTCCAGCAAGGTAATTAATTACCTTAAATAATTTTGTAAAAGGGGCTGAAAAGCCCCTTTTACTTTGAAAGCTCTTATATATACAACTTCTTTAAGGCATAAATGAAATAATTCTGATAAAATTTATTTATGAAAAACGCTACAAAATATTTACTTTTCTTCAGAAATGTAGTTTTTCTAAAATGGGCTTTCCAAGTGATTTTCTTATTGGGCATATTGTCAATAATTTGGAACTATATTCAAAATGCAATTGTTAATTTAGCTAATACAAATATTGCCTTTTCTTGGGGATGGCTAGGGGAAACACCAGGCGTTTCAATAGCGGAAGGGATGTATACTCTGCCAATTTCTGGGTTACAAATGATTCAGACTGGAATGATTAATATGTTCAGAATTACAGTAACAGGTATATTTGCAGCAACTGTATTAGGTACTTTTTTAGGAATTGCTAGGCTGTCAAGCAACTACATAGTTGAAAAAAGCTCAACTGGCCTATTAGAAGTTGTAAGAAATGTGCCTCTTCTAGTTCAAATATATTTCTTTCAAGCTTTGGTACTTTCGTTTCCTAGACTTGAGGTTTTTGAGACAGGCGAATATTTCTTTCATGTAAGTGCAAAAGGAATTGCTTTTCCATGGTTCAATAGGGGACCAAATTCATATTTACTTATGGTGTATGGATTATTTGTTTTATACGTTGCTAATAAAATTTACAAATGGAGAGTTGATTTATTAGAAAAAGAAGGAAGAGACACAAAACCATTCCTTTGGTCAATAGGTATTCTGGTAGCTCTGCTAGCTGTTGGTTGGTACGGAGGATTTAGAGCAGCTGGAGTTGTTGGATTTTTGGCAGGATACATTTCTCTTGGTTTAGAGTTTGTACCAGCAATTGTTTACCAAGCATTAATTTCAGCGATTGCTATTTATATTGGTTTCAGATCAACAAAAAGATTTATTGATAGTAAAAAATCAGAAGAAGCACAGGGGATATACAGTGATGATGATTACTTTAAGATAATATTAAATGTTGTCATTGTATTATTAGTTGTCTTGATTATGTTCTCATCCATTGGAGCAGGCTTTGCAGGATTCCTAGTGGGTGACGAGATAACATTTAAGGCTGACTGGGGTTTGCCTCAATTATTTCATGGTATTGAAAATAAACTACATTGGTATCCATCTATAGATGTTGAATTAGTTGATGAAATAGAGGGAATGAAAAAAGCAGAAATTATAAATTGGGAGATTGAACCAGGTCAACAAATTACAAAAGGAGATGTAGTTGCCACAGCTTATGCAACTGGAACAAAAATTGACAAGCAAGAAGTAGAGTTGATAGCACTAGAAACAGGAAATGTAGAATCTCTTCTTGTTGAAAAAGGGAAAGCAATAAAATTAGGAACACCTTTTTATGAATTAGAAGTTACTGATGGAGATCCATTTATATTTTCTAGACCGAAAGTTGAACAGGTTGGGACAACAAAGTTTCAAAGATATGCAGACGGTCATGGCAAGAGTCTTTCAGTTGGATATTTCGCCATATGGTTAGGCGTTGTTTTGTATACGGCTATATTTATTTCCGAAGTAGTTAGAGCAGGAATAATGGCTGTTTCTAAAGGTCAGTCCGAAGCCGGGCTATCTCTTGGATTAAGAAGAGGAGCTTTATTAAGGTTGGTAGTTCTTCCACAAGCCATTAGAGTTATGTTGCCTCCAATGGGTAATCAGTATTTAAATTTAGCTAAAAACACATCGTTAGGTATTGCAGTTGCATATCCTGAGATCGTGGCTGTAGGTCAAACTTTATACAACCAAGAAGGCCAGACGTTGCCAGTTTTCTTAATCTGGATGATGTTTTACAGCTCAGTCAGTTTAACAATTTCATCAATAATTAATTATTACAATAGAAAAATGAAAATTGTGGAGAGATAATGGTTGATGTAATTAAAAAGAATGTTAAATCAGTACAAGAAAGCTTATTTTCATCAGTAGGTTCTTCTGTACTAACAATTGTAACAAGTTATTTAGTACTAAATTTCTTTAGAGGCATGTTCGGATTCGTTATGTCTTCTGATAAAGACTGGTTAGCAGTTCTAAACAATATGCAGCTATATATGGTTCAAGCCTATCCAGAAAGTGATTTTATAAGGGTTTGGATTTCTGTTGGACTTACTTTTGTATTTTCAGGATTATCAATAGGCCTATGGAGAAGTGAAGACAGATCTAATGTAACTGTTATTTTTGATAGATTTTTTAAAATTGGATTAGGTCTTCTATTTTTTACAATTGTTGCGCCAACTTTTACAAGTTACATGGGGAATGATGGGAATGTAATAACAGAAGAAGTATTTTCCAGAAGTACAAGATTAGGAATTTTAATTCCAACCCTAATTGGAACAGTCGGTTTTCTTATATTGAAAAATGTAAAAATTAATTTTTCTTATAATAATTCCGATGTAGTTTTTCTTTACTTATTTATTCCAGTTGCATTACTTTGGTTTATTAAACTACCAGTTATTCAACTAGATGCAAACAGAGAAAGAATAATTCCAGATCCACTCATGCCTATTGCGGATACTACAAAAATTCCTTGGTCTGTAATTTTTGCTATGTTTCTTTTGTCTTACTTTATTGGAATTTACTTTAAAGACGTAAAAAGACTAAAAAATATAATGTCAATTTCTTGGTTTTTACTACCACTTCTCATATTCTCATGGATATTTAAAAAGCCAATAATTGAGATGAATGAAGTTTTAACGGGAGACATTCCTATATTCATTATATTTTTTGTAATCGGCTTATTAGTTGTTCTCTTTATAAATAATCCTATTGTTAAAAAATATTATTCAATTTATTTAGGAGTTGTTTTAGTTGGAACCTTAGCGGGAGTATTTATAAGTATTCCAATGCTTGCAAAAGCTTGTTTATTATTACTTTCTTTATTTTCCATGGTGGTCCCAGCAGTATCAACTTCTTCTCAAGGGAAGAGAAGCCTAATAATCATATGGCTTGTAGCATTAGCAACTTTAACATTCCTACTAAGAGGCGGGGCATCTGAAACAGGAATTGTAGTCCCAGGATCTAGTATTTTTGGTGGATTCTCTCTTACATGGTTACTTGCAATTTTTGGAACCTATGTTTCATTCCCATTAGGGGTGCTGCTAGCTCTTGGTAGAAATTCAAAACTTCCAATTGTGAGAATAATCTGTACGGGAATTATTGAATTAGTAAGGTCCGTACCATACATAACTTGGCTTTTCTTTGCCAGTGTTACCTTAGCTGTATTCTTACCAGCAGGTGTAGAGTTTAACCTAATAGTGAGAGTCCTAATGGTTACAGCCTTCTTTAGTGGAGCATATTTTGCAGAAAACATAAGAGGAGGTCTTCAATCCATACCTAAAGGACAATACGAAGCAGCAGACGCTATTGGAATGAGCCCATTTCAAAAAACAGGTTTAATAGTCCTTCCACAGGCACTTAGAGCTGTTATTCCAACTTTAGTTAGTAGTGCGATTACAGCGTTTAAAGATTCGAGCCTTGTTACCATTATTGGATTATTTGATTTCCTAACAATAGGTAAAACTGTTATTGATAACCAATCTGTACCAGTTAACTTTGTGGGACACCAAAGAGAAAATTTAATATTTGTTGCTGTTGTGTATTGGATATTTACATTTACACTATCTAGACGAAGCATGAAAGTTGAAAAAAGATTAGGATTAGGAGAAAGGTAATTAAATTATGAGCATAATTCAAGCTAAAGAAGTAAAGAAATGGTTTGGAGACTTCCAAGCTCTAAAGGGCATATCAATGGAAGTTGCAGAAGGAGAAGTACTAGTTATTTGCGGTCCTTCTGGTTCTGGTAAATCAACGTTCATCAGATGTATTAACAGACTTGAACAACATCAAGAGGGAGAAATAATCGTTGATGGTATCGAATTAACTAATGATTTGAAAAATATTGAAGCAATTAGATCAGAAGTTGGAATGGTTTTTCAGAGCTTTAATTTGTTTCCACATATAACTGTTATGCAAAATATAACCTTAGCTCCTATTTGGGTTAGAAAAAAAAGTAGAAGCGAATCCGAAGAAAAAGCAATGGAACTTCTTGAAAGAATGGGGATACCTGAACAAGCAAATAAATACCCAGGGCAACTATCTGGAGGACAACAACAAAGAGTTGCAATTGCAAGAGCACTAGCAATGGAACCAAAAATAATGTTATTTGATGAACCTACTTCTGCGTTAGATCCTGAAATGATTAAAGAAGTTCTAGATGCAATGAAGGTTTTAGCTGAAGATGGAATGACAATGATAGTTGTTACTCATGAAATGGGATTTGCTAAAGAAGTAGCTGATAGGGTTATGTTGTTTGACGATGGTCAAATGGTTGAAGAAAATACTCCAGAATTATTTTTTGATAAGCCTAAGCACGACAGAACTAAACTTTTCTTAAGCCAGATACTTTAAAGTTTATCCCAGAGATTATTTTCAGCTAGATCAATTATTGTTGCACCCATTCCATAAGCTCCGTCAAATATTGCTTTGTGACCTCCAGGCTTTATAGTTGCCGCAGCATACTCTGGTTGATGGTTTACAGCGTCACCTGCATCAATGTTTAACATAGGATGAATTGAAGGCATTGCCAAAGAAATATTTCCCATATCTGTTGAACCAAGTCCAGGCCTTAGAGGATCTTCAAGAGGCATATCTCTTCCTATACTTTCAGAATTTTTCATAAACAATTCATACATAGTTTTATTATTTACTATCTCGCGATACATATAATCTGGAGATGTTATTTTTGCTTCACATTTTGTAGCTAAAGCAGCTGCATTTACACAATTTAAAAAATCTTTCTCAAGAATATTAAGCCCATCTTCATTCAGAGATCTTAAATACCATTCTGAACTTGTATATGAAGGAATTATATTTGGCTTAAAACCTCCATCTTTTATAACTCCATGCATTCTATTTGACTGAACCATTTGCTGTCTATAAGTTGACGCATTAACAAATAGTTGTATTTGAGCATCTAAAGCATTACGTCCTTTCTCAGGAGCACCAGCGGCATGAGCATCTTTACCAAAAAATTCCACCTTATATTGTTGAATAGTAGTAAAAGTAGGGTTTGCAACATTCAATGGTCCTGGATGAATCATCATTGAACATTTTGCATCTTCGAAGGCACCTTTGTCTAATAATATTATCTTTCCTCCACCACCTTCTTCAGCGGGAGTTCCAAGCAATTTGACCCTTACTCCAAGTTCATCAACTAAATTCCTTAACCCAAGACCTGCGCCAATTGAAGCAGTAGCAATAATATTATGTCCACAAGCATGACCGATTTCTGGAAGAGCGTCGTACTCAACACAAAGAACTACAAGAGGGCCCTCCTTGCCGAAGGTTATTTCAAAAGCAGTTTCAAGATCTCCTGTGGGGAAAATAATGTTGTCTTGAAAAGATTTTATATAATTAACTAAATATTCTGATGTTTTGTATTCTTCAAAGCCAAGTTCAGGATTTTCATACATCCAATCACTTACTTCAATTAAACTTTTATGTATTGATTTAAGCTCTTCTTTAAACTTATTTTTAATGGTCATGATTCGAGTTTAGTAAAATAATCTAATTCATACATACTTAAAATATTCCAAATTAACCAATCAAGATTTTTGTCTTCAGCAGCCTCAATGTTTTCTTTAACGTCGGCAATTGAATGCCAAAACCCTTGGAGAAAAGGTCTTAATTGTATTTCTGGGACACCTCTTTCTAAACCATCATTTAAAGCTGCTGAAACCACTTCATAAGGGTGATTATTTGGATATTGGTAGCCAAAAGAACCATTAGAGTAATGAGATGGATAAACCATTGGTGAAATAAAATCTACGCTCTCTATTATTGTTTCAAGATTCTGACCGATTCCTCCATCTTCAGTATTAGTTAAAATAAATCCAAAAATATCGGCCGAGACCAAGCAGCCTTCCTTGTGGAGAGCTTCTTTTGCTTCCCCTAGAAAACTATTTATGTTATTGGTTCTATTAAGATAATTATTTTTTTCTTTAAAAACCATATATTGATAGGTGCTATCAGGATACCTAATATAATCAAATTGAATTTCATTAAACCCTAATTGACATGCTTCAATTGCAAGACTGAGAGTGTAATCTCTTGCTCGTTGACTACTTGGGTCTAAAAAATATTGCTCATTTTGGGAGTAAATTCTATTATTTTTTGAATCAAAAATAGCCTCTTCTGTGAAAGTCTTTGCAAATAGAGGGTCTTGAAACACAACAATTCTTGCGATTAAATATAAATCTTTTATTTTTCTTAATTCTTCTAAAGATGCTGCGTCATATTTTATTCTTTCATTTTTTAATACATCAGTTTCAGGTGATTGGCTGTCAAACAATACATGTCCATTGTCTGTTTTTGCATCAATTACTAAAGTGTTAACACTTGTTTTGGTAAGGATTTCTTTTATGCTATTCATTTTTGTTTCTTTATTCATGTAATAACCATTTACATAAATGCCTTTTAGTCCGTTATTAGATTCTTTAAATTTGGTGAAATTATGAAAAAGAAGATTAATATTTATCTCACTTATTAATAGGTCAATAGATTTTGAATAGTCTTCTAATAAATTCCGATCATTCCCAGCTATAGATTTTTCTAAAGATTCAAAATCTGCTTCTTTAAGCTGTTTCACTACTTTGTAATAATGAATAATATCTTCGTTATATATTGTTGTATTTGTAACTGAAATTTGGCTTGTTGGTTTGTAATAACTTATCTCATCAACAACATTTCCTGGATATAAGAATAAAAATTCAAATATATATGTAGATATAAGTAAAACTGTAAGCCCCAAAACCCTTTTCATATTATTAATTTAAATAGAATGTTTTTTAAAATTAAAGTCTTAAATATTTATTTATAATGCTTTTATGTCCAATTCTAGATATTTAAAGGCTCAAAAATTTTATGAGATACCAGTTTTCATAGCTGTAATTCTGTTAATTCCTGTAATTATTATTGAATATAGAAATTCAGAATTTATTGAATATGCTAATTATGCTAACTGGGGAATTTGGATAGTATTTTTACTTGAATATACTCATCTACTATTTCTCTCTGAAAATAAAAAAGAGTACATTCTAAATCATAAGTTGGAATTATTTATTGTTGTCGTATCTATACCTTTTGTACCACAAGGCTTTGAATCATCTAGATTCTTAAGGTTTATCAGGTTACCTAGGCTTCTAAGAATTTTTCAATTGTTTAGATTAGCCGCTGTTCTTGCAAAATTTGGTACAGCAATTCAAACAATATTTAATAGCAAAGGTTTAAGATTTATCGTTTATGCAACAATCTTTCTGATTATATTTTTTGGTTTTCTTTTTTATGTTTCAGAGCCAGAGGTTGAAACATACGGTGATGGGATTTGGTGGGCATTAGTTACAATCACAACCGTTGGTTATGGAGATATAACTCCTTATACAACATTAGGAAGGATTGTTGCGAGTACATTAATGATTCTGGGCATTGGCTTCATTGCAACACTTACTGCGGCTGTTTCTGCTTACTTTTTATCTAATTTTGGAGATAAAGAAACTACACTAGAAGATGTATTAGATAAACTAGAAAAAATTGATAAAGAATTAGACGAACTTAGGGAGTCAAAGAATGAGTAGTGAGTCATTAGCAAAACTAGCAGAAGAGTTTTTTCAAGCATCTCTTGATTCATCACCAACTTCAGCAATTATGCGTGGTCATAAAAAATATTTTGATCAAATAGAAGAATTAACTGATGAAAAATTTGAAGAAGAAATGGAGAATGTTCAAAATTTTAAAAACTCACTTAGCAATATAGACTTAAATTCTTTAAGCGATAAAGAAAAAGTTACTTATGGAATGTTGGAGTTTGCTCTTGACTCAAATTATGACTCACTAGTTGATAGAGGTTGGGAATTTTCCGCAGGTGTTGCCGGCTTTGAGGGTTTTCTGATTGATTACAATCAACAGATGTTTATTCCTGATAAAGAGTCCGGAGACATGTTACTAAAAAGACTAGAGCTTTATGAAAAATTTTATAGTCAAATTTCTGATGTTCAAAAAAAAGGACTTGAAAACAATAGGGTCGCTACACAAAGAAACCTAAAAAGAAGCATTGACCAATTAGAAAGCTATTTAAATACTTCACTTGAAAGCGACCCATTATTACTTGTTAACTTTGGCCCAACTGTTGATAAAAATGAAATTTCAGAATGGAAAGAAAAGGCAAAAAAAATAGTAGAAAAATATGTTCGACCAAATGTAATGAGTTATTTAGAACAATTACAAGTTGAACATTTACCAAAAGGAAGAACTGATGAAAATCCAGGAATTATGTGGATTGAGGGCGGGGAAGATGTTTATCTAAGAAGTCTGAGAAAATATACGGGACATAAGGAAACAACAGTAAAAGAGGTCCATGAGATAGGTTTGTCAGAAATCGAAAGGTTAAAAAAAGAATTCTTTGAAATAGGCAAAGATGTTTTCGATGGTGTTAACAGTCCTGAAGAAGTACTTTATAAGATGCAAACAGAACCTTCTATGAGATATGAAAGTAAGGAGCAAATGCTGCAATTAGCAGAAGATACTATTGAGAGGGCGTATAAACCTCTTGCAGAGTGGTTTACTGTATTTCCGAAAGCTCCTTGTAAAGTTTTGCCAGTACCGACTCAATCAGAAAAACATGCACCTCCAGCTTATTATTTTCCACCTTTGCCAGATGGGTCTAGAGATGGCACTTATTTCTTAAATACATACAAAGCTGAGACTAAAAGTATATTTGAAGCAGAAAGTGTAGCTTTTCATGAAGCTATACCTGGACACCATCTTGATAGAACAATTGCTGTTGAATTACAAAATGTTCCTGACTTTCAACGATATACTGCCTCAACAGCATTCGTTGAAGGCTGGGGTCTTTATTCTGAGCAACTAGCTAATGAGATGGGGCTCTATTCAAACGAGGTTCAGCAACTAGGGCGTCTTGGAAATGATGCTTGGAGAGCCTGTCGTTTAGTCCTTGATACTGGGATGCACGGTATGGGTTGGTCTAGAGATCAGGCGATTGATTTTTTCAGATCCAATTCTCCTATTGAAGAGATTAATGCAAATATTGAGACTGATAGATATATTGCATGGCCTGGCCAAGCTTGTGCCTATAAAATGGGACAATTAAAAATTGAAGAACTTAGAAAAAAAGCAGAAGATGATCTTGGTGAGAAGTTTGACATCCGATATTTTCATGATGAAGTTCTATGCGATGGGGGAATAACTTTACCCATTCTAGAAAACAAAATAGAATCTTTTATTGAGAAGCACAAAAACTAAATTAAGAAGATTAAAGTTTTTTACGTAAATCTTTATTTGATTTTTTTACGAGCTCATTTTTATAACTTTTATGTATTTCATTCTCTTTCTTAACCCTGTCTGATTTCTCGCTACTAATTTCCTCCTGAAGAGATTCTATTTTTTCTTGCATCTCTTCTATCTTGTCTCTCATTTCATAAATAATTTTTACACCATCTAAATTTATTCCTCTTTGAGAAAGATTTGCAATTTGTATTAATTTATCAACATCTTCTTGTGAATATCTCCTTGTTCCACCTTTTGTTCTATATGGCTTAATTAAACCTTTTTCTTCATATGTCCTTATTGTTTGAGGGTGGATTCCAGATAAAGTGGATGCTACTGAGATAAAGTATAAAGAAACAGTTTTTTTATCATTCATATAAATATCCTCTATATTCCTCGGGAGCTCCCTCATATCCTTCATCTCTAAATTCTTCTAACTTCTTTTTTCCGGTTCTTGATAATTTTGAAGGAGGTTTTATAGCAACTCTTACATATAGATCTCCAGATCTCCTGCCCTGTGGAGAAATCCCTTCCCCCTTTACTTTGAAAGATTTACCACTTGGTGTACCTTGAGGTATTTTTAAATTTACTGTTTTATCAAGTGTTGGAATTTTAATTGTTGCGCCGAGAGCAGCTTCAGAAAAAAGTAAAGGAACTTCTAATATCAAATCACTACCATTTCTTTTAAAAAATTTATGAGGTTCTACACCTACCTGTACTAATAAATCACCATCAGGGGCTCCGGCATCTCCAGGACCTCCATACCCTCTTAATCTAATTACAGTCCCATTGTCAACACCAGCTGGTACCTTAACTTTTATAGTTTCATTTTTTATGACAGACCCCTGTGCTCTACAAGCCTTACATTCTTTATCTATTACATTTCCTTGGCCTTTACATGCTGAACAAGGCTGAGCAAAAGAAAAGAAACCTTGGTTAGAGGCGGTTTGTCCGCTCCCATTACAAATATTACATGTGTGGAATGCTTTTCCATTTTCAGAACCATTTCCCCTGCATTCTTCACAAATAACCTCTTTCCTTAGAGGCACATTAGTTTCTATGCCTGATGCAGCATCTGTAAATGAAATTGTAAGATTTGTTTGATACGTTTGGCCTTTTCTTCTAGCAGATCCACCAAATCCAAAAATATCTCCAAAAATATCTCCGATATCAACATTGAATCCTTGGCTACCAGAAAATCCAGAAAACCCAGAAGCCCCCATTGCTCTGACTTGATCATATTCTTGACGCTTTCCTTCATCAGATAAAATAGCACTAGCTTCTGATATTTCTTTAAATCTTTTCTCTGCCTCTGTATCCCCGGGGTTTAGGTCAGGGTGATTTTCTCTTGCTAATTTTTTGTAAGCTTTTTTAATTTCCTCATTGTTTGCATCTTTTGAAACACCAAGAATGGCATAAAAGTCTTTTTCTAGCCAGTCTCTATTCACTTTGAACTTTGACCATTGCTGGTCTTATCAATCTATCTTCTAATTTATAACCTTTTCGCAACACTTCTCCAACGATTTGGTTATCTCCTTCTCCTGAATGTTCTATTGCTTCATGATATGAAGGATCAAATTCTTCTCCAACACCTGGTACTTCAGTTATATTTAAATTTTCAAGGAAAGTGAGTACTAATTTATACAAAGCTTCCAACTCTTTAGGAGCCTCTTCTTGGTTCATTGCTATTTCAAAGTTATCTATAAGTGGAAAAAGGCTAGCTAATATAATTGATAACGATCCTACCAATTGATTTTCTTTATCTTTTTCTGTTCTTTTTTTATAATTATCAAAATCAGCAGCAAGCCTTAAGTAGTCATCTTTTATTTTTTCATAATCTTCTAAAGGTATAGACGCTAATTCTTTCTCTTCAGAACTATCTATATTTTTTTCATCATCTTTTTTATTAGTTGATGATTTTTTACTCATCTTCTTCTACGACTTCACCATCAACAACATCATCATTAGATTCATCGTTTTCTGCATTTTCATTGTTTTGCTGTGCTTCAGCATAAAGCTTTTCTGCAAATGATTGACTAGCTTTAGTGAGCTCTTCTATAGAATTTTTCATCTCTTCCAGAGTTGCTTCTTGGTTCTCAAGGACTTTTGATAGGCTATCTTTAGACTCATTAATAGCTTTAATTTCATCATCAGTTGCTTTATCTTTATTCTCTTCAAGCATCTTTTCTGTAGATGTAACCATACTTTCAGCTAAGTTTCTTGTCTCGACAAGCTCTTTCTTTTTAGCATCTTCATTTGCATGCTCTTCAGCATCTTTAACCATTCTCTCGATCTCATCCTCTTCAAGTGCAGTACCGCCAGTTATTGTTATAGCCTGTTCTTTACCTGTACCAAGGTCTTTAGCATTAACATTAACGATACCGTTTGCATCAATATCAAAAGTTACCTCAATTTGCGGGGTACCAGCTTTAGCTGAAGGAATGTCAGTTAAGTTAAACTTACCTAATGATTTATTTCCTGAAGCCATTTCCCTTTCTCCTTGGAGTACATGAATTTCTACCTGGGTCTGTCCATCATCAGCGGTTGAAAATGTTTCCGATCTTTTTGTAGGTATAGTTGTATTTCTTTCAATCATTTTTGTCATAATTCCACCCTTTGTTTCAACACCAAGAGTTAAAGGTGTAACATCAAGCAGTAATACATCTTTTACATCACCTTTTAATACTCCAGCTTGAATAGCAGCACCTGAAGCTACAACTTCATCGGGGTTTACACCTTTTGAAGGGTCTTTTCCTGTCATAGATTTAACCAAGGCCTGAACAGCTGGGATCCTTGTGGATCCACCAACTAGAATTATGTGCTGAATGTCTGAAAAAGATAATCCAGCATCTTTCACAGCTTTATTTACTGGGTCTTTTGTCCTGTCAACAAGATCAGATGTTATTTTTTCAAACTCGCTTCTTGATAATTTTTCAAGTAAATGCTGTGGTCCCGAATCATTAGCTGTAATAAAAGGTAAGTTAACTTCTGTTTCAGTTGTAGAGGAAAGCTCTATTTTTGCTTTTTCAGCACCTTCTTTTATTCTTTGCATAGCCATTTTATCCTGAGAAATATCAATACCTGTTGAAGATTTAAACTTATCAACCAACCATTCCATTACTCTTTCATCCCAGTCATCCCCACCTAATTTAGAATCACCAGATGTTGATTTAACTTCAAAAACGCCTTCTGAAATTTCTAGTACGGAGACATCAAATGTTCCACCACCTAAGTCATAAACTAAAATTTTCTGATCTTCATTATTTTCTAGTCCATAAGCTAACGCGGCAGCAGTAGGTTCATTAATTATTCTTAATACATTTAATCCAGCAATTTGTCCAGCTTCTTTAGTAGCTTGCCTCTCTGCATCATTGAAATAAGCCGGTACAGTTATAACCGCATCTGTTACATCTTCTCCAATATAACTTTCAGCATCCCTTTTTAGTTTTTGAAGAATTCTTGCAGAAACCTCTTGCGGAGTATATTCTTTATTTTCAAATTTTTCTTTCCAATTTGTTCCGATCTTTCTTTTTATAGACCTAACAGTATTATCTGGATTTGTAATTGCTTGTCTTTTAGCTAGCTCGCCAACTAATACTTCTTCACCTTTGAAAGCAACAATAGAAGGAGTTGTTCTATTTCCTTCAGCGTTAGCTATAACAGTTGGTTCCCCGCCTTCTAAAACGGCAACAACACTATTCGTAGTACCTAAATCAATACCTACTGCTTTTCCCATTGATGTTTTCCTTTCCTAATAAAAATTTAAAATTATTGTTCTCTTGGTAAATGTCCACGAACTCTTGGATAAGAGACAGGAGAGTGTAAAAAACAGAGTTTCTTTTTGTTGTATATGCTTATTACAGTTTCACATCCGGAAAAATCACAGATACGACCTGATGTATAGCTTTTAGATCTTCTAACCCCAGGCTTAACTGAAGAAGCCGTTAATGTTGAGCTCATAATATTTCCTTTCTTATCTAACTTTAATTAGTAATAAAATCTAAGTAAAATTACTTAGATTTAATACAAATATACTACAAAGGGAAATTAATACAAACTTTTTTTATTTTTTTAAGTAAAAATACCTATTCTTTGATTACTTTTAATGCTGATATTATTGAATAATGAATAATTTGGATATACATATAGTTGGTCTTGGAAATCTTGGTTCCTCATTATTAAAAGGTTTAAAAAATCTTGATAACAACTTAACATTTCATCTTTATGAAAAAGAACCAAAAATAATAGATTTTATTAATGCTGAATTTGGAATTAAACCAAAAACAGAACTTGAAACCGTAGAAAGTGGTGTCCTTATTCTTTGCATCAAACCAAAAGATCTGAATAATTTTATTGAAATGAATAAAAATAAGATATCAGAAAATGTTTTAATATGTACGGTATTAGCTGGTGTTGAAACTTCATATATATCAAAATTCATAAATAACAAAATTATTCGCCTCATGCCAAACCTATCTATAAAAGACAACAATGGTTTTATTCCATACACAAAGACTTATAAAGAAGATTATTTATCTTTCGAGACAATTTTAAATGGGCTTGGAATAATTTCAGAGTATGAAGAAGAGCTTTTTCATATAATTACTGCAATATACGGAAGTGGTCCTGCATGGTATCTAGAGCTTTCATCAAAAATTGCAGAAGCTGCTACAAATCTAGGGCTATCTAAAAATGATTCAAGCAAAATAATTAATGAACTTTTAAAATCATTACCAGCATTTGCTAATGATGAAGAGTTTGGTGATATAGTAGAAAAAATAAAATCACCTAATGGTACAACGGAAGCAGGCCTCAATTCGCTAATGGCTGATTCTTTTGATAAAATTATCTTCAACGCAATTAATTCTGCAACAGAAAGATCAATTCAAATATCAAAAGAAATAAATAATGAATAATCAAAAAAAAGAAAGACAAGTAAATGATTATGTCCTGTTGTTTTCCGCAGGGGCTGCACTTGGAACAATATTTTTATGGGGAGCAAGCTATATCTTTCCAGAAGGAGAAATAGTAGAAGGAAGAAGGGTCTTTGAAAATATTCCAAAATACCTTCAGTATCTTTTCTATTTACTAAGTGCTTCTTCAATTTTTATATCTGGTTACCTCTTTTCTTTAAGAGCAAAGAATTGGTCAAGAGGCACTGAAGAAAAAAGGAAAGTAAAAATAAGTCAAAGAATTATAAGTTTATTTGATGGGCTTTTAATGAGAACATTATTGAGGTTTAAAGCTGCTGGGCTGATGCACTCAATGATTTATATAGGCTTCCTAGGATTATTTGCAGGGACTATAACTCTTGAAATCCATCATTTAATGCCTCCATCATTAAAATTTTTACAAGGCACGACTTATTTTATTTATTCTTTTACTTTAGAACTTGCATCGTTAGTTTATCTTGGTGGTATAGCTTGGGCATTGTATAGAAGAATATTTGGTACTGAAGAAAGATTAAAAACAAAAACTAAGATGGACGATTATTTAACCCTTGCTTTATTAGGGTTTATGGGAGTTTCGGGCTTGACAACTGAAGCCGGACGAATAATAGTTGAAGGTTTCCCTGATTATGAAAAATGGAGTTTCGTAGGTTATTTTATTGCAGAGTTGCTACCTATAGAAAATGGAGTTACTTTTCATAGAATTTCTTGGATTCTTCATGTGATTTCCTTTTTCATATTTTTGATAGTTCTTCCTCAGTCGAAGCTTCGTCACATAGTGACTTCTCCTGTAAATATGTATCTAAGTCCAAAAGAACGACCAAAAGGAGCCATGAAAGACATTGGTAATCTTATGGAATTAGATGATATTGACAGCGTCGGAGTTGAGCTCATTGAAAATTTTACTTGGAAACAACTTGTTGATTTAGATGCCTGCACAGTATGTGGAAGATGCACCTCTGTATGCCCTGCAAATTTAACTGGTAAACCATTAGACCCAAGAGAAATAATTCTTAAAGTTGGTCAAGTTATGTCAGATACAGGAGAGCCACCTGTACCGGCTACAGTCACAACACCCATAGATCTTAAAGTAAAAACTTCTAGTGTGTTTGAAAGGGTAACACCAGAAGAGTTGTGGGCTTGTACCTCATGTAAAGCTTGTGATGAAATTTGTCCTGTGAATATTGAAATATTAGACAAAATATTGGATATGAGAAGACACCTTGCATTGATGGCGTCAGACTTTCCTACTGAGCTTGGTAAAGCTTATGTTGCAATGGAGAACTCATCAAACCCATGGGGTGCTTCGCAAAACGATAGGATGAAATGGTCTGAAGATTTAGACTTTGATATTCCATTATTGGAAGAAAATAATAAAGAAGAAATCGAATATCTTTATTGGATCGGTTGTGCCGGAGCATTTGATGATAGAAATATTCCTGTTACAAAAGCAGTAGCAACTTTACTTAAAAGAGCAAATGTTTCATATGCGGTCCTAGGTCCAAAAGAAATTTGTACAGGTGACTCAGCTAGAAGAACAGGGAATGAATTTGTTTTTCAACAGCTTGCAATTCAAAACATTGAAAATATGAATAATTTAAATGTTAAAAAAGTTATAACTCAATGCCCCCACTGTTTTAACACTATTGCTAATGAGTATCCTCAGCTAGGTGGAAACTATGAAGTAATTCATCATAGTCAACTATTAACAGAACTTGTTCAATCAAAAAAGATTGAAGTTGGATCAACAGACAAGCCTTACTCAATTACATACCACGATTCATGCTACTTAGGAAGGCATAATGATATATACACTGCTCCAAGAGAAATAGTAGGTTCAATTGGTGGTATAGAAATAAGGGAAATGAAGCGTCAAGGAACAAAAAGCTTTTGTTGCGGTGCTGGTGGTGGAAGAATGTGGATGGAAGAAAACACTGGTAAAAAAGTAAATATAGAGAGATCTCAAGAAGCCATAGATACCGGTGCAGACGAGGTAGCTGTAGCTTGTCCTTTCTGTTACATCATGATGGATGATGGCGTAAAAGAGCTAGGAGAAGGAGACAACGTTAAGGTGAGAGACGTTTCTTTAATTTTGTTAGATAACTTAAAGAAAGACTAAATATTTTTACCTAAAAAGAATTTCTTAATGTCATTTTCTGAATTATTTATACAATAAATTACGTAAACAGCTGTTGTCAGGTTTCCTAATATCATTAAAAAGAAGACCCAAACAACAGAAGTATAATTTTTTTCTCTATAGATCATCCAGATTGCGATAAGTATAAAGCCTGAATATAAGTCAACTAGTGAAACAATACCCCAAGGTAATGTAGGAATAATAGAATCAAATAAACTAGTTTGATTTTGTGCCCATAAAATTACACTAATCATTGCTAAAGAAATAAAATAAGATATTACTTTTGTTATAGTCATACACTAGATTTTAAAGAAGAGAATATTTATATGCGAAATAATAACATTATTTATAGAATTTTGAAGTTGGACAAAAGCGTTTATAACGAACTAGTTATGGACTCATCATCCGGCCAAAGAGCTGGAGCAATATGGGTTGTTAGTTATTTAATATCTATTCTTTCAGCTTTTACTTTGATTAGAAATTTTTCAGAGTTTCTTAAAAGTAATTTATCCCTTATAGCAAGCGGGCTTCCAGAAGAATCTTTAATAGAGATTAGAAATGTTATTGCTGAACTTGAGGCTACATTTGCTCCAGAAGCTTCAACCACTGCATTAACTACTGCATTAGGAACAGGATTAGCATCAGCACTTTTTGGTATAAGTTTTATATATTTAATTACTAAGTATTTGTTAAGAAAAGACCCAAGCTTCTTTCAAATTTTAGTGATTTATGGATTCTCATCTGTACCAGCTCTATTAAACGCACCGATACTATTCATTGATTCAATAGGTTTTCAAAGCTTGATAATGCTCTTTACAGGGATTTATTCGATTGTTTGTCTAGGGTCTGGATTGAAGCAAGTGTACTACTTAAGAAATATTGAAACAATTTTATTAGTAGTAGGATCTAGCGTAGCAAGTTCACTTTTTTTACCTGGAGCCTAAGTGATAGCTGGGGTAATTCTTGCTGCTGGAGACTCATCTCGAATGGGGTTTCCAAAACAATTAGCAGAATATAAAGGTAAGACTATTTTAGAGACAGTAGTGGACACAGTAACTTCTAATCTTGATGAAACGGTTGTGGTGCTAGGTCATGAAAATGACACAATTACTGAAAAACTAGATTTTAAAGAAAGCACAATACTAATAAATGAGAATTGGGAGGAAGGGATTGTTTCATCTATTAGGACAGCATTGTTTTACTTAAGTGAAAATAATGAAATAGATAGTGCGATGATTTTTATGGCTGATCAGCCTTCTGTAAATAATAAAATTATTGATAAATTAATAAAAACGAAAAAAAAAGATGATGAAGTTGTGATTTCAAAATATCGTTATAAGTTAAATTACCCAATTATTGTACCAAAGTACTTTTGGAGTAAGCTTGAGCTTCTCACTTATGACAATCTTCTTGGTGAAGATGACTCTTTATTCAAAAATTTTGATTTAGTAGACTTTTTCGATTCATCAGAGTATAAATCAAAGATAGTAAATTTTAATTTTTTAGAACCAACTGATTATGACGAGCAGAAAGATTTTTGAGAGTGGGAAAATCTCTTTAAAAAATTTGTTAACTTACAAAAATATTTTTGTACAATTTAATAATGACTTCAATAAATTCGATAAACGGCATGACTCACATTGAGGCTACAAAATTAAGAAGAGCAAGAGTTCGTACAACTGTAACATTCTTACAAATCGCATCATCAAGATCAGGAAGAGCATTATTAACTAAAGAAACTGGAATTAGTTCTCCAAAATTACTTCATTGGGCAAAAAGAGCTGAGTTGATGAAAATAAGAGACCTTGGAAGAGATTATTCTGACTTATTAGAGGCTGTAGGTGTTGAAAGTGTCTCAGAACTTAAAAGAAGAAACCCAGAATCACTTCATGAATCAATGTCAGCAATAAACAACAAACAAGAAATTGTTGATAGAATGCCTTCACTTAAAAGAGTTACTAAATGGATAGAGGAATCAAAAGATATAGACATTAAGGTCTCTTCTTAGTTAACCAACAATCTATCATTAAATTGTGGAAACAAAAAAATTAAGAATAACTGGTGCACAATTGTCTTTTACAGTTGGAGCAATTCAAGAAAATAAGTCAAAAATCTTAAATACTTTAGAAGAAGCAGAAAAAATTAATTCAGATATAGTTGTTTTTCCAGAACTCTGCGTTACTGGTTATCCTCCAGAAGATCTGCTTTTAAGAGAAAGTTTTGTAGGAAAAAATTTCGCAGTATTAGAAGAGATTGCAGAATTTTCTGGAAGAACAAGTGGAGTCATAGGTTTTGTTGACAGAAGCTTGGAAGAGCAAACTATGGATAATGTTGATAGAAATATAACTAATGCTGCAGCAATAGTCCAAAATGGAGATGTAAAAGGTATTTATCACAAATGTTATCTTCCTAATTATTCAGTTTTTGATGAAGCTAGATATTTTGCAAAAGGGACAAAGCCGGAAGAAATATTTTGGTATGAAGATATTGCAGTTGGAATTAACATCTGTGAAGATGTTTGGATTAATAATGGGCCTGCCGAAGAGCAAGTTAAACAAGGGGCATCACTAATAATTAATATAAATGCTTCCCCATTTGATATTAATAAGACAGAGTCAAGAAAAGTGAATGTAAGAGATAAAGCAAAAAAATTAAAAGTACCGATTCTTTATTTAAACATGGTCGGAGGGCAAGATGAGTTAGTTTTTGATGGCGGTTCTTTTCTAGTTGATGCTGAGGGCAATATAATATATGAGGCACGACAATTTTCAGAAGAAATTTTTAGCTTTGATTTAGAACTAGAAATTAAAAATGTTAAATCAGAAAACAAGTTAATCGTAAATGAAAAAAAATCTGATTTACCACCTTTAACAACATCAGATTCTTTAAGTGAGCTTGAGTCAATGTATGCAGCTTTAAAGATGGGTTTATCTGACTATGTAGAAAAAAATAACTTTAAAAAAGTTTTGGTTGGTCTTTCTGGGGGGATAGATTCAGCCTTAACAGCGACGATTGCTGTGGATGCCTTAACTTCGGATAATGTTATTGGAGTTGCAATGCCATCAAAATTCAATCCAAAAAGCTCTTTAGACGACGCCAAAGAGCTTGCGGACAATTTAAATATAGAATTAAAGACTATAAACATTGAAGAAACTGCTGAAAAATTTAGAAATTTATTAAAAGATAATCTTAATGATGATTTAAAAAGTGTTGTTGATGAGAATATACAATCCAGAATTAGAGGCAATATACTAATGGGTTTATCTAATCAATTAGGAGCGATGGTTGTTTCCACTGGAAATAAATCAGAAATGGCAGTTGGTTATTCAACACTTTACGGAGATTTAGTTGGTGGTTTTGCCTTACTTAAGGATGTGTATAAAACTGAAGTATATAAATTATCTGATTATCGAAACTCTATATCGAAAGTTATTCCACAAAATATAATAGAAAAAAAACCAAGCGCTGAACTAAGTGAAGATCAATATGATTCTGATTCGCTCCCTGAGTATGATCTTTTAGATAAAATATTAAAAATGTATATTGAGCTTGACTTTTCTTCAGAAAAAATAATAAATTCTGATATTGATAAAGAAGTTGTATTTGATATTCTCGAAAAAATAGACAGAAATGAGTATAAACGTAAACAGGTTGCACCTGGTGTAAAATTAACTAGTAGAGCTTTTGGTAAAGACAGGAGAATGCCAATTACTAATACTTACATAAGAGACAGGTCATAAATTGTATTTAATTAACGGTAAGGAAGTTACTAAAGAAGAGTTTCAAATACCAGTTGAAGATTTAGTTATATGGAGAGGTGACGGTATTTTTGAAGCCATAGCAATCCATCAGGGCTTTTTATTTGCCCTTGAAGAACATATTGAAAGGTTCAAGAAATCTGCTCAAAAAATGCATTTTGACAATATTGATTTTGATAAAATTGAAAAAGACTTAGTAAGAGTAGCTTCTAATTATGACTCCGGTTATATGAGAGTCATAATTGGGAGAGGAGCTTCAAAAGAAGAATCAAAAGTTTATATGTTTTATCAAGATCTGATTCCTGTTCCCGACTACTACTCCTTACAGTCACACAAAGCTCACTGGATGTCAGGTGGTGATTTTCAAATCGACGAAGTAAGTAACATAGCAGCAAAATCTACATCATATGCAATGAATATGAGCCATACAAGACTTGCAGAAAAAGAAGGATTTACCGATTCCTTACTTCTTAATAAAGACAATATTGTTCTCGAGGGTCCTTCGTTTTCTGTTGCATGGATAAAAGCTGGAAAAGTTTTTATTCCTGATTTAGACCTAGGAATTTTAGACTCAGTAACTCGTCGCTCTCTTATTGAAATTGGAGATAATTACGATATCGATGTTTCAATTGAAAGAATTTCTATTGAAGACTTATATGAAGTCGATTCTGTTTTTGTTCTCTCCACTGCGAAACACGCAAGATTTGTTAACAAAATAGACAATAAAGAATATTCAGAAGATAAATTATTGCCTGTAATTAGAAACTATTTTAAAGAACAAGTAGAAAGAGAAAAGAGTAGAAAGCTTTCAAATTAGGAGGTGCAATGAGATTAACACAATATTCTCACGGCTCTGGTTGAGCTTGTAAACTCGCACCAAGCGAGCTTGCTCAAGTTTTGAAGCAATTTGAACAACATAAAGCTCTTAAATCTGAAAATTTAATTGTTGGTTTAGAGAACCCTGATGATGGAGGAGTCATTAATGTTGGGGAAACAAAAATAATACAAACGGTAGATTTTTTTACACCGATTCTTGATAATCCTTATGACTGGGGAAGAGTTGCAGCAGCCAATGCTTTATCAGACATTTATGCAATGGGAGGAGAGCCTATATCTGCACTTCAATTAGTTTGTTGGCCAAGAGAAGAGATAGGTTTTGATATTTTAGCCGAAGTAATAAATGGAGGTTTAGACATAATGGGTGAGGCAGGCTGTACAGTAATTGGTGGTCATAGTATTGACGATAAAGAACCAAAGTATGGCTTTTCTGTAACAGGGATTATTAAAGACAATCCTTTGCTTAACAACAGCATCTCGGATAAAGATACCCTCTATATAACAAAACCACTAGGCATAGGAATCATAGCAACAGCAATTAAAAAAGATATTGCATCAGAGGAAGAGATTTTAGAAGCTACAAATACTATGGTTGGACTAAACAAAGAGGCACTTAGGTTTGCAAAAGATCATAATGCAAACGCCCTAACAGATATAACAGGTTTTGGCTTGCTTGGTCACTTATCAGAAATGATAAGAGATACAAAGCTATCGGCAGAAATAAACTCGGATAAGATCCCTGTAATCAACGGAGTAGAAGAGCTTCTTAGAAAAGACATATATCCCTCAGGTAGTCAAAGAAACTTTGCTTCTGTAAAAGATAAGCTAATTTACAAAATTGAAGATGACAAAATTAAACTATTTTGTGATGCTCAAACAAGCGGGGGATTATTGATTTCTCTCCCTAGTAATTCAGCAATTAATCCTAAAGAAGTTAAACAAACTTATGGAATTGATATTTGGGAAATAGGCGAAATAAATACTAAATATAATGAAAAGATAAATATTATTTAAATAATGATTAAAACACTCACCAAAATATTTGCTTTTAGTGCTATTGTAAAAAATTTAGTCGAGACAAAAAAAAGTAAAACAGAAGGGATAACACAACTTCATCCTTCAAAAATTTCCGGAAGAACAATTTATATCCGCGAAAAAGAGTATTTTATTAGGGAATCTTATGTTGAAGGCACTACACCAATAGTTTTTTTACATAGTTGGGGCTCCGATTCTTTGGGAAGCTGGTTTAAAGTTTTACCAAAATATGAAACAAAAAACTCTTTTGTAGCTATTGATCTTAAGAATCATGGAAAATCAGATGCAAGTTGGGAGAGGTGGGACATTGATGAAAATGCGGACACGGTAATTAGTATTTTAAATAATTTGAATATAAAAAAATGTTATTTAGTCGGTTGGTCTATGGGCAGTGCTGTTGCATTAAGCATTACAAGGAAAAATCCAAACTTAATAAAAAAATTAGTATTAATCACACCATTTAGTTGGCAAGGCTTTAGCGCGGAATCACCTTTATTTAAATTGTTTGTAGCAGCAGTAAGAATAAGAGAGAGGCTGTTTCCAAATTCAAATCCACAATCAAAATATTCATTTTTAAGAAAGTCAAAAGCCGTGAAGAATGAATACTCAGAATGGGCTTGGAATAATTTACATAAATCAAAAGATAATTTTATTTATGCTGACGGAGGAAGGTTTGTAGTACCTTTTGATGCAAGACCCTGGTTAGATCAAATAGAAACACAGACACTAGTCTTAACAGGAGGTAAAGACAGCTTGGTCCCAGAACATATTTCATCTGAAATAATAAATGGTTTAGAGAATGTAGAATCTAAAATATTTACTGACGCCACCCACGGTATTCCGTGGACACATGACCATGAACTTGTAGAAGAGCTAGATAGATTTTTAGAGTTATGAAAAATGTTCTTTTTGTAGCTCCAACTACATATGAAGTACCTCTAACTGAAAATATAGAAAAAAAATTTAAATATTTGAATGAAATTTGCAACTTACATATTTTCGCTTTTGCAGATAAAAAAACTTATCAAACATCTGGAAATACAAAACTTTATTTACATAAAAAGGTTAAAAATAGAATTTTAAATTATATAAAAATATTTTTTTTGTCAGTCTTTGCTCTTCCAACAGTTGTTAAAAAAAACAACATAGAGATAATTTCATATCAAGACCCAGTTTCAAGTTTTTTTTCTATCCTTGGTTTAAGAATAAGGAATATAAAAACAAAAATAATTATTGAAACTCATGGAGATTTTATTGAGACACTAAGCCTTGAGAAGAACTTATTATTTCCAAATCTATATAAAAAAGTATTCAGGAGAATGGCTCAGTACACACTAGATAAAGCCGATAAATTAAGAGCTGTCTCTTCTTCTACAGAAGCACAAGTAAGAGAAATAAATCAGAATAAAGAAATAACTAGATTTCCAGCTTGGGTTGATTTTGATAATTTTAAAGATATTAATCCAGTTAGACAGGCCAATAAAGAATTTAAAATTTTATTCATAGGAAGTGTCACAGATAGAAAGAAGCCACACTTAATTATTGAAGCTCTCAATGAAATTAAAAGTAAAGACATACAATTATATATTGTTGGCCCAACACCAAATGAAAACTATCTATCTCAATTGGAAGCACTTGTTCAGAAATATGAATTAGAAGATCAAGTTACATTTACTGGTTCTGTAAACCGAGAATCAGTGATGGAGCATTATTCAGAGACAAACTTGATGATTTTACCTTCAGTTTCTGAAGGTTTAGCAAGGGTAATATTTGAATCGCAGGTTACTGCATGCCCTGTTCTTGTAACCGACGCACCAGGAATGGGAGATATTGTAATAGATGGACAAACTGGATATATATTTGAGAGCAATAATTTAGAAAGCCTTACTAATAAAATTCAAGAAATTAAAAATAATTATGAAGATGCAATCCATGTTGGCAACAATGCAAAAGATTTTATATTAAGCAATTACTCATCAGATAATTTCAAGTTTAGTTTTAAAAAGCTTTTTGACACAGTTTAGATATTGTCATGCTCCGAGTATTAATTATTTCACTAATATCAATAATTTTTATTCTAGGAATTATATGGCTAGTTAAAACTTCTAGCAAAAAGATTAATGAAGCATTAATTAAAGCGTCAGAGAAATTAGATTTTGTTTATAGTCCTCCAGAAAGTATTCACAAGGAAAAAATTACGTCCGGGATAATAGATGGTTATAAGTGCGAAATAATTGTATATACAGAAGGCCACGGCGAATCATCAACAACGTATGTTTCTTTCGTTACTTATTTTCCAGAAAGTTTAAATATGGGAGTAAAGATTAATTGGAGGGGTGAGTTTGAAGGAGACGACGACCATGTAGCCAAACTTTTCATAGAGAGAAATGAAGATCTTGTTCGAAGCCAAAGAAAAAAACTTAGAAGATTAAAAATAACTGACACACTTGTAAATTCTAGAAAAATACTATTTAAAAAATATTACAACCCAGAAGAGATTGTAAAAACTATGCATGATGTTGTTAATCTTGCAAAAAAATAAAATAAAAAAGAGTCCAGTTTCCTGAACTCTTTTTTGAGGTAACAGGCTTATTACCTAAAAGCTATAATACTATGTAAAAGAGATTTATGATAAGGGATTTCTCTAGGATGGGAACCCTCTTATCTGTCAAATTGTCCGTACTAATTGCTATTCTTAAACTATGGAAATTGCATTTTATATATTAATTATTTTGCTTCTTGGAGCGAATCTTTATTTTTCATTGAAAAAAGATGATGAAAAAGATAATGATGATGAGTATCTGATTAAAGGAATAGTTAGTGAAATTATTGAGAATGAAGAGTCACAAATTTATAAACTTCTTGAT
>LULN01000198.1_pt1 | contig 48302 bp, 48 predicted proteins | sample 728131 | NCBI WGS metagenome assembly LULN01 (sample SAMN03860288, study PRJNA289734) | marine metagenome | biome: seawater column; feature: ocean; material: water; isolation source: Red Sea water column Station 149 - depth 100m | place: Saudi Arabia: Red Sea | collected 2011-10-15 | depth 100 m
GCCTTCTCGGCCGCGCTCGCGGCCAGCCTCGTCGGCATGGTCGTGGTCGGGCTCTGGGCGGACCGTCGCGGGGCGGTGCGACCCCTGCTGGCGGCGGTGGCGCTGTTCGGGCTCGGCCTGCTCGCCGCCGGGCTGGCCCCGACGATGCCGGTGCTCGTCGCGGGACGCGTGCTGCAGGGCCTGGGCGGCGGCGGCCTCACGGTCGCGCTCTACGTCCTCGTCGCGCAGGTGTACGACGACGTCGACCGCCCGCGGATCCTCGGTGCGTTCGCGGCCGCCTGGGTGCTCCCGGGCATCGTCGGGCCCTTCGCCGCCGGACTGGTCGCCGACACCGTCGGCTGGCGCTGGGTGTTCCTGGGGGTCCTCGTCCTCACCGGCCTCGCCCTGGCGCTGCTCGTGCCGTCGCTGGCCGAGGTCGAGCCACCGGCACCGAGCCCACCGGTCCCCGGCGGGCTGCGCCGGGTCGCCCTGGCCGCGGCCGTGTCCGCGGGCCTGCTGACGCTCAACGCCGTGGCCGGCCTGCCCCGCGTGGTGGCCTGGCCGCTGAGCGTGTTGGCGCTGGGGGTCGCCCTGGCGTCGCTGCGTCCCCTGCTGCCTGCGGGCACGCTGCGCGGTGCGCGCGGGCTGCCCGCCGTCGTCGCGCTGCGGGGCGCGGTCGGCGCGACGTTCTTCGCCACCGAGGCCTACCTGCCCTACCTCCTCCAGGAGCAGTACGACGCCGGGCTGGCGACCAGCGGCCTGGTCCTGACCGCGGCGACCCTGGGGTGGGCGGGCGCCTCCCAGGTCCAGGCGCGCCTCGGCGCGCGGCTCAGCGACGAGGGCGCGCTGCGCACGGGTGCGCTGGGGCTGGCCGCCGGGGTGGTGCTGATCCTCGTCGTGGCCGCCCTCGACCTCCCGGGGGCGCTCGTGGTGGTCGGATGGCTGGTGGCCGCGGCCGGGATGGGGTTGATGTACCCCCGCATCACCCGCGCGGTGCTGGCCCGCAGCGACGAGCGGGAGCGGGGGACGTCCTCGGCGGCGGTGACCCTGGCCGACGCGGTCGGCGCGGCGGCCGCGGTCGCGCTGGCGGGGCTCCTCTTCACGACCGTCGGCACAGCCGTGGACCGGGAGGCGTTCGTGGCCGTCCTGCTCCTCACCTCGGTGCTCGGCGCCGGTGCCGTGGCGGTGTCGCGCCGGGTCTGAGGGTCAGCGCGCTGCCCTGTCGGAGGAGAGGGGTGACGTGGGGGAGGATGTGCCGGTGGCACACCTCCTCTCCGTCAACGTCGGTCGGCCCCGCGAGGCCGACTGGGCCGGCATCGGACGCACCTCGATCGACAAGACCGCGCTGACCGGGGCGGTGCACGTGGGTCGTCTGGGCCTGGACGGCGACGAGGTCTCCGACACCCGCCACCACGGTGGGCCGGACCAGGCGGTCTACGCCTTCGCCCGCGAGGACCTCGACCACTGGGAGGGCGAGCTCGGCCAGCCGATCCCCGACGGGCAGTTCGGGGAGAACCTCACCACGGTCGGCATCGACGTCAACGAGGCGGAGATCGGCGAGCGCTGGCAGGTCGGCGAGGTCCTGCTCGAGGTGCGCTCGGTCCGCACCCCCTGCAACGACTTCAAGGTGTGGATGGGCCGCACCGGCTACGACAGCACCGCCTGGGTACGCCGCTTCGCGCAGGTCGCCCGCCCGGGGCCGTACCTCCGGGTGCTCGGGGAGGGCGTGCTGCGCGCCGGCGACGACCTGACCGTCGTGCACCGGCCCGGTCACGGGGTCACGGTCAGCACCATGTTCCGTGCGCTGAACACCGACCACTCGCTGCTGCCGCGGCTGCTGGACGTCCCGGACCTGCTGCCGAAGGCCCGGGAGAAGGCCGAGACCTACCTCGCCGCTCGCTGACCGGTCCGGCGATCGGCGCATCTTGGTGCACGGGTTGCTACGCGCGAGTAGGCAAAGTGACATAGGTTACGAACCACACCCGGCGCCGGAGGGGGCGCCGGGAGTCCCGCCGCACTCTCGTACAGGAGCGACATGCCCGCCAACAGAGACGCCAGCTTCGTCGACGACCTCGCCCAGAACCTCGCCGTACTCTTCCTCGACCGCGTCGAGACCTCACCGCAGGCCGAGGCCTTCCGCTTCCCCGTCGGCGAGGCCTGGGAGTCGGTCACATGGAAGCAGGCCGGCGACCGCGTCAGCCGTCTCGCCGCGGGCCTGCTCTCGCTGGGCCTGACCAGCGAGCAGCGCGTCGGCATCGCCTCCGGCACCCGCTACGAGTGGATCCTCGCCGACCTGGCCATCATGTGCGCCGCCGGTGCGACCACCACGGTCTACCCGACGACCAACGCCGAGGACACCGCCTACATCGTCGGTGACTCCGAGTGCCAGGTGGTCTTCGCCGAGGACGACGAGCAGGTCGCCAAGCTGACCGAGCAGAAGTCCCAGATCCCCACCGTGAAGAAGGTCGTCGTCTTCGACGGCGCGACCGACGGTGACTGGTTGATCAGCCTCGACGACCTCGAGAAGCTGGGCGAGGCCTACCTCGCCGAGCACCCGGGCGTGATCGAGGAGACCGCGAAGTCGATCGCTCCCGACGCGCTGGCCACCTTGATCTACACCTCCGGCACCACCGGCAAGCCCAAGGGCGTGCGGCTGCTGCACCGGGGCTGGGTCTACGAGGGTGCCGCGATCAAGTCGCAGAACATCCTGCACGAGGACGACCTGCAGTTCCTGTGGCTGCCCATGGCCCACTCCTTCGGCAAGGTGCTCCTCTCCACGCAGCTGGCGTGCGGCTTCGCGACCGCCATCGACGGCCGCGTCGAGAAGATCGTGGACAACCTGGGCGTCGTGAAGCCGACCTTCATGGGTGCCGCGCCGCGCATCTTCGAGAAGGCCCACGCGCGCATCGTGACCATGACCGCCTCCGAGGGTGGTGCCAAGGAGAAGATCTTCAAGCAGGCCTTCAAGGTCGGCATCGAGGTCGACAAGCGCAAGCGCGAGGGCAAGAGCATCCCGCTGCCGCTCAAGCTGCAGCACGGCCTGTTCGACAAGCTGGTCTTCAGCAAGGTCCGCGAGCGCTTCGGTGGCCGCGTGAAGTTCTTCATCTCCGGCTCCGCGGCCCTCAACGCCGAGATCGCGGAGTGGTTCCACGCCGCGGGCATCCTCATCCTCGAGGGCTACGGCATGACCGAGAACTGCGCCGGCGCGACGGTGAACCACCCCGACGAGTACAAGATGGGCACGGTCGGCCAGGCCTTCCCGGGCTCCGAGGTGCGCATCGGCGAGGGCGGCGAGGTCCAGCTGCGCGGCCCGCACGTCATGGCCGGCTACCACAACCTGCCCGACAAGACCGCCGAGACGCTCACCGAGGACGGCTGGCTGCGCACCGGCGACAAGGGCGAGATCGACGCCGACGGCTTCCTCACGATCACCGGCCGCATCAAGGAGCTCTTCAAGACCTCCGGCGGCAAGTACGTCGCGCCGCCGGCGATCGAGTCGAAGTTCAAGGCGCTGTGCCCCTACGCCAGCCAGTTCATGGTCTTCGGCGCCGAGCGCAACTTCGTCGTCGCGCTGATCACCCTGGACCCCGACGCCATGGCGGGCTGGGCCGAGGAGAACGGCATGGCGGGCAAGTCCTACACCGAGGTCGTGCAGTCGCAGGCGGTCAAGGACATGGTGGCCGGCTACGTCGAGCAGCTCAACGCCAAGCTCAACCGCTGGGAGACCATCAAGAAGTGGGAGATCCTCGACCACGACCTGAGCATCGAGTCCGGCGAGCTGACCCCCTCGATGAAGGTCAAGCGCGCGGTCGTCGAGGGCAACAACAAGGACCTGATCGACAGCTTCTACAGCTGATCGGGTCCCGCTGAGGGTCTGACAGGGACGCCCCGGTCCGTGCACAGCAGGTGCACAGGTCCGGGGCGTTCACTGTTCCCATGAGCCGATCCAGCGACCACGCCGCACACCCCGCACACGACGACCACCACAGGCACCACGGGCACCACGAGGGGGAGCTCGAGGACCACGACCTTGGTCTGTCCCACGACCTGCCGCGCATCGCCGAGCGTCAGGGCCTGCTGGGCCGACGCCGCCTGCTGGCGGCCTTCGGTGGGCTCGGAGCCTCGGCGGCTCTCGTCGCCTGTGGCACCGACTCCTCCTCGACGACCACGATCGAGACCGGCGGCGACACGGCCGCAGCGCCGCCGGCGGGCGGTGCTCCGGGCGGCCAGGGCGGCCCGGGCGGTGCGGGTGGTGCGGCGCCCGACACCGGGTCCTCGGTGGAGGTCGCCGAGGGGGAGATCCCCGAGGAGACGGCAGGCCCCTATCCCGGGGACGGCTCCAACGGGGTCAACGTGCTGGCCGAGAGCGGGGTCGTGCGCTCGGACATCACCTCGAGCTTCGGTGACGCCTCCGGCGTGGCCGACGGGGTGCCGGTCACAGTCCGGATGCGGGTCTACGACCTCTCGGGCGACGAGGCGACGCCGCTGGAGGGTGCGGCGATCTACCTGTGGCACTGCGACGCGGCCGGTGACTACTCCATGTACAGCGAGGCCGTCGCTGACGAGAACTACCTGCGCGGGGTCCAGGTCGCCGACGCCGACGGACGCGTGGAGTTCACCAGCATCTTCCCGGGTTGCTACTCGGGTCGCTGGCCGCACATGCACTTCGAGGTCTACGAGTCCGAGGCTGCCGCCACCAGCTACACCAACAAGCTGCGCACCTCCCAGCTCGCGTTGCCGCAGGACGTGAGCGAGGACGTCTACGCCGACGCCCGATACTCCGGCAGCGCGGCGAACCTCGCCGCGATCTCCCTGGACTCCGACAACGTCTTCTCCGACGGCTACTCCCTGCAGATGGCGTCGGTCACCGGCTCGGTCGACGACGGCTACACGGTCACCCTCAACGTGCCCGTCTGAGCCCCAGCGTGGAGGATGGGTCGGTGCCATCCTCCCTGCCCGACGGCGAGACCGCCCCCGAGGACGGCTCGCTGCCGCCGGAGGCGCTGCAGGGCGTGGGGACGCGACCCTTCGGCCTCTACGTGCACGTGCCGTTCTGCGCGGTGCGCTGCGGCTACTGCGACTTCAACACCTACACCGCCGAGGAGCTCGGCCCGGCCACGATCCCCGGCGCCTCGCGGGCGACGTACGGCGACGCCGCCGTCGCCGAGGTCCGCCGGATCCGTGGGGTGCTGGGGGATCGCGACGTGCGCGTCGACACCGTCTTCCTCGGCGGCGGCACCCCGACGCTGCTGCCGCCCGAGGACCTCGCGAGCGTGCTGGCAGCCGCCCGCGACGAGCTCGGGCTCAGCCCGGACGTCGAGGTCACGACCGAGGCCAACCCGGACTCCGTGACCCCGGAGGGGCTGGCCCGGCTGCGGGAGGGCGGGTTCACCCGGATCTCCTTCGGCATGCAGTCGCAGGTCACCCACGTGCTCTCGGTGCTCGACCGCACCCACGACCCGCTGCGGGTGCCACAGGCCGTGGAGTGGGCCAGGGCCGCCGGGTTCGAGCAGGTCAGCCTCGACCTCATCTACGGCACGCCCGGCGAGTCGTTGTCGGACTGGGAGACCTCGGTCGAGGCGGCGCTGGCCTGCGGGCCCGACCACGTCTCGGCGTACTCCCTCATCGTCGAGGACGGCACCGCGCTGGCCCGCCGCGTCCGCCGCGGCGAGCTGCCGATGCCCGACGAGGACGACCTCGCCGACAAGTACGAGCTTGCCGACGAGCGGTTCCGGGCCGCCGGGCTGGAGTGGTACGAGGTCTCCAACTGGGCCGCGGGCGAGGCCAGCCGCTGCCGGCACAACCTGCTCTACTGGACCGGCGCGGACTGGTGGGGCGTCGGCCCGGGGGCGCACAGCCACGTGGGCGGGGTGCGCTGGTGGAACGTCAAGCACCCCGCGGCGTACGCCGAGCGGCTGGCCGCGGGCCGCAGCCCGGCGCTCGCCCGGGAGGTGCTGTCGGCCGAGGACCGGCGCGTCGAGCGCGTCCTGCTCGAGCTGCGACTGCGCGACGGCCTGCCGGTCGACGTGCTCGGCGCCGACGGCCTGGCCGCGCTGCCGGGGCTGGTCGACCGGGGGCTGCTCCAGCAGGTGGGGGAGCGACTGGTCCTGACCGATGCGGCGCGGCTGCTCGCCGACGCGGTCGTCCGCGAGTTGCTGTCCTGAGCCGGGTCAGCTGACCAGGCGCAGGGTGAGCGGGTAGCGGTACTCCTCGCCGTTGGTCGAGCGGATCGTGCCGATGAGGGTGAAGACCACCCACGCCAGGCCCACCACGACGAGCAGCAGCAGGCCGACCAGGACCAGCACCAGCACGCCGGAGACCACGGCGTAGATCAGCATCGAGATCTGGAAGTTGAGCGACTCCACGGCCTGGCGCCGGACGTAGGCCGACTCGTTGCCCTTGAGCAGCAGCACCAGCAGGGGGCCGAGGAACGCCAGGGCCACGAAGGCGGCCACGAAGGCCGACCAGTGCGCGGCCGATCCCCAGGTGCGCTCCTCCGACGGGGACATCGGCGGCTTGCCCCACCCACCGGGCCCGGGCGGTCCCGGCATCGGTCCGGGGCCCTGCGGCGGCACCTGGCTCATCGGTCCCCCTGGTCTGCGGTGACGAAGTCGATCAGCTCCTCGACCCTACCCAGCAGGGCGGGCTCGAGGTCGGCGAAGGAACCCACCCGGCCCAGCACCTGCTTCCAGGCCCGGGCGATGTCGGCCTGGTCGCGGTGCGGCCAGCCGAGGTGCTGGCACACGCCCTTCTTCCACTCGATGCTGCGCGGGATCGACGGCCAGGCCTCCAGGCCCAGCCGGTCGGGCTTGACCGCCTGCCAGACGTCCACGAAGGGGTGTCCCACGATCAGGACGTGCTTCCCGACGGGGGAGCGGGCGATGCCTTGGGCGATCCGGCTCTCCTTCGACCCCGCGACCAGGTGGTCGACGAGGACGCCGACGCGCCGGCCCGGTCCGGGGCGGAAGTCGCGCAGGTGGTCGGCCAGGTCGTCGACTCCGCCGAGGTACTCCACGGCCACGCCCTCCACCCGGAGGTCGTCCCCCCAGACCTTCTCCACCAGCTCGGCGTCGTGGCGACCCTCGACGAAGATCCGGCTGGCCCGCGCCACGCGGGCCCTCGTCTCCACCGCCACGGACCCCGAGGCCGTCCGTGTCGGCTTCGCGGGGCCCTTCTGCGTGACGGGGGCGGTGAGGATCACCGGCTTGCCGTCGAGCAGGAAGCCCGGGCCGAGGGGGAACGTCCGGCGACGGCCGCGCCGGTCCTCGAGGGTGAGGACGTCCAGGTCCCGGTCGACGGCGACGATCTCGCCGCAGAAGTCAGCGGTGACCTCCTCGACGACCTCGCCGAGGGTGGCCGGGGCCTCCGTGGCCCGCCCGCGCCTGGGGGCGCGCCAGTCGGTCGAGAGGACGTCGGTTCCGTAGCGGTCGTTCACCGGTCCAGGCTAGGAACGCGGTCCCGCCGCCCGTGGCAGGCGCGCCGCCGGGCGGACCGACCTGGACCCGATCAGCTGGACCCGCTCAGTCCGTCTCCTCCGCGGGACCGCTCCGCTTCTCGCGGTCGTCCCCTGCGTGTGCGGGGGCCTCCGGGTCCAAGGGCTCCTCGGCCGGCTTGCCTGCCTCGAGCAACCCCTCGCCCTCGCCGTCCGGGAGGCCCTCGGCCAGCGGGTTGTCCTCGCCGGCCACCAGGTCCGGCGGCAGCTGCTCGTCGGGGATGCCGGCGGTGTTCTCGTTCTCGTGCTCGTGCGCGGACATGTCCCGACGCTAGGTCGGCGCCCGGTGCCCGGCCTCACCCCCGCGAGGGGGTGTGGGGCTACAGCAGGGGCAGCCGCTTCTGGCTGGCCGGGAGGTGCTCGTAGCCGCGCGCGACCGCGTGCACCAGGGCGCCGCGATCGAGCGGCCAGTCGCCGACCTCCAGCGCCTGCTCGACCCGGACGCCACGACCGGCGAGGTCGCGGATGGTCTCCGCGACCACGCCGATGTCGGCCCGCTGGTCCATGACGAAGGCCCGGTCGACGGGCGCGCCGTGCCCGGGCACCACGACGGTGCGGTCGGTGCACAGCTGCAGGCACACGTCGAGCGCCAGCGGCCACTCCATCGGGAAGGAGTCGGGCCCGTACGCCGGCGGCCCGGACTCCTCGACCAGGTCCCCGGCCACGAGCACGTCGGCGTCGGCCACGCGGACCACGAGGTCGCCGGAGGTGTGCGCCCGGCCGGGGTGCACCAGCTCCAGGACCCGGTCGCCGAGGTCGACCACGGCGGCGGAGGAGAAGGTCCGGTCCGGCAGGACCACCGGGCTGGCGTCGACCTCGCCGGGCACCGGCTCCTCGCCATCGTACGCCGGGCGGTCGGCGGCCCACCGTCGCAGCTGGTCGTGCTGACGTCGAACCAGGGGTGCCGGGCCACCCAGACGCGGTCGGCGACCTCGGTGAGGGTGGCGGGGGAGGTGCTCATGGGTGCCCAGCCTAGGAACACCCCGCCAGGAGCGTCCCGGGCGCCCTCAGCAGATGCCCGGGTCCAGGTGCTCGCGCAGCAGCCGTCCCAGGGAGGCGGCGTCGGTGGCCGGCGGGTCGAAGACGAGCCGCTGCGCGTGCGCGCCGTCGGTGTCGACCCACCGCAGCTCCACCCCGTCCACGCCCAGGCCCGCGAGCGACGCGGCCGCCAGGCGACCCGGAGGGCAGCCCGTGAGCCGGGCGACGACGCGGCGCAGCTCCTCGCCGTGGCACGCGGTGGCGTGCTCGGCGGCCCGCTGGAGGTAGCCCCGGTTGAGTGCGTGCTCGGTGCCCAGGAAGTCCTCCACCGGCACGGGCACGGTGCGGCCCTGGACCCGCAGCGTGACCGCGGCCGGCTCGAGCACCACCAGGCGATGCTCCTCGGGACAGCGGCCACAGCCCTCGGAGCCGCCGAGCACCAGTCGCCCGGAGACCTCGAGCACGTCCAGGGCGCCGTCCTCGTCGCTCGTCGACCCGCGCACGCCGCTGGTGACGCGCAGCCGGACCACGTCGCGCCGCGCCGCGTGCGTGAGCAGCGGCGAGGTCGGGGTGCACAGCAGGGTGGGCCGGCCCCCGTCGTCGGTCAGTGACACGACCTCCGCGTCGAGCAGCGGGGCGTCGTCGTGGCCGCGCAGGTCGGCACCGGACGGGCAGGCCAGCGCCGAGCGCGCCCGGGCGGCCATGGGCGAGGGGTCGCGCTGGGCGCGGGGGCGGAGCAGGGGCATGAGGACCTCCGGTCGAAGTGAGGCAAGCCTAACCTCACTCACGACGGGTGCCAAGGGTCGGCTCGCGGGGCTTGTAGAGTTGGCACTCACTGAGATCGAGTGCCAGGTTCGAGCCCGAGCTCGAACGACCAGGGGATCCGGAGGTGGGGCGTGCAGGAGGACCGTCGACTCGCCGTGCTCCGCGCGATCGTGGAGGACTACGTCTCGACCGAGGAGCCGGTCGGCTCCAAGGCGCTCGTGGAGCGGCACGGGCTGGGCGTGTCCCCGGCCACCGTGCGCAACGACATGGCGGTGCTGGAGGAGGAGGGCTACATCACCCAGCCCCACACCAGCGCCGGGCGGGTGCCCACCGACAAGGGCTACCGGATGTTCGTCGACCGCCTCACCACGGTCAAGCCGCTCTCCTCGGCCGAGAAGCGCGCCATCTCCAGCTTCCTCGACGGCGCGGTCGACCTCGACGACGTGGTCCAGCGCTCGGTGCGGCTGCTGTCCCAGCTGACCCGCCAGGTCGCCGTCGTGCAGTACCCCACGCTCTCCTCCTCGACCGTCCGGCACGTCGAGCTCGTGGCGCTCACCCCCGAGCGGCTGCTCGTGGTGCTGATCCTCAGCACCGGGCGCGTCGAGCAGCGCCTCGTGGATAACGCGGTGAACCCGGCCCGGCTGGACCGCGTCGATATGCGCCATCAGGCGGACATAGTCGCGATAATAGGCACCGATATCCTCCAGCCCATAGCTGAACGCCTGACCCTTGGCGAAATGCTGGCGAAAGTTCGACCAGCAGCAATCGAGCGGGTGGCGCCGAGCATCGATGATCTTGGCGCAGGGCAGGGTTCGACCAGCGTGGTGTCGACGGGCTACGGCCCCGAGGACCAGTCGCTGGCCACCCTGGGCATCGTGGGCCCGACCCGCATGGACTACCCCGGGACGATGGCTGCGGTACGCGCCGTCGCCCGCTACGTGACCCGGATCCTCGACGAGGCCTGAGCCGCCCGTCCCGCACCCGCAGACCAGCCGACGACCAGCCGCAGACCAGCTGACGACCAGCACAGAAGACGAGGAAGCGACCGCAGTGAGCCAGGACCTCTACGACATCCTCGGGGTCTCCCGTGACGCCGACGACGCCGAGCTGAAGAAGGCCTACCGGCGACTCGCGCGGCAGTACCACCCCGACGTCAACCCCGACCCCGCCGCGCAGGAGAAGTTCGGCGAGGTCTCCCGCGCCTACGAGGTGCTCAGCGACCCGCAGAAGCGCGCGGCCTACGACCGCGGCGGCGACCCGTTCGGGGGCGGGGCGGGTGGTTTCGGCCAGGGTGCCGGGTTTTCCTTCACCGACATCATGGACGCCTTCTTCGGAGGCGGTGGTCAGGGCACTGGCACGGGCCGTGGTCCGCGTCCGCGCGTACGCCGCGGGCAGGACGCGCTGATCCGGCTGGAGATCGACCTGGCCGAGGCCGCCTTCGGCGTCTCGCGCGAGATCAAGGTCGACACCGCGGTCACCTGCTCGGCGTGCGCCGGCGAGGGTGCTGCTCCCGGCTCGCACGCGGTGCCCTGCGAGACCTGTCGCGGCCAGGGTGAGGTCGCCCACGTGCAGCGCTCGTTCCTCGGCGAGATCCGCACGCTGCGTCCGTGCGCCGCGTGCCGCGGCTTCGGCAGCGTGATCCCCGACCCGTGCCGCGAGTGCTCCGGCGACGGCCGGGTCCGGTCACGCCGCAGCCTGACCGTGAAGATCCCCGCGGGCGTCGACACCGGCACCCGGGTCCAGCTCGCCGAGCAGGGCGAGGTCGGCCCCGGCGGTGGCCCGGCCGGCGACCTCTACGTCGAGATCCACGTCGCCGCCCACCCGGTCTTCAAGCGCCAGGGCGACGACCTGCACTGCACCGTGACGGTCCCGATGACGGCCGCGGCGCTCGGCACCACGATCGAGATGCCCACGCTGGAGGCCGACGTCGTCGAGGGGTCCGAGCAGGTCACCGACCTCGAGACCTCCTTCGAGCTCGACATCCGGCCCGGCACCCAGTCCGGCACCGAGCAGGTGCTGCGCGGACGCGGCGTGCCCGGTCTGCGCGGCGGTCGCGGCGACCTGGTCGTCACGATCGCGGTCGAGACCCCGACGCGCCTCGACGCCCGGCAGGAGGAGCTGCTGCACGAGCTGGCGGCGATCCGCGGCGAGGAGTCTCCGGAGGGCTCGGTCAAGCCGGGCGCCAAGTCGGTCTTCGGTCGCCTCCGCGACGCGTTCAACCACTGAGCCGATGTCGCTCCCGGTCCACCTCGTGCCCTCGCTGGAGGGCGTGACCGCGGGTGCCACGGTGGTCGTCGAGGGCGACGAGGCGCACCACGCCGTCGCCGTACGACGCCTGCGGGTGGGGGAGCGGCTCGTGCTGACCGACGGGCTGGGCCGGTCGGTGCTCGGCGAGGTCGCCGCCACCGGCAAGCGCACCCTCGACGTCAGCGTGCACGAGGCCACGCGCGACCCCGAGCCCGCACCGTCGGTCACGGTCGTGCAGGCGCTTCCCAAGGGTGACCGGGGCGAGCTCGCGGTCGAGGTGCTGACCGAGGTCGGCGTCGGCCGGGTCGTGCCGTGGGCCGCGTCCCGCTCCGTGGCGGTCTGGAAGGGGGAGCGGGCCGAGAAGGGCCTGGCCAAGTGGCGTTCCACCGCCCGCGAGGCCGCCAAGCAGGCCCGGCGCACCTGGCACCCGGTGGTCGACCCGATGGCCGGCACCCCCCGGGTGGCCGAGCTCGTCGCCGCCGCCGACCTCGCCGTCGTACTGCACGAGGACGCCACCACGACGCTGGCCGGGCTCGAGGTGCCGGCCACGGGGTCGCTGCTGCTCGTGGTCGGGCCCGAGGGTGGCATCGCTCCCGAGGAGCTCGACGCGTTCACGGCCGCCGGCGCCACCTCGGTCCGGCTGGGCTCCGAGGTGCTGCGCACCTCCACCGCGGGCGTGGCTGCCGTGGCGGCCCTGCTCTCGCGGACCTCCCGCTGGGGCTGATCTCGCGGGAGCGGTGAGTGCGCAACCGAATCCGGCTGTCGATCGGTTGCCTGCTCACCGCCTACGGCGGTCGGTCAGGGGAGCGGTGAGCCTTCAACCGAATCGGATCCCCGTTCGGTTCAACACTCACCGCCCGCGCCGGACGTGCCGGGGCGGTGGCTCAGGAACCGAACGGACTGCCCGGACGGTTGACTGCCCACCGCCCTCGAGGGCTCAGCCGACGGTGATCTCCTTGGTGTCGAACATCGGCGGGTTGCCCTCGCCACCCGAGGGGTCGTCGGTCATGGCGATGAAGGTGTAGGTGCCCGGGGCCAGGTCGGAGACGTCCACCTCGGTCTCCCACGGGTAGAGCGCGTCCATCCACCCCTCGGCGGTCGCGAAGCCGCGGGCGACGACGGCGTCGGAGCCGTCGCGCACCTCCCAGGGGACGGTGGCCTCGAAGGAGGACGCGACCCCGCTGGCGGTGAAGGTGCCGGAGACCGACGCGCCCTGCTCGGGGGCGGTGATGCTCACCAGGTTGAGCACGTCGAAGGGGTCGGCGTTGTCGACGCCGTCGGAGGTCTCGACGCCGAACAGCGTCGTGGCGCCGGACGGTGAGGTCACGCTGACGGGGTCGCGCGACTGCAGCGCGCCCTGGACGGTGTGCACCAGGGCCTGCAGGGCCAGCTCGGCCTCGGCGCCGGCCATGCCCGAGGGGCGGTCGACCCAGGTCTCGTCGGACAGGCTCACCGCGATCGTGCCGCCGGAGTGGTCGACGGCGTCGAAGCCGCCGCCGCCGGGGAAGAGCGAGCGGTAGTCCGGGTCCGCGGGCTCACCGGAGGCGGCCATCTCGGCCGCGCCGAGCGCCGGCTCGCCGCTGACCCGGCGGAACTCGCGGAACAACCGCGGTCCGACGCCGGTGTCGCCGACGTAGTAGACCGGCACCGCCCCTGCGGGCGCCGGCTCCTCGGACGGTACGTCGCTGGGCGCGGGCTCCGAGGGCGACGCCGCGGCGGCCAAGGTGCGGACGGGTCGTGGAGTGGTGCGCATGGTGTCCATGATGCCCTTGGGACGTCCGATCCGCGTTCCAGGTTCCGTCGTGTGTCGCGCGTGCGATGATCGGCGGGGGGAAGGGAGACCCATGTCCGACTGCTTGTTCTGCAAGATCGTGGCCGACGAGGTGCCGGCCGAGGTCGTGCACGTCACCGAGCGCACTGTCGCGTTCCGTGACATCAACCCGCAGGCGCCGACCCACGTGCTGGTCGTGCCCAAGGCGCACTTCGCCAACGCCGGCGAGCTCGCGGTGGGTGACCCGGTGGCGATGGCCGAGCTCATCGATGCCGGTCACGCGGTCGCGACCGCCGAGGGCCACGAGGACGGCTACCGGCTGGTGTTCAACACCGGCGCGAAGGCCGGCCAGACCGTCTTCCACACCCACCTGCACGTGCTCGCCGGTCGCGACCTGACCTGGCCCCCCGGATAGGCGGCCGGATGAGCGGCTGGATGAGTGGTCGGACGACCCGGCGGCTCCTGGCGGTCCTGGTCGCCGCGGTGCTGGCCGTGGTCGGCACGGTGGCGGTCGCGCTGCTGCAGACGGGGGAGGACAGGCGTACCGGTGACGCCGCCGACGTCCTCGAGCCACCGGCCCCGCCCGAGGTGGCCGCCCAGCAGCTCTCGTCGGTCGAGCCCGGCAAGCAGGTCGCCCTGCGCCGCGGCGAGCAGCGGATGACGCTGGAGATGGACACCGACTACACCCCCAGTGCTCCCAGCGGGGCCGGCACCGACGACTACCGCTGCTTCCTCCTGGACCCCGGGCTCGAGGAGGACGTCTGGCTCACCGGCAGCCAGGTGCTGCCGGGCAACCCCGACGTCGTGCACCACGTCATCTTGTTCAAGGTCGACGCCGACCAGGTCGCGGCGGCCGAGGAGCTCGACGCCAAGACGGTCGACCCCGGGTGGACCTGCTTCGGCGGGAGCGGCCTGGAGGGCGACTTCTCCCGGCTCACCGACGCCAACTGGCTGGCCGCGTGGGCGCCGGGCGGCGACGAGCGGGCGACCCGCGACGGCTACGGCACCCGCCTGGAGGCCGGCAGCCGGGTCGTCATGCAGGTGCACTACAACCTGCTCAAGGGCGCGACCCCCGACCGGTCGGCCACCCAGCTGCGGTGGATGCCGGGCGACACCGACCTGCAGTCGCTGCACACCTACCTCATGCCGGCGCCGGTGGAGCTGCCCTGCCGCGAGGCCCGTTCGGAGGGCCCGCTCTGCGACCGCGAGGCCGCGATGGTCGACCTGCGCCAGCGCTTCGGCGGCGCCGCGCTCACCGCCGATGCCCTGCACCTGCTCTGCGGGGAGCTCGAGGAGCCCTCCGAGACCACCACGTGCACCCGGCGGGTGGGCCAGGAGATGACCGTCCTCGGGGTCGCCGGGCACATGCACCTGCTGGGTCGCGAGATCTCCGTCGTCGCCAACCAGGGCACGCCGCGCGAGCGGACCCTGCTCGACGTGGACCTGTGGGACTTCGACGACCAGGGCAGCCAGCCCGTGGAGCCGCTGACCCTCGAGCCCGGAGACACGCTGACCGTCACCTGCCGCCACGAGCAGTGGCTGCGCGACAAGCTCCCGGCCTTCGAGGGCCAGCAGGAGAAGTACGTCCTGTGGGGCGAGGGCTCCACCGACGAGATGTGCCTGGGCACGCTCTCGGTGGCCTACGCCGCGGGCGCGCCGACCAGCAGGTTCTGATCGGGCCTACAGGTAGAGCACCACCCGCACCACGGCGAAGACGACCGGCAGCCCGAAGACCACCAGCAGGAACCACGCCGTCCACCGGTGCAGCGGCTTGGCAGGGTCCAACCGTCCGCCGAAGTCGAGCAGGGCCCCTTCGGCCGTGTGGTGGGTCAGCCCCATCCAGGGCCCGCCCGGGCATCCATGACTGACGCGCACCAGACCCGCCACACCGTGGTGGTCCCCACCAGCATCGACATGGTCAGCCTGCTCGGCCCCGGTGACGAGCACCTCGCGCGGCTCGAGGAGGCCCTCGAGGCCGACCTGCACGTCCGTGGCAACCGGATCACGATGATCGGTGAGCCCTCCGAGCTCGCGCTCGGCGAGCGGCTGCTCGACGAGCTCGTCACGATCCTGCGCACCGGCCAGTCGGTTACGTCCGAGACGGTCGACCGGGTGCTCGGCATGCTGCGCGCCGAGACCACCGAGCGCCCCGCGGACGTGCTGAGCCTCAACATCCTGTCCAACCGCGGCCGCTCGATCCGACCCAAGACGCTCAACCAGAAGCGCTACGTCGACTCCATCGACGAGCACACCATCACCTTCGGCATCGGTCCCGCGGGCACCGGCAAGACCTACCTCGCGATGGCCAAGGCCGTGCAGGCGCTGCAGTCCAAGCAGGCCAACCGGATCATCCTGACCCGCCCGGCCGTCGAGGCCGGCGAGCACCTCGGCTTCCTGCCCGGCACGCTGGGGGAGAAGATCGACCCCTACCTCCGGCCGCTCTACGACGCGCTGCACGACATGATCGACCCCGACTCGATCCCCAAGCTGATGGCCGCGGGCACCATCGAGGTCGCGCCGCTGGCCTACATGCGGGGCCGCACGCTCAACGACTCCTTCATCATCCTCGACGAGGCGCAGAACACCACGCCGGAGCAGATGAAGATGTTCCTCACCCGGCTCGGCTTCGGCTCCAAGATCGTCGTGACCGGTGACATCACCCAGACCGACCTGCCCGGCGGCGTCCGCTCGGGCCTGCGCGTCGTCGAGGACATCCTCGACGGGGTCGAGGACATCGGCTTCCACCGCCTGACCTCCGCCGACGTCGTGCGGCACAAGCTGGTCGGCCGCATCGTCGCCGCCTACGACGAGTTCGACGCACGGGCCCAGCAGGGCGAGGGACGCGACCAGCGGCCCGCCCAGCCTCGACCCCACAGGAAGCAGCGATCGTGAGCATCGAGGTCCTCGACGAGTCCGGTCGCGACGTCGACGTACGCCGGCTCTCCACCCTCGCCCGGTTCGTGATGGACCGGATGCGGGTGCACGCGCTGGCCGAGCTGTGCATCAAGGCCGTCGACGAGCAGACCATCGCCGAGCTCAACGAGCAGTGGATGGACAAGCAGGGCCCCACCGACGTGCTGGCCTTCCCCATGGACGAGCTGCGTCCCGGCCTGGTGGGCGAGGAGCCCGAGGAGGGCGTCCTGGGCGACCTGGTCCTGTGCCCCGTGGTCGCCGAGCGCCAGGGGGAGACCGCCGGCCACGGCACCGTCGCCGAGCTCGACCTGCTCACCGTGCACGGCATCCTGCACCTGCTGGGCTACGACCACGCCGAGCCCGAGGAGCACAAGGAGATGTTCGGTCTCCAGGACGAGCTGCTCGCAGCCTGGCGGTCGAGCCTCGGATGAGCGCGGGTGACCTCTGGCTGCTGGTGACGGTGGCCTCACTGGTCCTGCTCGCCGGGGCCTTCTCGGCCGCGGACGCGGCGCTCGGGTCGTTCTCCCAGGCACGCGCCGGGGAGCTGGCGGCCGAGGAGCGTGCCGGCTCGAAGCGGCTGCTGCACCTGCTGGAGGACGCGCCGCGCTACCTCAACACCGCGCTGCTGCTCCGCCTCGCGTGCGAGGTCACCGCGATCGTGCTGGCGACCCTGCTGGTGCGCGAGCGCTTCCAGGAGTCGTGGGCGGTGACCGTCATGGTCACCGTGGCGGTGATGCTCGTGCTGTCCTTCGTGGTCATCGGCGTCGCCCCGCGGACCCTGGGGCGCCAGCACTCGGAGTCCGTCGCCCTGTTCTCGGCCGGCCCGCTCACGTGGGTCACCCGGGTCCTCGGACCCGTGCCGCGGGTGCTGATCCTGCTCGGCAACGCGATCACGCCGGGCAAGGGCTTCACCGACGGCCCGTTCTCGACCGAGACCGAGCTGCGCGAGCTCGTGGACCTCGCCGAGGCCTCCTCCCTCATCGAGAGCGAGGAGCGCCGGATGATCCACTCGGTCTTCGACCTCTCCGACACCACCGCCCGCGAGGTGATGGTCCCGCGCGGCGACGTGGTCTTCGTCGAGCGCCACAAGAACCTCCGCCAGACGCTGTCGCTGTTCCTGCGCTCGGGCTTCAGCCGGGTGCCGGTCATCGAGGACAACCTCGACCACGTCGTCGGGGTCGCCTACCTCAAGGACCTCGTCCGTCGCGACTTCGACGAGCCCGACGCGGAGTTCACCGAGCGCATCGAGTCCCACATGCGTGAGCCGTACTGGGTGCCGGAGTCCAAGCCGGTCGACGACCTGCTGCGCGAGATGCAGGCCCGCCGCCAGCATGTCGCGATCGTCGTCGACGAGTACGGCGGCACCGCCGGCCTGATCACCATCGAGGACATCCTGGAGGAGATCGTCGGCGAGATCAGCGACGAGTACGACGCCGACGAGGTGCACGCGCACCTGGTCGCCGACGACCTCTACCGCGTCTCCTCGCGCTACCCCGTCGACGACCTCGACGAGCTGTTCGGCTTCGACGTCGAGGAGGAGGACGTCGACTCCGTCGGCGGCCTGATGGCCAAGCACCTCGGGCTGGTCCCGATCCCCGGCTCCATGGTCGAGGCGCACGGCCTGCGCTTCGTCGCCGAGTCCGCCGCCGGACGCCGCAACAAGATCGACACCGTGCTCATCACCCGGGTCGAGCACGACGAGGAGGAGGACGAGGATGAGTGAGCCCCAGGCCGTCCAGCCGAGCCCCGAGGACACGAAGCTGGTGACGCTGGCCCGTGCCACCCGTGCGCGCACCGGCGCCGCGGAGGGGGCCGCGGTCCGCGACTCCGACGGACGCACCTACGCCGCCGCCACCGTCGACCTGCCCTCACTGCGGGTCTCCGCGCTCGGCGTGTGCGTGGCGATGGCGGTGGCCTCCGGGTCCGGCGGCCTCGAGGCGGCCGTCGTCCTCACCGGTGCGGAGACGCTCGCCGAGGCCGACCTCGCGGCTGTGCGCGACTTCGCCGGCACCGGAGTGCCGGTTCACCGCGGCGACATCAAGGGCAACCTGGTGGAGACCCACACCGGCTGATCCGGGAGTACCGTCGGTGGGGTGAGGGAGGCACGCCGCTCCATCGACCCCTGGCAGCAGCACGCGGACGCGATCCGGGCGCTGCGGGCGTCGTACGCCGCCATCCCGGCGGGCTCCCCGGTGCGGCTGGCCAAGACCACCTCCAACCTCTTCCGGCCCCGCACCGCGGTGGGGGCCGGGCTCGACGTGTCCTGTCTCGCGGGCGTCCTCGAGGTCGACCCGGTGAGCCGGACCGCCCAGGTGCAGGGGATGTGCACCTACGAGGACCTCGTCGACGCGACGCTGGCCCACGGCCTGGTCCCCACGGTGGTGCCGCAGCTGCGCACCATCACCCTCGGTGGCGCGGTCACCGGTCTCGGGATCGAGTCCACGAGCTTCCGCCACGGCCTGCCGCACGAGGCGGTCCTGGAGATGGACGTCCTCACCGGGGCCGGGGACGTGGTGACGGTCCGCCCGGGGGACGACCTCTTCGACGCCTTCCCCAACTCCTACGGCTCGTTGGGCTACGCCACGCGGCTCGTGATCGAGCTGCTGCCGGCACCGGGGCACGTCGAGCTCGAGCACGTCCGCATCGACGACCGGGGCCTGCTGGCCAAGACGGTCGCCACGATCGTGGAGACCGGTGAGCACGACGGGGAGCAGGTCGACGGGCTCGACGGGGTGGTCTTCGCCCCCGACGAGGCCTACCTCACCGTGGCCCGCTGGCGCGAGGGACCGGCGACCCGGCCCAGCGACTACACGGGCACGGAGATCTTCTTCCGGTCGGTGCAGAGTCGCCCGCGCGACGAGCTGACCACCCTGGACTACCTGTGGCGCTGGGACACCGACTGGTTCTGGTGCTCCGGTGCCCTGGGCCTGCACCGCCCCTGGGTGCGTCGAGCCTGGCCGCGCCGCTGGCGGCGCAGCGACGTCTACCACCGGCTGGTCGGTCTCGACACCCGCTGGGGCCTGGTGGACCGGCTCGACCGTCGCGCCGGGCGTCCCCGGCGTGAGCGCGTCGTCCAGGACGTCGAGGTGCCGGTCGAGCGGCTCCCGGAGTTCCTCGACTGGTTCGACGACCACGTGGGCATGACCCCGGTGTGGATCTGTCCGCTGGTCGCGCGACGGGACTGGCCGACGTACCCCCTCGAGCCGGGGCGGCCCTACGTCAACATCGGCTTCTGGGGCACCGTCCACGTCGGTGACGACGCCCCGCTGGGTCCGGTGAACCGCGCGGTCGAGGAGCGCGTCCATGCCCTGGGAGGGCACAAGTCGCTGTACTCCGAGGCGTTCTACGACCGCGAGACCTTCGACCGGCTCTACGACGGCGCCCGGCTGGCCGCCGTGAAGGCCGTCCACGACCCCGACGGCCGCTTGACCTCCCTCTACGACAAGGTGGTGCGACGCCAGTGACCTCTCGGAACCTCTCCATCGGCGAGGCGGTCGCCTCGCTGCTGCGCGACGGCATGCCGGTGCGCCTCGAGGCCTACGACGGCTCGAGCGCGGGCCCGCCCGGCGCCGACATCACCCTCGAGCTGGTCACCGAGCGCGGCCTGGCCTACCTCCTCACCGCGCCGGGCGACCTCGGGATGGCCCGGGCCTACGTCAGCGGCGACCTGCGCGTCCACGGCGTGCACCCCGGGGATCCGTACGACGCCATGCGGCTGCTGCAGAACCACCTGCGCTTCCGGGCGCCCTCGCCGGCCGAGGCGCTCGGCCTGGTCCGCGGCCTGGTCGCGGGCGCCGGGCTGGGCGTGCTCAAGCCACCGCCCCCGCCGCCGCAGGAGCACCTGCCGCGCTGGCGCCGCACCGTCGAGGGGCTGCGCCACTCGCTGGCACGCGACGCCGAGGCGATCCAGCACCACTACGACGTCTCCAACGCCTTCTACGAGCTGGTGCTCGGCCCCTCGATGGCCTACACCTGTGCGGTCTACCCCGAGGCCGACGCGACGCTGGAGGAGGCGCAGCAGGAGAAGTTCGACCTGGTGTGCCGCAAGCTCGACCTGCAGCCCGGGCAGCGGTTGCTCGACGTCGGCTGCGGCTGGGGCGGGATGGTGCGCCACGCCGCGCAGCACTACGGCGTGCGGGCGCTCGGGGTGACCCTGAGCAGGGAGCAGGCGTCGTACGCCAAGGAGGCCATCGACCGCGACGGCCTCGGGGACCTCGCCGAGGTGCGGCACAGCGACTACCGCGACGTCCTCGAGGGCGACTTCGACGCGATCTCCTCGATCGGGCTGACCGAGCACATCGGGGTCAAGCAGTACCCGGCGTACTTCGGCTTCCTGCGCGAGCACCTGCGTCCGCAGGGCCGGCTGCTCAACCACTGCATCACCCGGCACGACAACCGGCCGACCGAGACCGGCGCCTTCATCGACCGCTACGTCTTCCCCGACGGGGAGCTCACCGGCTCCGGCACGATCATCACCGCCGCCCAGGACGCCGGGCTCGAGGTGATGCACGAGGAGAACCTGCGCGTCCACTACGCCATGACGCTGCGCGACTGGTGCCGCAACCTGGTGGAGAACTGGGACGCCGCGGTCGCCGAGGTGGGCGAGGGGACCGCCCGGGTGTGGGGCCTCTACATGGCAGGAAGCCGGCTGGCGTTCGAGCGCAACGAGATCCAGCTGCACCAGGTGCTGGCGGTGCGGACCGACGACGCGGGCGGTGACGGATTCCCGCTGCGTCCGTCGTGGTGAGTAGCCTCGGCGCGTGAGTGTCCGAGCCCAGCAGCACAGTGCGACCGTCCTGCGCCGCGAGCGGCTCGCCGACCACCTGCTCCGGCTGACCCTCGGGGGCGAGGGCCTGGCGGGCTTCAGCAGCACCGGTGTGCCGGACGAGTGGGTCGGCCTGGTCGTGCCCGGCCAGTTCCAGAGCCGCTACTACACCGTCCGCTCGTGGGACGGCGCCGAGCTGGTGCTCGACGTCGTCGTGCACGACGTCGGGCTGGTGACGGAGTGGGCCCAACGACCCGACGCCGTCGTGGGCGAGACGGTGACGGTCACCGACCCGAAGGGCTCCTTCGCGCCGCCGGCGGAGGCCGGCTGGCTGATGCTCGTGGGCGACCTCACCGCGATGCCGGCGATGGCCCGCATCGTGGAGAGCACCGACCTGCCGGTGCGGGTGTGGGCCGAGGTCCCCGAGCGGGTCCCGGGCTACCTCCCCGAGCGTGCCGAGGTCGCCTGGCTGGCCCAACCCGGCGACGGGGTGTCGGCGCTGGCCGAGGTGGTCAGCGACCTGACCTGGCCCGAGGGCACCGGCTACTTCTGGATGGCGGGGGAGTCCGCGCAGATGCGCGCCATCCGCAAGCACCTCATGCGCGAGCGGCGCCTGCCCTCGGACCAGTACGACGTCATGGGCTACTGGCGCGGCGGCCAGGAGCGGCAGCCACGGGCCGTCGACCCCGGCCCGATCTGGCGGGCCGGCAAGGCCGCCGGCAAGTCCGACGAGGAGATCTGGGCCGACTACGACCAGGCACGGGAGGCCCAGGGATGACCGAGACCACGCAGGACCAGCCGGAGCACCGCAGCGGGTTCGCCTCGTTCGTGGGACGGCCCAACGCCGGGAAGTCCACGCTCACCAACGCCCTGGTGGGCTCGAAGATCGCCATCACCAGCGACAAGCCCCAGACCACGCGCACCGTGGTGCGCGGCATCGTGCACCGTCCCGACGCCCAGCTGGTCCTCGTCGACACCCCCGGCCTGCACCGTCCGCGCACGCTGCTCGGCGAGCGGCTCAACGACCTGGTGACCACCACCTGGGCCGAGGTCGACGTCGTCGCGGTGTGCTTCCCCAGCAACGAGAAGATCGGTCCCGGTGACCGGTTCATCGTCGGCGAGCTGGCCAAGGTCCGCCGCACCACCAAGATCGCCATCGCGACCAAGACCGACCTCGCGAGCCCCGAGCGGATCGGCGAGCACCTGCTGGCCATCCAGGCGCTGGGGCAGGAGACGGGCACGGACTGGGCCGAGATCGTGCCGGTGTCGGCGAAGGCCGGCGACCAGGTCGACCTGCTGGCCGACCTGCTGGTGGGGCTGCTGCCCGAGGGCCCGCCGCTCTACCCCGAGGGCGAGCTGACCGACAGCCCCGAGGAGGTCCTCGTGGCCGAGCTGGTCCGCGAGGCGGCCCTCGACGGCGTACGCGACGAGCTGCCGCACTCCATCGCCGTCGTCGTGGAGGAGATGGGCCTGCGTGAGGGGCGCCCCGAGGGCAAGCCCCTGCTCGACATCCACGCCAACCTCTACGTCGAGCGCGACTCCCAGAAGGGGATCGTCATCGGCCGCAAAGGCGCCCGGCTGCGCCAGGTCGGCACGGCCGCGCGCCAGCAGATCGAGGCGATGCTCGGCACCCCGGTCTACCTCGACCTGCACGTCAAGGTCGCCAAGGACTGGCAGCGCGACCCGCGCCAGCTGCGCAAGCTCGGTTTCTGACTGCTGACTCCGGGGCCGGAGGCTGCTACTGCTGCGTCTTGGCCCAGCAGACCGAGCGCCGGTTGCCGGCCTCCCACTCGGCCTCGCCGAAGAACGTCGACCCGTAGTCGTACGACGTCGGGTAGCCTAGCCACGCCCCGACCGAGTCGGAGCAGAAGTCGCTGGTGATCTCGGCGACCGCGTCGTCGCCGGGGTAGGGCTCGCCCGGCTCGCCGACCTTGATGGTGGTCACGGCCCGCCAGGTGTGCGGCTCGCTGCACGGCACCTTCGTGCCCGCCTGCACGCTGCGGCCGGTCGCGCACACCATCCACTGGTCGGGCGGCAGCCCCTCCAGCAGCCCCTTGGCGTTCTTCGGCAGCGCACGGTACGGCGTCAGCTGCTCACCGCCACCGATCACGTCGCACCGGAACCACCGGGCCCCGGCGTCCCAGGACGCGTCGTCGGGGCGGAACCACACCCACGAGACGACGCTGCGCATCACGGCGGACTCGTCGCCCTTGAGGAAGCCGGCGAAGGAGGAGCTGCACTCCCCGTAGACGTGGGTCCCGAGCGCGGGGTCGTCCGGCTCGAGGTCGTGCAGCTCCTCGGGGAGCTCACCGACCTGGAAGGTCTGCGCGGTGTGACGGTCCCCGCACGGCACGGTCGCGGTGCCGTTGCTGGGTCGTGCGACGTCCTCGGGCGTGAGCAGCCGGCACTCACCCTTCTCGGGCGGCTCGGTGGTGGCGGCGGAGGAGCGCTCCTCACCGCACGCGACCAGCCCACCGAGGAGGAGCGTCCCGAGCAGCCCCGCCAGGGCGGTGCTCGGTCGACGTCGGGTGGGGCGCACGCCGGGAGGCTACCTGCCGAGCGGGACGATCGACCGACCGCGGGTCACTGCGACAGCAGGGCCGCCACCGTGCCTCCCAGCTCGCGCCCCGCCTCGAGCGCCTCGTCGTCGAGGTCGCCGAGCAGCTCGAGCACGGGCGCCGCCTGCTGCCAGGGCAGGGCGCCGGTGATCGAGAGCACCGATCGCACCGCCCCGGTGGTGTCGTAGCGACCGTGCACCGCGAGGCCGAAGGGCCGACGCCCGCCGGTCGCGCCGGACCCGCCCGCCGCGCCGTCGTCGGCGAGCGCGCCGCCCACCTGCAGGAACAGGGAGTCGAAGAAGTGCTTCAGGGCGCCGGACATGTAGCCGAAGTTCGCGGGCGTCACGAGGACGTAGCCGTCGGCGGCGAGCACGTCGTCGGCCGAGGCCTCCAGCGCGGCGCGCTCGACCACCTCGACGCCCTCGATGTCCTCGTGCCGTGCCCCGGCGAGGACGGCGTCGGTCAACGCACGCACGGTGTCGGTCGGGGAGTGGTGGACGACGAGCAGGGTGGCCATGCCCGCGAGCCTAGGAGAGCGGGCCGGGTGCCGGGGACCCACGGGTGTCCGCTGAAGGTAAAGGGATCGCCGTCCGCGGTGGCCGGAGCGGACGATCCCAGCAAACGAAGGTAAATCACCCGCGTCGCTGCCAGGGTGGTGCCCGCGCGGTCCGGGAGGGGGCGGCGCGGACCGAGGAGCCGGGGGGGCGGCTGTGGCGGGTGTCGTGTCGACGCGTCCTGCGTCCACGCGTGCTTCTCCGACGACGGGGCGGCGTGCCGGCCTGCTGCGTCGTGACGCGACCTGGGTCGTGCTGCTCGCGCTGGCCCTCTCGGTGCTCTCCTGGTGGCACGTGCTCCACCAGGACCTCGTGCTCGGATACAAGGACGCGCTCTCGCACCTGATGATCGGTCGGCGCGTGGTGGTGGGGGAGAGCACCGGGCTCGCCCAGCTGGGCGGCATCTGGCTGCCGCTCCAGCACGTCCTCATCAGCACCCTGGCGTGGAAAGCGGCACGGGAGCACGCGCTGGCTCTTCCTCGGTGCGGGTCTGTGCGCCCTGCTGGTCCTGGTCCGCTACGAGGCCTGGGTCTTCTCGGCAGCGCTGTGGTGCGTGGTCGCGCACGCCTGCGCCGTACGCCGCCAGCGGCTGTGGCGCGGGGACCAGGCCGCCCAGGGCACGCTCCTGGTCTTCGGTTTCTACATGGCCCTCGCGGTGCTCGGGTGGCTGGTCTGGAACGCCGTCCTGTTCGGGGACTGGCTCCACTGGTACCGCGGTGCCTGGTCCAGCGTCGACCAGATGTCCAGGCTCGACATGAGCCAGGTCGGCTCCTGGTCCCGCTCGTGGCGCACCTACGCCTGGGGCGGCATCCACACCGCCGGGTGGCTCGCCCTCGTCGGCGGTGCGCTGGGGCTGCTGGTGGCCGGGGCCCGGGAGCGCGGCGGCCCTCGGTTCACCGCCCTGCTGACCACGACGGTGCCGCCGGCCTTCCTCGTCTACGGCCTGTGGTCGGGCAGCCAGCCGATGCGCGTCGTCGAGGTGGACGGCGACCTCTACAACCTGCGGATGGCCGTGGTGCTGGTGGTGCCGGCGGCGCTGTTCACGGGCTACCTCGTCGGTGCGCTGCCGCGCCCGACGCGCGCGCCCGGTGTCCGAGGTGCGGCCCTGGCCGCGGTCGTGGTGGGGTCCGCGGGACTCCTGGTGTCCCACGCCCTCAGCACGCCCGCGGTGCCCGTGACCGCCGTGGAGGCCGGTCAGGCCCGCGCCGCCTACGCCGAGCAGCGGGAGGTGGGGCGGTTCGTGGCCGAACGCACCACGGGACGCATCCTCGCGGAGTCGATCTTCAACGAGTGGGTGATCTTCCCCAACCAGGACCGCGTCGTCTACGAGGGCAGTGCCGGAGCCTGGGACTCCGCCCTGGAGAGACCGGCCGACGACGACTCGGACATCGACGTCGTGGTCATGAGGACCACCCCGGGCGACGAGGACTCGCTGGCCCTCGCCCTGCACGGCTCGCCCCGGCTGGCCGGGTTCGGCGTCGTGCTGCAGACCGACAACTTCCTCGTCCTCTCGAAGGGAGCAGGTGATGGGACGACCCTCTCACGGCAGTGACGGCCTCGCCGGCACGGAGGCACGGCCCGTGCACCGTCGCGAGACCGCCGAGCACACCACGACACGCGCGCAACGAGCCGTCGCGGCGTACCTGCTCGTCGGCCTCGCCCTCCTGGGGGCCTGGTCGCCGAGCTCGCTCGGAGCGACCCTGGTCGGGGCGGCGATGGTCTTCCTCACCGCCTACATGGTGCTGCGGCTGACGCTCGTGCTGGCCTCTCGCGGCTACCGGACCCCCGAGCAGGAGCCGGTGCCCGACGACGAGCTGCCCCGCTACACGACGCTGCACCCGATGTACGACGAGGCGAACATGATCCCGGTGGTCGTCGCGGCGATGGAGGCCGTGGACTACCCGCGCGACCGACTCGAGTGCCTGCTGGTGCTGGAGGAGCGGGACGGCGCGACCGTGGCGGCGGCCCGCGCGTTCGACCTGCCCGACCACTTCCGGATCGTGATCGTGCCGGCCGCCCGTCCCTACGGGAAGCCGAAGGCCTGCAACTACGCGCTGCAGCACGCCACCGGGGATCTGGCGGTGATCTTCGACGCGGAGGACCGACCCGAGCCGCAACAGCTGCGCAAGGCGGCCGCGACCTTCCGGGCCGCGGAGCGTCGCGGCGACCGACTGGGCTGCGTGCAGGCGCGCCTGGTGTTCGACAACGAGCAACCGCTGCGCGACGGGGAGGGACGCACCCGGCGCGACGACGACGGCTACGACGTCCGCCCCACCACCTGGACCAGCCGGCTGCTCGGCAACGAGTACGCCGTCCACTTCGACCTGGTCCTCACGGGCCTGGCGCGCCTCGGGCTTCCGGTGCCGTTGGGTGGGACCTCCAACCACTTCCCGGTCGCGCTGCTGCGCGAGATCGCCTTCGAGCGCGAGCAGATGCCGACGATGCCGGACCCGGACGACGGGTCGGTGGGTGCCTGGGACCCGTGGAACGTCACCGAGGACGCCGAGCTGGGCGGTGCCATCGCCGCCGCGGGGTGGCGCACCACCGTGCTGGACAGCCACACCGACGAGGAGGCCTGCCTGACCGCCCGCGCAGCCCTCAACCAGCGCAGCCGGTGGGTCAAGGGCTACGCCCAGACCTCGTTGGTCCTCCTGCGCCACCCCTGGCGCACGGCACGGGCGATGGGGCCGCTGTCCTACCTCGCCTTCCAGCTCCAGGTGGGGGGCACCTTCGTCTCGCTGGCGCTCTCACCGGTGTTCTGGGGACTGTTCGGCGCGTACCTGCTCACCGGGTCGGACCGGATCGCGTCGCTGTTCCCGGGCCCGGTCTACTACGCCGGCATGGCACTGCTGGTGGTGGGGAACCTCGCTCTGCTGACGGTCTCGTTGTACGCCGCCGAGTCACGCGGACGGCACGGCACCGTGCGGCACCTCCTCACGGTCCTGCCCGTCTGGTGGTGCCTGCTCTCCCTGGCGACCTACGTGGCGGCCCTGGAGCTGCTGGTGCCCTCGTGGCGTCCGTCGTGGAACAAGACCGCGCACGGGGTGCGCCACCTCGGGATGGGCCGCCGGCTCGCGCTGGCCTCGGCCACCTGGTTCGCCGCCCCGGAGCCGACCCCGGTGCGCAGCGTCGCCAAGCCGGCGGTCAGGTTCCTGCCGCCGGACCGCACGGCTTCCGTGCTCGCGACGGGATACGTCGCACCCGGGGTCTCCGCGCCGCGGATGCCGGCACGGCCTGCTCGACCGGCGCCCCGTCCCGTCCGTGGCGGAGCTCGTCCGGTGGTCCGGGAGGTGCCCAAGGCGCCGGTGCGCTGGTTGTCGGAGCAGTCGCGCGAGGCCGTCCTGGTGTGAGGTCGGCCCGAGGTCAGGTCGGCCTCAGCCGTCCCAGCCGTGCTCGTGGGCCCAGGCGACCGCCTGGGTGCGCCGGGTCGCGCCGGTCTTGGCGTAGATCTGGCGGATGTAGGTCTTCACCGAGTTCACCGACACGTAGATCCGGTCGGCGATCTCCTGGTTGGACAGCCCGAGGCCGATGAGGACGAGCACCTCGGACTCGCGTTGGGAGAGCCCGGGGAAGACCTGGACGTCCTCGTCCGGCGCCCTGGTGTCCGGCACCGGGTCCCCGCGCAGCACCGCCTCGACGGCCGCGAGGAGCTCGCGCGTGCTCGCGTGCTTCGTCAAGAACCCGTTCGCCCCGGCCTCCAGGGCGCGCCGTCGTCGCTGGGGGTGGTCGGTCCAGGTGAAGACCAGGACCTTCGCCGGTCCCAGTGTCGGGATCCGCTCGAGGCGCCCGGCGACGTCGCGGCCGTCGAAGGGGTCGCACAGGACGACGTCGAGGCCGGGGGTCGGCCCCGGCTCCCGGAGCACCGACAGGGACACCCGTCCGCTGTGGGGCCGCAGCATCCCGGCGAGGCCGTGGGTCACGAGCTCGGTCTCGCCCACGACGCCCAGACGGACTGGTCTGGACGGGCTCGGGGGCATGGTCACGAAACGTAGTGGCGGTGCTTCGGCGGCGACTCGCGCGACGCCTCGCCCGATGGGGTGAATTCGGACGAGGACCGCTCATCGAGGAGCCCTGGGCTATGGTGGGCGGCGTCATGATGCAGCAGCTCCTCCTCCTTCGCTGCCGCAGCGAGGTCTGACACCGGACCCCCTCGCTGCGGAGGCCCTTCTGCGCGCCGGTCACCTGACCATCAGCCGAGCACCAGCCACCACCAGCGAGGACACCGTGACCACCATCCCGCCCCAGCAGCCCAGCGGCATGCCCTTCGAGCGCTACCGCCCCTTCCCGCCGATCGACCTGCCCGATCGCACGTGGCCCTCCCGCACCATCACCGAGGCGCCGCGCTGGCTCTCGACCGACCTGCGCGACGGCAACCAGGCGCTGATCGACCCGATGAACCCGGCCCGCAAGATGCGGATGTTCGACCTGCTCGTGAAGATGGGCTACAAGGAGATCGAGGTCGGGTTCCCCTCGGCCAGCGACACCGACTTCCAGTTCGTCCGCCAGCTCATCGAGGGCGACCGCATCCCCGACGACGTGACGATCTCGGTGCTCACGCAGGCCCGCGAGGACCTCATCGAGCGCAGCGTGCAGTCCCTGGTCGGCGTGCCGCGCGCCAACATCCACCTGTACAACGCCGTCGCACCGCTGTTCCGTCGCGTGGTGTTCAAGGCCAGCACCGACGAGGTCAAGGACATCGCGGTCCGTGGCACCGAGCTGGTCATGAAGCACGGTGAGGCGCACCTGGACATGACCGTCATCGGCTACGAGTACAGCCCGGAGATCTTCACCTCCGCCGAGCTGCCGTTCAGCCTGGAGGTCTGCGAGGCCGTCACCGACGTGTGGCAGCCCGAGGACGGTCGCGAGATCATCCTCAACCTGCCGGCGACCGTCGAGGTCGCCACGCCCAATGTCTACGCCGACCAGATCGAGTGGTTCTCCCGGCAGCTGACCCGCCGGGAGAACACCGTCATCTCCCTGCACCCGCACAACGACCGGGGCACCGCCGTCGCAGCCACCGAGCTGGCGATGATGGCCGGTGCCGACCGCGTCGAGGGCTGCCTGTTCGGGCACGGCGAGCGCACCGGCAACGTCTGCCTGGTGACGCTGGGCATGAACCTCTTCAGCCAGGGGGTCGACCCCCAGGTCGACTTCTCCGACATCGACGAGATCCGCCGCACGGTCGAGTACTGCACCCAGCTGCCGGTGCACCCGCGCCACCCCTACGCCGGCGACCTCGTCTACACCGCCTTCTCCGGCTCCCACCAGGACGCGATCAAGAAGGGCCTGGAGGACCTGGACCGGCAGGCCGCCGAGCGCGGCGTACCCGTGGGCGAGCTGCCGTGGGAGGCGCCGTACCTGCCCATCGACCCCAAGGACGTGGGTCGCACCTACGAGGCCGTCATCCGGGTCAACAGCCAGTCCGGCAAGGGCGGCGTCGCCTACGTGCTGAAGGCCGAGCACAAGCTCGACCTGCCTCGACGCGCGCAGATCGAGTTCTCGCGCGTGGTCCAGCAGCGCACCGACGCCGACGGCGGCGAGATGACCCCGGAGGCGATCTGGGACGTCTTCCGCTCCGAGTACCTCGACCGCGAGACGCCGCTCAAGCTCAACTCGGTCCACACCTCCTCGGCGGCCGGCCAGAAGGACGCCCTCGACGTCAACGTCTACGTCCGCGGCGAGCTGCGCAGCCTGCACGGCGAGGGCAACGGTCCGCTCTCGGCCTTCGTCGACGCCCTGCTGAGCCTCGGTGGGACCGAGCTCGGGGGAGTGGAGGACGTGCGCGTGCTCGACTACGCCGAGCACGCGCTCTCGGCCGGCGGCGACGCCCTGGCTGCGGCGTACGTCGAGTGCGCCGTCGACGGTCAGGTGCTCTGGGGCGTCGGCATCGACGCCAACATCGTCACCGCCTCCCTCAAGGCCGTCATCAGCGCCGTCAACCGCGCCTGACCGCCGCCACGAGCCACGCCGGGCCGGCGCATCCTTCCGGAAGGACGCGCCGGCTCGGCACGAGCGGGTGAGGGAGGGATCAGTACTTCACGGGCAGGCGCACCGTGAAGGTGGAGCCCTCCAGGTGCTCGGAGCGCACCCGGATCGTGCCTCCGTGCGCGGAGACGATGGCAGCCACGATCGAGAGCCCGAGCCCGGTGCCCTGGATCGCCTCCTTCTGCGCGGTGGAGGAGCGGAAGAACTTCTGGAAGAGGTTCGGCTGCTCCTCCCCGGGGATGCCGATGCCGGTGTCGGTGACGGTCAGCACCGCCTCGTCGCCCTGCACCTCGACGCGGGCGCGCACCACGCCGCCGTCCTCGGTGAACTTCACGGCGTTGGTCACGAGGTTCATCACGACGCGCTCGAGCTGGGTGGGGTCACCCACCACGCGCACCGGCTCCTCGGCGGTCTCGTAGAGCACCGTGAGGTCGCGCTCGTGGAGCATCGGCGCCACGGCGGTCTCCACGGTGGCCAGGGTCTCGCGAAGGTCGATGTCCTCGGCCTCCCAGGTGATCGACTCCGAGTCCAGCCCGGCCAGGGTCAGCAGGTCGTTGCACAGCACGATGAGCCGCTGCCCGTTGCGGGCGATCGTCGAGAAGAGCGGCAGCTGGTCCTCCAGCGGCTCCACGACGGTGCCGTCCTGGAGCATCTCGGTGTACCCGACGATGCTCGTCACCGGCGTGCGCAGCTCGTGGGAGACGGTGGAGACGAACTCGTTCTTGGCCTCGTCGAGGGCGCGCAGCCGTTCGACGGCGGTGCGCTCCTTCTCCAGGGCCTGCACGAGCATGTCCTGGCCCTGGCGCTGCTCGGTGACGTCGCGCCCGACGCACAGGAAACCGACCTGGGTGTTGACCGACGCCTCGGTCGCGCTGAGCGTCATCGAGACGATGCGACGACTGCCGTCGCGGGCGACCCAGAGCCAGTCGCGTGCCGGCAGCTGTGCCCGATCTGCCGGCTCGCGTCCTGGTCGAGCATCAGCTCCGCGCCGGCGTTGAAGACGGTGATCAGACCGTCCTGGTCGACACCGATGATGGCGGTGGTGATCGCGGCCCGCATCAGGTGGGAGACCAGGCCCGAGCTGGCGCGCTCGGTCGTGACGTCGATGCCGGTCAGCACGGCGTACGCCGGCAGGTCCTGCTCGTCGCGCACCATGTTGTTGCTCCACAGGATGCGCAGCTTCTTGCCGTCCCGCGTCGTGGCCTCCCCCTCGCGGACCACCGGTTGCCCGGAACGGTTCGGCCACACGAACAGCGCCTCGAGGTCGGGGGTGGCGCTCGCGGCGAGTGTCGTCTCGGACACCTTGCGGCCGAGCAGGTCCTCCTCGCGCCAGCCGGTCAGGTCGGTCGTGGCCTGGTTGGCGCGCACGATCCGGCCCTCCCGGTCGGTGACGAGGATGACCGCCGCGGTGGTGTCGAGGGTGGCCGAGGTGAGGCGCTCAGCCGCCTCGAGCCCCTGGCGTGCGACGTGCTCGGCGGAGACGTCGAGCAGCTGCGCTGACCACACCGGGCTGCCGTCGTCGCCGGTGTCGGAGAGCCGGCTCAGGGCGACCTCGACCCGGGAGGCGTCGTCGTCGCGCACGCTGACCCGACCGCGCCAGGACTGGCCGGACACCAGCCGCACGCCGAGCTCGGCCGGTGTCGACAGGAGGTCCTCCAACGGGGTCCCGACCAGGCTGCCGGCCGGTCGCCGCACCACCTCGGCGGCGGTGTCGTTGGCGTCGACGACGCGCAGCACGCCGTGGTCGATACGCAGGAGCAGCTGTCCGAGCAGGGAGTCGGTGAAGTTGCGGCGGAAGACGACCTCCTCGGCGGTCACCTGCGCGACCAGCCGGTTGCGCTCGGCCAGGACGAGCGCGAGCGGCACGGTGAGCAGCGAGGCGCACACCAGGTAGAGCTGGCACAGTGCGGCCGCCCCGGCCTGGGTGGTGTGGCCCTCGTCGATCTCGGCCGCGAAGGGCCCCCACCCGAGGGCGTTGAGATAGGTCGTCACGGCGGCGAAGACGACGAGCTCGGCGGCCACCACCCGGATGTCGAAGCGCAGGGCCGCCCAGACGAGGAAGGTCAGGGGGACGAAGGTGAGCGCCAGCTCCTGTGCCGGCATGAACACCAGGACGATGGACAGCGCCAGCGCCGTGACCTGGACCGGCAGCTCACCGGGACGGTCGCGGTGGGCGTGTACCCGCCAGGTCAGCGCGAGCGGGACGAGCACCAGGACCGCGGCGGAGTGGGAGCTGAAGGTGGACTTGGCGGTCTCCACGAGACTGCCGTCGGCCATGGTGAGCACGGCCAGACCGGCGCCGAGCGCGATGACGACGCCACCGGCCACGGCGGCGACGATGAGCCGGACGAAGTCCTGCAGGGTGACCAGCGCAGGGGGGCCCTGGTGTCGCGCGCGGAGCACGAGACCGGCCACGACGGCCTCGGCGGCGTTGGCGACACCGAAGGCCGCCGAGATGCCCCAGTCCCGCCCGCCGGTGACGTTGGCGAGTCCGGTGACCACCACCAGCCCAGCGGTGGTCAGCACCAGCCGACGAAGGCCGGGTCGGCCCAGTGTCACGAGGATCACCGCGAGTCCCGCGGCGGGCCACCAACCCGCCACCGGGTTGTCGTCGGGCCGTGCGGCCACCGAGATGACGGCGGCGGCGTAGATCGCCAGCAGCAACAGCACGGGGTCTCCGAGCGCGTCGGTCAGTTCTTCCTGCACTCCGAGGACGGACGGGACCGGGTCGAGTACACCGAGTACGGTGCGGGCGACTCGTGGGTCGTGCTGGTCCACGCCCCGCTGCTCACCCGCCGCATGCACGAGCCCCTGGCCCGCGCGCTGGCCGCGTCCGGTCTGCACGTCGTTGTGCCCGACCTGCTGGGCCATGGCCGCTCCGACCGCCCGGCGGATCCGCTCGCCTACTCCGTGGAGGCCTTCGGCGAGCACGTCGTGGCGCTGCTGGACCACCTGGGAGCGCCCCAAGCCGTCCTGGGCGGGACCTCCCTGGGCGCCAACGTCGCCCTCGAGGTCGCGGTGAGCGCCCCCGAGCGCGTGCGCGGCCTGCTCGTGGAGGGTCCGGTGCTCGACAACGCGCTCGAGGCCGGGCTGCTGGCGGCCTCCCCGCTGCTCCTCACCGCGCGGGTGCTGCCCTTCACCCTCGACGCCGCGCGACTGCTCAGCCGCCCCGTGCCACGGTCCCTGCTGCCCTTCTGGGCCGGGGTGGCCGTCGACGCCCTCGACCAGAGGTCGGGTCCCACGGCGGCGCTGCTCCACGGACTCCTGTTCGGCAGGCTGGCCCCCCGCTCGAGGGAAAGGCGGCAGATCGCCGCTCCCACGCTGGTCGTGGGGCACCCGCGCGACCCGCTGCACCCGACCTCCGACGCGGACCTGCTGGCCTCGGATGTCCCCGGGGCCGAGCTGGTGCGTGCCCGCGGGGTCCTGGAGTGGCGGCTGCGCCCCGAGCGCCTCACGAACGTGGCCATCGGATTCTGCCAGAGCAGCTGGCGGGCTCCGAGCCGTCGCCGCCGCGCCGCCGGTCGCTGACCGCCCCGGACCCACCCGCGGGGCACAATGGTGCGGTGCCTCTCTACCGCGACGAGGCGGTCGTGCTGCGCACGCACAAGCTGGGCGAGGCCGACCGCATCATCACGCTGCTGACCCGCCAGCACGGCCGGGTCCGCGCCGTCGCGCGCGGCGTGCGCCGCACGTCCTCGCGGTGGGGCTCCCGTCTCGAGCCGTTCACCCACGTCGACCTGCAGCTCGCCGACGGCCGCAGCCTCGACACCGTCACCCAGGCCGAGACACTGACCCCGTTCGCCGGTCGGATGGGCGGCGACTACGAGCGCTACACCGCCGGGACCGTCATGCTGGAGACCGCCGAACGGCTGGTCACCGAGGAGCGGGAGCCCGCCACGCAGCAGTTCCTTCTCCTCGTCGGCGGGCTGCGGGCGATGGCGGCCGGTGAGCTGGGGCCCGCCCAGGTGCTCGACTCCTACCTCCTGCGCTCCCTGTCGGTGGCCGGCTACGCCCCCACCTTCGACGGCTGCGCGCGGTGCGGTCTCGAAGGTCCGCACCGCTGGTTCAACCCCTCCATGGGCGGGGTGCTCTGCACGACCTGTCGGGTGCCCGGCTCCGCGAGCCCGGCCGAGGGGACCGTCGCGGTCCTCGGTGCGCTGCTCGCCGGGGACTGGGCCACCGTGGGGGCCGCCGAGCAGCGGACCCTCCGCGAGGCCAGCGGGCTGGTCTCGGCGTACCTCGCCTGGCACCTCGAGCGCGGTCTGCGGTCGATGGAGCACGTCCAGCGCTGAGGGCACCGTCGGCACACGTAGTCTCCGTGCCGTGAAGCGAGCCGTCCGCCCACCGACCCCGCACCCCTCTGGAGCCCGCCCCCCGGCCCTGCCGCGCGAGCTGGTCCCCGGGCACGTCGCCATCGTGATGGACGGCAACGGTCGCTGGGCCAAGCAGCGCGGGCTGGCGCGCACCAAGGGGCACGAGGCGGGGGAGCACTCGCTCTTCGACGTCGTCGAGGGAGCGATCGAGATCGGCGTCAAGGCGATCTCCGCCTACGCCTTCTCGACCGAGAACTGGTCGCGGAGCCCCGACGAGGTGCGGTTCTTGATGGGCTTCAACCGCGACGTGATCCGCCGGCGCCGCGACGAGATGCACGAGCTCGGTGTCCGGGTCCGCTGGGCCGGCCGCGCGCCGAGGCTGTGGAGGTCGGTCGTCAAGGAGCTGCAGGTCGCGGAGGAGTTGACCCGGGACAACGACGTCCTCACCCTGACGATGTGCGTCAACTACGGCGGACGCGCCGAGCTCGCGGACGCCGCGCGGTCACTGGCGCGCGAGGTGGCGGCCGGGCGGTTGGACCCGGAGAAGATCGACGAGAAGCGGCTCGCCCGTCACCTCTACCTCCCGGATCTGCCCGACGCCGACCTGGTCTGGCGGACCTCGGGGGAGCAGCGGCTCTCGAACTTCATGCTCTGGCAGGCCGCCTACTCCGAGATGGTCTTCACCGACGTGCTCTGGCCCGACGTCGACCGCCGTGCCCTGTGGCGGGCCATCGAGATCTACGCCGAGCGGGACCGACGCTTCGGCGGGGCGCTGCCCAACCCCCTGCCCAACCCCGAGCCGCCCCGTCGGTGAGACGACGACCCGGATGCGTGACGGGTCCGGTGTGACGTCGTTCACCAGGGTGTGAAGACGCTCGGAGCCGCACTCGTCCTCTCCTCCCTGCTCGCGGGGGCGGGCCTCGCGCCCACCCAGGCCGCGCACGCGGGCACCCCGCGTGCCGACGACCCGGCGGTCGGGTCGCCGGAGTACGTCGCCCGCGACACCCAGAACATCGCCGACGCCTACGGCCGCATCACCGACCAGCAGCTCGGCGACCCGGCGTACCTGCCCGCGCTGGTCCAGCAGGGCACCGCGGTCGGCGTGGCCCAGCTCCTCGAGCAGGTCGCCACTCCGGACCGCCCCTCCGTGACACCGGGCGCCTTCGTCCCGGGCTGGAACGTCGGCAACCCCTTCCGCGCCGCCTGGGACGGCACCCGCGGCCGGATGCGTGACGTCTCGTTCACCAACCGCTACGGCGCCCTGCTGCGCGGCACCCTGTACGCACCCCTGCCACGCGCTCGCGATCCCTACACCGGCAAGCGGATCAGGGGTCGACTCCCGGGCGTGGTCATCACCGAGGGGTCCGTCCAGGGCTCCGAAGGCATGTACCGCTGGCTCGCCCAGGACCTCGCCGAGCGCGGCTACCTCGTGCTCACCTACGACGTGCAGGGGCAGGGCACGAGCGAGACGCTGCCCCACGACGGCACGCTCAACGGGGTGCCGAGCCAGCAGATCGACAACTTCGTCGTCGGCACCGAGGACGCCCTGTCCTTCTTCACCTCCACACCGCGCACCCCCTACCCCGACCACGGCGCCGGGGACCTGGTCGACGCCCACAACCCGTGGCACCGCCGCTTCGACCGACGTCCCGACAGGCGCCCCAACGCGACGGGCAGGACGACGCGCATCGCGATCACCGGTCACTCGCTCGGCGCCGCGGCCGTCACGCAGGTGCAGGGCACCGACGAGCGGGTCTCCACGGTCGTGGCACTGGACAAGCTGGGGCTGAGCACCAGCTCGGGCACCGACGGCAGCGATGCGTTCGAGCCGGTCGTCCCGGCGCTGGCGGTGCAGTCGGAGTACGGCTTCACCGTGGGCCCGTGGTTCGCCGCGGGTGGCTCCTCGATCGCCCCGCAGCCCTCGCCCCAGGGGCCCGACCCGCGCCGCGAGCGTGCCACCGGGTACGACGCGTGGCGCGACGCCGGGGTCGACTCGATGCTCGTGGTCCCGCGGGCCTCGACCCACCTGGAGTACACCGACATCCCGCTCGTCCTCCCCGCCAGCCGCTGGGGGCAGGCCCTGACCAGCGCCTACGTCCAGCGGTGGCTCGAGCACTACCTCAAGCACCGCACGTCCGTGCGCACGCTGCTCGCCACGAAGATGCGCTACCTGGAGCCGACGAGCAGCGGCGAGTGGATGCCGGTCGTGCTGCGACGCGACCCGCTGCTGTCGTTCTACTACTGCTCGGCCATGCACCTGGGGCGCGGGGCGATCGACGACGGGGACCTGACAGACGTCGGCTGCTAGCCGGTCGTCCCGCTCAGTGCTCGTCGTAGTGACGGCCGTGCGCCGCGTGGCGATGACCGTCGTGCAGGTAATCCACGTGGTCGCCGTGGGGGACCGCGACGTGACCGCAGTCGGCCCCGTGCTGGTGCGTGTGCCCCTCGCTCACGTCATGGTGGTCCTCGGGGATCTCGTCGTCGAACGGCTCGGTCAGGTGCTGGCGCCGACGCAGCCACAGCCCGACGGGCCAGGTGACGACGAAGCCGGCGAGCGCGAGGAGCACGATGCTCGGACCGGGCGCCACGTCGGCGCGCGAGGAGGCGAACGCCGACACCAGCAGACCCCCGACGGAGGCGCCGAGACCCAGCAGCATCGCCGCGCCGAGCGTGGTGCGGAAGGACCGGGTGAGCTGCTGGGCTGTCGCCACCGGCACGACCATCAGCGCGGAGACCAGCAGCAGCCCCACGGTGCGCATCGCGACGGTGACGCTCACCGCGGCCAGCACCGCCACGAGGATGTTGTAGAAGCGCACGTTGAGCCCTGCGACCCGCGCGAACTCCTGGTCCTGGGCAACCGCGAACAGCTGCGGTGAAAGGCCGAGGCACACGACGACCACGACCGCGGCGAGCACCATCGTGACCACCACGTCGGCGACGGAGATGGTCGTGATGGAGCCGAACAGGTAGGTCTGGAGCCGAGCGGCGCTCTGCCCCGCCAGGCCGGTGATGAGGACGCCGCCGGCCAGCCCGCCGTAGAACAGCAGTGCCAGGGCCACGTCGCCGTTGGTGTGCCCGCGCTCTCGGATGACCTCGATGAGGATCGCGCCGATGACCGCGACGCCGACTGCGGTCCAGGTGGGCGAGGCACCCGTCAGCAGGCCGAGCGCGACACCCGTGACGGCGACGTGACCGATGCCGTCACCCATCAGCGCCAGTCGTCGCTGGACGATGTACGTGCCGACGGCCGGGGCCGCCAGCCCGGTGAAGACGGCGGCCAGCAGCGCACGCTGCATGAAGGGCAGGGTCAGCAGCTCGAAGGTGCTCATCGGCTCTCCGGACGGGTGTCGAGCGGTCCCGTGACAGGCGGTGCCACGTCGTGCCGGGTGCGGTGGAGGTGGTCGACGTGGTGCGCGTGACCGCCGTCGGGCGCCAGGCCGGGGGAGGCGTGGTCGCCGAGCGGGGCGCCGTCGTAGGCGACCCGGCCGTGCCGCATCACCACGGAGCGGTCGACCAGGCCCGCGAGGGGCCCCAGCTCGTGCGCGACGAGGACGATCGTGGCGCCGCGCGACTTGAGCACCGACAGGGCGTGTGCGAACGCCTCCTGGTTAGCCAGGTCGACCCCGGCGGTCGGCTCGTCGAGGAAGAACAGCTCAGGCTCCCCGGCCAGCGCCCGAGCGATCAGCACCCGCTGCTGCTGGCCGCCGGAGAGCTGGGAGACGCCGTCGCCGGCGCGGTCGAGGAGTCCCACCACCTCGAGGGCGTCCCGTATCGCTGCGCGGTCGGCGGCACGGAGCGGACGCAGCAGGCGGCGACGGGTCAGACGGCCGGAGGCGACGACCTCCCACACCGAGGCCGGGACGCCGGAGGCGGCCCCGCCCCGTTGGGGCACGTAGCCCACGCGGGCCCAGCTGTGGAAGCGCTCGAGGTCGGTGTCGAAGAGCCGCAGCTGTCCCGAGGTCAGCGGGCGCAGCCCGACCAAGGCGCGCACCAGGGTGGACTTCCCGGACCCGTTGGCCCCCATCAGCGCGACGAACTCACCGGCCTCCACCCGCAGGTCCACGTGACGAAGGACGGGGCGACCGCCGATGGCGACCGCCCCGTCCTCGAGGTGCACGGGTGCTACCGGCATGCGTTGGCCTCCCGCAGGGCCTCGAGGTTCGCCTCCATGAGGGAAAGGTAGTCCTCCTCGGCGGTCTCGTCCGAGAGGCCCTCGATCGGGTCGAGGACCGCGGTCTCGACACCGGCGTCGCGGGCCAGGGTCTCGGAGAGGGCACGGGGGGCCAGGGCCTCGCTGAAGACGGTCGTGATGCCCTCGTCGCGGATCAGTGCCTGCAGCTCACCGAGGTCGGCAGGGGTGGGCTCGGCGTCCGGCGAGAGGCCGGCGATGCCGTGGAAGTCCAGGCCGTAGCGGGTCAGGTAGCCGAAAGCGTCGTGCGAGACCACCACGCCGTCGCGCTCGCACTCGGCCAGCCCGTCGGTCCAGGCGGCGTCCAGCGCGTCGAGCTCCTCGACGAGCGCCGCGGCGTTGGCGGAGTAGTCCTCCGCGTGCTCCGGATCGATCTCGGACAACTCCTCCGCGACCGCGTCGGCCAGCTCGCCCATCAGGACGGGGTCCAGCCAGAAGTGCGGGTCCTCGTCGCCGTGGTCGTGGTCATCCGCCTCGTCGGCGTGGTCCTGCTCGTCGGCGTGCTCCTGCTCGTCCTCGTGGGCGTGGTCGTCCCCGCCCTCGGAGAACGGTCGCAACGCGATCACTTCCTCGACCTCCAGCACGCGACCGTTGCCGTTCTGCTCCACGGCGTCGGCGACGACCGGCTGCAGCGGTTCCTCGAGGATGACCAGGTCGGCGGCCGAGACGGTGGCGGTCTGGGCGACGGTGAGCTCGAGGTCGTGCGGCTCCTGACCCGGGCCGGACAGGACCGTCAGGTCGATGAGATCGGCTCCCACCCGCTGTGCCACGAACTCCAGCGGGTAGAACGACGCCGCCACGGCGGGCGTGCCGTCGCTTCCGACGGAGTTGCGGGAGGACGAGGCGTCGGAGAACGCCGAGCATCCGGAGAGCGCCACTGACCCGGCAAGGAGGAGGGCGGCAGCGCGGAGGGCACGACGGGTGGGGGACGAGCTCATGAGAACGATTCTCACTAGGATCGGGAATCGTTGTCAACTCAGCGGGCCGGGCGCGTGACGTAGGCTCCCCGTGTGCTGGTGGTCACGCGGTTCCGGGTTCCCGTCGAGGACGTCGCTTCCTTTCGCGACGACCTGATGACCGCCCACGAGGCGCTGGCGGCCTGTCGCGGCTACCTCGACGGCACGGTGGGCCGCAACGTCGACGAGCCCGACCTGTGGGTGCTGACCACCCGCTGGGAGAACGTCGGCGCCTACCGCCGCGCGCTGTCGTCGTACGACGTCAAGATGCGCGCCGTGCCCGTGCTCTACCGGGCCGTGGACGAGCCCAGCGCCTACGAGGTCGTGGACCCCGGGACCGACCTGAACGTCGCGTCGGCACGCTCGTTAGGCTGAGCGCTCCGTCGGCAGCCAGCCGGCGTCGTCCCGCACCCAGAGAGCGAGCCACCCGTGGCCAAGCCGCCCCCGTCCGCCGTCGACAACGTCGTCTCCCTGGCCAAGCGCCGAGGCTTCGTCTACCCCTGCGGCGAGATCTACGGCGGCACCCGCTCCGCCTGGGACTACGGCCCGCTCGGCGTGGAGCTGAAGGAGAACATCAAGCGCCAGTGGTGGAAGGCGATGGTCCAGCAGCGCGACGACGTCGTGGGCCTGGACTCCTCGATCATCCTGCCGCGCCAGACGTGGGAGGCCAGCGGCCACGTCGACACGTTCACCGACCCGCTCACCGAGTGCCAGTCCTGCCACAAGCGCTTCCGTGCCGACCACCTGCAGGAGGCGGTCGCGGAGAAGAAGGGGATCGACGACCCCGACTCGGTGCCGATGGCCGAGATCGCCTGCACCAACTGCGGCACCCGCGGCGCCTGGACCGAGCCCAAGCAGTTCTCCGGCCTGCTGAAGACCTACCTCGGTGTCATCGAGGACGAGTCCGGCCTGCACTACCTGCGCCCCGAGACCGCGCAGGGCATCTTCCTCAACTTCGCCAACATCGTCACCAGCCAGCGGATGAAGCCCCCGTTCGGCATCGCCCAGATCGGCAAGTCCTTCCGCAACGAGATCACCCCGGGCAACTTCATCTTCCGCACCCGCGAGTTCGAGCAGATGGAGATGGAGTTCTTCGTCAAGCCCGGTGAGGACGAGGACTGGCACCAGTACTGGATCGACACCCGCACGCAGTGGTACGTCGACCTCGGCATCGACCCCGACAACCTGCGCCACTACGAGCACGCGCAGGAGAAGCTGTCCCACTACTCCAAGCGCACCGTCGACATCGAGTACCGCTTCAAGTTCGCGGGCTCGGAGTGGGGTGAGCTCGAGGGCATCGCCAACCGCACGGACTTCGACCTGTCCACGCACGCCAAGCACTCCGGCAAGGACCTGTCCTACTACGACCAGGCCGGCAACGAGCGCTACACGCCCTACGTCATCGAGCCGGCAGCCGGTCTCTCGCGCAGCCTGATGACCTTCCTGGTCGACGCCTACCACGAGGACGAGGCCCCCAACACCAAGGGCGGCGTCGACAAGCGCACCGTGCTGCGCCTGGACCCGCGCCTGGCCCCGGTCAAGGTCGCGGTGCTGCCGCTCTCGCGCAACGCCGACCTCTCGCCCAAGGCCCGCGACCTGGCGGCCGAGCTTCGCAAGCACTGGTACGTCGACTTCGACGACGCCGGCGCGATCGGCAAGCGCTACCGACGCCAGGACGAGATCGGCACCCCCTACTGCGTCACCGTCGACTTCGACACCCTCGAGGACGGCGCTGTCACGGTGCGCGAGCGCGACACGATGCAGCAGGAGCGGATCGCCATCGACGGCATCAGCGGCTACTTCGCCCAGCGGTTCCTCGGCGCCTGAGGGCTGAGCACGTGCACAATGGCGTGATGCGGACGAGGCTGGTGGGACTGACCCTGGCGGCGGTGCTGCCCGCCCTGGTACTGGCGGGCTGCTCCGGCTCCGAGGAGCCGGAGGCCGACCCGACCGGGACGCCCTCGGTGACCGAGTCGCCCAGCGAGGAGCCCTCGCCGACCCCGACCCTGGACGTGCCGGCGGGGGTCGAGCTGACCGAGCAGGGCTCCGCGCTGGAGCTGGGGGACACCGCGACCGGGCAAGCAGCTGAAGAAGGCCAACCCCTACTTCGTCGAGGCGACCTTCAAGAACATGGGCGAGACCGACCTGGGCGGGGAGCGTCCGCCGCTCTACATCGTCGACGGCAACGACACGCTGGTGGAGTCTTCCACCTTCGTCAGCGACTTCGACGCCTGCCCGTCGACCGACTTCCCGAAGAAGTTCAAGCCGGGCAAGAAGGTCACCCGGTGCCTGGTCTACCTCGCCCCGGACGCCGGGGAGCTCGTCGCGGTGTCGTTCCGCCCGGCGCAGGAGTTCAACCCGATCACCTGGTCCGGCGACGTGCTCAAGCTCGGCGCGAAGCGGAAGGGCTGAGCGCGAGCAGCACCCCCGCGCGGCGCACCACACGACCGCCGGCCTCGGCGAGCAGCAGCCCGCCGGGCAGGTGGTCCCACGGCTTCTTCTTCACGTACGCCGCCCAGCCGGCCTGCCCCACGGCCAACCGGGGGTAGTCCACGCCGCAGCAGGTCCCCGTCGGCCGGAGCGTCCTGGGGTCGGTGGCGGGCTCGATCCGCACACCGTCCGCCCACGCCCCGGCCCCGTGCTCGGCGACGTAGGCGCGGCTGTGCTGGGGCTGCCAGATCCAGCTCCGCACGGTGCGACCGTGGCGCAGCTCGGCGAGCATCGTGGCGTGGTCGGGCGAGCCGGCCACGAAGTGGCGGGTGCCGTCGACGGGGTCGACGACGAAGGCGTGCTCCGCCGTCGAGAGGCCGCACAGCAGGGTCGGGTCCGAGGACACGGCCTCCTCGCCGACGACGAGGGCCCCCGGGTGGGCGGCGCCCAGGGCAGCGGAGAGCGCCGCCTCGGCCTCGCGGTCGGCGACGGTCACCAGGTCCCCGGGGCGCCGCTTGCTCGACACGTCGTCCCGCTCGAGCGCACCGAAGTGCGGCGTGACGTGCTCGGCGACGACCTCGCGCACGAGCTCGAGCACTGCGTCGGTGTCCATCGGCCGATTCACCCGCACAGCCTGACAGGCGGCACCATGGACGCATGTCCGCCACTCCCGCGCCGGCAGCCGGTCTCACCCTCGGCACCCTCCACGTGCCGACCCCGGTGGTCCTCGCGCCGATGGCCGGCATCACGAACGCGGCGTACCGCCGGCTCTGCGCCGAGCAGGGCGCCGGCCTCTACGTCTGCGAGATGATCACCAGCCGCGGCCTGGTGGAGGGCGACCAGCACACCAAGGACATGCTGGTCTTCGACGAGCTGGAGACCACGCGCTCGGTCCAGCTCTACGGCACCGACCCCGTCTACGTCGGCAAGGCGACCGAGATCCTCTGCGCGGAGTACGGCGTCGCCCACATCGACCTGAACTTCGGCTGCCCCGTCCCCAAGGTCACGCGCAAGGGTGGCGGGGGCGCGCTTCCATGGAAGCGCGGCCTGCTGGCCGACATCCTCGAGCACGCCGTCCGCGCGGCGGCGCCCTACGGCGTGCCGGTCACGATGAAGACCCGCAAGGGCATCGACGAGGACCACCTGACCTACCTCGACGCCGGCCGGATCGCCCAGGAGAGCGGCTGCGCGGCGATCGCGCTGCACGGCCGCACGGTCGCGCAGGCGTACTCCGGTCGTGCTGACTGGGACGCCATCGGCGAGCTGGCCGCGTCGGTGGACATCCCGGTGCTGGGCAACGGAGACATCTGGGAGGCCGCCGACGCGCTGCGGATGGTGGAGGAGACCGGTGCTGCGGGCGTGGTCGTGGGCCGCGGGTGCCTGGGGCGGCCGTGGCTGTTCCGCGACCTGGCCGCCGCCTTCGCCGGCGAGGAGGTCGCGACGCTGCCGACCCTGGGCGAGGTGCGCGACATGATGCGCCGCCACGCGGAGCTGCTGTGCCAGCACATGGGGGAGGAGCGCGGCTGCAAGGAGTTCCGCAAGCACGTCTCGTGGTACCTCAAGGGCTTCGCCGCCGGCGGCACGATGCGACGCAGCCTGGGCCTGGTCAGCACGCTGGCCGACCTCGACGCGCTGCTCGCCGACCTCGACCCCGACGAGCCGTTCCCCGTCGCCGAGCTCGGCACCCCGCGCGGGCGCCAGGGTTCGCCGCGTGACCGGGTGGTGCTGCCGGAGGGATGGCTCGACGACGCCGACGGGAGCGGCTGCGCCGTCGAGGAGGACCTGCACTCGGGCGGGTGATGGACCGTGGCCCCGGCCATCGACCGTGACGCCCGTCACACGAGGTGAGCGGGAACACCCGTGAAGAGCAGGTCAAGATTCGGACACGATTGTCGGCCTGTGGTTCAGTGATGGACGCGTACTGGCCGGTATCCGACCGGATGCTCGGCAGTCCACGCACATCCCCCGACCCCGACAGCTAAGGATCAGCGCTGTGGCAGATCGTCGCCACAAGCGGGACACCGATGCCCGCCGGACGCCGCGAGCGACCCTCGTGGCCGGCCCTCTCGCCCTCGTCGCCACCGCCTCGGTGATCTCCCTGGGAGTCGTCCTGAGCGACGCCCCCGACTCGGAGACCGTCACCGCCCGGACCACCGCCGCCGACCTCCAGCAGGCCACCGGCGGCTCCGGCCTCGGTTCCCGCGACTCCGTCCTGAGCCGCTCCTCGGACCGCTCCGGCCTGACCACGGTCGAGGGCGCCACCATCGAGAAGGCCGAGACCAAGCTCGACCGCGTGCTCGCGAAGAAGGCCGTCGAGAAGGCCATCGCGAAGGCCGACACCAAGCTCTGGACCACGGCACCGCTGAACCTGTGGACCGAGCCCGGCGAGAAGGCGAAGAAGGTCGGCACGATCGCCGCCGAGCGCAAGGTGCTCGTCACCGGTCGCGAGCTCTACGGCCGCGACGAGGTCGTCGTCGACGGCAAGGCGCGCTGGGTCACCCAGGGCTACCTGCAGGAGGAGAAGCCCGAGACCGGGCCCGCCGCCGCGAGCGCCAACGCCAGCTGCACCAACGGCACCAGCGTCCCCTCGGGCGTGAGCCCCAACATCGTCAAGGTGCACCGCGCCGTGTGCGCGCAGTTCCCGAGCATCTCGACCTACGGCACGTTCCGGGGCGACGGGGAGCACGCGCAGGGCCTGGCCGTCGACATCATGGTCTCCGGCGACCTGGGCTGGCAGGTGGCGGAGTTCGTCCGCGCCAACGCCGGACAGCTCGGCGTCAGCTACGCGATCTACTCCCAGCGCATCTGGTCGGTCGAGCGCGGCGGCGAGGGCTGGCGCCCGATGTCGGACCGCGGGTCGGCCACGGCCAACCACTACGACCACGTGCACGTCTCGACGTTCTGACCAGGACGCCCGGGCGGGGCACCTCCGCTGACGGTGCCCCGCACTAGGCTCGGCGCCGATGGACGCCCTGGAGCTGTACGACGACCACGCCCGTGAACGGTTGGTCCCCGAGCCGCCGAAGCGGGTCGACGCGCCCGTGCGGACCCCTTTCGAGCGGGACCGTGCGCGCGTGGTGCACGCTGCGTCCTCACGTCGGCTCGCCGCCAAGACCCAGGTCGTCGGTCCGCAGAGCGACGACTTCGTGCGCAACCGGCTCACCCACAGCCTGGAGGTGGCCCAGGTAGCCCGGGACCTCTCCCGGGCGCTCGGGTCGCACCCCGACATCGCCGAGACCGCGGCGCTGGCCCACGACCTGGGCCACCCGCCCTTCGGGCACAACGGTGAGCGCGTCGGGCACAACGGGGAGCGCGTGCTGGCGGACCTGGCCGTGGAGTGCGGGGGCTTCGAGGGCAACGCCCAGACGCTGCGGCTGCTGACCCGCCTGGAGTCGAAGACCTTCGACCAGCAGGGGCGCTCGGTGGGGCTCAACCTCACCCGCGCCACCCTGGACGCCTGCTCGAAGTACCCCTGGGGTGCCGAGGAGTTGCGCGACGGCAAGTTCGGCGTCTACGCCGACGACCGCCCGGTCTTCTCGTGGATGCGGGCCGGCGTGCCTGCGGCCGAGCCGCCCCGCCGCTGCCTGGAGGCCCAGGTGATGGATCTCGCCGACGACGTCGCCTACTCCGTCCACGACGTCGAGGACGGCGTGGTCGCCGGCCGCGTCGACCTGACCCGGCTCGACCGGGCCGCGGTCTGGGCGACCCTGCGCGAGTGGTACCCCTCCGACCTGGCCGGCGTCGCCGACGACGAGCTCGACGAGGTCCTCGCCGACCTGCGCGCGGTGGGCTCCTGGCCGCACGCGGCCTACGACGGCAGCCGGGCCTCGCTCGCCGCGCTGAAGAACCTCACCAGCGACCTGATCGGTCGTTTCTGCGGTGCGGTCCAGCACGCCACCCACGCCGCGGGCCCGGGACCGTTCGTCCGCTACGAGGCCGACCTGGTCGTGCCGCGGCGCACCGGGCTGGAGATGCTGGTGCTCAAGGGGGTCGCCGCCCACTACGTCATGCAGGCCGAGGACCGGTTGGCCGTCATGGCCCGCCAGCGCGAGCTGCTGGGCGAGCTCGTCGCACTGCTGGCCCACCGCGGCCCGGACTCCCTGGACCGTGCCTTCGCCGACGACTGGCACGGTGCCACCGACGATGCTGGCCGGCTGCGCGTCGTGGTCGACCAGGTCGCCTCGCTCACCGACGCCTCGGCCGTCTCGCGCTGGGAGGCGCTGCGGGCTCCCCGGGTAGCGTCGCGGGCGTGAGCGACCCCCTCGTCTGGCTGCCCTTCGACCCCTCCCACCTCGAGGCCGCGGTGGGGGAGCTGCCCCGCGGGCTGCGCCTGGAGGTGGTCGACCCCACTCAGCACGTCCCGGACTCGGTCGAGGACGTGCGCTTCTACGTCGCGCCGTACCAGATGGGACCGGCCGTGGGGGACGTCCTGCCGCGGATGTCCTCGCTCGAGGTGGTGCAGGTGCTCTCGGCCGGCGTCGACAACGTCCGCGACCGGGTGCCCGACGGCGTGCTGCTCTGCAACGGCCGCGGCATCCACGACACCTCGACCGCCGAGCTGACCCTCGCCCTCGTGCTGGCGTCGCTCCGGGACGTTCCCGGGATGGTGCGCGACCAGGACGCCCGGCGGTGGAACACCCGCTGGCGACCCGCGCTGGCCGACAAGCGCGTCCTCCTCGTCGGGTACGGCGCCATCGGCCGTGCCATCGAACAGCGGCTGCTCCCGTTCGAGACCGAGGTCGCGCGGGTGGCGCGCACGGCCCGCCAGGAGGACACCGGGCCGGTGCATGGGTTCGACGAGCTGCCCGACCTGCTGCCGCACGCCGACGTGGTCGTCCTCATCTGTCCGCTGACCGACGAGACCCGCGGCCTCGTCGACGCCGAGTTCCTGGGTCGGATGAAGGACGGTGCCCTGCTGGTCAACATGGCCCGCGGCGCCGTCGTGGAGACCGACGCGCTCCTCGCGGAGCTGCGCTCCGAGCGGCTCATCGCCGCCGTCGACGTGGTCGACACCGAGCCGCTGCCCGCCGAGAGCCCCTGGTGGGACGCCCCCGGCCTGCTGATCAGCCCGCACGTCGGCGGCGCGTCCTCGGCGATGTGGCCGCGCGCCCACCGTCTGGTCGCCGAGCAGCTGCACCGCTACGCCGTGGGGGAGCCTCTCCACAACCAGATGACGGGCGCCTACTGACCTCCTCGCGTCGCCCGTAGGATCGGCCGCGTGGTGGGCCGGATCCGAGACGACAGCATCGCCGAGGTGCGTGAGAAGGCCCGGATCGACGAGGTCGTCTCGCAGTACGTCACGCTGCGCAACGCCGGCGGCGGTTCCCTGAAGGGCCTGTGCCCCTTCCACGACGAGAAGTCCCCGTCCTTCCACGTCACGCCGAGCCGTGGGTTCTTCCACTGCCTCGCCGGTGAGACCCGCGTGCTCACCGACCAGGGGGTGCGGGAGATCAGGGACCTGGTCGGCGGGACGCACCGCATCCTCGACCGGCACGGCGACTGGCAGGAGGCGCCGTTCAAGTCCTACGGCGTGCAGCGCCTGATGCGGATCACGGTCACCCGGAACCGCCAGCGCAAGGACATCTTCGCGACCGACGGGCACCGCTGGTTCATCCGCTCCGGCGCCGGAGGACGCTCGCAGAAGGAGGTCCTCACCAGCGACCTGAAGGCGGGCGACCGACTCGTTCCGAAGTTCCCCAGATCACGAATCCGGCGCAGTCGCCCTTCCCCGTTCGGGATCGCGAGGGGCTTCACGTTCGGCGACGGGACCCGCACCTACCGCGGCTCTCGTGCCCTGGTGTGTCCGCCGACGGACCTCGCCATGCTCAAGTGGTTCCCGCACAGCCACACCAGCTCGGTCGGCGAGAACCTGCTGGTTCACGACCTCCCGGCGTACTTCAAGGATCTGCCGGCGCTCACCGAGTCGGTGTCGTACCTGTACGGCTGGCTGGCGGGTTACTTCGCGGCGGACGGGTGCGTGGCTTCCGACGGGACAGTGATCCTCAATTCCGCTCATCGCGAGAACCTCGAGTTCGTCCGCGACCTGTGCACCACCCTCGGCATCGCCACCTACGGCGTCACGTCCCAGTCGAGGAAGGGCCTGGGCGTCGAGGACAGCGACCTCTTCCGCATCCACCTGGTGAACGAGGACCTGGAGCCTGAGTTCTTCCTCCTCGACGAGCATCGGCGCCGCTTCGAGACACAGCACAAGCAGTTCAGCCGTCGGGGCTGGGTGGTCCAGGAGGTCGAGTGGAGCGACCGCGAGGAGGAGGTGTACTGCGCCGAGGTCCCGGACGGCGCCGCCTTCACGCTGGAGGACAACATCCTCACCGGCAACTGCTTCGGGTGCCAGGAGGGCGGTGACGTCATCACCTTCCTGATGAAGATCGACGCGCTGTCCTTCGGTG
>LULN01000008.1_pt1 | contig 47942 bp, 58 predicted proteins | sample 728131 | NCBI WGS metagenome assembly LULN01 (sample SAMN03860288, study PRJNA289734) | marine metagenome | biome: seawater column; feature: ocean; material: water; isolation source: Red Sea water column Station 149 - depth 100m | place: Saudi Arabia: Red Sea | collected 2011-10-15 | depth 100 m
TTTCAGGTCTTCTGATTGGTACTATTTTGATTTTTTTAAATATTACATCAAATTTTTACAGAGTCTCGAATATATCATACACTAATGATACAGACTTGAATAAAACCTCTTTAGAAAATCTTAAGGGTACGTCTATTTGGTTAGTAGATGATACATATTTGGACAGCTTTTATTCCGCCAATCCCTTAGTAGAAAGAATATCTATAATAAAAGAGCTGCCTAGCACATTAGTCATTGATGTTTCTATATCTGAGAAAATAGCTTATATACAAGACAATAGACAATCTCCTCCTAGGGCATTCGTACTCCACAAAAATTTATACATTGATGATGTTGAAACTAACACAGGCCTGCTTTCTGTAAAGATAAGTAATGGCCCTGTCAGGGAAGGTTTCTATGAAGAGGTTGTAACTTTTGTTATGACATTAAAAAAATACTCGATAAACATCTCAAATGTAGACATGGAATTTGATGGAACAAGTATCTTTGCAACTCACTTTAAGTCGAATTTTGATTTAGGGGACCCTTCTGATCTCGCTAGGAAGGCTTCTGTGGTCGGCTACTACCTTACTGAAGAACCTTGCAATGGGGAAATAAGGCTAGTTTATAGCGAAGAAGGCAATGAAATTAGGGCAGTATCTAATTGCAATTAATCTAAACCTAAACTATAGGTATAGATAAAAATAAAAAAAAATATTGTTTATAACAATTTTCAATGATATTCTTATACGAAAATAAGGATTAATAATGGCTACAAAAAATACTAATAAAAAGAAAGCAAAAGGAGTGAGCTTGAATATGAGACCAAGAAACTATTCTGCTGTTATTAAAGTCGTAGGAGTAGGCGGAGGCGGAACAAATGCTGTTAATAGGATGGAAGACAGTCAACAAGAGGTCTTGGCGCTGGTGCAAATCCTGAGATCGGGAGACAAGCAGCTGTAGATTCTGAAGAATTAATTGCCGAAGCTCTAAAAGGATCTGATATGGTATTTATCGCTGCTGGCGAAGGTGGAGGAACTGGTACAGGCGCCTCACCAATTCTTGCAAATGTAGCACATGAGCTAGGAGCATTAACAGTAGGCGTAGTAACTAGGCCTTTCGGTTTTGAAGGAAGAAGAAGATCAGTACAGGCTGAAGAAGGAATCCAAGCTTTAAGGGATGTTGTAGACACCTTGATAGTTATCCCAAATGATAGGTTGCTACAAATTAGTGATAAAGATATAAAGATAAGTGAAGCTTATCTAAAATCTGATGAAATATTAGCAAACGGAGTCAAAGGTATAACAGGATTAATAACAAATCCTGGAGTTATAAATGTTGACTTTGCTGATGTTAGAACTATTTTAAAAGATGCAGGAAACGCTGTACTTGGAATTGGTAAATCTACTGGAGAACAAAGAGCTCCAAATGCTGCACAAGCTGCTATTTCTTCACCGTTACTTGAAGCAAATATGGACGGTGCAGAAGGAGTTCTTATAACAATAGCCGGTTCAGAGGATCTTAAGTTACAAGAAGTTAATGAAGCTGCAAGAGTCATAACAGAAAGAGCTGATGACAATGCTGAAATAATCTTCGGCCATTTAGTAGATGACACTCTAGGAGATGCTGTTGAAGTAACAGTAGTAGCTGCTGGATTTGGCCCTAGACCAAATAGAAGAGTCGTTTCAGATGTTGATGATGCTACTGGAGGTGATGGTCTCCCTGATTTCATCAGAGGATGATTAACTCCGATTTAATACCTAACGCACAATTTAATGACTCAGACGACTTAGAAAATTTATATGATTTAGAGATAGCATCTATGGACCAGTCGCATAGTGACGTTTCTCTAAAAGTTGACACAATTTTAATTTATCAAAATTAAAAGTTTCTATTGGACCACATGCTCAAAAATGCTGTTATGAAGTTAAAGAAGATTTAAAATTAAAATTTAATAAGTATTGCATCAATAAAGGAAACAAAACATATTTAGACCTAAGTATGGAGATCAAAGAATTTTGTACAACAAATAAAATTGACATAGAGATTTCTAAAATATGCACTATAGAAAACGAAAAATATAATTCATACAGAAGAGATAAAACTAAAAATAGACAGAGGAGTCTGGTATGGATTTAAAAGTATTAAATGATATAAACAATCTAGCAATTCAATACAAAGCAAAACTTTTACCTGTTATTAAGGATAAAAAATATGAAGATATTAAAAAAGTATACGAACAAGGATTTAGAGAATTTGGAGAAAATAGAATAGAGCAACTATTAGAACATAGAGAAATATTTCACGATTCCAAGTTTCATTTTATTGCACCACTACAATCAAGAAAAATAACTCAAATTATGGAAAATTGTCTCTATATTCATACTCTTTGTAGAGAAAAAGAAGCAAAAATAATTAATGAAAATTATTCTAATCAAAAAGTATTTGTTCAAATCAATATAGATAATGATAAAAATAAAAGTGGGATAAAGACTGAAGAGGTGGATTCTTTTTTTAGTATTTTTGAAAATTTGAATTTTTTTCCTGTTGGAATAATGTGCATACCAAGCTTGGACAGTAACTCAAAGATTTCATTTTCAAAAATGCAAAAAATTAATGAAAAGATTAAAAAAGATTACAAAAACTATAGCGGAGAGCTCTCAATGGGGATGTCTGATGATTACGAAATAGCCTTAGATTATGGTGCTACACTAATTCGTATAGGTAGTAAAATTTTTAGTTAATGTTAGAAAAATTTCTTATTTCAATAGGTTTAAAACAACCAAGCTCATTAGAGCCATATATAGATGAGTCCACAACAACTGTTAGACCTTCAACAGAAAATAGATTCACTAATGAAGAAGAATATTCTGGAGACATAAGGGTTCATCAACCAAAGGATGAAGTTGAAATTAAAGTATTAAAATCATTCAATGAAGTAGAGGGTCTAGGTATACCAATTAAAGACGGCTTCATAGTAGCAATGGACATTAGAGATATTGAAGATCAAACAGAAAGAAGGAGAATACTTGACTTTACTTTTGGGATGGTATTCGTTAATAATTCAAGCATGAGGTCTATTAATAAAGACGGTGTATATTTAATACTTCCTTCAAACTCCTCGCTTCCTTCACAGGAAAGAGAAAGGCTTCAAGAATTAGGGCTTTATCGGGTAAATGTGTAGTCTAATTGAATTAACTTATAGGCTTTTCAGCTACTCTTTATTTCTATGGATAATTTTATCCTGGATACAAGTTCCTCAGGAACATCCAATTGGTCAAATTAAAAGTATTTTAGACCAATTTTATAATAGAATTTTGGCTCCAATTAGATCTGCAATACCTACAGTAAGGATAGGTATGGCCGGTTTAGATTTGTCTCCTATAGTTCTTATTTTGGGTGTAAATTTCTTATACCCAAGAGTTATGAACTTTATTTGCTAAGTTTGTTTTATTGTTATGTCTACGGCGTAATCTAAAATTTTATTTATACCCTTAGCTTCATTAATATCAAATTCAGTAGTTAGAGTTTCATTTAAAATATAATCTTTAAATTTTTCAGCTGCAGACAGTACACTCTCATCTTTTGTTGAAATTATAAGAGATATCCTGTCGGTAATATCAAAACCCATGTCTTTTCTCTGTTTCTGAATTGCAGAAACAAGCTCTCTTGAAATTCTTTCTAGTACCAAATCTTCATTTAATTCAATATCAAGATATACAGAAAAATCATTTACGATTTCTTGATTAGGATTATCTTTATTTTTTATGAGTCTTACATCTATATCTGAGATATTTATTTTTTCATTTTTAAATTCTATGTATTTTTTGTTTATCAAATCTTCAATATCTTCCTGATTTAAATTTGATAAGTATTCTCCAAATTTACCTATTTTATTACCTAACTTAGGACCTAAAGTTGAATAATTCGGCTTACAATCATATTTAACCCAGTTTTCAAAATTATTGTCAAATGTAAGTTCTTTTATGTTTAGCTCATTAAGAATAATATCTTTGACATTAGAAATAGCATTAGCTTTATCTGAATCCTTTGTGATTATTGTTAAATTTCTTAACGGTTGTTTATTTGGAATTTCTACATTTAATCTTATGTTTCTTACAGATTTTATAATATTTTTAGCTAATAGCATTTCATTTTCTAAGTTTGTATTAATTAAATTTTCATCAGCGTCAGGATAATTTTCAAAGTGTATGCTTTTATTGCTTTCATTTGTTAAACCTTGATAAATTTCTTCGCATATAAATGGCAATACAGGAGCCATTGTTTTTGAGAAATCAAATAAAACTTCGTGAAGTGTTTTAAAGGCGTTTATTTTATCTAAATCATCCTTCCCTTTTTCTTTCCAAAATCTTTTTCTATTAGAACGTACATACCAATTTGTTAGTTCATCTATAAAATTCATAAGAGGGGGGATTACCTCATAAAGATAGTAATTTTCCATCTTTTCATTGACTGTCTTTATTAGTGATTGAAGAGATGAAATAATCCATTGATCCATTAAAGGTCTTTCACTAACTGGTGATGCTGAATTAAGTTCTTCCAATGAAATATCATCAGCATTTGCATAGTTAGAAAAAAATGAATAACTATTCCATAAAGGCAAGATAACGTTTCGTGTTACTAGCTTTACACCCTCTTCAGAAAATTTCAATGGTTCTCCTCTTACAACTGGTGAATTTATTAGATAAGCTCTTAAACTATCTCCTCCATAAGTATTTAATAATTCTTCAGGATCAGGATAGTTTTTTAAGCTTTTGCTCATTTTCCTGCCATCTTCAGCAAGAATCATTCCAGTAGTAATACAATTTTTAAAAGCTACTGAATCAAATAAAGCAACTGAAAGAACAGTAAGTGTATAAAACCACCCTCTTGTTTGGTCCAAACCTTCTGCTATGAAATCAGCAGGGAAACCTTCCATGAATAAATCTTTATTTTCAAAAGGGTAATGCTGTTGCCCATAAGGCATAGAACCTGATTCAAACCAACAATCTAACACTTCTGGTGTTCTTATATATGTTTTACCATCTATGTTTATCTCTACGTCATCAAGAAAATGTTTATGTAGATCAGTAATATTTTCCCCGCTTAATTTTTCAAGCTCTTCAATTGAGCCTATACATATTAAATCTTCAGGATCATCTTTATTTATCCATATTGGGATACAACTTCCCCAGTACCTGTTCCTACTTATTGCCCAATCCCTTGCATTTGCTAACCAGTTAGAAAATCTTTTTTCTCCAATGAAACCTGGAACCCAGTGTGTTTCATTATTAAGCTCAACCATTCTTTCTCTAATTTTCTCAACGCTCACAAACCAAGTTGGTATAGCTTTATAAATTAATGGCTCCCCAGTTCTCCAGCAAAATGGGTACGAGTGCATTTCAGTAGTTTGGCTAAATAATAATTTTCTTTCATCTAATTGTTTTATGATTATTGCATCAGCATCCTTAACATATTTATTTTCCAAACCTTTTACACTCGAATCAAATTTTCCAGAAAGTGTTACAGGATCAACAATTGCATTTATCCCTCCTTTTTTTAAAGCATAAAAATCACTTTCTCCATATGCAGGTGCTTGAGAAACTAAACCAGAGCCAGAATCTGTATTTGTGTCATCACTATGTATAATCCTGAATGCTCCATTTAAATATTCATTTTCAAACTCATCATATGCAGGAACATATTCTCCTCCAATTAAATCCGAACCAATTGATTCATCAATAATTTGATATTCATGATCGTTTAGTTCACCCAGCCTTTCACTAGCTATCCAATAGTTTTTATTATTCAATAGAATTCGGGAGTATTTAATTTTCTCTCCAACAGCAATAGCAAGATTGCCAGGTATGCACCATGGGGTTGTCGTCCAAACTAAAAATTCATCATCTTTTTTGATTTTATTATGATCGTTTCTTGCTCTTAAAGTAAAGAAAATAGAAGGGTCCTCAACATCTCTATAATCCATATTTGCTTCAAAATTTGAAAGAGGGGTGGCAGCAGCCCATGAATAAGGTAAAACTTTATAATCTTTGTAAATTAGTTCATTTTCCCAGAGTTCTTTAAAAACCCACCAAACACTTTCCATAAAATCAATATCCATAGTTTTATAATCGTTTTCAAAATCAACCCATCTTCCTATTTTTCTAGTTACTCTTTCCCAGTTTTCAGTATTTGTTTGAACTTGAGATCTGCATGCTTCATTAAATTTAGCAATTCCATAATCATCTATTTGTTGAGGGTCTTCTAGGCCTAGCTCTTTTTGTACTTCCATTTCAATAGGTAGGCCATGAACATCCCAACCGAATCTTCTTTCTACATAGAAACCCCTCATAGTCCAGTATCTTGGAACAATGTCTTTGATAACTCCTGCTAACAAGTTTCCATAATGAGGACTTCCTGTAGGAAATGGAGGGCCGTCATAGAATCTAAATATTTTTGAGTCTTTTCTGTTATTTACGGAATTTTCGAACGCATTGATTTCATCCCAATACTTAGCTATTTTCTCCTCATTATTTGCTAAATGAATATTATTATCTACTCTTTTGAACATATCTCTAAGATTTTAAATACTTTATTAAGAAAAGCACTGTTTAACTTAACAAATAAATTATTTTTATAATTTATTTGTTTTAATAAGAAATTTAGTAACATACATTAATTAATAAATAAAGATAAAAATGAGTAGAAAATTAGCACAAACAACAGTTAATAAATTTAAAAAGAAACTTTTAGCTGAACAAAAGCAGCTAGAAGATCTTCTTAAAAGACATCAAGAAGAGAGAGAAAGAATTAGACTTTCTGAAGCTTCTGCTGAAAGAAGTCCTGATCCTACATCTGCAGATGGTGGATCCATGGCGTTTGAATTAGAAAAAGAATTAACTTTAGATGAAAATACTAAACACTTATTAACTCAGATTGAGCATGCCTTAGTTTTAATAAAAAAGAAAAAGTATGGAAATTGTGAGAGTTGTGGTTCTCCAATTCCTGTTGCCAGATTAGAAGCTTTGCCTTACTCAACAAACTGTAAAGATTGTGCAGCATTAATTGACTCTTAATAAACTTTACAAACCTTTAGTAATTTCTATTTTTTTAGCTCTTCTTGATAATTATGTAAAATATTACGTTCGACTAAACAATATCCAAGAATTAGTAGTAATTGAAAATTTCCTTACAATAGATTTAACATACAATACTGGCATTGCATTCGGACTTCTTAGTAACCAAACAAATATTACATTCGTACTCTCACTGGTTGTTTTCTTTTGGTTGCTTACACAATTTAGTAATTTGGAAAAAAATACAATGGAATTTTATTCTCTTACTTTGATTCTCGGAGGAGCTATCGGGAATTTAGGTGAAAGAGGATACAATTTAATTACTTTTAATGATGGTAAAGTTACAGATTTTATAGAGCTTTTATTTATTCCTAGCTTTAACTTTGCTGATTCATATATCACAATAGGTATATGCATGTTGATACTTTCGGAGTTAAAAAATAAATAATCCAGAAATAATATTTCAAAATCAAAACTTTATAGTTTTTAATAAACCACATGGAATGTTAACCCACCCAAACAGTAAATCTAATGAAAAAACTTTAAGGGATTTTCTACTTGAGGTAATTCCAGATGTAAAAGATTGGGGAGAAGAATACAGAGAAGGCATAGTACACAGGTTGGATAGAGTAACATCTGGACTTATAGTATGTGCAATAAATCATGAGACATATATATCTTTGAAAAATAAATTCAAAGATAGGAAAGTAAATAAAAAGTATTTAGCGATAGTAGAAGGTCATCTTTCCTCAGAAAGCGGCAAAATAGAATTACCAATAAAAAGATCAGAATCAAACAGATCAAAAAGATCCATAGGAAAGAATGGAAGATTATCTATTTCTGAGTATGAAGTCATTAAGAAGACCAGTGGATATTCACTAATAAGTATAAATCTTATAACAGGTCGAAATCATCAAATTAGAGCTCAGATGGAATATTTAAATACTCCTGTAGTTAATGATACTTTATATGGAGCCGAATTGAATAAACTCATTCCAAATAATGCTATTTGTTTACATTCTAATAATTTAAATTTTAATTTATTTAATGATGAATTTTCCTTTGAATCTCCACATCCGGAATTTTTTAATAAAGTTCTGGAAGTGTAAATTTATTAAAAAACATTTACAATAAATCTATGAGTAAATCTTTTGTACATCTACACGCCCACACTGAGTATTCGATGTTAGATGGGGCAGCTAAGATTGATGATTATCTTGATAGAGTTAAAGAGCTTAACCAACCTGGCGCAGCTATTACCGACCATGGGAACCTTTATGGTGCTTTAGAATTTTATCATTCAGCTTTAAAGAAAAAATTAATTCCAATAATTGGATATGAGGCCTATGTTATTAATGATTCAAGATTTGATAGGCCTGATCGTGAAAATAATAAAAGGTATCATTTAACCCTTTTAGCTGAAAATACAGTTGGTTATTGGAATCTAGTTAAAATGGCCAGCAAAGCATTTACAGAAGGTTATTACTACAAACCAAGAGTTGATTATGAATTATTAAAAGACCATAGTGAGGGCATCATTGCTTTATCAGGATGCCTTGGAGGAGAAATTTCACAATTTTTAGCACCTGATGGATCAGTTGAAGAGGGCAATCAAGAAGGAGAGAGAAGCTTTACAAAAGCATTAGAGAAAGCTAGATTTTATCAATCAATTTTTGGCGAAAACAACTTTTTTATTGAATTACACAATCATGGAATTCAGCAACAAAAAATAATTTTACCTGATTTACTTAAAATATCTCAGGAGGTAGGAGCTCCTTTAGTTGCTACTAATGACTCACATTATGTAAATGAAGACGATGCTTCTGCTCATGATGCACTGCTATGTGTTCAAACAAATGCAACATTAGACGATAATACAAGATTTAAATTTGATGGTTCAGGTTATTATGTTAAATCATCTGAAGAAATGAGAAAATTATTTCCAGAAGAAAAATTTCCAAAAGCTTGTGATAACACCGTAGAGATTGCTGAAAGAATAGAATACAACTTTAGTTCTCCAAAGTATTATCTCCCTGACTTTCCCGTACCTGAAAAAAATAAAACAATTGAAGAATACTTAAATGAAAAAGTATATGAAGGAGCAAAAGAAGTTTACTCAGATATTTCTAAAGAAATCAAAGAGCGTATTGATTACGAGTTAGAAGTAATAAATTCTATGGGTTTTGCATCTTATTTTTTAATAGTTGGTGACTTAATGAACTACGCTAAGGAAAATGAAATAAGAACAGGTGCTGGAAGAGGTTCCGCAGCGGGATCAATCGTTGCATACTGTCTTGGAATTACCGGTATTGAGCCCTTAAAGTACGGATTACTATTTGAGCGCTTCTTAAATAAAGGTAGAAAAGAATTACCAGATATAGATATGGACTTTGATGAAAGATATAGAAACGATGTTATAGAATATGTAATAAAAAAATACGGTGAAGATAAAGTCGCACACATCATTACATTTGCAACTATAAAAGCTAAACAAGCAATAAGAGATGCGGCTAGAGTGTTAGGTCTCTCATTTTCTTCTGGCGATAAAGTTGCAAAGTTAATGCCTCCAATGATACTTGGTAATACTGCAACAATTTCTGAATGTTTAAAACTAGATGAAGATAATAAGAGTGGATATAGTAAAGAGTTTTACTCAGCATCCTCAGAGTTAAGAGAGCAATATAAAAAAGATGAAGAAGTAAAAGAAATTATAAATATAGCACTTGGATTAGAAGGCCTAAGAAGACAAGATGGTATTCATGCAGCAGCTGTTGTTATTTCTCCAGATACAATTACTAATTTTTTGCCAGTTCAACAGAAAGGAAAAGAAGCTGAATTAGTAACTCAATTTGAAATGCACACAGTTGAACAACTGGGTCTGTTAAAAATGGATTTTCTAGGTCTGAGAAATTTATCTGTAATTGACAGAACATTAGAACTGATTGGTGATGAGAAGTTAGACATTGACAATATACCTTTAGATGATAAAAAAACTTTTGAATTACTTGCCGAAGGGAAAATGACAGGTGTATTCCAATTAGAGAGCAGGGTAGCTCAGTCGACTTCAAGAAGTTTAAAAACAAGTACTTTTGAAGATATTGTTGCATTAGTTGCTCTTATAAGACCTGGACCTCTTGGAGCTGGAATGCATAATGAGTTTACTGATCGCGCTACAGGAAGAAAAGATATTGAATATTTACATAAAGATCTTGAAGAAATACTTTCCGAAACATACGGAGTAATTTTATATCAAGAACAAGTTATGCAGATTGCTCAAAAAATATCTGGATTTGAATTAGAAGAAGCAGATGAATTAAGAAAAGCAATGGGTAAGAAAATACCAAAAGTTATGGAAAAACAAAGAGAAAAATTTACAATAGGCGCTACAAAAAATGGCTATTCTGAACAATTTGCAATAGAACTTTTTGATCAGATTGCATATTTTGCTGGATATGGATTTAATAAAAGTCACTCAGTTCCATATGCTCTACTTGCTTATCAAACTGCTTATTTAAAAGCTAATTATCCAGCTGAGTATATAGCTGCATGTTTAACTGCAGTAAAAAGAGATAAGGACAGGACTGCAATATTTCTTTCAGAGGCACGAGACTTAGGTGTTAAAGTTTCTACACCAGATATTAATGAAAGCCTTGAAGATTTTTCAGTAAGTAACAATGAAATAGTTTTTGGCATTTCTGCAATAAGAAATGTTGGAGATATTACAGCTGAAAAAATAATTAATGAAAGACGAAATGGTCCATTTGAAACAATAGAAGAATTTTTATCTCGCATTGATTCTAGATCTTTAAATAAAAGAGGTATAGAAGCTATGGTTCAGGGCGGTGCATTCGACAGATTTGGATTTCCACGTAGAGGTGTTTTTGAATCAATAACTGACTTAATTGAAGATGCAAAGGATTTGAAAAAAAACGGACAAAGCTCTCAAGGTTCTTTATTTGAAATAGACGATACTGAAAATAAAACAAAAATTCAAAATGTTGAATGGGATAAAAAGGAATTACTAGATAGAGAAAGAGAAATGCTTGGGTTTTTTGTTAGTGAGGACCCTCTCGAGGGCTACGGAGAAGTTCTCAGATCTGATTCTTCACACTCGGTAGTTGAATTACTAGATTACTCAGAGGAGGAAGAGGTCAACGTCGTTATTGCTGGCTTAGTATCTAATGTTCAGAAAAGAGTTTCTAGAAGAGGGAACCCCTGGATTCAATTTGATATTCAGGAGATTACAGGATCAGTGGGAGTTCTATTGTTTAACAAATTAGTAGATAAGTATAATGCAAATTTAGATGGGGAGCCTTATATTAAAGTTACTGGAACTTATGTTGGGGGGTCTGAGAATATTATAAGAGCTAGAGATATTGAAGCGGTAGAGCCATCTAAAATGATACTGGACCAAGACACTAGTCCACTAAGGATCTCTGTTTCAGAAGATATACTAGATAAAAATAATTTAATTCTTCTTAAAGAGCTTCTACAGAAGCACCCAGGAAATTCTAAAGTTGAGTTAGAGGTTAGCTCAGAAGGAGAAGTACCAAAATTATTAGAATTAAAATCTATAAAAATTAAGAAAACTACTGAATTAAGAAACGAAATAAATACATTACTTTCAAATTAATTAATATTTAATTATGACATTTAATATAAGCGATTTTCAAAATAGATTTAAGAAAAGAGCAGAAGCTGTAAAAAATAGATCTATGCCACCTGTTGGAGGAGATGAGAGATTAGCTTTTATAAAACAAGCTGAAGAGGACTATCAAGATTATATGATAATTTCTGATTCCGAATATGAAATTATCGATGGTTATTTAGTGTTCAAATATAAGTTAGATTCTTAATTTAAATTTTCTCCCATTGGAAAAATATTATGTATAACTTCTGCACAAGCTTTTGCAATTTCCATGTGTTCTTTTTGAGTACCATTTCCTGCTCTAAGCTCAATGTAGTGTATCCAACTTCTTAAAGTTCCATTCATATACAATCTGCTAACTGTGTTACCCTCAGGCAAAACAGATCTTGCTTGTTCTTTAGCTATTCCAGAATCAATAGCCCAATTGTATGCATTGGTTGCAGCCTCAATGACTTCATTTTGTTTGGATGTCCACTCGTTTACAATTTCAGAATTATCAGTATCAATAGAGTTTTGTCTATTTTTTGGATCTTGCATTCTTGCTTCTCTTGTGACGAATTCTAAATCTTCGACTGGATTTGCATACCTTTGACTAAATTCTTGGAAACTGAACGACCTATGTCTTAACATTTGTCTTGCAATATCTCTAGTTGTTTCAATCTCTAAACAAGCGCTTACCATTTCCAGAGGAGACCAATGTGCATTTTTAATAAGATAAGTTATTAACTTTTCACTTGTTTCTGTGTTTAATTGATTAGATGGGTTTGATACACGAGCACAAAATGCTACCAATTCTTGTGCATCAGAGATACCTTCATCACTAACCTCTTCAGTAGGTTTTGAATAACTTATTAATTTAACTTTCATTTATGTAACTATATTAAAATAAAAAAAATATGTTTTTATTAAGAGCGATAGTTTTTTTTATACTTGTATCTTTAGTTTTAATACTTGGATATCCATTAATAATTGTTTACGACTTAGCAAACGGCGGTGATGGATTCGGTTTATGTGACAATATAGTTACTTGCTCTATTCCAATAAGCGAAGGCCCAAGATTACTAATCTTTCTAATAGGGGCATTTTTCTTTTTAGTATTCTTATTACGTTTAATAATGAAATATTTAAATAGTCTTGAAGAGAATAGTTCTATTCTTTAATTACATAATATATAGATGAAAGAACAACAAAAACGCCAATCCAATTAGTTAAATTGAGAACTTCTTCAACATAAAATACTCCAATTAATAAAGCAAAGACTCCCTCTAGTCCAAACAATAAAGATGCGGTAGAGGCATTTATAAACTTTTGTCCAAATAGCTGAAGATAAAAGGCACAGAAATTAACAAGAATACCTAAAAATAATATTGGATATATGAAATCTATACTTTCTGAAATTTGATTAATCTTCAAAAAAGGAATGCAAAGTATTCCACCTACTAAAGATTGAATAAACATAAGTTGTGAAATATTTTTGCCTTGAATATATCTTTCAACCATTACTATGTGCAGGGCATAACCAGAAGCACAAATTAAAGTAAAGAGATTACCAAATAGTTGGTCTATGCTATTTATTGCAATTAAGAATATTCCAAGAAATCCAAATGTAGAGCCTATATAGTTTTTTCTTTCTATTTTTGTTTTATTAATAAATTTTGAAAAGATTGGAGTTAGCACAATATAAAATCCAGTAACAATACCAGAATTTATTGTGGATGTAGTAAGCAATCCTTGTGTTTGAGTTATATATCCAATCCAAAGAAACAGTCCCATTAATAATCCTGGTTTTAAATATTCTTTTGTTGGGATTCCACCAGTAACAAGAAATAAAATAGATGCAATTAAATATCTAAGAAATACAACAGTGGTAGGAGATAGGTCATCCAGCAAGTTTTTTACAATTATAAAAGTTGATCCAAACAATAAAGCTGCAAGGACCAAAGCATTAACTGCTATAACTTTTTTATTCTTAAACATCTGAATAAGTGAACATTAATATATTGTATAAAATAATTATATGAAAAAACAAGTTAAGGTAAAAGAGATTCAAAAGATCTTAGACAAGAAATATCCAAATCCACCAGTTCCATTGAATCATAAAGACCCCTTCACTCTATTAATAGCTGTTTTATTATCTGCCCGCTGCACAGATAAAAAAGTAAATGAAGTGACACCTTATTTATTTGAATTAGCGAATAATCCAAATGAAATGGCTAAACAAAATGTAAATAAGGTTCGCCAAATTGTTAAACCTTGTGGATTATCACCACAAAAATCAAAAGCAATAGTGGGACTATCAAAAATACTAGTAAATAAATATGATTCAGTCGTTCCAAAAAATTTTGAAAAGTTAGAAGAATTACCAGGAGTAGGTCACAAAACAGCTTCAGTCGTAATGAGCCAAGCATTTGGAGTTCCTGCATTCCCCGTTGATACACACATTCACCGATTAGCATGGAGATGGGCATTGTCTACAAGGAAAAGTGTAGAAAAAACTGAAAAAGATTTAAAACGTTTATTTCCTGAAGAATCTTGGAATAAACTACATTTACAGATGATATATTTTGGGCGTGAATATTGTCCAGCAATATCACATAAAAAAGATTTATGCCCTATTTGTAGTAAATATGGTCGTAAGGGGATTAAATAACATGGATATAAATTTATCAATAGCATTTATATTTGGGGCCCTTTCTTTTTTCTCTCCTTGTGTTCTTCCTTTAGTGCCCGGTTATCTTGCTATATTTTCGGAGGTAGAAAAAAATACTCGTGTACGTTTGATTGGTTCAATTCAATTTACTTTTGGATTTACATTAGTTTTTATTTCTTTAGCAGCAATAGCTACTAACATCGGATCTTTCTTTTCTCGAAACTCTCAGTCTTTATCGATGTTAAGTGGGGTGATAATAATTATTTTTGGTCTAATACTTTTCTTTCCAAATATGAACCAAAAATATTTTTATAGCGCAAACTATGTCGATTTAAATCGATTTAAAAGTTTTAAAAACTTTGTTCTAGGTTTAACGTTTGCTTTTGGATTTACCCCATGCATAGGACCAGTCTTAGGAGCACTTCTTACTTTATCTTCAAACAAACAAACAGTAAGTGAGGGCATACTTTTATTATCTGCTTATTCTTTAGGATTAGCCATTCCATTCATATCAATGCCTTTACTTTCTTCAAAAGTCAATCTTAAAGGAAGGTTTATTATTAAATTTCAACAATATTCAAATAAAATATCTGGAAGTGTTCTAATTTTTATTGGTTTTTTAATATTCTCTGACAGGATGTACATTCTTGCTTCAATATTCCAAGACTTATTTATTTATTTAAAACTTGATTGGTTAAGTACAATATAAGAATGCAATACTTGAAACTAGATAAAGTCCTAACTTTTGAAGGAGAAGATGCAGTTTCATTTTTAGATTCACTGATCTCGAATGAATTTGTTGAAGGAAAAATAGTTCCATCTTTTTTACTTTTCCCTGATGGAAAGATAAATTACTGGTTCTTAACTGAAAAAAATGGTCAAGTTGTAAATATATACCAAAACAAAGATGAATTATTAAATATAAAAGAAACTTTAGAAAAATACAAAATAAGAATTAATTGTGAAATAGAGATAAAAGATATAGATGTCTATTTAAAAATTAATCCAGATACATTTGAATCAGGATTTGAGAATAGCTATACAGGAAAAGATTTGGTGACTTGGAATGAGATAACTTTAAACACCGAACTACCAACAACAGATACAATACAAAATGGACTATTACCTAATGAAACTAAATGGCTTCTAACATTTCTTAATTTTGAAAAAGGATGCTTCCTGGGTCAAGAGCCTGTATCAAGAGTAAATTTTAGAGGAAGACCAAGGCGAAAATTGATAACAAACGAAACTGGTGTTCAAGAATTTATTAAAATTTAACTTATAAGCTAAAAATTGCTCCCTTGTCATATCTTTCTAAAGCAAATTGTACAATTGGTCCTACTGATAAAACCATAACCACCGTTCCATATCCGTAGGAACCCCCAAGCATGACTCCAATTATGAATGCTGTAAAGTCGATTGCTATTCTTGTAGCTCTAATGCTTGGTCCCATTTTTGAAATACCTGTCATAATTCCATCTCTTGGACCTGGACCAAGACCTGAACCTATGTATATTCCTACACCCATCGCAAAAACAACAGTGCCAAAATATAGATACAAATGTCTAAGCCAAAATAAATCAGGAGTTGGTAAGAAGTACATAGTCAAATCAATTACATTACCGATTGTAAGTATATTAATTATTGTTCCAATGAAAGGCTTTTGCTTTAAAGGAATCCATCCTAGAAGTAAAATAAATCCCGTAATTACTCCAGCGAATCCGATCTTTACATTTATTAATTGACTAAAACCATCATGAAAAACATCCCACGAGTTTAAGCCCAATTTAGCCTCAATGGTAAAAGCAAGACCAAAACCACATAAAAACAAACCAAATAATAATTGAGGCAACCTTTCTAATATTTGTTTATTCATTTTTTCCAAATAATTCTTCTAATACATTTATGTTCTCGGGACACAGTTCATAAATAGAGTGAAATCTTATAATTGGAATTATTCTGTTTTCCTTTTTTACTTCTATTCCATTTTGAATAAGTATGTTTTGAATCGAAAATAAAGATGTTTCTTCATCTTTCCAATTGTTTGCTTCATTACATACTGATTTTCCAATTTCAATAGCAATTTCGTCACTGAAAGTATTAAGTGTTTTATCTGCATCAGCTATACGTAATTGATTTATATAACTATCACCGAATCTTTCATAAGTAGTAATTGAATAAATTATTATTCCACTCACAAAAATAATAGATATTATAAAACCAATTTTTGATATATTATTCACTACTTCATTATTAACTTAATCAGTATTTAAAAGTAATTAAAAAAAAGTACCCGGAGGGGGAGTCGAACCCCCACATCCGAAGATACTGGATTTTGAATCCAGCGCGTCTGCCAATTCCGCCATCCGGGCTTACTTAAAGATTATATTTGATATATCCAAAAATGAGAGAATTTATTTTTTAAGTTTACAATGGTTTAATGATTATTCTTATTGATGGATTTAGTGTTGCTTTTAGGGCTTTTTATGCTTTGCCGGAGACTTTAATTACATCAGATGGAACCCCAACAAATCTTATTCATGGGTTTCTTTCAATGATCAACAAGGTAGTAAATGAATATAAATCAGAACAAATGATTGTTACATGGGATTTGCCTGGGAAAACTTTTAGAAATGATATATATAAAGAATATAAATCAAATAGATCTCCAGCGCCTGATAATTTTAAGGTGCAAATACCTCTTTTACATGAATTACTAGATTCATTTAATATTCCTCAAGTTTCAGAAGCAGGTTATGAAGCTGATGATGTCCTTGGGTCCTTAGCAAAAAAATATAATGAAAAAGGAGAAGAAGTATTCATTGTTACTGGAGATAGAGACACTTTTCAGTTAATTTCAAAAAATACGAAGATACTTTATACAAAAAGAGGAATATCTGAAATAGACGTTGTAGATGAAAAGTTTTTTACTAATAAATATGGATTTAAAACAGAACAATACATTGAATACTTGGCACTAAAAGGAGATCCATCAGATAATATTCCTGGTTTACCTGGAGTCGGAGAAAAAACTGCAACATCATTATTAAAAAAATATAAAACAATAGAAGGAATTTATAAAAATTTAGATGATTTAACACCAAAAATAAAAAATTCATTTGAAGAAAATAAAGAAATGTTAAAAACAAGTAAAGACTTGGCAACCATTAGAACAGACTTAAAAATAAAATTACCGAAAGTAAAATTAAAAGATACAGCATATTTTTCAGATGAAGTTTTAGAAGCTTCTCAAGATAAAGTAAAGAAACTTGAATTAAATAAATATATTTCATCATCAAATCCTCATGAAGAACAAAATAATGAAAATGAACATAATGACGATTTATTAATAACTGATCAATTAGAAGGTCTACAGTTGATGATTAATTATGAAGAACAATTGTATTATATAAATTCAGATAACTATGGAAAATACTCAGGTAAATTATCAAATTTAGATTACTTTATATCTTTGAACACACAAAAGCTTATAAACAAAAATGAGGAAGGGGTAAGTAATTTAAAATTTGATGCATATGATTGCATACTTTTCTTGAAAGATCCAAGCATTAGGCCTGATAATTTATTAAGTATCTCTAAGTATCTAGATAGGACTTCAGGTATAACAAATAAATCAGAGGTCTTAGATTATCTTTTATTTTTTCAAAAACATTTTTTATATATATCTAAAGAAGTACAAACATTTAAAAATGAAAAAAAACTTTTTAGAATTTATGAAGATTTGGATTTTCCTCTTTTATCAATATTAGATTCTATGAATAAAAAAGGAGTAAAGGTATCTAAAAATAAAATAGAGACATTATCTAAAGAAATTAATTATGAGTTAGATTTACTTGATAAAGAAATAAAAAAGATTACCAAAAAAGATTTCAATTTAAATTCACCGAAACAATTATCTGAAATCTTATATGTTGATATGAAGTATCCAATAATTAAAAAGACTCCAAAAGGAGCTCCTTCAACAGATGCTTCAGTTTTAGAAGAATTATCTAAATCTCATGAACTTCCAAAATTTATTCTTAAATACAGAGAGTATGAAAAGCTTAGATCAACTTATATAGAAGGATTAAAAAATGAAATTGTAAAAAATAGAGTTCATACATCTTATAACCTATTTGGAACAACGACAGGTAGGCTTTCATCTGAAAAACCAAACTTACAAAATATTCCTAATAAAACACAAATAGGTCAAAAAATTAGAGAGTTTTTTATAGCCGATTCTAATCACTCATTCATTATTGCCGATTACTCACAAATAGAATTAAGAGTACTTGCTCACTTGAGTAAGGATAAAAATATGATCGGTATGTTAAAAAATAGAGATGCTGATATACACTCTGAAACTGCTGCTCGAATATTTAATATAGATATAGATTCCGTTTCAAAAGATATGAGGAGAAAAGCTAAAGAAGTAAATTTTGGTTTAATTTACGGAATGGAGTCTTTTGGTTTATCTAAAAGTTTAGATATACCAAAAAAAGAGGCCACTGAATTAATTGATTCATATTTTAATCAATTTCCAAAAATTAAAGGCTATTTAGATTCTATTGTAAAAAATGCAGAAAACTCTACTTTTACTGAAACACTATACGGGAGGAAAAGATTCATTAGAGAGTTAGCTTCTTCTAATTTTCAATTAAAAGCTATGGGAAAAAGAATTGCAATGAATGCCCCTATTCAAGGGACAGCTTCAGATATCATGAAAATCTCTATGATTAAATTAGAAGATAAAATAAAAAAACTAAATTCTACTGATATAATTTTACAAATTCATGATGAGATAATTATTCAAACCCCTGATGATATTGCAACTAAAACTGCTAAATTAGTACAAAAAGAAATGGAAAATGCCACCATTTTAGACGTTCCTTTATATGTTGATATAAAACAAAATAAAAATTTAGCTAATTTTAATAATTAGTTTGTAAATATCATAGATATGTTATTCTAAAAGTCGCAATACTATGATTGGAAAAAATTACATATTATGACAGATAATTTAGATGAGAATTCTAATTCTTCGAATGTCGTTGAGATTCCAGATGATGCTAAACCTGAAGACTTTCCAGATCTTTTAGAAAAAACTATTGTCACCTTTAATACGGGAGATGTTATTGAAGGTACTGTAGTAAGAATTGATAGAAATGAAATATTTGTAGATGTTGGATATAAATCTGAAGGAGTTATTCCTTCAAGAGAATTAACAGTAAGGAAATCTATAAATCCTAACGAAATTGTTAAAGAAGGCGAAAAAATTAAAGCCTTAGTTTTGGATAAGGAAGATGATGAAGGCAGATTATTATTGTCTGTTAAAAGAGCTTTATATGAAAAAGCATGGGGAGATATTCAAAAAGTTGCTGATGAAAAAACATCAATTAAGGGAACAGTAATTGAATCAGTAAAAGGCGGCTTGATAGTAGACATTGGTGTAAGAGGATTTTTACCAGCCTCACTTATAGATGTAAGGAGGGTAAAAGAATTAACTTCTTATATTGGGGAAGAAATAGAAGCTAAAATTCTTGAACTTGATAGACAAAGAAATAATATTGTACTTTCCAGAAAAGCCCATCTAGAAGAGGAACAGTCTGAAGAACGACAAGGGTTTCTTGAAGACTTAGAGGTTGGAGACATAAAAGAAGGCAAAGTTTCATCAATTGTAAATTTTGGAGCTTTTGTGGACATTGGTGGAATGGATGGCCTAGTTCATGTCTCCGAACTTTCTTGGAGACATGTAGAGAATCCTAATGAGATTGTAAAAGTTGGAGATAAAGCAACAGTCAAAGTATTAGAAATTGATAATGACAAAGAAAGGATATCACTCTCAATAAAACAAGTTACAGAAGATCCTTGGTTAGATTTTGAATTAAGTTTTAATGATGGGGACATTGTAGATGGTGAAGTTACAAAAGTAGTACCATTTGGCTCCTTTGTAACTATTGGAAAAGGGGTAGAAGGCCTCGTTCATGTATCTGAAATTTCCATTGATAAGGTAGATTCACCTGAATTGGCATTAGCAATTGGAGAAAAAGTTAAAGTTAAAATCATTGAATTAGATATTCCCAAAAGACGTGTCAATCTTTCTATAAAACAAGCGGATCCAGAATGGAAAGAAGTTGAAGAAGAAAAAAATGAACCTAAAACGCATTCTTCTCAAACAGATAAAAAGTCAGAGTCAGATGATGAAAAATCTACACGTCAAAAAGTGGAAGGCGTAGACGAATCATTAGATAATATCCTCCAAGAGCTTAAAGATCGTGGGATAGGCAATACGGATTAGATTTAAATTTAATAACAACTTATTCTTATATCTATGGATAAAAAAGCAATAGTAATTACTGGACCTATTGGTAGTGGTAAATCAAAAGTTTTATCAATAATTAATAGATTAGGTTATAACACTGTTGATTTGGACGTTGTTTCTGGAGATATATTATTAAGTGAGAAATCTAAAGAGTTTCTTTCTAAAAATTTTCCATCTGCTTTAATAAATGGTCGTGTTTCAAGAGAGAATATTGCAGAAATAGTATTTAGCGATAAGAGTAAATTAGAAATATTAGAAAATTTTTTACATCCAAAAGTATTAATTAAGTTAAACGAAATTATTAAAAAAAATGATGATATAACATTCGTTGAAGTATCTGCACCTAAAAATTTACATAAAGATTTTCAAACTGTTGTAATTTGGGCATCTGAAGATGAAAGAGTTAAAAGACTGATAGATAGAGGTATGGAAATTAATGATATAAGAAATAGAATTAAATCTCAACCAACTGATGAATGGTGGCAATCTATTGGAACCTTAATAATTAACAATGATTTAGATCAACTTGAAATAGATATTAAAAATTATATAAACGGTTTTATTAATGAGTAGGTTTGAAGTTGTTTCTGATTTCAAACCTGAAGGAGACCAACCAAAGGCAATAGAAAAATTAAGAGAAGGTCTTAATAAAGGTTTTGATTTTCAAACTCTTATGGGTATAACTGGCTCTGGTAAATCAGCAACCATTGCTTGGTTAATTGAAGAGCTACAACTTCCATCTCTTGTTCTAGCTCCTAATAAAGCTCTAGCTGCTCAACTAGCAAATGAATTTAAACAATTTTTTCCTAAGAATAGAGTTGAATATTTTGTATCTTATTATGACTATTATCAACCAGAAGCTTATGTACCTAGAAGTGATACTTTTATAGAGAAAGATGCAAATATAAATGAAGAGATTGATAGATTAAGACATTCAGCAACAAGCGCATTATTAATGAGAGATGATGTGATCGTTGTATCATCAGTTTCTTGTATTTATGGCTTAGGTTCTCCTAAAGAATATAGAAATAAAATCATCCCAATAATTAAAAATAAAGAATTTGATTTAGATACATTACTTACGAAATTAATTAAACAACAATACATAAGAAATGATTTAGTAGTATCGAGAGGATCTTTTAGATTAAAGGGAGATACATTAGATATCTTTCCTGTTTACGAAGAGACAATATATCGCATAGAATTTTTTGGTGATGAGGTCGAGAGCATATTAAGAATTGATCCAGTTACAGGTGAAATACTTGAAAAGTTAAATGAGTTAGCAATATTACCGGCTACACATTATGTGTCTTCTGATGAAACTATGAAACATGCTCTTGAAAAAATAGAGTTAGACATGAATAACCAAATAAAAGAATTTGAAAAGAATAATAAACTTCTTGAGGCTCAAAGGATTAAACAAAGAACAATGTTTGATCTTGAAATGCTAAGAGAACTTGGTGTTTGTTCAGGAATTGAAAATTATTCAAGATATTTTGATGGAAGAAAACCTGGTGAAGCACCGCATACACTAATAGATTTTTTCCCGGAAGAATTTCTAATGGTTGTTGATGAAAGCCATATTGCTATTCCTCAAATTAGAGGGCAATATGAAGGCGATAAATCAAGAAAGACTACGTTAGTTGATTATGGGTTTAGACTTCCAGCAGCTTTAGATAATAGGCCTCTAAAGTTTGAAGAGTGGGAGAATAAAGTTTCTAAAACTATTTTAGTATCAGCAACACCTGGTAAATGGGAAAACGAAAATTCAAAAAAATTTGTAGAACAAATAATAAGACCTACTGGATTATTAGATCCATCTGTAGTTATAAAACCTACTACTAACCAAATTGAAGATTTATTAGTTGAGATTAACTCTGTAGTAAAAAATGGTAACCGTGTTCTAGTAACCACATTAACTAAAAAAATGAGCGAATCTTTAAGTGATTATTTATTAAAAACTGGTGTTAAAACCAGATATTTACATTCTGACATTGATACTTTAGAAAGGATAGAAATTTTAAGAGATTTAAGAAAAGGTGAATTTGATGTTTTAGTTGGAATTAATTTACTTAGAGAAGGTTTAGATCTTCCAGAAGTACAACTTGTAGCAATAATGGATGCTGATAAAGAAGGATTTTTAAGATCTGAAACAAGTTTAATTCAAACTATCGGAAGAGCTGCTAGAAACAAAGAAGGATATGTCATAATGTATGCCGACAAAATGACTGATTCAATAACTAAAGCGGTTTATGAGACTAACAGAAGAAGAGAAATTCAAGAATTACATAATGAAAAATATGGAATTAATCCAGAAACTATTAAAAAAGAAATTACAGAATTGCTAGAAATAGTTGAAAGAAATAGACCATCTAAAGAAAATATTAGCTCTCGATTAAATACTAATTTAAAAGATGCCTCTAAAGATGATTTATATAAGATATCTAAAGAAATAGAGAAAGAAATGCATGTAGCAGCTGATTTACTAGAGTTTGAAGTAGCAGCTAGATTAAGAGATGAACTAAAAGAAATAAAAAAAGAAATAATGGAGTTACCAAATTAATGTCTAAAGACTATTTAAAAATTAAAGGTGCAAAAGAACATAATTTAAAAAATATATCAGTTGATATTCCAAAGAATGAATTTGTAGTAATTACTGGATTATCTGGTTCAGGGAAATCTTCGCTTGCTTTTGACACAATATATGCAGAAGGGCAGCGAAGATATGTTGAAAGCTTGTCTGCATATGCGCGTCAATTTTTAGGTCAAATGGAAAAACCTAATGTAGAAAGCATAGAAGGGCTTTCGCCTGCAATTGCAATAGATCAAAAAACTTCATCAAGAAGTCCTAGGTCAACTGTTGGAACAGTTACTGAAGTACATGATTACTTAAGACTGCTCTGGGCAAGGATAGGTATCAGTTTTTGTCCTATTTGTGGAACAAAAATAGAGAAACAGTCCGTTGATTTTATTGTAAAACAAGTTCTGAATATAGGTAGTGAGATTAATATTGAAATACTTGCACCAGTTGTTCAATCTCGAAAGGGTGAATTTGAAAACTTATTTAAAGATTTGCTCAAAGATGGTTTTAGCAGAGCGTATATCGATGGTGAGCTGACGAGGCTAGATGAAGCTAAAAGATTAGACCGTTATTTTAATCATGATATTTCTGTTGTTGTTGATAGAGTAAAAATTAAAAAAACTGGTGGAAGAAGATTACCTCAATCAATAGAAGCTGCTCTTAAACTTACTGACGGAATTGTAGATATAAAGATTGATGATGAAATTAAAAGTTTTAGTCAAAATTTAGGCTGTAAAGAATGTGGAACATCTTATGGAGAGCTGGAGCCAAGAGACTTTTCATTCAACTCTCCTTTTGGAGCTTGTGATTTCTGTAATGGATTAGGAGTTAATTACGAGATAGATGAAAATTTACTTTTAAAAGATAGAACTTTAACTATTAAAGAGAATGTATTTCCAGAAATGTCTTTTAGGAAATACTTCCGTGCTCAAATACATGGTGTATGTGAATATTTCGAAATACCAATGGACATTCCTTATGAAGAAATTTCAATAAATGATCAAGAAATCTTACTCTATGGAACAGATGGAATCAAAACACCGATAAATTATACAAATAGATTTGGGAATAAAAGGTCATGGAAAAGAGAGTTTCCAGGTGTAATACCATTGTTTAAAAAAATATATGAAGAAACAAGTTCTGACAAAAGAAGAGATTATTACATGCAGTTTATGAGAGAACTTGACTGTGGAGAATGTGATGGTGAAAGATTAAATGAAAGATCAAGAAATGTAAAAGTAAAAGCTTTAACGCTTGGTGAATTTAACAAACTTTCTATAAAAAAAGCTTATGAAGTCATACAGAATTTAAAGCTTAGCGGAAACTCAAAGGAAATAGCAGAAGCAATTATTAGAGAAATTAAAGAAAGATTGAGTTTTCTAAATGAAGTTGGACTAGGTTACCTGCAACTGAATAGAGGTGCAGCCACACTTTCAGGAGGAGAGGCACAACGAATTAGGCTAGCTACACAAATAGGATCAGGTCTGACTGGGGTGTTATACGTTTTAGATGAGCCGTCAATCGGTTTACATCAATCTGACAATAAAAAATTAATAGAGACATTATTAAGATTGAAAAACTTAGGTAATACAGTATTAGTTGTTGAGCACGATGAAGAAACAATGAAAAGCTCTGATTATCTAATAGATATAGGTTGGGGTGCTGGAGAAGACGGAGGAAATATTGTTGCTGCTGGTGATTGGAATGTAATATCCAAAAATAGAAAATCAATTACAGGTAGGTATTTATCGGGAAAATTAAAAGTTCCATATCCAAAGGTCAGAAGAAATGGAAATGAAGGAAAAATTGTTATTAGAGGTGCAAAAGAAAACAACTTAAAAAATATTACCGCTGAATTTCCACTTGGTAAATTTATATCTGTGACAGGGGTTTCTGGTAGTGGAAAGTCAACTTTAGTATCTGAAATATTAGCCAAAGCAATACACAATGAATTTACTAGAAAAAATTGGAATCCACCCGGGGTACACAAAAGTATTAGTGGATTAAATTATATTGATAAGTTAATAGAAATAGATCAGTCACCTATAGGTCGTACACCAAGATCAAATCCTGCAACTTATTCAGGAGTATTCGATATGATAAGGAATCTGTATTCTCTTACAGAAGAATCAAAAATTCGTGGATATAAACCAGGTCGCTTTTCTTTCAATGTTCCCGGCGGTAGATGTGAATCATGTAAAGGCGATGGGACAATAAAGGTTGAGATGTATTTTTTACCTGATGTATATGTCATGTGTGAAGATTGTAATGGATCAAGATATAACCCAGAGACATTGAGCATAAAATGGAAAGGATATAGTATTGCGGAGATACTTAACTCAACTGTTGAAAATGCACTAAAAATATTTGAAAACCAACCAAAAATTTTTCGAATAATTAAAACTCTAGATGATGTTGGTTTGTCATATATTACTTTAGGACAATCTGCGACAACATTGTCAGGGGGTGAAGCCCAGAGGGTAAAGTTAGCGAAAGAATTAAGTAAAAGGTCTACAGGCAAGACTATGTATATTCTTGATGAACCAACTACAGGATTACATTTTGCAGATGTCCAAAAACTGATGGAAGTACTTCATATGCTTGTAGACAAGGGGAACACAGTAGTTGTAATTGAACACAATTTAGATGTTATAAAGAATTCAGACTGGATAATTGATCTTGGGCCAGAAGGTGGTGAGAATGGTGGAAAGATAATTACAGAAGGCACTCCAGAAAGTGTAGTTAGAGATAAGGATTCATTAACAGGAAAACATTTAAAGTTAGTTTTATAAATGAAAAAGATAGCCAATAAAGAAATTCCTAACGAACCAGGAATTTATATATTTAAAGATAACTATGAAGAGCCTCTGTATGTAGGCAAGGCAAAAAATCTAAGAAAAAGAGTTCCTTCATATTTTGCAAAACAAACTTCATGGAAAATAAAGAGATTGATCTCTGAAGCAAATGAGATAAGTTTCGTTGTTGCAAAAAATGAAGCAGATGCTTTGCTTGCAGAATACTCATTCATACAAGAATATAAACCAAAATATAATGTTCAGTTTAAAGATGATAAATCATACCCATATGTAACTCTTACAAATGAAGAATGGCCGCGTGCATATATATCAAGAAAAATCAACTCCAAAAATAATAATTTTGGACCCTTTCCTTTTGTTGGCTCTGCAAAAAGATCTCTTGACCACTTGATAAATATTTTTCCAGTTAGGACCTGTACCAACACTGTATTTATTAGACATCAAAAACTAAATAAACCATGTCTGTTATTTGATATAGAAAAGTGTTCTGGTCCATGCATTGGAGCTATTGAAAAAGACGAATATACAAAACTTACAAAAAAAATAAAAGATTTTTATACAGGCAAGTCAGATAAATATATTAATGAGAAAAAAATAGATATGAAAAATTATTCTGAGAAACAGGAATATGAAAAAGCAAATCAAGCTAAAAATTTAATTAATCATTTAGAGAATGCTAGAACTACACAAACTTTACTTGTAGATAATAAAAAGTCAGTTGATGTTTTAGGAATCGACATTGATAATTTAGATGTTGTTATTTCTTGTTTACTAATTAGGAATGGAAGAATTATTGGAGAAGTAAAAAAAACGTTAGAGCCAATTGATACTTCAGATTACAATGAATACTTGCCCCAAGTAATTTTATCTGTCTTCTCAGAGAATGAACCATCAGAGGAAATATTAGTTAGTCATAATTTTCCTTATTCGGAAGTTATTGAAAAAGAATTATCAAAAAAATGGTCAAAAAAGATTAAAGTAAAAACCCCACAAAGAGGCTGGAAAAAAGATTTATTAGATACCGCAATAATTGATGCAATTGAAATTAGAAGAGTAGTCAACTTCAGAAGGCGTACTGATTTAGAATTTAGATCACAGTCACTTGAGCAATTAAAAAATAATCTCGGCTTAAAAAATATTCCCTACAGAATTGAAGCGTATGATATTTCTAATTTAGGAGATAAATATAGAGTAGGCTCGATGGTTGTAATGGAGGATGGTATTTGTAAACCATCTATGTATAGAAAATTTCATATAAAATCCTTTCAGGGACAAGATGATTTTAGATCAATGGAAGAAGTTCTCTTTAGAAGGTTAAAAAGATTAAATAAAAATAATGAGAATGATAAAAGTTTCAAAAAAACACCAGACTTAATCTTAGTTGACGGAGGCAAAGGTCAACTATCTTCTGTAAAAGGCGTTATTGATCATTTTGAACTTGATATTGATTTGGTTGCTTTAGCAAAAAAGGAAGAAGAGTTATTTTTACCAAATAGAAAAGAACCTTATTTATTGAATAAAGATTCTGAGGCATTATTTCTGTTACAAAATATACGAGATGAAGCTCATAGATTTGCATTAAAAGAAAATAGACGCTTAAGAGCACAGGAATTAAGGACTTAGTCCAACATTAAATAAAGTTCTACCATCTAAACCAGTCCTAATTAGAATGTTATAGAAGGAGATTAATTGTCAACAAAAAGACCAGAAGTTTTACTACTTGTAGGTATGTCCGGTGCAGGCCGTTCTGCTAGCTCTAATGTTTTTGAAGACTTAGGGTATTATGTTATTGAAAACCTACCTCCTGATTTAGTTGAATCTGTTGTTGAGTCTAATGATGTAGCTGAATCTAATAGACAATTAGTTCTAACAGTTGATGCGAGAGATGGATTTGCCCAAGGAGAATTAAATAAAAGTCTAGATAGATTGAGTCAATCTGGAGTATTGACGAGAATAATATTTCTTGATGCTGATACGGAAACATTAATTGAAAGATACGAAGAGAATAGACGCCCTCATCCTATGGGTCAGGAGTCATTATCGCAATCAGTAAAGATGGAGCGAGATTTATTAAAACCTATTAGGGAGTTAGCTGATTTAGTTATTGATACAACAGATATGAACGTTCATGATTTAAGAAAAAGGATAATAGAAGGATTCCAAGGCGAAGCAACTAATCAAGATTTAAAAATTTCAGTAACTTCATTTGGATTCAAAAACGGCTCACCAAGAGATGCCGATTTAGTTTTAGATGTTAGATTTTTACCCAACCCCCACTGGAGAGAAGAACTTCGTTCATCTACAGGACAATCACCAATGGTTAGGAATTATGTTTTATCTTTTGAAGACGCACAAATTTTCCTTGATAAAGCAAAAGATCTTGTTGAGTTTTTACTTCCAAGATTCACATCAGAAGGTAAATCATATGTCGGTATTGCAATCGGTTGTACCGGAGGAAAGCATAGAAGCGTTGTCATGACGGAAGAAATTGGAAATTGGCTTAAAAATGATGGAAAGGATGCTGTAATTATCCATAGGGATATGAAAGAAGCATAAATTGACGTCTAAAAATTTAGGTAATGTATTAATAAGGTCTGATTTAAATGTTCCAATTAGTAATGGAACTGTGTTAGATAATTTTAGAATTAAAAAATCTATTGAGTATATAGAAGAACTACAAAATATTTCGAGCAGCGTTACTTTTATAAGTCACCTTGGAAGGCCTAAAGGAACAGAAGAATCTTTATCATTGAAGCCAATCTCAGATGAAATGAGCAAACTATTAAACCAAGATGTTGTATTTATAAATAATAATTTAGATGAAGACATTAATAATATTTTAAAGACTAAAGAGAAAGGTATATTTTTATTAGAAAATCTTAGATTTAATGAGGGGGAGATAAGGAATGATGAGAAATTTGCTAAAAGTTTAGCAAGGCCCTTTGACACTTATATTCTTGATGCTTTTGGTGCCTCTCATAGAGAACATGCTTCAATAGTTAAGATTGGAGATCACTTAAATTCATTTCAAGGGCCTTTAATGTCTAAAGAGATTGAAGAATTAGATAAAGTATTAAATGTATCTAATGAGGATTTTACGATAATACTTGGAGGAGCAAAGTTATCAGATAAGTTAGCACTTATAAAAAGACTCCTCCCTCGAATTAATAGCTTATTAATAGGCGGAGGAATGTGTTTTACTTTCTTGAAAGCTTTAGGTCATAATATAGGCAATTCATTATGTGAGGATGAGTTTATTGAATCGGCTAAAGAAATTCTAGATTCAGCTGACGGAAAAAAAATAACTTTACCAATAGATTTTGGAGTTACCAAAACAATTGACAGTCATGCAAGAAACGATATTCAATTATCCCAATTTAGTGATGATGATATTGGTGTTGATATAGGTAAAGAAACAGTAAATAAATTTCAAGAAATACTATCAAAATCTAGAACTATATTTTGGAATGGCCCAATGGGAGTATTTGAAATTGATGAATTTAGCTATGGAACAAAGGAAATAACAAAAGCAATAGCTGAAATGGAAGTTTACTCAATAGTAGGTGGGGGAGATTCAGTAAGTGCAATTAATAAATTTTCCAGTTTAGAGAAATTTAACCATGTATCTACAGGCGGAGGAGCATCTCTAGAGTATTTAGAAGGAAAAGCTCTACCGGGTGTAAATATTTATAATCAACTTATAATTTAGAGGAATAATGAAAAAAATAATAATAGGTAATTGGAAATTAAACCTAGATCATCTAGAAGCAATTCAGCTTCTACAAAAACTTAATTACACTATAGAAGAAGGTAAAGAGGAAGAGATTGATATAGTTGTTTCTCCGTCTCATACATCTTTGCGTTCCATTCAAACAATTATTGATACAGATAAATTAAATATTCAACTATCCGCACAAGATGTATCTCAATTTTCTGGAGGAGCATATACTGGAGAAGTTTCAAGTCACCAATTAAATAAATTGAATGTAAGTTATTGTATTGTTGGACATTCTGAAAGAAGAATAGAGTTTAATGAAAGCGATGAAGTAATAAACCAAAAAGTACACAATTTAGTTAAAGAGGGGATAACACCAATAATATGTTTTGGTGAGACATTAGAACAAAGGAATAGTAATCAATATTTAGAACATATTACAAATCAAATTAATTCAGCTGTTAAAGGTTTAAGAAAAGACAAAGTTGAAAATCTTGTTTTTGCTTATGAACCAATCTGGGCAATTGGAACAGGAGAAGTTGCTTCTCTAGTAGATGCTGTTGAGGTTATGTCTATGGTAAAAGAAAATATTTCTGAAAAACCTTTTTATGACAGTGACAGTGTCCGCTTTATATACGGAGGTAGTGTCACTCCTGATAACTCTTCTGAATTATTAAATTCTAAAATTATTGATGGAGCTTTAGTTGGTGGAGCATCTTTAGATGTCGATAAATTTGTAACGATAATTAATTCAATAGATTTATGAATTTAGTTTTTGTACGCCACGGGCAAAGTATATGGAATCTAAAAAATAAATTTACAGGTTGGGTAGATATTGGCTTAAGCGATCAAGGAATACAAGAAGCTATTAATGCAGGTAAAACGCTAATAGAAAATAATTTTATACCTGAAATTTGTTTTACATCTTACTTAAGTAGATCTATAGAAACTTCAAATAATTTATTAAATGAGTATGAACCAACTCTTGTTAATGAAATAAACATTTATAAAAGATGGCAATTAAATGAAAGACATTATGGAGCATTACAAGGTTTGGACAAGATAGACACTGCAAAAAAATATGGTGAAAAGCAAGTCCTCGAGTGGAGGAGAGGGTATAAAACAAAACCACCTTTAATTGAAAAAGATTCAAAATTTGATCCAAATCATGATAAAGCTTATGAAGATATTGAAATTACTTTACCATTAGGGGAGTCACTAGAAGATGTAGTTACAAGAGTTGAATCAACTTTAAATGAAATTTTGGAATTATCGAAAAATAAAAATGTGCTTGTTGTTGCACATGGAAATAGTATTAGAGCTATGTTAAAAACTATTGAAAATATTTCAGATAAGTCAATAGTTGAAGTAAATATTCCTACTGGAATACCTCTCGCTTTTAATATTAACAATGATAAAATAACTAGGATTGGATACCTAGGTGATCAAGAAATAATAGAAGAGTTAGAAAAAGAAATAGAACTACAATCAAAAATAGAAAAGGATAATTAAATATGGGATCTACAACTGCAATACTTATATCAATTCATATTGTTGTATCCATAGCTCTTATTGCTTTAATAATGCTTAATAGTGGTAAAGGTGGAGGTTTATCTGATATGTTAGGTGGACCTGGTGCTTCTGGAAATATTGGCCAAACGCTAGCCGAAAGAAATCTTAGTCGTATTACTGCTTTGGTTGCTTTAATGTTTGCAGCAACTACATTATCTTTATTTTGGTTTCTTGACTGACAAAGCGCGGGTGGCGGAACTGGTAGACGCGCAGGATTAAGGATCCTGTGGGATAAAACCCGTGGAGGTTCGAGTCCTCTTCCGCGCACAAAAAAATGAAATATAAAGAAACTATAGCGATTGTCAATGATTCTGATGTAACTCTAGGATCTCTTGAAAATAATAATATTAAATCTCTAAATGCATGGGAATTGAACTGGGAAGAGATGACAAATTCTCACGATTATATAATTTTAGGTGGACATATGGGTGCATATGACACTGATAAGTATGAGTACTTACTATCTGAAAATAAATGGTTATCTAAAGCAGTTGATAGTGGAACTAAAATATTAGGAATTTGTTTAGGATCACAACTTGTAGCCGATTCTTTAGATGGTGAGGCCTATCTCTCTGATGAAATAGAGTTTGGTTTTAAAAAGTTGAATTTTGTCAGAAAAGAAGAAATATTTTCTGATTTTCAAGAAAGTGAAGTTTTTACATGGCATAGAGATACTTTTAAAATTCCATCAAAAGCAAAATTAATTGCTGAAACAGATTTCCCACAAATTTATAAAATAAAGAATACAGTTTGTATTCAATTTCATCCTGAAGTCACAGTTGAACTATTTGATAAATGGTATGACAGTGAAGTAAGTAAGAAAGAATTAAAAAATTACGACGTAGAACTCACTCGTAATAAATTAATAAACTACGAGAATTCAATGAATCAAAAAGTTAATAGTTTGTTCAAAAAGTGGAAAGAAACCTAGGCTGTTCTTTCTTTTATTTCATGTAAGTAGTTTTCCAATAAATTAAATCTATAACTTATATCGTTACTTAATAATAGTTTGTTTCTTAGGTCCAAAGTCATAGGAATTTTAGAGCAAATCTCCCACAAACTTAATATTCTATTTTCAGTATCAATTTCAAAAGTCGGTATATCTATATCTAATCCTTTTTCTATTAATTCAGATAAGCTTTCTTTAATTTTAATTTGAAGGTTATCCAACTGATCAATCGTTGGAGGCAGTCCAATATCAATTATTATTTCTGCATCGCATACTGGGTATTCTTTATCAGTATTTATACTTTTAGTTTTGTATAAATTTACACAATTTACTAAAACTAATTGTTCAGCATTTGAAATATCTCTATGTTCTATAATTTCAACTTCTGAGATTACTTGATTTTCTTCATCAAGATTATTACTTACACAGAATGTTTTCCTTTGTTTTATTGCGTCAGCAATAAGTAATAAATATCTTGGTTCAAAGACTCTTAATGCTGATAGTTCAGTAGGAAAATATATAATACCAGCACCAAATATCGGAAATTCAACTATCATAATTTCTGTTATTTAGGATAAGGTAAAAACTACATTATGAGAATTGAAGATGAAATAAAATTAACATTTGATGATGTGTTGATTAGGCCTAAAAGAAGTACCCTAATTTCACGTTCTGAAGTAAAACTTGAAAGAGAATTTAAATTTAGACACAATAAGCATACATGGGAAGGAATCCCTATTTTTTCAGCCAATATGGATACTACCGGTACTTTTGAAACTGCTAAAGCATTACAAAGCCATAAAATGCTAACTGCTATACATAAATTTTATACTTTAGAGGACTGGAAACAAAATATAGATTTATTAGACCCAAACTATGTATCTGTAACAGTTGGGCAATCTCAAGAAGATTATGATTTAGGTAAACAAATATTTGAACTTAATAAAGATCTCAAATTTCTTTGTATTGATGTTGCAAACGGATATAGAGAAGATTTCCTTGAAGCCGTAATAAATTATAGAGAAACATATAAAGATAAAATAATTATTGCTGGCAATGTAGCCACTAGAGAAATGACCGAAGCATTAATTCTTGCAGGTGCAGATATAGTCAAAATAGGAATTGGTCCTGGGTCTGTTTGCACCACTAGAAGCGTTGCAGGTGTTGGATATCCACAATTATCATCTATATCAGAATGTTCAGACGCTGCTCATGGCTTAGGAGGCCATGTTTTAGCGGATGGAGGATGTAAATACCCAGGAGATGTATCCAAGGCTTTTGGTGCTGGCGCCGATTTTGTAATGTTAGGTGGTATGTTTGCAGGACATGAAGAATCAGGAGGAGAGCTTGTTACAGGTGAAGATGGTGAGCAATACAAAGATTTTTATGGTATGTCTTCAACTAAAGCTCAACAAACATATTATGGCGACTTAGCTCTACATAGAGCTCCAGAAGGAAAGAAAGTAAGATTAAAATACAAAGGGCCTATAGACCAAACAGTACAATCAATTCTGGGTGGTATGAGATCAGCCTGTTCTTATGTAGGGGCTAAAAAACTTAAAGACTTACCAAAAAGCACAACCTTCATTAGAGTTACTCAAACAACTAATGAGATATATACAGGGTCTGAAAATCTTTGAAAATAGAAATCTACACTAAAGATAATTGTATCTGGTGCGACCGAGCAAAAAACTTATTAAATTCTGTAGACTTAACTTATACAGAATTAGATTTATCAGATGATGATGAACGACAAAAGTTTTATAAAAAAGTAGGAGAGGGCGTGAGCACAGTTCCACAGATATACATTGAAGAAAAAAGAATAGGCGGTTACCCGCAACTAGTTACTTGGTTTGAAGAGAATGGCTACTAATCAATCATCAAAAACTGTATTTTTAGCATTATCTGTTAATTTTTTTATAGCCATAGTAAAAACAATTATTTCAGTAATCACCTCATCGAGCGCTATGTTTTCTGAAGCTATTCATTCATATGTTGATTCTGCAAATCAGTTTATTTTATGGTTTGGAATGAAACAGTCAAAAAAAGCTAATAAAAAAATTTACCCCTTAGGAAGAGGAAAAGAAGAATATTACTGGACATTAGTTGTTGCAGTTTTAATTTTTACTATTGGAGGATTGGTCTCACTTGAGCATGGAATAGAAGCACTTTCTCATCCACATGAATTAAAGAATTTATATATATCAATAATTGTTTTAACAGTATCTATTATTCTCGAGTCTTATGTTTTATACAAAGCAGTTAAACAACTTCAACAAACTAGCAACGAAAATAAATCAATAATGAAGTTATTAAAGGAATCAACTGATGGGCCTCTAATAGCTATCGTTGTAGAAGATTTTGCAGCAACCATGGGTCTTTTTATTGCTTTAGTTGGTACTTTATTATCAAACTTTACAGGGAACCCAATTTACGATGCTGTTAGTTCGATTCTTATTGGGGCTCTCCTAATGGTCTCAGGTTTATTTTTAGGTTATGAGATGAAGCATCTAATTACTGGTGAAAGCATAAGTCAAACGAGCAAAGACAAAATTAGAAAAATAATAACTAGTAATGAAAAAGTTCTTGAAGTTATATCTCTAAAAATTGTAACAATAGGAACAAACAGTTATTTGGCATTAATTTCAATTGACTATTTAGATAAGTTAACGGATAAAGAAATAGTTAATTTAAATAAAGAATTAATAAAAGCAATACAAGATGTAGATAGCTCCGTTACTGAAATTTACTTTAACCCTAAATAATATAAAATAAAACTATGTCCTTTAATAAAGATCATTTATCAGAAGAAGAGATAGAAGTTACTCAAAATTGTGGAACGGAGCCGCCATTTTCTGGAAAATTATTATATGAAAAAAGAGATGGCATATATAAGTGCATTGTTTGTAATAATAAATTATTTGAATCAGATTCAAAGTACGAATCTGGAACGGGTTGGCCAAGTTTTTCTGATGCAATAGGGGATACAGTTACTAGTAAAGAAGACAATTCTTTCGGGATGAGAAGAATTGAAATAAATTGTAAGAATTGTGATTCTCATCTAGGACATGTTTTTAATGATGGGCCAACACCTACAGGTCTTCGTTATTGTGTAAATTCTTTAAGTTTAGATTTTGATCCAGTTGAATAAAATATATATTGATTCTGACTGTAGTTTATGCAGTGGTTATGGAGAGTTCCTAAAAAATAGAAACTCTGATTTAATTTTAGCTAACCAACTAGACCTAGAGTCTGAAGATATTTCAAAGGATGAGTTAGTCTATGAAAGAAATAATAAGAAATATTACGCTAATGAAGCAATTGTAGAATCAATATTTGATTTAGGTAGTTTTTATAAAGTTGTTAAATTGCTCAACTTATTTCCTGCCAGATTTACCTATAAGCTATATAAAATTTTTGCAAGAAATAGATACAGGTTCAATTAATAATGAATTTAGATAAAATACTATCTAATAAAATATTTCAATCTTTTCTTATCTTCTCTATTTTTAGAGCAATATACGGATTCGGTATTGTTTTAATTGCATATTTTTTTACTCAAAAATTTGATTTAAGTATCTATGGGTCTTTACCAATATTTATTTTTTCTATTTTTATTTCACGATATTTTTATAAAAAATTTAAATTACGTTTTAATCTCTAAAATAACCGTAATTTAAAAATACTTTATAATTTTTCTTTTTTAGAAAAGATATAGCATCTTGCAACTCATCTCTTTTCTTAGAACTAGCTCTAATTGAATCATCTTGAATAGAGGTTTGGATTTTTTTTGAAAATTCTTTTAAATCTTTGACTATAATTTTTGATATTTCTTTATCTAAACCAGATTTTAATGTATATTCTCTTTTTGCTTCAGATGGTGTTTGCTCATCAGTAAAATTACTTAAAAATTTTATTGATACATTTCTTTTAGCAAACTTTTCTCTTAATACTTGGTCCGCAGCTTGGAGTCTTTCTTCAGTGCTACTTCTTAATGAAATTGTTTCATTACTAAAACTTACTGAGGTATTTGTATCTTTAAAATCATACCTGTTAATTATTTCTCTATTCATTTGATCAATTGCGTTTGTAACTTCTTGTTCGTTAAATTCAGATGTTATATCAAAACTTGGCATTTGGTTCCTTTACTTATAATTTTAAACCTATTTTTCATAATTTTGTCTTAGATATTCATAAGCAACTATAGAAACTGCATTAGCAAGATTTATACTTCTAGAATCACTATTCATAGGTATTGTTATTGTATTATCACTCTCTTCTAGTATTTCTTTTGGCAAGCCAACTGACTCAGGACCAAAAACTAGGTGTGTATAGTTATTAAGTTCAATATCCCATATATTTTTACCACCATTTGATGATAAATATGCAACATTATCTAAATTTATATCTCTTTTAAATTCATTCCAGTCTTCGTACATACTGACTGAAGCTAAATCGTGATAATCTAAACCTGCTCGTCTAATCTTATTCTCTTGGAAGTTGAAACCTAGAGGTTTTACTATATTGAGGGGTATGTTTGTATTTGCTGATAATCTAATACATGCACCAACATTTCCTGCTATTTCTGGTTGATATAGTACAACTTCCACATAGTAATTATATTCCTATTCAATAGTCATAAGGCATGTAAAATATTAAATGTGAAGCAAATAATTAATATTTTTATACCTAGTTTTGGTAGTTTTAGAAATGTTGTAAAGGAAGCAAGGAATACATCCATTTCCAGGGAACGTTTTATAGATTTTATAAAAGTTATTGGATTGCTTATGATTACATTCAATACTGAGTATTTATTAGACTTCAAAAATTCTGCTGGTGAATTATTGGTTTATAACGAATCTTTTACAAACTCTAACAAAACAAGATTCACTTGGTTCACTACTGGAATTTCTTTATTTTTCTTTTCTACAGGATTTACAAATAAAATAGCTTGGTATTCAAACGTAGGGCGTGATGGTAGTCAGTGGAAATTTCTTACAGATAGAGTAAACAGTTTGATGGGGCCTGTATTAGTCTGGATAGCTTCTATAACTTTATTATTGAATGTTTTTTTTAGAATACTAAATTTTCCTCTATTTTTAACAACTGAAGAAGATGGAATGATTACAATAACAGAGTTTCTTATGTGGCCATTATGGATAGTTGCTATATATTTGGTCGTAGTTATATTTTGTCCTCTTACTATTTACTTACATAAAAAGAATCCATATTTGACTGTAGTTACGTTTATTTTTATGACTGTAGCTATAGATACTATAGAATTTTCTATTTCTTTATCTTATTTAAAATTATTTAACTATTTGCTTTTTTGGCTTACTATTCATCAGCTGGGTTATTTCTTTGCTGATGGAAAAATGTTTAAATATAAAACTTCTATTTTTGCAACTATTTCAATTTTTTCATATATATATCTTTTTTACAAATTTGATAGCTCTACAGAATTTATGTCAGTTTCAGGCTATAGATTAAGTGAAATAAGCAACGAAGATCCTCCCACAATTTATTATTTAATATCTTCTGTTGGCCTTTTATCTTTTTTTCTATTTTTTAGAAAATCTTTTGAAGAAATGTTACACAACATTAAAACATGGACTTTTTTCAGTTTCATTCATTCAAATATATACACAATATTTTTATGGCATATTTTTCTATTCTTCTTTATGCATATTTTTAATTTTGATTGGTACTTGTATCCTTTATTTCTATTTCTTGTAGTAATAATATTTGGAGATTATGAAAGAAAAATATTTAAACTTTCAACAAAGTTAGTTCAACGTGTAAACCCTCTTCAGCCGTGGCCATCTCCAATAAAAGCTAAAGGATCTTATAGTAATTTTTATTTATCATGGGTTTCAGCTCTTTTAATTTTAATTGGAGTACTACAAATAACTTTGGGTGGAGTTGGACTTTCTGGTTTTTTCTCATTAAGAGAGTTATATTTTCTAACAGGAAATACTTTTGAAGCCATCATTTGAGTTGTATACATCAGTATCTTTAAGTGCTTTTTTTATCTGGATAGTTTTACAAAATCGTAACTCAAAAGCAGGAAAAAGGGTCAAATAATTGTGAATATACCTAAAGGTGAAACAAGACAGGAGCTACTAAATAGGGCATTTATTTATATAATTGCTATAAGTTTTGCTGCAATTATATTTTTAAGAGTCAGAGCTTTACTTTTTGATTTATTTGTTGCTGTTGTATTAGCAGCTTTAGCTGAGCCAATCGTTTATAGATTATCAAAAAAATCTGGTAGAAAGTTCGCTGCATTTTTTACAGTCGTGTCTATATTGTTAATTATTACAGGAACACTATTTTCAATAATTCCTGTCATGGTTGAAGAATTATATTTCTTATCAACACAACTACCTACATATTTAGATAATTTTTTAGAATACATTAACAGTGAGGGTTTTTCAATTTCTAACCAATCTCTAGATTTAGAAAGTGAATTTAATTCATTCATAAAAAATTATGGTGCAGCAGTAGGCAATACTGTAGTTTTTGCAGGCCAAGGAATACTAAGCGCTTTGGGACATTTTTTTATAATATTCTTTTTTGCTTATTATTTAATATCGGAAGGCGAACAGTGGAGAATAAAGTTAAAAGAATCTCTAGATGACAAGTATTCAAATGCTATTGACCAGGTGTGGACAATAGGTGTCTCAAAAGCTGGTGGATTTATTGTTGCTAGAGTAATTTTAGCTATCTTAGCGAGTATTGTTTTTACTATTGCTTTTGCTATCATTGGCTTACCTTCAGCTGTTGCACTTGGTATATCAGCAGGAATTCTTTCTCAATTGATACCAGTTGTTGGTACGTTCCTAGGGGGCATTGTTCCAGTACTAGCTTCTGTATCATTGGGCACTTCTTACATTCTTTATACCTTGTTAGTTCTAGTTTTGTATCAGTTTATTGAAAACTATTTTGTAAGCCCTAGAGTAACCAGATCTACTATGGAAATACATCCAGCAGTTGCTGTATTCTCAACTTTATTTGGAGCATATACAATAGGAGCTGTTGGGGCAATATTAGCTTTGCCTGTTGCAGCAACTATTCAAGGAGTATTTGGAACAATTATTGAAAATAGGAAAAATGGATAACTTATTTAATATTCCATCTAATGCAATAAAAACAGTTGATAAGTTACTCCAAAACTTTAGAGAAGAGACAATAGACGAAGTAGAGGAATCTTTTAAAAATCTAAAAAAGAATTTTAAAGCTGGAAATTATTTAGCTTTAGCTATGTTTTTCATAATTCTTGGTATTTCATCAATATTGTCACAGTATTTTTCTGATAATTTCTTTCTCCAGGCTATGAGTTATTTTGCAATGGCTTTTTTATGCATTGTGACTTTTGTTACTATTATTTGGAGGATATTGAAATGAATGATTTTAAAGATGAATATAGAAATTTAAAAGATTCAATAAACTCGGATAATTCAAAAATAGTCTCATTTCTAGTAATCGGCGTTCTACTTGGTAGATTGATTGAAAAATTTTATAATCTAAAAAAAAGATTGAGAAGAAAAAAATGAATAAATCAATGCAAAAATTTGTAGCTATTGCAATTGCTGCAGGTGTCCTGCTCTCTACGATCTCTTATTTTTTACTTTTACTTTAATACCAGTGAGTTTAGATAATTCATTAGTCGTCATACAATCGAAAAACAAAAAATACCTAACTGTACTTACGTCAGGAGAAGAATTTATTATTAATGATGGCAAAATATCTTATGATGATGTCAAAACTCTACCTGTACAAGTAGAATCCTCAACTGGAGATATTTTTAATATTTACACCCCCACTTATAAAGAGTTTGTTTTACTAATGAGAAGAGGGCCGCAGATAATTTATCCAAAAGATGTTGGGAGTATAATTGTTGATGGAAATATTAGAAATAATTCAACAGTCTTAGAAATTGGAACAGGTTCAGGGGCATTAACATTATTTCTAGTTTTGATCTTAGGCAAGGAAGGCAATCTATATTCTTTAGATGTCGACAATAAAAATCAATACCGTGCACATAAAACAATTGAAAGGTATTTAGGTACTTTAAATAATGATATTGCACCAAATTTAAAATTAATAAATTCGGAATTGATTAATTTTTCCTTAGAAACTGTAGAAGACAAAATCGATACAATTGTTACCGATGTTCCGGAACCATGGGATTTTTTTGAAAACAATATTATAGAAAAAGACTTATCATGGGTCTCATACTTACCATCAATATCACAAGTAGAAAAATTATCAACTTGTTTAAAAGAAAATAATTTTCAAAATATTGAAATTAAAGAAAACCTTGAAAGATATTGGATAATTAAAGAAAATATTTTAAGACCAAAAAATGAAATGGTTGGACATACTGGGTTTATTGTATCGGGTAGATTTATCCTATAGAAATCAGTCAGGCTCAATCATAATGCATTCACCAGGACATTCTTCAGCTGATTCGATAACTGCATCTTCCTGACCTTTAGGAACAGCTGCAACTCCTTCAGCCCCACCTACATTACCATTTTCTTCAGAGTAAACTTTATCGCCCTCTTTAACATAAAATAGACCATCATCCAAACCAACGAAAACATCAGGTGCTATTTCTTCACATAATCCATCACCAGTGCAAAGATCTTGATCAATCCAAACTTTCATAAGATATATTTTACATCAAATAAGTTTTACACAAATAGATGAAAATAAAATTATATTAAATAATTTGTAGAATACATATATGAATAAATATGTATATGTATTGAATTTATGAAAAATGTCTTAAAAAGATGTATTTCTTTACTTACTTTATTCAATGATGAATCTAATCAAATAAGCACGGAATACATAAGAGATAATATAAGTTCTTATAGGCATCTATCAGATTCTGCATTTAAAAGATCTTTTGAACGAGACAAGGTTCTTTTAAGAGAAATGGGTTACAACCTAGATTATATAAATGATAAATGGTCGATAGACGAAGGGTATAACTTATCAGGAACCTCAATAATTGATGATATAAAAAATAATCAAAATATAGACTTTAATAATTTTCTAAACACATATCATATAATGAAAAATTATTTAAGTTCAAAAAATAAAAATACGAACAATATAGAAAATATATCAAAATTGAATGATGCAATAAAGGATAAGAAAAGAGTATCTTTCAATTATCAAAATAAAATAAGAAAAGTATATCCAATGGGAATTAAGTATTTTAATAATAATTGGTATCTTGGTGCAGAAGATGATAAAAAACTTAAAACATATAATTTAAATAAAATTAATGATTTAAAAATAGGAAATAAATCAGAATTACATAATAAAGAATATAAAGAAATTAAGTTTTCATGGGAAAATATAGACTATCTAATACCTATCAAGCTAAATCTTGAAAAGGAGATTTATTTAATTAATAAAAATGTATTTAATCATTCTGTAATAAAAAAAAATGTAGATAATAATTTATTAAAATTAGAAATTAATACTTACGATGTAAACGGACTTTTAAAGTTTTTACTTTTAACTAATCCAAAAAAAATTACATTAAAGAAAAAACACAAAACATTGTTACTTGAGGCTCTAAATGGTTAAAAAAATAAATTTATCAAAAGTAGGAAGTTTTATTTCAATAATTAAAACTGAACAAATATGGAACATTGATGATTTATTAAAAAAAGCAGATATAAATTATGATGAACTTATATATTTATTATCAATACTTTCAGATATATATTCTAAAAACGGTGAATATTTTTTTGATTTCGACATAGACATTGATAGTAACAAAATATCATTTAATAATGCTGCTGCTATTAATGATATGGAAACTTTAACTGATTTAGAATTATTTAAAGTCTATACACTTATAAATACTATTAATTTAGATTTAGATTTTGATACTGTAACAAAACAAGATATAAATTCGTTTAATAATATTCTCAAAGAAGCATTTAAAATATATGATTTAGAAAATGAAAATGATACAGATAGTAAAAATATTAATTTAAATTCTATAACAACAATTGAGTATATTAAATTGGGAAACAGCGAATCTGATTTTTACAAGATAGAACCATTACTCATAACATCAAACACAGAAGGCTCTGTTCTTGAAGCCTTAGATCTTCATGATAATAAAGTAAAAACTTTTCTGATTAATCGTATTATTTCAATCGGAGAAGATATAAGCAAAAAATCAAAGCGAGAAAAAAATCAAAATGAAATAGAAGTAATCTTCAATGTGAAAGACGATAGTTTTTTATTAAAAATTAAAGAATTTGAAAAACAAGAAACGAATTATGTTGCTAAATTCAGAAATAAAAATATAGCAGTAGAATTTTTTATTGAGAACTTTACTTCTGCAAACGTAATTTCACCAGATGCAGTTAAAGTTGATGTTATGAATAGAGTTAAGTCTATTAGAGAGTTATTGTCAAAATGAGTTTTATTGAATTAATAATTATCTTGCTGATAACTTTAGGCATTGTAGATAAAAAAAAGTTACAAAGCATATATGCAACATTTAAGAATATTCAAAATGGTCCAAAAAGAGAAATTATAGGTGATGAAAGCTTGGAACAGGAGTGGACTTGGATAGATAGAAATTATGATGAGGATGAATGAAAAAACCATTTTTTGATCATTTAAAAGAATTAAATTTAAGATTTTTGGTTTCTATATTAGGAATGTCAATATTTTCGATAATAGTTTATATTAATTATTCATATTTTATAGATTTTTTAATAAACCCATTAAAAGATGCGGGTTATAGTGTAGACAATATATTTGCTATAACTATTTACGAAGGCTTTCAGGTAAAGATATCAAATGTAATATTGATTTCACTATCTATATTATTTCCATTAATACTAATTAATTTAGGCTTCTTTATAAAACCAGCATTAAATATTAGTAGGTTTACTTTTTATTTATATTTTTTATTTTTTACTTTTTTATATTATTTTGGAATTTATTCTGCTTTAACCATTAGCCATGTCGGTATTGAATTTTTATTATCTTTCAATGAGAACGAAATTCTACTTCGCTCACAAAACTATTTTCAATTCATTATAAGAATTTCATTACTTTTTGGAATATCTTTCCAATTTCCTCTAATTATTCTTTTTCTTCTTAACAAGAATATTATTAAAGTAAATAATTTTACTGACAACAGACCGGAATTATTTATTTTTATTCTTATATTATCTGCTGTAATAACACCTACAGGAGATCCAATAACACTATTTATATTTGCTATTCCAATGTATTTATTAGTTGAGATCATGATTTTATTACATAAAAAAACATCATAGTGGAATTTCAATTAGATAAATTTCAAGAAGAAGCGATTAGATCTATTTATGAAAACTTAAATGTTTTAGTTATTGCACCAACAGGTTCTGGCAAAACTTACATAGCTGAAAAAGCTATAGAGAAATACTTATCAGAGCAATTAAATGTAATATATACAACACCTATAAAAGCTTTATCTAATCAAAAATATAATGATTTTAATACTCTTGGTTATGAAGCAGGCCTTTTAACAGGTGATAGAACAATAAATCCCGAATCTTCACTAATAGTTGGCACAACTGAAATATTAAGAAATATGATTTTTACAGATGATAAAAGACTTGATGATATTGGAATAATTGTACTTGATGAAGTTCATTATTTAGGAGACACAGAAAGAGGAACAACATGGGAGGAAATAATAATTCATGCTCCAAAAAATATAAAATTCTTATCTTTGTCCGCAACTGTAGAAAATAAAATCGAGTTTCTTGATTGGATTGTTTCGTTAAGAGGTCCAACTGAACTTATAGAAAGTACCACTAGGCCAGTTCCATTAGATGTAGAATTAGTTGCAACTGAAAGAAATAATGAAAAAATATACACTATAAAATCATCAAAGGATAATAAAAATAAAAGAACTTTTAAATTTGATAAAAAATATATAAATCATAAGAAGCCATTATTGTCTAATCAAATTAATTATCTCGATAAAAGTAATTTAACACCGACAATATTTTTTTATTTTTCAAGAGATCGAGTCGAATCAAAAGCAAGACAGGCTACTTCAACAAGGCCTAAGCAAAAAAACAAAAATGAATTAAAAAAAATATTTGATGAAGTATTTATAAATTTAGAAGTTGAAGAATATAATTTACTTAATTTAGACGAACTATATTGGATGTGGTCTAGAAGGATAGCATATCACCATGCAGGGCTAGCACCAATTGTAAAAGAGTTTATTGAATACTTATTTTTGAATAGGCATATAGATATTCTTTTTGCAACAGAAACATTAGCTCTTGGTTTAAATCTACCAGCTCGGTCAATTGTTATAGATACTCCATATAAATATGATGGAATTAAAACAAGACTAATAACTCAATCAGAATTTTTACAATTAACAGGTAGAGCAGGAAGAAGGGGAATAGATAATCTAGGATATGCTTTTATTAACTATGATAAAAATATTGATACACATTGGTACGATAAACTTTTTTCTCTTAAACCAAGCGAACTCCGCTCATCATTTTCTATTTCATATGCTTCGATTCTCAATATGATAAGTAAATATGAAGTAAGTGAAGCGATTGAATTAATAAATAAAAGCTTCCTATCTTTTCAAAGAAAAAATGAAAATTATGATTTAGAAAATATCTTTAATAGTAAATTACAAATACTTAAAGATTTAAATTATTTTGAATCAGATTTAAAACAAAAAACATTAACAGAAACATATAGAGATACTTTTATTCCAGGATTAGAAATAATTGATGAAGAAAAAGAGATAGAATTTTATCTTATGTTTCTTTGCTCGGGGCTTTCGAGATCAAAATAACGTTTTAAATAAATTTAATTTAAATATTGGAGATTTTATAAGAACAGCAAAAGAGGCTTCAGAGCTTTCGTCTAAATTGTATGCTATTTTTAACATTGAAGAATTTAATCAGATTAATAAACTATTTAATAATAAGTTAATTCAAAAGTCAATGTTATGAAAAAATATATAGTAATTTACAATAAAAACTCTAGAGGTAAAACATATTCAAAAAAAGATTTAGAGAAGATATTTTCTTCACACGATCTAGATACAAAAATATTTATTACTAGTGAGATTAATGATGTTGATAAAATTATTAAAAATTATAAAAACTCCGAAGATTATGTTTATTGTGCAATAGGTGGTGATGGCACATTAAATTCATTAGTAAATTCTTTATTAAGTAATAATATTAATAATCCAGAAGTAGCTTGTATAGCTTCTGGTAGTGGCTCTGATTTTATGAGAACATTTGCTATGCCTGTTGATATTCATAAAGCTATTTCAAGAATTAAGAATAATCAAAACTACTCTATTGATGCAGCATTAATAGAATCAAAAACAAAATCGAGATATTTTATTAATGTATTAAATTATGGTTTTCTAGCTGAAACAGTTAATTTAAGCGAAAAATTACCGAATATGTTTAAAAGATTTCGATATCCAATAAGTTTTTGGTTAAAACTTTTTACTGGGAAACAGTCTTTATTTAATTTAAAAACTAATACATATGAATTTGATGAAAATGCTTTTAACGTTTCAATATGTAATGGTCAGTTTTTTGGGGGAGGCTGGAATATCTCACCAAAATCAAGCCTTCAAGATGGATTGTTAAATATACAAATATTTAAAGTAACAAAAATTAAAGCCATGAAATTATTTTTTTTAGCAAAGAAAGGATTACATTTAACAGATTCAGATGTAATACTTAAAAAATCAGATAAAATCTTTTTAAAAACCCAACAACCAATTGAAATAGATGGTGATTTCTTTGATTATGGACCTGCTGATATATCTGTTAAAAAGCACTCCATACAACTAAAAATTTAGTATTATTTTTAGAACGCTTTAAAGGGAATTATGGTTAAAAAAGATGAAGAAGTAATTGAAGAACCTACTTTAGAAGATTTAGAGGATGAAGAAGCGGAAGAGGAAGCTCCTTCTGACACTGAAGAAGAAAAAGAAGAAGTAGAAACAGAATCACTTGAAGCTCGTGTTGAAAAAGAAAAGAAGAGCGTAGAAGAAGGGGATGAAACTGAAGGATCATTCATTTCTGTGGATGCAGCTGAAAAAAGAAACGTAAAAAAATCAGATTTAAAATTAGATGAGGTAGTTGAAGAAATACAAGAAGATGAATTTACATGTTCTGTATGTTTTTTGGTACTAAAAAATACACAACTAGAAAAACCAAGAGCAAAAGTCTGTATAGATTGTGCCTAATACTGAATTTAAAGATCTAGGATATAATTTTAAAATTGATGCAGTTGACTCTATACCAACTGAATTAAGAAATGAGTTCAAAGATGAACTTTCAGAAACCGATAAAGACCTTATTGAATATTTTTTTAATTTAAAATTAAATGATAAATTAGAATACTTAATCAGTATTGAGGAACATTTTATTGGCTATTGTTCAATACATGTCGATGAATCTTACTGGAATTTATACGAAATTTACATCAAAAAAGAATTTAGAGAACTTGGAATAGGTACAAAACTATTTGAAACTATTAATAATGATTCAAAAAAAGATAATAAGCAAATAAGAACATATACTCTGCCTAGTGATAGAACTGCTAAAAATTTTTACGAAAGCAATAGAATCACAGCTAGAGTTTTAATAATGGAACAAAAAAGATCAACCTCTCGATATAAAATTTAATAATATCTTTAAAAAGTTATCAAATTATACTTCTTCTAAATTTTGATACCTTTAGTAATAAATATCCAAATAAGAAACCACTTATATGAGCTTCCCATGAAATATTATTACTTTGTATCGCGATAATGAACTGTGAAATTAACCAAAAAATCATAAAATATTTTGCCTTTATTGTTGTAGGAAAAAATACACCAAAAGGTACAAGAACTAATAATTTTGCATTTGGAAATAAATATAAATAAGCACCCATAAGTGCAGAGACTATCCCTGATGCACCAACTATTGGATTTAAATTACCAAAATTTAAGAGTGAATGACTACCAAGTATATGTAAAAAATTTGCATGTAAAAATAATGAAACAATAATACTTAGTAATATATTTTTATCTGGAAATATTACAATGTCTGGTTCTAAACTGCAGTTGTTGTTATAAAATTGATTCGCTGATATCGGTAAATTATTAATTAGTTCACATGGAATAGCTGCATATTTATAAAAATAATTTAATAGATCAATATTATTTTTTGGTTGTAAAAATAAAAAAGTTAATGAAGAAATTATAATAAAAATTCTTGAAACTACTGGAACATTTCTAGCAGGATTAATATCTGATATTGGTATCACTTTGTTCTCCACAGAACTTACGTATAATATATCCTAGTGAAGAATATATTGTTAATTACATCAAAAAAGAATTTAAATACTTTAAATTATAAAAATATTTTATCTTATTTAAAAAAAATAAAATTACCTCATGAAGTAATAGATACTGAATTAGAAGATTTTTCTAATTTAAATACTAACAAACAGACACTAATAGTAAGTTTAGGTGGTGATGGTACTGCTTTAAAAGCAATGAAAATTGCATGGCTTAAAGATTTAGATGTACTTCCTATTGGGT